>Ga0136654_1000149_pt1 | contig 22459 bp, 17 predicted proteins | sample InaspJWI70metaG_FD_94865 | JGI IMG/M metagenome (GOLD analysis project Ga0136654, IMG submission 94865) | Marine gutless worms symbiont microbial communities from Oahu, Hawaii - Inanidrilus sp. 1 OAHU.JWI-70 metaG (version 2) | ecosystem: Host-associated > Annelida > Digestive system >... | reverse complement strand
TGTCTGTCATTATCAATTCTCCTAACAGCATTATGCTGCACATTAATTTGTCTGTCATTATCAATTCTCCTAACAGCATTATGCTGCACATTAAAGAATTGACACAAAATTTCTAACACTCCCAACAAACCGGCGAAGATTTGCCGCGGGTAGCTGTAGCTTCAGCCCTTCATCGGATTTCACCAGAATATAGCGTGCTCGCCCCTGGTAAATTTCCTCGACCTCGCACGCCGGCAAAACCATGGTGAATCGAAAACTGGACATGCTGTTCCTGTTATAGTGCATATTTTAACCAGGAGTCGATTCCTGTGAAAACCATAGGTTTGATCGGTGGCATGAGCTGGGAAAGCAGCCTGTTATATTACCGCTTGATCAATTCGGGCATCAATCAACGGCTGGGTGGGCTGCATTCGGCCCAGTTATTGATGTACAGCCTGGATTTCGCCGCCATCGAAAAACTGCAACACGAAGGCGACTGGGACGGCGCGGCAAAAATATTAATCGATGGGGCGCGCCGACTAGAAGCGGGCGGCGCGGACTTCTTTCTGATCGGCACCAATACCATGCACCTGGTCGCCGATGCGGTGGCCGCTGCGGTCGATATTCCGCTATTGCATATCGCCGATGCCACCGGCGCCATCTTGCAACAGAATGGCGTCAGGCGGGTCGGATTACTCGGCACCGCTTTTACCATGGAGTTCGAGTTTTACAAGAATCGGATGAGCGATAATTTTGGCATAGAGATAATTTTGGCATAGATGTGATCGTGCCGGAACTACACGACCGGCAAATGATACACGATATTATTTATCAAGAGTTGTGCCTGGGCCAGGTCGAACCCGAATCTCGCGAAGTCTACCTGGCGATAATCGACCGTCTGGCGATCGAGGAAATTGACGGGGTTATCCTGGGCTGCACCGAAATCGGCATGTTGATCGAACAACAACATACCGAAGTCAGGCTTTACGACACTACCGCCATTCACGCACAACAAGCGGTCGCCAGGGCGCTGGAACAAAACGCGGCCAATTCAAAATACCGGTTTTGAAATTTCGATGGTCAAGTCGGATGTCGCGTAAGCGCTACAGAACAGGACTTGTCCCTGTTTGACTTCGGCGGCGCTGATTGCGGTCGGTATTCCGTTCGGATAAACAATTTCACCGGCGATCACACGGCCCCTGCAGGACCCGCATAACCCGCCGCGGCAGCTGTAGGAAATCAGAATGTCTGCCGCATGCGCCGCGGCGAGGATTGGTTTGTTCTCCGGGCACTCGAATTTTTCGCCGCCCGGCAACACCCTGACCTGGAATATCGATGCCGAGATAGGATTAGCTAACGGGTTGGCTGCGCTTGCTGTTGAGCCAGCGGATAATCGGATCCCATTGATCCAGGTCGCGCCGCACCGAATAGGGCGCGAGTTCGAAAATGCCTAGACCGCGCTCCGCCGCGCGCACGTAATTCTGAGTTTCACGCAAAACGCTGATAAACGGCGCCTTGCGGACTTTGCGCAGATAGCTATCCAGTTGGTGATAAATATTATAGTTTTCCCGGCAGCGATTGGCGATCAACGCGACCCTGGCTTCTTTACGCGCGATGCGACCGTTGTCGAGCACCTTTTGGATAAACGGGGTCGCGGCGCGCATGTCGATCGGTGACGGTAATACCGGAATGATGATACTTTGTGCGCGGCGTAAGAATCCGCCCAGCGCCTTGCCGTGGACCGCTGCCGGGGTGTCATAAACCACATAGTCTGCACTCCGCGGGGCTCGAAACTGCCCGGCGGAACCGTCGATACCGGAAATCGAACTGCGCCCGCTGGGTCTTGCCGCCAGCCCTTCGAGGCTGGAAGCCTGGGGATCGCAATCCACCAGTACGACTTTTTTACCCTGCGCGGCGTAGTAGCTCGCGATGCTGGTTGCAACCGTGCTTTTGCCCGACCCACCTTTGGAATTTAACACCATGATCGATCGCATGCTTCCTCCGTTACCTTGGGTGATTAGTAGCGGCGATTATCGTCGAATTTCCTAAGGGGTGCAAAACGACGCCTCAATCAAGCCCCAGTTCAGACCAGAGGTCGTCGATTTTATCGACCACCTCGATCGACATCGAGATCGGCCGACCCCATTCGCGAGTTGTTTCAGCGCCCATTTTATTGGTCGCATCCAGACCCATCTTGGAACCCAGGCCGGACACCGGTGACGCAAAATCGAGATAGTCGATCGGCGTATTTTCGACCAACGTGATATCACGTGCCGGATCGCTACGCGTCGATATCGCCCAGATAACATCATCCCAGTTGCGCGCATCGATATCTTCATCTACCACGATAACGATTTTGGTATACATAAACTGCCTTAAAAACGACCAGACTCCCATCATGACGCGCTTGGCATGACCGGGATACTGTTTTCTTATACTGACAATCGCGACTCGATAGGAACAACCTTCCGCCGGCAGATAAAAATCCACAATTTCGGGATACTGCTGCTGCAGTAGCGGGATAAACACTTCGTTAAGCGCAAGCCCGAGTATCGAGGGTTCATCCGGCGGCCTGCCGGTATAGGTGCTGTGATACACCGGGTTGTTACGCATGCTCATCGCTTCGACCGTGAAAACCGGGAAACGCTCTACTTCGTTGTAATAGCCGGTATGATCGCCGAATGGTCCCTCGTCGGCTTCGTCTCGCGGATAAATATGACCTTCCAGCACGATTTCGGCACGCGCGGGAATCACCAGGTCCGATAGCAGCGAACGGGTGACTTCGGTTTTCGAGCCCCGCAGCAGCCCGGCAAAAGCGTATTCCGCTAATGAATCGGGGATCGGCGTAACCGCCGCCAGAATGGTCGCCGGGTCGCAACCCAACACGACGGATACAGGAAAAGGTTCGTCGCCCTTGTGCTCACACCATTCGCGATAGTCGAGCGCACCGCCGCGATGCGAAAGCCAGCGCATAATCAACCGATTGCGGCCGATCAACTGTTGTCGATAAATTCCGAGATTTTGGCGTTTTTTTTCAGGTCCCCGGGTGGTGACCAACCCCCAGGTAATGAGTGGTCCGGCATCTTCCGGCCAACAAGTCTGGATCGGCAGCATCGATAGGTCAACGGCTTCATCGACATATTTGATTTCCTGGCACTTGGCTTTTTTCACTTCTTTTGGCGCCATATCGAGGATTTTTTTGTAAATTGGAAGCGTTTTAATCGCTTCTCTGAAACCGTCGGGCGGCGCCGGTTGTTTCAAAAAAGCCAGCAATTTACCGATTTCCCGCAGCGACGCCGCGGTTTCCTCGCCCAATGCCTGTGCCACTCGTTGCTCGGTACCAAATAAATTTGCCAACAGTGGAATTTCACAGTCGCCGGGATGTTCGAACAACAGGGCGGGGCCTCCCGCGCGTAAAACCCGGTCGGAGATTTCGGTTATTTCGAGACAGGGATCGACGCGTTGGTCAATACGTTTCAGGTCGCCTTTTGTCTCGAGCTGATCGATGAAATCTCGTAGATCCCGGTATTCCATTTACCAGATCTTAATGCCATGAAATTTGGATTTGATGCGCGCTTCGATAAACGCCTTGCTGAATAGATAACTCACCAATACGATGGCAAGGATTATCGGCACCAGAATTTCCCAGTATTTCCTGAAGGTGTCCATTAAAACAAGCATTGCAGGCGCGCTATCTTCGTCTTTACGGTCGAGCTCCTGCTGCTTGTCCTCGAGCTCTTGCTCCAGTTCGGCGAGCGACTGGTTGGCCTTCTGCTTATCGGATTCGAGGGCGCCGACTTGCTCGACCAACTTGTCCATATCCTTTTCGTATTGATCGATTACGACCTTGCTATTGCCCAGTTTTTCGATTTCGGCGGCAAGATCGGCTACCTTTTTACGTTCCTCGCGCAAAAGTATATTCGCCGTGGGTTTGGTTACGAGAAAACCTCTTTTGACCCATCCCGTGGTGCCCTCGGGAGTGGTAACGAAGGCATAAGGCCCCTGAATCTGTTCGATAGCGAGTAAATCTCCGGATTGAAGCAATTTAATAACCTGGCTGTCGGAGTTGGCCTGGGCATATAGCGACAAGCGTAATTGATCGGTGACGTACTGACGATCCTTGTCCGGGTCAACCGCGTCTTGCGCCAACGCCGACGTACAGCTTATTAACAGGGTCAAACCCAGAAAAGTTCTATTTAACATTCGCTAGCCAATTCCACTATGCCTTAACAATGCGTCGATCTCCGGCTCTCGGCCGCGAAAACAACAAAAAGATTTCATCGCAGGTCGTGAACCCCCTTGTTCGAGAACACATTGCAGAAATCTTTGCCCGGTTTCAGGATTGAAAATCCCTTCTTCTTCAAATGCAGCAAAAGCGTCGGCAGATAAGACCTCCGCCCATTTGTAGCTATAATAACCTGCGGCATAACCACCTGCAAAAATATGTGAAAATCCGTTTTGAAAACGATTGATCGAGGGTGTCGCCACTACCGATACCTCGTCCCGAACCTGGCTTAGAATAGACTGGATTTCGGCAGCTGTTGAAACCACCGCGCTCTGGTGCAAACGAATATCGAATAACGCAAATTCTATCTGCCTCAGCATTTGCAGGGCGCTTTGAAAGTTTTTCGCGGCCAGCATGCGCCGGTAAAGTTCATCCGACAGCGGCTCGCCGCTCTGGTAGTGTCGCGCGAACAGGGACAGGGCCTCTCGTTCCCAGCAAAAATTCTCCATGAACTGGCTCGGCAATTCGACCGCATCCCATTCGACGCCGTTGATGCCGGCGACATCCGGCACATCGATTCGGGTCAGCATGTGATGCAGGCCGTGCCCGAACTCGTGGAACAGGGTGATTACCTCATCATGCGTGAACAGCGCCGCTTCATTACCAATCGGCGGAGTCAGATTACAGGTTAAATAGGCAACCGGCAGCTGAGTCTTGCCATCAATCCGATAGCGGTTTACGCATTCATCCATCCAGGCGCCGCCGCGTTTATTCTCGCGCGCGTATAAATCCAGAAAAAAACGTCCGATCACGGTACCCTGATGATCCGCTATCTGGTAAAAGCCGACGGCTTCATCCCAACGTTCTATATCACTTTCTACCTGCGAAATGCGCACATTGTAAAGCCGCGCCACAATTTCGAACAATCCGTTGATCACACTATGATCGGCAAAGTAGGGTTTCAGATCTTCATCCGAGATCTGGTAGCGCTGTTGTTTCAATTTCTCGCTGTAGTAGGCGTAATCCCAGGCTTCGAGCTCTCCCTCGAAACCTAGCGATTCGGCAAATGCCTGGCGTTCACTGACTTCATCGATGGCTGTGGCGCGTGAGCGCTGGGCCAGATCGTCAAGAAACTCGACAACCTGTTGCACCGAGGCTGCCATTTTGGTTTCGAGGGAATACGCCGCATAGTCGGGAAAACCTAGCAACTTTGCTTTTTCCTGTCTTTTAGCAACAATTTCTCCCATAATGCCTGCATTATCCCAGATTTTATCCGTTATCCCTTGATCCGAGGCGCGCGTCACATAGGCTTCATAAATCAGTTGCCGTAGCTTGCGGTTATCGGCATAGGTTATGACCGCGAGATAACAAGGCATGTCGAGGGTGACGCGGTATCCGCCCAATTCTTTTTGCTCGGCCAATTGAACCAACATAGCCATGGCATAATCGGGCAAACCTTGCAGTTCGGATTGATCCTGCGTCAGATATTGCCAGGATTGGGTTGAGTCGAGCAGGTTGTTTTCGTATTTTGACTGCAATTCGGATAAGTCTTTTTGCAACTGTTGATAACGAGTACGCTTTTCGCCTTCGAGTTCGACACCGCCGAGGCGAAAATGTAATAGCGCATCGGTAACCGTTTTTCGCTGGGCCGGGCTCAAGTCAGCGAATTCAGCGGCCGATTCGATCGCTTGATAACCGGCATAGAGGGTATGATTCTGACTGATTTCAGTCGAGTATTCCGCGAGTAGCGGTAAACAGGCGTTGTAGGCATCGCGCAATTCCGGGCTGCTTTTGACCGAGTTTAAATGCCTCACCGGAGACCAGGCCCGATCGAGTTTATCGTTCATTAGCTCAAGCGGTTTGATCAAGTTGTCCCAGTCATGCTTTGGCAAGCCAGCGAGTTGCGAAATCGCGGCGCGATTCTGGCCGATCAAATGTTCGATTGCCGGTTGTATATGCTGTGGCCGAATTTGATTGAATGCCGGCAATTCACCGGGTTCGATTAGCGGATTTTTCAATTCTTTATCCATTCGGTTAAAACTAAGGGCAACTAGTCTACTTAACAACTATGTTCAATTAAATGGGTAAGGCGGTCGAATTGAAAACATGAGTGCCAACACCCCGAAAAGCAGGCAGGCTGCGGCTATCGAGACATAGGCCTTTAGCTTTTTTCGCGCTACCAACTGATCTTCATCGATTGCGGAGAGGATATACGGAAGACTTTTTTCGGTGGGCTTGGTCAAGATATGATGCTCGTTTTTTTCGTTATTGATTTTTGCCAATACCTGTTTCCTGGCCGCGGTGCGGACCGCCTTCCATTCTTTTTTTTGAATTTTTCCGTTTTGATCGAGATCATATTCCTGCAGATAGCGGCCAGGTCGCAACTTCCATTGCTTGACCAGGTCTTCGACCTGGTTTGAGATGAATTCATCTGACGGATAGTTGTACTGGGTTCGAAACCACCCCAGCGCATAGAGCGGAGTTGCCGGTCGGATCAGACGTTCGCAAAAGCGATAACTGCCGAGATTAAGCGATAGCAGGCTAGTTTTCCTTGGTGGCTGAGTGCGAGAATCGGTGCTGTGGACATACCAGGTCAACTCCGATTCGGGAATGACGTGAGCGTCATCCGGATCGACATAACATTCACCGGTATCGTCTTCCAGCCGAAACATTTGACTGCTGAATTCGTCCGAAATATTGGTCCAGGTGCTGCGCTTGCCGCTCTGTTTTTTTTTATCGATGCTGCAGTGGTACCAGACACATCGACTACCGCTAAACGGCGAGTATATCGTATCGTTCTGCATGAATTCAGCGAGCCCTTTCAGTTCGACTTGACCCTGTGCCGCGGATCTGATCTTCGATGTTGCGGTGCCATCCATGAAACGAAAGCGCTTGAAGGCGACAAAGGCGAAATAGATCAGGAAAATCAGGCCGCCTAGGAGAATGCTCGATGAAACCAGATACTCGGCTTCAGCCCAGCTCAAAATTTCATATTCGACCCAAGAGTAAATGATTGGAACGCCGGATAAAGTTAACTTTCAAACAGTTGCTTTACACTGACATCGGCAATTTCACGCGTTTCGAACTCGAGCAGATCGCGCTCACCGAAACCAAACAAACGGGCCACAAGAATGTCTGGAAACTGTTCGATGCCGATATTATTGATATTGACCGATTCGTTATAAAATTCGCGCCGATCGGAAATGCTGTTTTCCAAGGTACTGATACGACTCTGTAAAAATTGGAAGTTTTCGTTGGCGCGCAGTTCCGGATAATCCTCGGCTAGCGCAAATATCTGACCCAGACCCATTCTTAGCGCACCTTCGGCAAGACCGAGGCCGGGCACATCCTGGTTCTGCCTGGCATCAGCGACGCGCGAGCGCGCCAGCATCACCTTTTCCAGGGTTTCCTGCTCGAACTTCATATATTGCTTGCAAGTTTCGACCAGCTTGGGGATTTCATCGTGACGCTGTTTCAACAGGACGTCGACGTTGGACCAGGCTTTGGATACATTGTGTTTCAAACGCACCAGATGGTTGTACAGGCTGATCGCATAGATCGCCAGCAGCAGCAGCGCAGCCCAGATAATTAAATTGCCGGTATCCATCCGCTTGCTCCATATTTCAATAAATACCTTACCTTATATAGATTTTATTCCAATAAAATCAAGAGCTTGTATAAAATAAACTGAAATACGGGGAATGTCTTCCTTAGCCGTTAGACATCGAGATTACTGACATTGAGCGCGTTGGATTCGATAAAATCGCGGCGCGGCTCAACCTGATCGCCCATCAAGGTGGTAAAGACTTCGTCCGCGGCGAACGCGTCTTCGATTCGTACCTTGAGCAGACGCCGGTTTTCCGGATCCATGGTAGTTTCCCAAAGCTGGTCCGGGTTCATTTCTCCAAGACCCTTATAGCGTTGAATATTCAGCCCTTTGCGCGCTTCACGCATCAGCCATTCATAAACTTCGCTGAACTTGCCGACAGCCTGGCTGCGCTCGCCTCGGCTAATTTGTGATTCGGCGGTAAACAAATCGCCGACCTGTTCGACAAATTGCGCGATCGGCTGGTAATCCGCACTGTTGAAAAAATCGCTGCTAAGCTTGTTTTGCGAAATGATTCCATGTAAGCGCTTGTCCACAACCAGCCCAAATTGATTGCTGTCTTCGTCGCCTTTAACTGACACCTTATAGGACAGTGACGCCCCGCTCTTTTCGTTTAGGCGTTCCACGAGTAAATCACCCCATTCCAGCATCGCTTTTTCATCAAGCAGTTTGGCCTCGCCCAGCGGCGGCAGATCGACCAGTTCCTCGAGTATTTCAATCGGAATCGAGCGCGACAACCGCTCAAATATAGCGCGGATGGTTATATACTGCCGCGCCAGATTTCCAAGCGCCAGGTCGGAAATTGCAGGCGCGTCCATGTTCAATTTCAATTGAGCGCCCTCGATCGCGAGCTGCAATAGATAGGCATTGAGTTCCTTGTCATCTTTGACATATCGTTCCTGTTTGCCTTTTTTAACTTTGTACAGCGGGGGTTGTGCGATATAAACATGCCCGCGTTCCACCAGTTCGCGCATTTGTCGATAGAAAAAGGTCAGCAGCAAGGTGCGAATATGGGAGCCGTCGACATCGGCATCGGTCATAATGATGATGTGGTGATAACGTAATTTTTCGATATCGAATTCTTCGCGCCCGATTCCACAACCTAGCGCGGTAATCAAAGTCCCCACTTCCGCCGACTGCAACATCTTGTCGAAACGCGCTTTTTCGACGTTTAAAATCTTTCCTTTCAACGGCAAGATTGCCTGAGTTTTACGATTGCGCCCCTGTTTAGCCGAGCCCCCGGCCGAATCGCCCTCCACCAGGTAAATTTCGGATAAGGAAGGGTCTTTTTCCTGACAATCGGCTAGTTTACCAGGTAATCCGGCGATATCGAGCGCACCTTTACGGCGGGTCATTTCGCGCGCCTTGCGGGCAGCTTCCCTTGCCCGCGCCGCCTCCATGATCTTGCTGGTGATCGATTTGGCATCGGCGGGATTTTCTTCGAGAAAATCTTTCAAATGTTCACCCACTACCAATTCGACGATACCTTTGATCTCCGACGAGACCAGTTTGTCCTTGGTTTGTGACGAGAATTTCGGATCCGGCACCTTGACCGACAAAACCGCGGTTAACCCTTCACGCGCATCGTCCCCGCCCGTGTTCACCTTGTCTTTTTTGACTTGGCTAGCGTCCATGTAATTATTCAGGGTTCGGGTCAACGCTGTGCGAAAACCCGACAAATGCGTACCACCATCGCGCTGCGGAATATTGTTGGTGAAACAGAATATGTTTTCCTGGTAGGAGTCGTTCCACTGCATCGAAACTTCGACGCCGACATCATCCTGCTCCATCTTGAGATCGATGACTTTAGCGTGAATCGGCGTCTTATTTTTGTTCAAATGCTCGACAAAGGCGCGAATTCCACCTTCGTATTCGAACAAATCTTCCTTGCTGCTGCGCTCATCCAGCAGGTGAATGCGCACGCCGGAGTTTAAAAAGGATAATTCGCGTAGACGCTTGGCGAGAATGTCGTAGTGGAACTCAATATCGCTGAAAATTTCCCTGCTGGGTAGAAATCGCAGTTCGGTTCCGGTCTGGTCGGTTTCCTTGATTGCTTCGAGGTCACCCTGCGGCTCCCCGAGTTTGTACTCCTGTGAATAAATCTGGCCCTGCCGCTTAATTCTGAGCGTTAGCGTTTCGGACAACGCATTTACAACCGAAATCCCGACACCATGCAAACCGCCGGAAACTTTATACGAATTATCGTCAAACTTGCCGCCGGCATGCAGTACGGTCAATATGACTTCCGCCGCCGATCGACCCTCTTCTTCATGGATATCGACCGGGATGCCGCGTCCATCGTCTTTAACGGATATCGAGCCATCCGCATGAATAACGACTTTGATTTCCGAACAGTGGCCCGCCAAAGCTTCATCGATCGAGTTATCGACGGCTTCGAACACCATGTGATGCAAGCCTGTTCCGTCATCGGTATCGCCAATGTACATACCCGGGCGCTTGCGTACAGCATCGAGGCCTTTTAGCACTTGAATGCTAGAAGAATCGTAGTTTGACATGTATGGGCTAGCTGAAATTTCGAGGCTTGATTATACCATGTTCCACGTGGAACATTTTAAATTCTTTTGCTTCCAGCGAGGCCGGCACGGCAGCTTCGATGTTGCTGATAAATAGCTGTAAATCCATTTGTAACAGTTGTCGGTAGACCAATTCTCGTGCGGATCGATCAAGCTCCGAATGTAAATCGTCAATCAATAGCATTACCGGGTCGGAGCTCGTGTTGTTGACCAGTTTCAAAACCGCCATCAGCAAAGCCAAGCAAACCCGTTTGCTCTGCCCGCGCGATAAAACTTCACTCACTTTTTTCCCCTGGGTTGTCAAACCCAGGTCATCACGATGAATACCAACCCCGGTGAATCCGGCACGTATATCCTTATCCCGCTGATCTTCGAGGCTCTGGGCCAAGGTCTTATCTCGGGGCCAACCCTGCAGATACTCGATTGCTAACGGCACGCCGTTCAGAATTTCAGGGAACTGATTACGGACGGTGGTCTGCAGACTGTCACTATAACGCTGCCGCATGCGGTTCAACTCGAGCGCGGGTTCGATTAAGTGGCAATCCCAGTAATCCAGAAGATTGAGGTCTCGTTTCGATTTGAGAATATGGTTACGCTGCCTGAGCGCGTGTTGAAATTGGCGCCAGTGTTCCGCGTAGTCAGGTTCCACGTGAAACATACACCAATCGAGAAACGATCTTCTGTTTGCCGGCGCCCCTTCAACTAAAACGAAACTTTCGGCGTTGACTATCTTGATCGGTGCTTTTTTTACCAGTTCCGAGCGCCGCTTTATTGTCTGTCCGTCGATTCGGATCTCGAGCTTATCTCGATAACGCGCCAATCCCGCCTTGTAGCCCTGAAATCGTCCAAATAGCAAAAAATCCGATTTATCGTGGTTAATGCATTGCTTAAGTTGGTGGGTTCTAAATGACTGCGCCTGGCAAAGTACGTATATCGCCTCGAGCAGACTCGTTTTACCTGACCCATTGTCGCCGCTGATAAAATTGTAGCGGCGGTCGAAATCAAGCGTTGTACTCTTGAGATTTCTGAAATCTGTCAGGCTTAGCTGCCTGATTGCCATACCCGTCCCTGGTTTTCCTATAACCGCATCGGCATTACGACATAGAGACTGGAGGCATCATTGCTATCGCTCATGATGGCACTGCTGTTAGCATCCTTTAGCTTCACCTGCACTTTTTCGGAAGTAAGTACGTTCAATACATCGATTAGGTAAGTCACGTTGAAACCGATCTCCATCTCTGCTTCATCGTATTCGACCTGCAGCTCTTCCTCGGCCTCTTCCTGATCGGGATTGTTCGCCTGAATCGATAAATTACCACTAGACAGTGTTAAACGGATTCCACGGTATTTTTCGTTCGACAGGATCGCAATACGACTCATCGATTGCTTTAATGTATCGCGTTCGACTTCCATTATCTTGTTACCGTCTACCGGGATGACCCGTTGATAATCTGGGAACTTCCCATCGATTAGTTTTGTTGTGAACACCAGGGCGCCGGTTTCAACCCGCAAATGATTGCGGCTTAATACACATTTAGCAGGACTATCGCTGGTATCGAGCAAACGGGACAATTCGAGCACGGCCTTGCGGGGTATAATCAACTGCAGGTCGGCGTCAACGCCGGTTTCAAGCGCTACTTCACTCAACGCCAGGCGATGTCCATCGGTGGCAACCAGCTTTATTTTCGAGGGAGTAAGTTCCATCAGGATGCCGTTCAGATAATAACGAACATCTTGCTGAGCCATCGCAAAAGCGGTTTTATCGAACAGCGCCTTAAACTTGTTTTGAGGTATCGAGAAAGACTGTTGTTCCTCTATCTCGTCCAAGCCCGGGAAATCGCGCGCAGGCAATGACGCCAGGGTGAAACGGCTGCGTGCGGAAGCGAGCGATACCCGATTCTCATCGATGTCGAAATTGATCGATGAACCATCGGGCAAAGCTTTACAAATATCGAGCAGCTTTCGCGCCGGGATTGTAGTCTGAAAATCCGAGTCGCTATCCCCGACAACGCGGGCAACCATTTCGATTTCGAGGTCGGTCGCGGTAACGGACAAGTCACCCCCCGGAGACCTGAATAGAACATTGCCCAAGATAGGTAAAGTCTGGCGACGTTCCACCGCCCCTATTACTTGTTGCAGCGGGCCGAGAAGATCTTCTCTTTTAATAATTGTTTTCATTTATTTATCTATCTTGCTGTGTTTATTAGTAACTGGCTTAAACTGGGGTAACTGGGATTTCCTTTTACATATCAAACAGATATGTACGGAAATGCCAAATTAAACCTGTCTGCAGCGTCTTATTAAACTGTGAATAAGTGCTGGATAAAAACCACTCCTTTTTTTATCATACTTTTATCCACAGGATGTTAGCCTCTTTTCCATCGCGCGGTTAATTGCTCAACATCCGGGCCAGAATTTCATAATCCTCATCGATACGCCGATCCTCGCCGCGCAAGGACTCAACTTTACGGCAGGCGTGCAATACTGTCGTGTGATCGCGTCCACCGAAGGCATTTCCAATTTCAGGCAAGCTATGTCGAGTCAGTGTTTTAGCCAGCGACATCGCTATTTGCCGCGGCCGCGTAATCGAGCGATTACGCCGGCTCGAAAGCAGGTCCGCTACCCGGATTTTGTAATACTCGGCCACCAGCTTCTGTATATTATCCATCGTTATCGGTTTGTCCTGTACCGCCAGCAGCTCTTTCAGCGCCTGGCGCGCAAAATCCTGGGTAATGGGTTCGCCGGTAAATCTCGCATGCGCGCCGACGCGCTTCAGAGCGCCTTCGAGTTCGCGAATATTCGACTTGAAACGTTCGGCTATGAAAAATGCGACATCGTCGGGAACCTCGGTATTCGACTGCTCCGCCTTGCTTTTGAGAATAGCGACCCGCGTTTCCAGGTCAGGAGGTTTGATATCAACCGCCAGACCCCATCCGAGCCGGGACCGGATTCGGTCTTCGAGACCCTCGATTTCCTTGGGGTAACGGTCACAGGTTATGACCATTTGCGCGTGCGCTTCATACAGCGAATTGAAGGTGTGAAAAAACTCTTCCTGCGAGCGGCTCTTGTCCGCCAAAAACTGGATATCGTCGATTAGCAAGGCATCGAGGCTGCGATACGAATTTTTGAAATCGTTCATGCGGCTGTGCTGCAATGCCTTGACCATATCGGAAACGAAACGCTCGCAATTGACATAGAGAATATTGGCATCCGTTTTTTTTTCACGGATTTGATTACCGATAGCGTGCATCAGGTGGGTTTTACCTAGCCCGACACCACCGTAGATGTACAGCGGGTTGTATTCCGAGCCCGGATGGCCGCTGATCTGTATCGAAGCGGCGCGCGCCAGTTGATTGGATTTACCTTCAACGAAGTTTTTGAATTTTTGCTTATCGTTGAGACCGGAGGAGCGATAGGCACGCGGCGGCGGCGTTTTCGGCTCGGCTTGGGGTTCGAATTCGCGCGCCTGTGAACCGATAGCCAGGCTGACCGAGATGTATTTACTATCGTCGATACTGGTGACCAGCTCACGAATACGTTCCAGGAAATGCTTGCGCACCCAATCCATAACAAACCGATTCGGCGCCAGCAGTTTGAGTGTATTTAGCTCCTGCTCGGCCTGCAGCGGTAGTATCCAGGTATTGAGCTGCTGCTCGCTAATTTCGCCTTCAAGGCAGGAAATACACTGTTGCCAGATTAAGTTCAAAGTTGTTCCGCTTTTATTGCCAACCGCGGTCACGCGCGGATTATATCGCTTTCCCGGGAGCGACTTACCACAGCGCACGGGAAAAACCGTTTAAGTTTAGAGTTAATGCGGCCGCAAACTTGCTCTTTGAGCGATTCCCGAACCTCGGCCGACAGGTGTCAATACTATACTTATCCACAGCCCGAGCAAAGAGGCCGGACTCAAAAAAATGAATCTTTTACGCGCGCGCTCACCCGCTACCGAGGTACAGCCCTTTAAAAGAGGTACAGCCCTTTAAAAGCGTAAAATATATCTTTCCAGCTCAATTAGATATTGACGTGGGAGCGCTCTACCAGTACATTGTCGCGCCTTGTTGAAATCGACAATCCGTAAGCCTAGGCGCTTGACATGAAACGTACATATCAGCCCAGTAACCTAAAGCGAGCCAGAACGCACGGCTATCGCGCGCGCATGCAAACCCGTGGCGGTCGCAGTGTAATCCGCGCGCGTCGGGCCAAGGGCAGAGCACGCTTGACGCCGTAGAGTGAACGATGGGATCGGTGAGTCTTTTCCGAGACGGCTGAGATTAACCCGCGCATTCGACTTTCAACAGGTATTTAAGAACAATATCCGCCGTAGCGACGCCTGTATTACGATCCTGGTTGCGAAACAAAGGGGAGCGAGTCCCCGCCGGGCCTATCCCCGCCTCGGATTTGCAATATCCAGAAAACAGGTACCAACAGCGGTAAAACGTAATGCGCTGAAGCGATTGTTTCGCGAAAGCTTTCGCAGGAATCAGCACCGCTTACCGACACGAGACATGGTAATAATGGTAAGACGCGAAATTCTGGAAGTCGAACCGGCGCAGATTCGAAGTGCCCTGGACCAACATTGGAACAGCATCATCAAGCAATGCGAAAAATCCTGATAACAATAATACAAGGCTATAGCTACCTGTTGAGCCCGTTCCTGGGTAATAACTGCCGTTACACGCCGAGTTGCTCGCAGTATGCGCGCGAAGCCATCGACAAACATGGTGTCGGGCGCGGTTTGTGGTTGTCTTGCAAACGTTTAAGCAGTTGTCATCCCTGGCATTCAGGCGGCTACGACCCGGTGCCGGGTGTCGGCAGGGAGCATAACCATGGATAACTCGCGCCTATTCCTGTTTGCCGCGCTGGTTTTTGTCGGCATGCTGATGTGGCAGCAATGGCAGGCCGATTACGGCCCTCAGCCGGTTGTCAGCAGCGAGGCTAAATCCAACGGTGTTAGTCCGGGTCAGCAATCCGACATTATGGCCGACGATCTACCCGACCAGGCCGAAGGTATCAGCGGTAGTAGCGCCGTATCTGCCGCCACGGGCGATGACAAAACCACCGCCACAACCGCAGTCCAGCAACTGGTGCGGATCGATACCGATGTCGTACAGGCGCTTATCGATACTCGGGGCGGCGTATTACGCTCGCTCAAGCTAAAAAAGTACCCGACCTCGCTGGAACAGCCCGACGATTGGTTGGAACTGGCGCATAGTGATTCCGATTCGGCACATATATTACAAAGCGGCTTGCGCAACAAGGAATCGCGGGCGCCGACCCATCACAGTTTCTATCGAGCCGAACGGCTTCAATATCAAATGGCCGACGGACAGGATGAATTGGTCGTGCCGTTGCGCTGGAGCCAGGACGGTATCGAAGTCACCAAGAGTTACCATTTCAGACGTGGAGATTATTTAATCGACGTCGACCACCGGATTGTCAACCAGTCGGAACAGGATTGGCTGGGCAGCGAGTATCGCCAGATTCAGCGCACCCGCCCGCTCGAAACGTCGCGCCTGCTCTATACCTACACCGGATCGGTTTACTACAACGAAGTGACCAAGTACGAAAAAGTCGATTTCGACGATATGGAAGACGACCAGGTCAAACTCGATTCATATGGTGGCTGGATCGCGATGATACAGCACTATTTTCTGTCGGCTTGGATTCCAGGACAGGAAGACCAGAATCTGATTTATACCATCGCCAATACCAAGCGTAATCCATCGACCTACACCATCGGCCTGCGCTCGCAAAATCTGCTGGTGCCGAGCGGCGCCGAAGGCGCTTTCTCGAGCCAATTGTTTGTCGGACCCAAGATCGTCAAGCGGCTCGAGGAAATATCGCCGGGTCTCGACTTGACCGTCGATTATGGCGTGCTGACATTTCTTTCCAAGCCGCTATATTGGTTGCTTGACTGGTACCACGGCTTTGTCGGCAATTGGGGCGTGGCAATCATCTTGCTGACATTGACGGTTAAAGCTGTATTTTACAAGCTATCGGAAACCAGTTATCGCTCGATGGCCAAAATGCGTAAGGTCAGCCCCCGCTTGAAGACCTTGAAAGAACGTTATGGCGACGATCGGCAAAAGATGAATCAGGCGATGATGGAACTCTACAAAACCGAGAAGATAAACCCGATGGGCGGCTGTTTACCCATCATGGTACAGATTCCGGTGTTCATCGCGCTCTACTGGGCGCTGCTAGAGAGTGTCGATCTGCGCCAGGCGCCGTTTATTTTCTGGATCAAGGACCTGTCGGTAATGGACCCCTTTTTCGTACTGCCGATCGTGATGGGCGTCAGCATGGTAATCCAGCAAAAGCTGAATCCGCCGCCACCGGATCCGATCCAGGCCAAAATCATGATGGCACTGCCGTTTGTATTCACTTTTTTCTTTGCATTTTTCCCCGCCGGGCTGGTGTTATACTGGGTCATCAACAACGTGTTGTCGATTGCACAACAGTGGGTTATCACCAAGCGCATCGAGGCGGCAGCCAAGTAACTCCGGTTCGACTTCGCCTGCACCATGCCTGCGCATGACACCATCGCCGCGATTGCTACGCCACCCGGCACCGGTGGCATCGGCATCCTGCGGCTTTCCGGCCCGCGCGCGCGCGCCATCGGCGAAGCCATAAGTGCAGCCAAGTTAACATCCGGTAAAATTCAGTTTCGCCGATTCTTCGATGCCGATGGCGCGGTAATCGATCACGGACTTTGCCTGTATTTCCGACAGCCGCACAGTTTCAGCGGCGAGGACAGTGTCGAATTGCAGGCGCATGGCGGTCCGATAGTGCTCGATATGTTGCTACAAAGGTTGTGTGAGCTGGGTGCGCGCTTGGCGCGCGCCGGAGAATTTTCAGAACGCGCCTTTCTCAATGGCAAAATCGATCTGACCCAAGCCGAGGCCATTGCCGATTTAATCGAATCCGGCAGCCGTGCCGCCACACGCGCGGCGATGCGCTCGCTGGAGGGGCGTTTTTCGGAGCAGGTAAAAAATCTCGTCGATGAAGTCATCGATCTCAGGGTCTATATCGAGGCGTCGCTTGATTTTGCCGAGGAAGAGATCGATTTTCTCGAAAAATCGGAAATCGGTCGGCGGTTGAGCGCCTGTATCCAGCATATGGAGACTTTACTCGATCAGGCCGAGCATGGCCGCACCCTGCAGGAAGGTCTTACGGTTTCATTGGCCGGCTTACCCAATGCGGGTAAGTCCAGCCTGCTCAATTATCTCGCCGGTTACGAAGCGGCGATAGTAACCGAAATCGAAGGCACCACGCGGGATGTTTTGCGCGAGCATATCTCGCTCAAGGGTATCCCGCTCAAGATAAACGATACGGCCGGTCTACGCGAATCGGATAATCCGGTCGAGCAGGAAGGTATTCGCCGCGCCTGGGACGCGATTGCCAAGGCCGACGTGGTTTTATACCTGGTCGACGCCCAAAAGGGTATGACTGCCAGCGATCGGCAAGTCATCGAGCGTTTGGCCGACAGCAATTTGCAGCTGGTATACAGCAAAAATGACTTGCTCGCGTCGAAACCGCCCGGGAATTCCGACGCGCTCAATATTTCCACCGTCACCGGCGATGGCATGGAAGATTTGATCGAGCGCATCACCGGACAGGTTGCCGATTTTAATCAGGATAATGAAACCTTTATGGCCAGACGGCGGCATGTCGACGCCCTGTTGCGCGCAGGTGACTGTATCCGGCTGGCCGCGGATAATTTCAATACCACCCGCTCGGGTGAGCTGATGGCGGAAGATTTGCGGGGCGCGCAGCGAAATTTGAACGAAATAACCGGTGAATTCAGCAGTGACGATCTATTGGGCAGAATTTTCTCCAGCTTTTGCATCGGTAAATAAAACCGCCTGAGTTCGGCCGCCGGCATAATAGCGTCGCTTTCGATTTACTAGTTGCCAAAATGGGATTGAAACCATTGCCGCAGCCGATTTTCATCGGCGGTGCGCTTTACCAGTAATTCGCGGAACCAGTCCGGGTTTTTAGCAAAAGTCAGTTCACCACCTTGCGGAAAAACCTTGTCATAGAGGCGCGACAACCAAAACCTCAGGGCGCTGAAGCGCAGCATCAACGGCAGCGCCCGGATTTCCTGACGATCTAAATGACGCCGTTGCTGGTAGGCGTTCAATACCGCGGCGGCACGTTCCGGCTCGAGATCGCCTTTTACGTCCAAACACCAGTCGTTCATCACCACCGCAATATCGAGCACCAGGCTGTCGTGGCAGGCGTAGTCGAAATCGATGATGCCACCGAGTTCATCGTCGAGAAACAGGGCGTTGTCGTGGAACAAATCGGCATGAATAGCGCCATGCGCTAACGGCCGGTGATTAAACTCGCGGAAATCGGCGATCGTCGACATCAATAATTGCCGATCCGGCAGGCTTAATTCGGCTTCGAGCATATCCCCCGCCGCCAGCAGCCATTCCACGCCGCGAGGATTGGGCCTCAGCTTGACGTAGTCCTGGCCAGCAAGATGAAATCCGGCCAGTTCTGCGCCAAGCTGAGCGCAGTGGCCCTGGTCGGGAGCGGTTTCGACCTTGCCGGGCAGCCGCTGGATAATGGCGGCCGGGCGCTGATTCAAGCTCGAGTAAAAATCGCCGCGTCGATCCTTGACCGGCGCCGGGCAGCGCAACGCTTTGGCGGCCAGGTGTTGCTGCAAACCGAGTATGTAATCGAGCTCATCGTCGCTATGGTGTTCGTAAAGCGTCAGCACATAGCTGCCGCGGTCGGTATCGAGATAATAATTGGTATTGGTGATGCCGGCCGGGATCGGGCTGAAATTGCAGGCCTTGCCGAGTGCGTAACGTTTCAGGAAATTTTCGAGTTGTGCGGGTTCGACGGTGGTGAATACAGACATTAGGTCAGCCAGTTAGAGTGCAAACTGGCGAAGTCGCCGATGCAGCTGTAATATGATCCGGTCTCGGAGCCCGGCATTTTAGCGCATCTCATTTTAGCGCATCTAATTTTAGCGCATCTATATGAATCAAGAGAAACAAAAAAAACTGGTGTTGGTCGACGGCAGTTCTTATCTATTTCGCGCCTACCATGGCTTGCCGCAATTGACCAGTCCCAGAGGTCATCCTACCGGGGCGATCTACGGTGTATTGAATATGTTGCGCAAGCTGCTCAAAGATGAGCAACCCGACCGCGTAGCCGTCGTTTTCGATGCCAAAGGCAAGACTTTCCGTAACGATATATACCCCGAGTACAAGGCCAATCGCCCGCCCATGCCGGATGAACTGCGGGTCCAGATCGAACCCCTACATCAGATTATCGAGGCCCAGGGGTTACCGTTGATTGTTATCGAGGGTGTCGAGGCCGACGATGTGATCGGCACCATGAGTCGGCAAGCATCGGAGCAGGGTTATCAGGTTTTGATCTCTACCGGTGATAAGGACATGGCCCAGTTGGTGAACGCCAAGGTCTCCCTGATCAACACCATGAACAATCACTTCATGGATGAAGCGGCGGTGGTTGAAAAATTCCAGGTAAAGGCTGGCCAGATAATCGACTATCTTGCCCTCATGGGAGATAGTTCGGACAATATTCCCGGTGTTCCTAAAGTAGGGCCGAAGACAGCCGCAAAATGGATTGGCGAGTTTGGCAGCTTACAGGGGGTGATGGAAAACGCAGGCGACTTCAAAGGCAAAATCGGTGAAAACCTGCGCGAATCGCTGGAATTTTTACCCATGTCTTATGAGCTCGCGACCATTAAACTCGATTGCGATACCGGTGTCAGCATCGACCAACTGGTGCAAGGCCAAGGCGACCCCGCGGCGCTTGCCGCATTCTACCGCGAGTTTGGCTTCACCCGCTGGTACGATGAAACGGACAGCGTCGACGCCGCCGATAAACAGCCGGTTGCGCCGCAGGTCGATGCCGTCTACGAATGCGTCCTGGATCAGAGGGGTTTTGATCAGTGGTTAAAACGCTTGCGGCAAGCCGACAGTTTCGCCGTCGATACCGAAACTACCAGTATCGATTACATGCAAGCCGAACTGGTCGGCATCTCACTGTGCTTGGAAGCGGGTAAGGCCTGTTACATTCCGCTCGCCCATCGCTACGAGGGCGCCCCGGAGCAACTCGATAAATCGGCTGTACTGGATGCGCTGAAACCAATACTCGAAGATCCTGAGATCGGGAAAATCGGTCAGAATATCAAGTACGATGCCCATGTTTTTATCGGCGAAGGCATTCGACTGCGCGGTATCGCGCACGACACCATGCTCGAATCCTATGTGCTCAATTCGACCGCCAGCCGGCACAATATGGACGCGTTGGCCAAATACTACCTCGATCGCGATACCATTCATTATCAAGATATTGCCGGCAAGGGCGTTAAACAAAAAACCTTCGATCAGATCGAGCTCGAGCAGGCCAGCGATTACGCCGCCGAGGACGCCGACATTACGCTGCAGTTACATCAGGTACTGGGCGCCGGATTGCAGCAGGACGAAAAACTGCATCAAGTATACCGCGATATCGAAATGCCGCTGGTCGACGTATTGCTCGACGTCGAACAGAATGGTGTGTTAATCGATCCGGATATGCTGGAAAAACAGGGTAAAGAGGTCGACCGGCAACTACAACAGATCGAGCAGGCGATTTACCAGCTGGCGGGTGAAGTATTCAATCTTAGTTCGCCGAAGCAAATCCAGGTGATACTATTCGAAAAACTGGAATTGCCCGTGTTACGCAAGACACCCAAGGGGCAACCGTCCACCGCCGAAGACGTGCTCGAAGAATTGGCCGCGGATTACGAAATCCCGGCCTTAATTCTCGAGCATCGCAGTCTCAATAAACTCATGTCGACTTACATCGACAAACTGCCGCAGGAAATCAATGCGCGTACTGGGCGGGTGCACACCTCTTATCAACAGGCGGTTGCCTCGACCGGCCGATTGTCTTCGACCAGCCCGAACCTGCAGAATATTCCGGTGCGCACGGCCGAGGGCCGACGTATTCGCGAAGCCTTTGTCGCACCGGCGGGTTGTAAGATTCTGGCGCTCGATTACTCCCAGATCGAACTGCGAATCATGGCGCATCTATCCGCCGATGAAAGTCTGCTCAGCGCCTTTGCCCAGGGACTGGATGTGCACCGCGCGACCGCGGCCGAAGTATTCGGCGCCAGTCTGGATCAGGTAAAGGCTGAACAACGCCGCGCCGCCAAGGCGATTAATTTCGGTCTGATTTACGGGATGTCCGCCTTCGGTCTCGGCAAGCAGTTGAACATCGGCCGCAACGAAGCCCAGCAGTATGTCGATACCTATTTCGAACGCTATCCCGGAGTCAAGCGCTACATGGAAGAAACCAAGCAGCGCGCGCGTGATCAAGGATACGTCGAAACCGTGTTCGGCCGCCGGCTGCATTTGCCCGATATCAAGGCGCGCAATGCCAACGTGCGCCAATACGCCGAGCGTACTGCGATCAATGCGCCGATGCAGGGAACCGCGGCCGATATCATCAAACGCGCGATGATTACGGTACAAGGCTGGATCGCCGAAAACAGCGATGCCTGCAAGATGATCATGCAAGTGCACGACGAACTGGTGTTCGAAGTCGTCGAGAGTGAAATCGAACGCAGCCGCGACCGGATTGCCGGGTTGATGACCGGAGCCGCTGAATTGTCGGTTAGGTTGGAGGTGGATGCGGGTATCGGCCAAAACTGGAACGAAGCCCACTAGATTCGATCTTGCGGCGCTCGCGATAGCTGCGCTAAACCACTTCAATAGTTATCCCCACGTAAGCGTGGACCTTGCAAACGGGGTGTTTTAAGATCCCCGCTTGCGCTGCGATGACAGGAAAAAGGCGAGATGACCATGGGATAAGCCCGAAAAGGTATGGCGCCGCTAATGGTTATCTGCATTTCGAAGCGATTTCCGGATGATTTACTGTCGGCGCGAGAGATCTAAAAGTAGGTGATTCGCGTAACCATAATATTGTAAGATAGTAAAGGCTTGAAATATCCGAATATGGCCCGAGACTGTTCAGAATTTTGTGTCAACGTAAAAACACTCGATCCATCAGATCACAGATCGAGTGCAGCATCAAGCCGGCCTTCAAAGAAGATGGCCAACTGCGATAGGGTCAGATTCCAAT
>Ga0136654_1000148_pt1 | contig 22475 bp, 18 predicted proteins | sample InaspJWI70metaG_FD_94865 | JGI IMG/M metagenome (GOLD analysis project Ga0136654, IMG submission 94865) | Marine gutless worms symbiont microbial communities from Oahu, Hawaii - Inanidrilus sp. 1 OAHU.JWI-70 metaG (version 2) | ecosystem: Host-associated > Annelida > Digestive system >... | reverse complement strand
ATTATCCTGGTTCATGGGTGGTGTATCCTTTCCTTTTTAGTGTGGCCGGTTGACTGCTGCTAACAATCTACCGGTGGATACACCGCCTTTTCCTTTAAACACAACTTTTAAATATAACTCCTAGGGACGCCGTCCGATGGAAACTTTTGAGTTAGGCAAAATCCGTCGCGAAGAACTGCTCAAGGAGGCTGCCTAACGATCGCCGATCCGAGAGGACTGACTGTACGGAAGGTTTTTGACTTTTACACCTGATTGTCTAATGGCTCTGCCCCCCTTTACAATGACTTTACCCAATTATTACCATTTAACCTCGGTCGGAAATCTAGCCGTGATTGATTCTATCTCTTCGACAGATCTCGCATGTATCACTAGCTCTTTTACTCGGAAAAACTCATTACGGAAAGCATTTATGGTATCTCTGTATATAGAAATACGATCTTCATCATACACACCAAACAGTGCATTCTGTAGTTTAAAATCAGGGATCAACTCGCGTCTTTTTGCAAAAGACTCTTCCGATAGCCAGCGTATTTTCTCTTTCTTCACGACTTCTATATCAAGAAAACCATCAGCTACCAGCTCTACGTTTGTTTTAGCTACCACTTCCCCATTCACGCATTTCCGATCTTCACCTAACTTAAAAAGCCCTTTCTCAATCCTCTCTTCCAAGCCTATCGGGTTAATGTTACCGCCCTCATCAATACGAAAATCTATGGGCAAATGGCGCTTATCAGTCCACCCTACTTCCATTGTTTTAGGATCAAATTCAGGAAACACATTTTCTAGTGTATCGCAGTATTTCTCCTCAGTGTAATCTATACGAATTACATCACCTGTTTCTCTATTTCGTAGCACATACATTTCTCAGCTCCCTACGCAGTTTCTATTCTTCTCATCGTTGCCGTAAGCCACACGTGACTTTTATCTTCATGTGCTCTCCATAAAATCCTCAACTGATGCGCACCAGCCTGAACCTCTATCTCTTTAACGATACTGAAATTTTCCAGCCTCCAGGGTCCGTCAGTAGAGCCGTGCCAGTACAGAGGTTCTTCCTGCTCACCCACTGCAACGGTAAATTCAACACCGAACAAATCTTTTGCGTATAAAACCCTTAGTGCTTCTACATCAATGGTTATTCGAATGACTGATTTGCCAGGAACATAGATTGTGCAATCCCAATCCGGAATTTCCGCCAACTCTGTAACTTTCGTTACAATATCAACAGTATCGCTTACCACGTCTAGCACTGTGTTGCGAAAAACGTGTTCCGCATAAGCACTACTAGCAACTGTCAACGCAGCATGAGGACTGCCTTCAGTGCCAATCCCAACCTTTCCGGCAACAAAGGTCGCATCACCTTTGACTTCCAGGCTTCCGCCGACCTTCACGTCGCCACTAGGCCCATTTATGGAAAATCCTTTATCCCATAAAGTCGTGCCATCCGATGGTTTATAGGCGATGGCGAAGGAGTTTCTACTCGCATCATCGCCATTTCCTCAAGGATTATGAATTTGAAACCCACCTCCCCCCTCGGTCGCACGCTTTTGCTCCAGAAAGAGCCAGTCACCCCAAGCACTTGTTATCTCCACTTGCCCGCGCTGCTGATTTTCTGTATTCACTCCCAACTTTCCTGCGATGAGGTTGCTACTAACCGTCACGTTGGGAACAGTGAGATTCCCAGTCATGACCCCACCAGGGTCGCCGCCCTCTCGATGTACAAACTTGTCAGTCAAGGGAATTTCATCTCCGTTGTTGTTTTCGATAAGCACCCGGTCTAATGTCAAACTAGTCAAGCTAGGAAAGCTTAGCTTTCGCCAGGTGGGCTCCTCTAAGGAGAAGGTTGCCTGGCCCGTATTGTCGGTAGTTACGGTCCCAAGGTCCATATAGTGATGCATAACCCCAACAGGCTGTTCCGACAGCCTTTCGGCAGTAAAATCGCTACCATCGTCCCGCAGTAGTATCAGCCAGTAATCACCGGCCATAAAGTACTTTTGGTAATACGCTGGAGTGTGCTGAGAAATGGGTTGAGGTGCACTCCGACGAATGGATGGACTTAAGTGCGAGATAATTGTCGGTGTAGACGGTTGGGGAGCAGGCGGCGTTATTGGCGCGGGAAGTTTCACACGCGATACAAGTGATAATTTCACTACATACTTTCGCTCGTCAGCTTTGAGGGAAAGTTCCAACGATTGGGCACGGGGCGCCTGGCCGAGCACCTTAGCAACCTTGTCGGCGGTATTTGGGTTACTCCATTGGCCGGTGACCGGGTTGCACTCCAGGGTGACGTAGCCGTCCCAGCGGCGAATTCGTGGCATCGTACGGGCGGGGGAGTCCGGTTCCGATTTGCGCTTACTCTTATAGTCGACGAAAGAGTAAAGTTCACCCACATGCCATTCATCAACTCCGTCCAGCAAATACTCGCCGAGGTGTTTCTCTGTGTCGGTAGAGAAACACTCGTAGACATAGCCATCTTTTAAAAAGTCGCCTTCAGCGAGTTCATCCGATGTGTCCTTATTCGAACGTTCTTCGGCACCGTTTTCGGAGGACCACTTCAGCGTCACTTTATCAACTGCCCCATCGGTTATGTGAACGGAGTGCACCTCTAGTCTAAATAACGCATTTTTATTTGCTGGCGAGGTAGCACGATGCAATTCGCCATCACAGATATCTGTATCATGAGTGGTTGTCTTTGGCCTCACGTTCACATCGAGCTTGGCGGTGCCGTGGGACTTGAGATTTGTTATCTCGGTGCTCGCCGGGGCCAGCTTGACCTGAGCCATGGTCTGAGTGCGCACACAGGTATCGGCGCCATGCAAGGCCTTGTCTTTGAGACCGGGTTCCTCCTGAGCTACCACGAGACGTTCCCAGAGATCGATGTAGACGGGATATTCCCTGCCATTCTCAAGTTTGTCCCAGGGATCATGGGGAAAGTCACGTTGGTTCCGGATGAAGTCAAGTATCGACAAATTATCGCCATCCCCCTTAACTTCACCGTAGAGCCCATCGATATAGACACGCCCCCAACGAAAACGTGGCTCATTTTTGAAATCATCATACGCTCGTTCAGCGCCATAAAGAATGCCATCCTCGCGAGGCGAGCCACTGTCGATTGCGGCGCCGACGGTGCGGTCCATGCGTTGTTTAAGGATGCGGACCATCTCGTTCCAATCGGCATCGGTAAGCATACGACCCTGTTGCTGATAAACAGCGGAATAATCCTTATCTTCTTTAAAGCTGTCCCGTGATATCTGCGCTTTCATGTTATTCCACCTCTTTTTTCACAATTTTTCCTTTGAATTTGGCATTGCCCAATGCTCATCCACAATCAACACCGGCAGCATGCCCACTGGTAGAAATTCCTTGAGCTTGTCTTCGATGGCATCCTGCCGACCGCAGTAATGTCGGTGATGAAAGGCACCGAGTTCACAGCCGTCTTCCGCCCCCTGGCGAATCGAGGATGGAGCAGACTGCTTCAGCGCACCAAAACCACACTGGCCAAATCGATCGCCATCGAGGTGGCGTGATCCAGAACTCTCGCTGGGTCGATCCAATATCTGGTGATACAGTTCGGGCCAGTTTTTGTGTACGGATGCATCATGGATTTGCCAGTCACTGCCTGCAGCGCTTGAATATAGACGCGGCGTGCAGCTATAGCGCAGTTTCAGTTTTGGCGCCTCAGTGGGGGTAAGTGTTCCTAACAGGATGCAGTCGCTCGCGCGCAATTCCTGACAGGTGATTGAGTTGTTGACCGTGCAATACTCCAGCTCGATGATAACGGGCCGCTCGCCGGAGTTGCGAATCTCATACAGCAGGCAGTCCCTGGCTGTCAGTGTCGCGCTGTTCGCCGCGAGCGTTAGCTTCTTCAATCCCGTTTCGGCCAGGTTTATCTTCTCTGCGTCAGCTGTCACTGTGCCAGGTAGCGTGAGTTGCTCGATTGCAAACATGTTAAGCTCGCCGGTAACAGGACGTTGGATTTTGATTTCGCCAGTCACGGTCGGCCAGCGAAGCGGGTGCCGTAGGTGGTCTCGCTGCTCAACCCGAAGCCCCGCCTCACCCGGCTGTTGCCTGGCTATATTCCAGTTACCACCGCGCAGGCAGGTATGCCAAGTGCCACCGTTTTCACTGGCTTCGAAGTAACGCTCCCATTGCAATATGAAACTATTGTGATGCCAGTGCGAATCCCATTCATCTAAATTAAAGATAGGTTGCTGTTGATCCGACGTGGAATCGGCATTTAGTGTTTTTGGCTGTATGCCGGTGATGAGCTGGGAGAGATGCTCGTTGTCGGGCCAGAGGCGGTCTCGGTCCCACTTCTCCGCATCGGTTGGTTTCGGGCCTGACAGGGTAAGCAAAGTGGCGCGGATATGGAGTTCGCGTGCATTGTTATCGCTCTTGTCGCCATTGGCACTGAGCAGGCGCTCTTCGATACGCACATAGGAATGAGCGCCGCCAATAGTAATTTTATCGGGGCGTGCAAGGTAGAGAAAATCCTCGCCACCTTTCTTGCCATCAATCCATGATTCGTCAGGAACCCTGTCCATCGCGCTGGGTTCCATTAATCTGTGTACGACATCAGCGGCGATAGCAGAGGCTATATCGCTCATAAATCCTTCTGGCTTTGGCGTATAGAGACGAAAACGTTTTGGGTGATGGTGCCCGACAGACCAGTTTGGATTACGCATATCGACCGTGCGCATGCTGACATCCTGATACCCACCGAAGTGACAAGGAAGACCACGGGGAGGATTTTCGTGTTGCCAGCTTATTTCATGATCATCAAACCGGCTTGTTTCCGTCAATGGTGTGGGTTGTGTTTCTTCGACGCGACGGGGCCGGGAGACCTTTCGAAAATCGACGGTCACTGCCGGCGTGCCGGGGCGTGTAGCACGTTCTGACGGCGAGTTCAGACCAGGTTCCCAAAAACCTTCCTCGCCAAGTTCACGCAGCGTGGGCTGCCGGTAGCCGGGACGCGGTGTTACCGCGACACTGCGATGGCCTTCATAGCCGATGATTGGCGCCTGGCCGACTGCCTCGGCAATCTCGACACAAACCGATACCGTGCCCTTGCGCTGACGCCATTGCACAGCCCGGGCTATCTCCTCCCGTTGACCATCCGGGTCCGGTGACAAGGGTCTTACATCGAGAAGATCAGCAAAATAGGGCAGCAGCCAGGACTGGCAAGTTAGTGGTGAGATATCGCGTAGGCGTTGGTCGAGCGTGGCGCGGATCTGATCAAGCACGGTGGCAAAACCACCCAAATACTTAAACAGGTCTTCATTCCGCTGGTCTACCTCCGGCAAGTTCCGGTAAACGACCGGCAGGGCCTTGTTAAACAACTGCTGCAGCGAGGAATTCCGATCCGGGATCATGGCACGTAACAATTTGTCCAATTTAGGCTCACTCATGGGACATACTCAAATGGTGTACAGTGAAGGGCGGCGCGATCTTCTATTGCTGCTAACTGATGTCGGTCTGCGGTCACGACTTGTTCCGAGCCGATTGGCTTTGCAAAGCTACAGACCGAGTCCTCAATGCCGGTCACCGATTCAACTACGGCATAGACCTCGCTGAGTCTAAGTGGCAGGCCGATGGTTCGATGCTCTGGTGAAAATTGCTCGGCGATGGCGTCAATGACGTCGATGGCTACCTTATCGGCTTCATAGCTGCTGTAATCGACGCGTATGGTCACGTCTATCTCGATATCGACTGACTCGTGTTGTTCTACTTTCACCCGCACTGTGGGTACGGCGTGATGCTGCAGATAGGCAGCCAGATCGTCTTGCATTGCCGGAGAAAGCGATTGGCCTCCGGTGGCGGCGGCAAACACTATTACGCAATCGCGGTAGCCGGCGCCACCGATCTGATAGAACGCGCTGGCATGGGCTACGCTGCGGTGCTGCATCGCCAGTTGCTCGAAATCATGCAGGGATACGGCACGCTCCAGCGCCAACAATGATGCCGGTGCCCTTTGGCGCATCTGTTCCGGCAATTCCATATCGTTGCCGCCGACTGTTTCAAGCGGTTGCATCACGGCTTTGACCAATGGGTGTGGCTGGACCAGTTGTTCGAGTGAGTGAGGTGGCAATCCCGAGCCATTTTTACCCGCCCCGACGCGATATCGGATCTCGACGTTATCGGTCCCTGGCGGTAAAGCACGCCCCCGCTTGCCATCACCAAAGGTCAGCTTCAAATAGCCTTCTTCGGTGGTCGAAACTTCAAAATGCCGATCGGCAGCCTGGCTGTCGTCGAGTCGTGTTTGTTGCTGCCACTGTTCACCTGCTATTCGCACTTCTAGGTCCTCGCGTGCGCCGTGCAGTAATCGCGTATCCGGTACCGTGGACACCTCGCGTTGCTGCAGGATGAGAAAATTATCGCGTTCAGGGCCGCTACCGCCTCCGGTGCGCAGCGGCGGTTGCCGTTTGCCGTGGCCGGCACGCACGACGTTGCCGTAGAGTTTTAGGTTGCCTTCTTTAAATTTATCCAAGAGCTGCGGTTCCAGGGTGACTTCACAGTCGCTCACCGATGCCACGCGCACGACTTGCGTGTCCCCCTTATCGTTGGTGGCTAGCAGTGTTCGGCCGATAAGCTCGGTGCCTGGACAGGGGGCGAGCTTGACCGGATCAGAGAGCGGGTGTTTATTGAAGCTCGCGCCATCCGGTACATCGGTGGCGCGATAATCGGCCTGAAGTTCGATTAACTCGGGGATAGGCATTTCTGTTTTTTCGAAGGTATCTTCGATATCCTGCGGTAATCGGAGCAACAGCGCAAACGCACCTGGCTGCTCGTATCGTTTGGAAGGGTCCTCCTGACCGTCACCGGATTTTTCCTGGAACCGCAGCGGTGACACCATATCCAGAATCTTTACCGCCCGCCACAGCGGGGTACCGGCTGGACCTGCAAATTGAGCAGCGACCCAATCACCTTCTTTTAAACCGGTGGGTTTGCCATCAAAGAAAAACCAGTGGGCATCGTGTTTATTTTTTGCCGTAAGGTATTCAGGATCGGTGATTTTCACCGGCACATCACCACCACCAACATGCCTCTTTGGGAGAAACCACAGTTCGCCTACGACCTCATTGAAAGGTAATCGCCCGGGGGGTAGTCCACTATTCCAATCTACTTGCTCCTTCCCCCCCTTCGTCCAGAAGCGAAAGAGCGCGGGACGGTTCGCATTGATGTCCGAATAATCAACGGAATCTCCACTCTGATTGCCAAATAGGTCTATAAAGGCCTCGAACACAAGCTGTCCCGTCGACGGGATGCGAGCGTCCTTGGTCATCATCATGGCTCCAATTTTAACAATCTCCAGCGGTGTAGGGGGCATTGAACTCGCGATACCAACTGCACCAAAGAGCCACTTGATAAAATCATTCAGCTCTGCTTCATCCGGTTCGGACAACACACGCTGATAGAAGGGCTCCTCTGAATTCCTGAATGCAAGTAACTCGGGCTCATCCACGGACGGAGTACCTCCGAATAAGTGTCGTGTCTCGAAATCCGCAAGTGCTCCTATGTACTTCTCGGCTTCTGGGTCCTTGCCTAACTCGGAGGAGGCCGGCACGGTGAAGCTGCCGGTTAACTTTGTCGCCCGGCGCAACTCGATATCACCGTCCCCCCACGCTATCCATTGGTCGTCGTAATTGTAGGCGCTCGTCTGATCGGAAAATATGACTTCTTTGAATTTATCCTTATGGGGTGCGAGCTTAAGTCCAAAGGCGTCGGCCTCCTTTATTTGGGAAAAGCGCCAGTCCTTTGGATTTTTTTCCCCCTGTATTCGCCAAGCGACCACGGAATCTGAAGAGAGTCCGTGAGGCACCGATGTCCTGCGAACGGCTTCACCATTGATCCAGGGTGTGCGCCGAAACCGCGGCGAACTCATCAATTTGACCCGGCCTAATTGCCAGTCCTGCCATTTATTGGCTTCGTGTTCGAGGCGAAGCCTGCCGCCCCGTTTATCGACCATCCAGGCAGCCTCGGCATCCGACAACGCCTCATTGATGATCAGTGTCGAGTCTTTCATGATAGTAGGCGCTTTGGGATTTTCCAGCCACGGCCACGGCTGCTCCTGCGAATCAGATGGAGCTTCCACTTCACTCAGTGTAGTTTTTGAGCTGTCCCAACCCTCGACCTGGAAAAGATTGAATTGGTCATTAACGTCAAGATCTTCGAGTGCTTCGAAGATAATGGCTTTGCCACCATCGGGTGGGCGATAACGTACCTGCAGGCCTTTCTCTACCCGACCTTTGGCACGAGCGTCGATGGCCAGCATGGTCGTGGCGGAGGTGGCGCCCACCGGCTGATAACCGAGCATGGCCACCATTTTGCGCAGGTCTTCCCACTCGGTTGCGGTGCGCAGAAAAGCCTCATTGGCATGGGCATTGATATGTTGCGTCAACACATGGCAACTGCGCGCAAATACTCTTGCCAACTCCCAGGCGATATCGCCTCGATCACCGCGATATTGCTCGATGACATGCCGATTGGCAGCGTTCTGGACCCATTCTTCATCCTCTTCCTCTTTTTCAAGCGTCTCCCGGTCAAACAGCGGCTCAAGCTGCGCTTGCCAGCGCTCGGAAAATTCCTTGGCCTTGGCCCAAAAGCTGCGCATGGTCTCCATGTAATCGGCCGCATTGCCGTCAGCATATAAAAGCTTCGACAAACCGGAGCGATTCCAGCGGGTAAGATCCCTGCGCGACCAGCGGTTTGACCCTTGCTCGCTCATCCGCGTCGTCCTCCCCGAAGATGAATAACGAGAACGCCATTGCCTTTATTGTTGCAGATCGCGAGTTCGTCACGAGCCATGATGATTGCCTGCGGCACATCACCCTCAGCGGGATTATCTTTCAGCTTGCCGAATCTGAGCAGACTCAAGTCGTCCACGCCATCCAATTTCATTACCCATTGGTAGATATCGCTGAGCTGGATGTCCTGTCCCGCCGCCAACCGGCCTGGACGAAAAAATCCATCGGGGCCACAACCGAGTTCACGATTCACTTCGCGACGAATTTCGGATTGAAAGTAGTGAGCATCGACAGTGATGCATAGTTCGATCACGATACCGACCGGCACGATATCTTCGAGTACCACGCTTTGCCCGGTCATGCGATATCGGCGCAAATAATCAGCCAGCAATTCGCGGATGGTTGGATTGTATTGCCATTGGGGTTCGCGCAGCTTCCAGTCTTTATGAAAACCGGCAATTTTCTGTTTCATTTTATCGGTCAGCTCGTGGTCACTTGTTCCCAGTTCATCGTCAAGGCGCCAATCTCTGAACAGGGCCACCACCGCCGTTAGCTCAAGCCAGGAGCCATTCCAGTGTTGTCTGGTATAGGCACGCAACACCAGTGGGTGATCCGTTAGGCGTGTGCCATAGTCGTCGGCGCTCACCATACGCCGCTGGCGCCGAATCGAGGCCGGTCCAAGCCGGCGATCGACTTCCATCTGATTGGGCTCGTTACGATAAAGTTTAATCAGATCTTCAATGCTATCGAGCCGCCGTTTTTCCCAGGGCTTGTAGCCGATAAAGGAAAGCCATGCCAGCAGCGATTCGACCCGCCGGGTCGTGAGCAAATAGCCTTCGGTGCTAACGCGGTCGGCCATATCCGAAAGCTGATCGAGTTGGGCGGCCAATATTTCGACGATAACCGCCTCGACGTCACCCGAGGTCCAGCGTTTGCGCTCCGGGAAGCGTTCTTGCAGCTCGCTCCACATGGCGAGACGAAAACTTTCGAAGTCGCGTTGCTGCCAGTCAAAATCGTCGCCGATTTGTGGTTGTGGATCGGGCAGTTTTACTGTGCGATAAGCCGGGTCATGACGACCTGGCTCGTCCCAGTTCAATACGGGTCTATTGAGTTCAGCCATAGGATCCACCCGGGAATTGAAATACATGCTCTTCGCGACGATTGATGGTGGCCAGCCGATAGGCGACGCGAATATGCAACGTTTCGTCGGTGTTTTCCTTCGAAAGACGCTCAATCTCAAGTGAGGCCGGATCGACTTCGCCACGCAGCACGTCACTAAGACTGGCAAAAAGCCTTTGCCGGGTCAGTTCCCAAAGTGCGGTGTTGTTAGGCTCAAACACAAGTCGCCGCACCCCGACACCGAATTCCAGACGAAAGACCCGTTCACCGGGATTGGTTAACAGCACCTGCCTGATCTGTTCGCGAATATGGTCACTACGCGTGGAGGTGATTACACCCTTGACATCCATTTGAAATGGGAAGGCCATGTATTGCGGATCAAGCAGCTTCTTTTGCATCAATCACCTCAGCCAGTCTTTACTTTGGTCGACAGAGTTTCCATCTCACCCTGGGGTATCGGTGGCGAGGTCGGACCGCCAACGATCGGCGCCACCGTATGGGTATGGGTCATGTACTTGGTGAGGAAGCTCAATCCCTTAATCACGGGTTCACCGAAAAGCCCCCCCAAAGAAACATTAGGCGCGTTAAGGGTAACCTGGTTGTTAGCGGTAACCGTTGTGGTGCCTCCGCTCATTTCAATACGCGTTCCAGCATTGTCCTCGGCGGTCAAACCACCTTCATCCATGCGCAACTGGTTACCTCTGGCATCTTCGAGCATAATCTCATTGCGCTCCTGATTCAGCTTCAGTGTCATACCGCCCGCGTTGGTCAGCTCAACGGAACCGTCTTCCTCCAAGACCAGCTCCGCATTCGTGGCGTGAGTGAGCTTGATACGCCTCTCTCCGGCCTTGTCATCAAACTGCAAACGGTGACCGGATGGTGTCTGCAAAATACGCGTTGTCGGCGAGGGCTTTGCCGCATCGACTGGCAGGTCTTTTGCTTCATTCCAAAACACACCCGTCCAGATCGGTCTATTGATGTCGCCTTCCTCGAACTCAACCCACACTTGCGACTCTTTCTCCGGAATAAAGAACATCCCCTGCTGACTTAAGCCGCCAAAAGGCAGGGACGGCAACGCCCATGTGCTTGCTTCAGTGCCGAACAGTGACGGTACGGTCACGCGCAGGCGCCCAAGCTTTTCTGGATCTTCATTGTCCTGCACGATTGCACGGTACTTGCCGTATTTGCGCTGCTCAAGCTCGGCCAATAACTGCATGATTGTCTCTTCCATATGTCGCCCTATTAATGCTCGCTCTAGTTCGTCGCATTGCGAATGACGGTAAAATGCTGCAGGTAGCCACTGGCGGTGAAGTTGTGTGTCACCTCATCGACGTAGTAAACGCCACCGTAGGTATTCCCGACACCGTCAATCTCGACAGGCCGGTAAGGCCACAACACGTGACCGTAGAGGGTACCGTCAAGCTGTCCGGTCGCCTTGATCTTGAATTGGTTTTCATTGGCCTTGGCCTGTGCACGGCTTTCCGCCTCGGCCTGCGATGCCGCCAGCGGTCGGTCCAGGGTCCACGTAAAAGGCAGCAAGTCGCGGCCTTCGCTGGTAAGCGCATGGCGTCCTAGCAAGTGCTGTTCGGGTTGAAAGACCGGCGCTGGGAAGGACTTTTCCTGCTGATTTTTCGGTTCGCGTGTCATGCGCACCTGATCGGGTTTATGGCCGTCGTTTTGAATGGAGAACTGAGTACAGTTGGTCGTTGGCCCGGCATAAACCAGAATCGTTTTTTGCGGCACTGCAGAGAGCTGGGGCGAACCGAAATATAGCATGCCCTTGCGTGTATAGAGCTCGAAGCCATTTGCCTCGGCGCGTTGGCGCAACAGTCTTATCGGTGTCGAATCAATGTGAAGTGCCCCGGCGGTCAGCCCCTCTTCAAACATCTCGTGTTGTAAACCGACTTCATCGGCCAGTTCGCGCGCAATTTGTCCGTCGGTCTTTTCATTGCCCTCGCTGGACAACACGGCATGCAGCTGTTCACGATCGAGCTTGATCAGATCGTCCTGAACTTCGATGGTCACTTGTGCGCCACTCATGTCTTGCGGATACTCCACGCGCAGCTCCCGGATCACTCCTCGCATGACTTCCTCTTCACTGTGTTGAGCAAACACCGCCGAGATCATGATCTCATCCCAGGGATGGAACTTGCCCGAGTCCTGCACTGACCACTGACCGCGCTCGTCACGAAAGGTGTCGAGTAGGATGGTGGCCGTGGCCGATGCACCGCGCTTCAAATGAACGGTGACATCACGAATGTAGTCGTGAAAATCCTCGATTGATTTACCGTTGACGGTAATGAGACAGGCCGCCGGTGCGCTGTTTTGCTGCAGACCGATCATCGACGCACCCCTGCACGCGGCTCAGCGGGTATAACGATAACACTGCCGACGTATTGCCCCATGTCGAGATCACCACCGAAGGCAATCTCGGGATTTGCATCGAGTATCAGCCACCATTTGTGTGGGTCGTTATAATAGTATGCCGCCAGTCGATCCAGGCGATCTTCTCGCGTGAGCGTGTGTTCGATAACACCTGGTAGGATGGGAATGGGCCGTGGCCGTGTTCCGGGAAAACCAGCCCCGGTCAATTCGATTGCCTGTGCATATCGCGAGTTTTTGTCAAACATTTCATCGCTCTCATTATTTAACAAGGTCTTTGGGTAAGCCGGCCAAACTCGCAAAGCTTCTTGCTGATACCTGCTGCCGCAGCTTTTCGAGCTTGTAAATGGGGTTGTCGGTCTCGATCACCTGCAAGGTCAAAGTGGCCTCGGCACGGTAGGGATACAAACCCGTTGGTAAAAATTGCTGGGCTTCTATTTGAGCCTGGGTCATGAATACTGGCAATATCAAGGCACCCCATTTAAACAGCAGCACACTGGTGACTTCATGCGAGGCGAAGGCGGGCTGCGGCTTTTGGGATGCGATATTCAGATCGTTAAGTCCTTGTCCGCCACTTGCTTTCGGCTCGAGCATGGTTCTGATAACGTCAATTTCCGGTTGCACGCCGACGCTGCTGGCAATCATGTCGCTGTTATTCATTCGGTCCGTCGCATCCAGCAGAATCTTGAATGATAAACTTTCCGCATCTGTACTCACGCCTTGTGAGGCGCGTGGGGTTTCATCCGGGGATGCAAATCCATAGCCTCCTCTGGCGCCGGGATTGCCGCCGGTCTTGACGGTTACACTGCGCGTGCGGGTAATGCTGGACGGATTGAATAAAAACGGCAGCACCAGTGGCAGTGGCGTCAGCGCATATTCGATAATTATGCCACGCTCATAGCTTCCGGCACGTCCACCAAGTGGTGTATCAACGACTTTCTGCATGATTACCCCTGTCGATTTCCTGTCGAAATTGCGAGACCGCAGCCGATACGGCTGCGCTAACGCCGAACTGTGGATCCACAATGATCGGACCAAGTTTGAGCGACTCGATATTTACCTCTTGAGAGAAGTGCACATTCGCCAGCTCACGGGCAAAATGATTTGCAAAATCCCTAGCATGGGGTTGCCATACAGAAGGTAAATGGAAGCACAGCCGGTCAATATGGATCATTGATTTACCTCCACAAGATGTTCCTGAAGCATCCCGAGACTGGACCGCACTGCACCGCCCTGCTTGCGCAGCTCGTACCACACGCCTTCAGCAATACCTTCAAGTAACCGTTTGCGCGAAGGACGACCTTCATCATCCAGTGCATTCTCAGCTACACTGCGTGCGGCATAGCGGCATGCCGAAGCGATTTGGGCCCCGGACAAAATTGGTTTTTCTGCCAGATCTTTGGGTAAACCGGCTATGGGTGCGACCATGTCGCCAAGGTAACGCCGCCAAAGTTGAATTCGTTGTTCAACACTTGTCGGATTAAATTGCAGTACGATATCGATGCGTCGTAAAAATGCGTTGTCGATGTGCTCTTTGAGATTTGTGGTAAGAAGGCAGATACCAGGGTAACGCTCAATCTTTGAAAGCAGATGGCCAACCTCCATGTTGGCATAGCGATCTCGTGCATCTTCGACCTTGCCCCGTTTACCTAACAGGCTTTCGGCTTCATCAAACAATAGTATCGCTTCTTCACGCACCGCCTGATCGAATAGGCGATTGATATTTTTTGGTGTATCACCGATATATTTACTGACCAACATGCCCATGTCGACGCGATATAGCGGCAATCCGGCCAGTTCCGCCACCGCACGGGCGGCCATCGTCTTGCCTATACCCGATGGACCGGCAAACAGAACGATCGGACCGTGCTCAACCGGTATCTTCCAGCGTGCCAATTGGGCATCGCGCTGTGGCCATTTGGCTATTTGTTGAAGTTGTCTTTTTAAAAACGCCGGACAAACCAACTGATCGAGCAGGGTCGATTGAGTAGGTCCGCGATCGACCGGCAGAAGCACTGCGCCGGGAATTTCAGAACCATCGGGATGAATTCCCAGAACCCGGCGCAAAGTGCGCGCGGTCGGCCTTATCGGGCTGTAAGGTCTCGCCTGTTCACGTACGACCAGTCCTTGTTTCACTAACGGCGCGTCGTGCACGAGGCGATTGCGGTACGTGGCAACTTGCTGCGGTGACAGCTGTAATAGCTCGCATATCAGATCAATGCCAGGCAGGCCGGTTGTGTCACCGGTTTGGAACTCTCGATATAACCAGCTAAGCTTTGGGTAAACTATAGGCGCAAGCACAAATATAAGAATTGTTGCATCTACGTTCTCAAGCGCGAAGACCTCCATTAGCGGTTCAAGTGACCCAAACGGTGGATCGGGAATCGGCTCTACTTGTTCTTCCGTAGGGACATTGGCACGACGCACGGCTTCCAGTCGGCAAATTAGCGCTTCCACAATGGCCCAGTTTTTGGCAGGGATGCTGATACCGGTATCACTCATGCGGATGCACTTCCCGGCGCCAATACCACCATGCAGATATTTCCATTGCGTACCCAATCGGTATCGACTGGGCGTTCTAGTGCAACGCGGAACAGGTGCTGCCCAATCGCTAAAGCATCCAGCTCCCAGGTGATATGAAAAACATAAAGGTCGGCAATCTTTTCGACCACCCAGTCACCTGTCGGCACTTGCCAATCATCATCCAGAATCTCACTATATTCGGCAGTCTGTTCTTTTACCTGGATGTAATCCACTTTATCCGCTACCCAGTAATGCTGCGATAATCTAAGTTCATCACGGTTCTGAATGCCTGCTGATGGAAGTTGTATGCGCAGCACAACTTTTGTCGTCGAGTCAGTTGTTATAATTCTGGTAAAGTAGTTGTACTCATCCGAGGACGTTTTAAGATCGATATGTGGTCTTTCGGTATCACCTGCAGGAATGGCTTTGCCTGGACGGGCCGTTATTGCGTTAAACACACGCTGCGGAAACGGTCCAGCATGATCCAGATCAGCATTAACACCCCAGCTTACAATCTGCACGGGCGTTTCGTCTATGGCTTCTTTTTCATACGGTAATGGTAACAGCGCCAGGGCATAAGCGACCGATGGTCTAAAGCCACCCTTTGCAGGCGCCGTCGGCACGATCTTATTGAATTCGTCTACGCTAAGCTCGAGGGGAGTGATTTCAACTTTGCAGATTTCAGACTTTTCCGCATCAACAACTTGGAGAATCGGATTCTTGTGCATACACTGTATGACTTGTCCTAAGATGGAAAGGTCATTTTCTCCGGAGGTAATATCGTCCTCACTACCGGTATCCGCATTCATATGTTCGCCGAGAGCCGTAAAGAGACAATTGGCAATAGTATTGATAGGCATTCCCTTGGGATGAACTGCGACTGGATTGCCGGTTTGGTATACCCGGTAAAAATACACGCTGATCGCTTGTTGGTTCTCCATGGGTTCTACATACGCAGGGTGACCAATCAAAACATTCGAATCATCGATATCCGTATGGTCGCCGATGTGTTGGCGGAGCCCGCGTGCAGCCAGCGTTAGTGTCGAAGGTCGTAGCGTCATAGACGTCTCAAATAGGTCGCGCTTAGATTTAAGGGTCGGTGATTATTTTGTGTATCTGACAGTGGAGGTGTCGGCGGCTTCGATGATGCTTCCACATAGATGTCGACCTGTCCGATATAGACATCCGGTGTAGACTGCGAACGTGGATTGGGGTCTTGGACAGACCGCTCACTGAGCTTAAGCAAGTCGGCCATCAAATTTTCCGTCTCGGAGAACGGCAACGCATGACTATCGATGCCTTTGCTTTGTCCTTCTGGCTTGGCGATGTGATCATCCTCAAGAACTTGTTCACCAACTGCTTTGCGTATGACTTCAATACCCGGTCTCGACACTTCGGCGGCTGTTGTTGATTCGGTCATGACTGGTTTTGATCTAGTCTCGACTGGTTCTGACCAATGGGACAAATCGTGGTTTTTGACATCCTCTTGTACGCAGCCGTTGACGTCTTTCGGAGGCGATAATAACGGGCCGAAGTCTGCCTTATCAGGCTTTAAGTCTGGTTCTCTCTGACGTCCAGGATTTTGACTGTCTGGCAATGGCCAGGTTTTGCCAATACTTACGCACCCAATTGATGAATGCGCTTCAGGGGATGCTGGTATATCTGAAGTGGAAGTCTGATCCGAGATAGGTGGCGGCTCCGGATTTATGACAGTTCTTTCTGAAAACCCAGTATGCAACAACTTGTCTACATCGTTTTCAAAATGTTCAGCTTGTCGGGGTTGCGCACTATCTGCGCTGCTTAATACCTGCTCGGGAAAGGGCGCTGACAAGGATGAGTTTAGTGACGCAGATTTGTTTTCGTCCGGCTGAGCTGTATCCGCGACATTCTCAGTATTTGTTAACACGGTATGCGGTTCATCTAAATGCGGTTCAACTGTAATTTCGCTTTCGTCATTTAATGTTTCTGAACCGGTCTGAGAGTCCAAACTTGCCGATAAAGCCATGCGCAAGGGTCCGACTGCGCGCGGGACTTTGGAATCAGTAATCACTTTTTGCAAAAAGCTAGCCATGTCGCTTATGACCGATGAATGCGCAGTAACTCCGTCGCTGGTCTCGAGACAAACCCAGTATTTCGGACTCGCTCCAATGGTAATGAAAAGCCAATGTGTGGACTTCGGCGTCCAGTGCACCATCTGTCAGCTCGCCCAGCCAATAAGGCTCAAGGTCAATACGCTGAACATACTTGCACTCCGGACATCTCACCGACACACAACAATCCACATGCGGGCTTAAACGTTCGATGGCTGTTTCGATCTCATTTCGCTTAGAATGCAGTAGTTTGTGTAATAGCTCAGCCTCCGGCTCCTTACCGTCGACACCGACTACACAACGCCTGAGTAGGACCATCTCAGCATCCTCTGGCTGCGTCTCGGCAATGAACCCCTGGTCCTCTCCATTTGGCGAGCGGAGTTCCAGGGTATGTCCATTAATCTCCAACCTGGCTATTGGATACTCTCCCTCGGGATATTTAACGTTTAATCGGGATCGTTCAACCGGAACATCGAAAAGATTGTTACAGCACTCACATTTTGGTGTGAGCCAAACGCGGTCACTTAAATAACGAATCGCGAGCTGCAACATCAGGAAGATTCGGTCACCAACCGTGAGTTGAGCAGCAAGTTCCGCTGTCATAGGGAGGGAGCCGATTTTTTCTATTGCGTTGGTGAGCACCATTGAAACTGAATGCGGTAACACTTGATTGGCGTCTGCACATGCAGCCAGTGACCGCTCAAGGATTCCGGTCAACGGCCCGATGTGCGCCACGCGATGAAGCTGACCGTCAGCCCAGAAACCGCCTGGTATTCGTAATCCGCTCAATTTCCTCACCTTGTATTTCAAGGTTTCCGACGTTGATCGTCGACAGTTTCAATGTCCCGCTCCCAACCCTCATGCTCAATCGTGATCGTCTGGATGCCGACGGCGTCCATACTGTTTGCATCGAGATCGGGAAGTGCCTGATATTCCGACACCCAGGCACGGAATACCTTGTAGCCAATCGCCTCTTTGCCTTCTAAGTTGAGCACTGTGATGGTTAGATTTCGGCGAAACCCCGCCAGTACAAGGTTACCCGTACTTCTCTGATTTACCGTGTTCGCCCAGTTTTCAAAGGTGGTGTCCTGTGTCAGGCCCTGTTCCAGGGTAATAGGTTCGTAACTGGTACCACCGGGCAATTTGTGCTCGTGAGTCGGATCGCCGCCCGTTCGCCATGCAATGGCATTGGTTGTCTTTTTTAAGGCGGACATTTTACTCAGGCCAGCTACAGGCTGGCCGTCAATATGGATTTGAAATCGAAATGTCCGATAAGGATTATGAACAACTCCGTCTTGCGTAGTATCATCCATATATCACCTCACCCTTGCTCATTGATCTGTTCAATTTCGATAATGACAAATTCCGCCGGTTTCGATGGCGCGATACCGATGCGCACCCGAACCACTCCGGCGTCGATGTCTGCCTGGCTCATTGTCGAGTTCAATCCACACTGTACAAAGTAGGCATCCCTGGGATTGTCCGGCTGAAAAGCACCAGCCTGAAACAGGCGCTCCAGAAAGGCTTCGATATTCAAGCGCAGCGAGGCCCATAGCGCAGGCCGATTCGGCTGGTGAACCGCCCATGCAAGCGATCCACGCAAGCTGTCTTCAATCATGATGGCTGTGCGCCGAACCGGCAGATATTTCCACTGCGGCTCAGCTTTCGTTGCCGCAGTCCGTGAGCCCCACACTACTGAACCAAATCCGGGAAGGTTACGTAGCGCGTTGACCCCTTCCAGATTGAGTACACCACCTTCAGCGTCAGTCAACTCATGCAGAAAACTATCTACACCGTAAACGCGGGCGTCGACACCAGCCGGCGCCTTCCAGACACCACGCTCTCGGTCCATCCATGACCATACACCGGCAACAAATCCGCTTGGCGCAACCATTGTCTTCGTCGGCGGAACGCTGGTGTCTGTCGTCCCGGTGGGCACATTAACCAATATCCATGGGTAGTAAATCGCCGCATAACTGGATGTCGGTAATTGCGCATCCTCTATACTCTTCTTGTCTTGCCACTTGCTCTCGTCGCCGTTTGGTCTGGGCGGGTCAATGATCACCATGCGGTCTTGTTGCCGTTCCGCGTGCATAATGGCTTCTTCCACTACCTCGTAGGATCTGCCAGATCCTTTATCCCAGGCGTGTCCGGGCAAGCATATAATTGAGACTTCGGGACGCCTTTCAAGCTGTTTTAGGGCTAATCTATAGTCATCAGTTTCTCCTTGCTTGCCGCTATTGCCTTCAGATAGCTTGGCAACGATGGGAAGGTCCAGCTGTAGAGAATTCAACGCCTCGGACGTCATCCCGGTTTCCGAGGTTAGGCCCAATTGGGCAGCACCAGAACTGCGGTCGTCTACCTGATCGAGCACTTGTACATCATAATTATGATCCCAGATCAGGATTTGATCTTTGATGATCTCTGCATGAATACTAAATGCTGGGGCTGGAGTGTCTGTCGTGTTTCGAAACTCCTGCTCGAGCTGTGTTTTAATGCCCTGGGCGGAATTGATCTTTCTGAGATCAACATCGATACTAACTTGTTTGCCTGGTGCACCATCTTCTGTGAGCGTGAAGGTGGCACTGCCGAGGTTTTCGAGATCTTTGGGTGTTGCGACCCGGTTCGATGAGATATTGATTCCAGAACTGATTACGACTTCAGTCTCTTGCGGCTCAATTAAACCCAGTGTTCGCGCAAGAGTGTCAGTATCTGAATCACTTATGCGAAGACTTTTATCAGCCGGTGCGGTGATTTTCAGGGTATATCTATCGATCAACTCGGCCAGTGATTCACCTGTTATAAGACTGTTAATTTCCCCCAGTAGAGAATCGAGGGGCTGGCCTGTATGCAATGTTACTTTGTGGCCATTTTCCGGCAACCACTCAACATCATCTTTGTATTGAATGGTCATCGACGTATCCACATTTACATTCACTATCCTTGGAGACTCGAGCGGTTTGTCATCGATGCCAATAAACAACTTCGGATCATTTGTGTTTTCTAACTGTGTGCCTGCAGGAATTCTGATCACACATAGCCCCTCCTTGTCTTCAATCGAAATGTCGTGCAGGGCGGAGAGATTGCCATCCTCGTTAAGGGACTTGCTAATGATTGACGGAAGATCATATATCGAACTTTCACGTCCCAATTTATTAAAGTAAACGCGCCTTGTAAAATTATCGCCGCAACGCACATCAAGGTGGTGGGGTGACAATCGAACGGGATCGAAACTGAATCTGCCTGATAACACCGCTATTGGCAACGTTTCACCTGCTAGGACTCCGGTGACAAGTTCACGCATCAACTCGCCACGTGTTTTTTGGGATGGAAAGTTAGTTGCAACCCCACCCGTTGTAGGGATGAGAGTTAACGCCATTGCCTCATGTTTTGTTTTGAGCAAGAACTGGTAATTTGAGCCTACCTGCTTCGCTTTTACCTTTACTTCTGGTGGCAACTCCAATTCGGCCAATGCGATGTCTAGCGCGTCGAGTCCATCCTGATAGGACCAGTTGAGCGCCTTTGCCGATTCGCCACTAACTTGAAGCTTTATCGAATCTGCATTTTGTATATCGAGTTCGCTAACCTCGACGGTCGGAAAAACTTGGAAAGCCAGGTTCGAGTCGAGCTTAACATTAAAGCGAGAATTACTTTCCGCTATGACCTTCTCAAGGCTCCCCGAAAGGTCCGGCGCCAATGTCACTCCCTCGTATGTCTCGACCGCGCGCAGACCACTACTACCATATTCAAAAATTACAAAATCGAAATTACCCTGCCGCACATCCCCCATGGGTGTTAGATACACGTAATGGGGATTGGCCAGTGCTCCAGTCACCTTGGACTCGACGGTAAACAGATTGGTGGGGGCGCTAGTCCGACCCGTGGTCACCGATTTCGACGCCGGCTTTGATTCATTCGCGACATCAACAATATAGGCCCGCCGCCCGCCGTTCTGGAAAAAGGCACGCACTGCAAAAGCCATAGCATCATATGGTTTGTCTCCTGTGCGAGAGATTTGGCCAAACTGCTCCGTGAAGGCTTTGTAGTTTTCTAATGGCACGGGCGTCATGGTATGGCCCATCCTGGTAAAACCGAGAAATGCAGCAATCGACGTACCCGCAATCTCAACTGGTTTGAGACCACTCTCGACTTCCTCGATGTACACACCTGGGTAGGTGGGTGATACAGGCATGATCGTTCCTCCTTTACTTTAATTGCACGTGTACTTCCAATACAGATTTAAAGAAATGTGTTTTACTACAACGAAAGAATTCAACAGGATCAAAGATGAAAGGTTTCTACTGAGCCGATTATCCACCCAGAAGGTGTCCTTGCTCCCCCTCTTCAGTCTCGCCTTGTTATCGCCAAAAGACGATAAGGGAATCACTGGGTGTTATAATCATATCCTTTGAAATCAACGAATTTATCACAATCTGTATATTAAAACCCGCCTCTCTGTTTTCAGGATTGTTTTGCTTGGAATCGACCTAAAAGTTGTCTGTGTCATCATCTACTTCGATTCAATTGATTTTTCTACCCTGATGAACTTTCCATATTGGAAAGTTGTTTGGTACAGGCAAAATGAACGAATAATTCGAGGCTAAAATGCACAGCGAAAGTTAGGCCTTAAATGTGTTAGGCTATTGACAATTATTTCGTAATTTTCTCATATTTTTTTGATATTGTTTTATGGAATTTTCCATAATAATCGGTAAGGTCTTTGCATAGTTTCGAATTATAAGGATTCTAATATATAGCTCCGCCTGGTCGGTTTCAGGATAATACTGGCCGAAATAGGAGAGAAACTAATAAGCGTTTCTAATTTTTCCTAAAATTCACCATAAATCACTTCAAGCTCAATAGAACTCTCTCATATAAAAATCATCCTTTCTTATGCTTGAAGAACTCTTGAATTTCTTGAGATTTGACCTGATTAATTCGATAGTGAGTTTGCGAATCCAAGCCCTTCTTCTCAAGAATCAATCCCTTAGCAACAAGCTCGGAGAGGGCTTCTTTGACTCTGGCTGTCTGGAACTTGATCTGTTGCTCCAACAGCCACCACTCAACAATCCCCTCCAGTGTATCTTGAGCCTCAGGATGCGCGGCAAGATAAGCCAGGATTTGATAGCCAATTTGAGCCTTATTCGATATTGACAGATCAAGATTCACACGCAGGTCTCCTCGGGTCTCCTCGAAAGCCTTATCAGCAACTATTGTGCCACTGGTGTAATAATCTGGTCCAGAAATTTGGTAGGAATTTACATGTGTTGTAATATCGGCTTCTTGAGGCTTTTTTCAGACACTTCAGGGTAGGTTCTTAAGGGTTGACTTATTTAAATGATGGAGGACAAAAGCAGGTCTTTTTTGTCCGAGCATTGCATGAAATTTTTTCAGGAAGTGGTTAAAAAGAAACTATGTTTAACCGAATATTTCATGAAATCTTTTATTCAACATTGTATGAGAAGATGAAATTTCAGCCCCCATTCAAATTCCTTACTGTGAGTTATATTTAAAAGTTGTGTTTAAAGGAAAAGGCGGTGTATCCACCGGTAGATTGTTAGCAGCAGTCAACCGGCCACACTAAAAAGGAAAGGATACACCACCCATGAACCAGGATAAT
>Ga0136654_1000144_pt1 | contig 22925 bp, 23 predicted proteins | sample InaspJWI70metaG_FD_94865 | JGI IMG/M metagenome (GOLD analysis project Ga0136654, IMG submission 94865) | Marine gutless worms symbiont microbial communities from Oahu, Hawaii - Inanidrilus sp. 1 OAHU.JWI-70 metaG (version 2) | ecosystem: Host-associated > Annelida > Digestive system >... | reverse complement strand
TGCCAGTACAAGCCAAGCAATCATCAGCTGCAGCGTCCCGATCTCGCCAAACCTAAATCCAAAACAACGAAAAATCGAAAACAAGCCTATATCTTGTGTTACTCATGCAACATGCAGGTTAGCGCGCATGACCGGCCTAAACTAACCTACCTCAACGCAATTTTCAATCCATCGAGGCGGTGCCGGAAATATGGCCTGCTCGCATTACAAATCGGTGACAATTCGCGGGACTCGTACCCGCAACCCGCAGCTCGAGGTAACCCGTTGAACCTAAGGACTTTATTAGAGCAGTTCTATCCAGTGCACGACCGGGATTCGATTGCCCTGGACAAGCTGCAGCTGGCAGCCGACGTTGGCGGTGGCGATCACCTCGGGCGCATCCACGCCGAGAGCCCGGATCTTGTTGTCACGCAGCCGCGTGGACAGCGCCGGCTGCAGCATCGAATAGGTCCCGGCCGAGCCGCAGCACAAATGCGCCTCCTCGACCCGGCAAATAACGTATCCAAGCTTAGTCAGCAATCGCTCGACGCGGCCGTTGATGCCAAGGCCATGCTGCATGGTGCAGGGAGTATGCACCGCGACGCGGGTGGCGGGTTTTTGCGGCAGGGCGGCGCCTTCGATTTCGGCTTCCAGAATTTCGATCAAATCGCAATACAAGTCGCTCACGCGGGCCGCCTTGTCGGCATAGCCCGAATCGTCCGCCAACAGTCGCCCGTAATCCTTAACGCTGGCGCCACAACCGGTCGCGGTAACGACGATCGCCTCCGCCCCGGCTTCGATATGCGGCCACCAGGCGTCAATCAACTGTTTTACCTGCCGCAGCCCATACTCGGCATCGGAGGTATGCGTGGCCGCGGCGCCACAGCATAGCCGCTGCGGCATTTCGATGACTTCGATTCCCAGACGGTCGAGCAGGTTGGCCGCGTAGTTGTTGGTATTCGGCGTCAACGCCGGTTGCACGCAGCCCGCAAGCATTAATACCTTGCGTTGGTGGCGCGTCTTGCGGCGCGCAATCGGCTGTTGTCTAGGTGGCACCGACAGCTTGAGCCGGACTGGTAATAGCGGCGCAAAGCTTTGCCCGACACGAATCGCCAATGCGAACAGCCAGCCGGAATTGATAAAGCGTACAATGCCCCAGCGGCGCCACCGATCCCATGCCGAACGCGGTAATTCCTGTTCGATCGCCTGTTTGCCGATTTCGAGCAGGTGGCTGTACTTGACACCCGACGGGCAGGTGGTTTCGCAGGCGCGGCAGGTCAGGCAACGATCGAGATGCTTGAGCATTTCGGCGTTGGCGGGTTCGCCCTCGAAATACTGCTTCATTTGGTAGATGCGCCCGCGCGGGCCGTCGAGCTCGTCGCCGAGCAATTGATAGGTCGGGCAGGTCGCATTGCAAAAGCCGCAGTGCACGCATTTGCGCAGAATCGACTGCACCACTTCGGCATGGCGGCCTTGCTGGATTTTTGGTGCGAGCTGGGTTTGCATTTATAAGCCGGAGTAGAGCTTGCCGGGGTTGAAAATGCCGGCGGGATCGAAGCTGGATTTGATATTGCGCTGCAGTTTCAGCATCGCCGCCGGTAGCGGGTGAAAAACCGGCAGCTCGGCGGCATGACGCCGGAACGCGCACAGGCTGCCACCCGCCTGCGCGACTCGGCTGCGCAGGGCGGCAACGTCGATATCACCGCAACACCAGCGTTGCGCACCGCCCCATTCGATCAACTGGGGCCGATCGGACCATAGATCCGGACTCGTCGGCGGTAACGAGATTCGGCTGAGTGGTTGCTCGGGATCGAAAAATTCCAACCGCTGTTCCTTCAAATCCTGCCAGTCCGATTCCATCGAATCGCCGCCAAGCAACTGCGCCGCATGCGCCACGCCCTGTTCGCTGCCCGAGAGTCGCAGCCGACTGCGCCCTGCCTGCCAGCATGAGGCCGATATCGGGTAGGGCTCGGAGCCGAGTCCGTTAATCCAGCGGATATGCTCATCGGCGCTAGCGTGCTCGTAACCCAGCGTCAGCTCGGATTCGAAAACCGGGACCACCCGAATCGAAACCTCGAGAATTATGCCGAGCGTACCAAGCGCACCGACCATCAGGCGCGCAACATCGAATCCCGCCACGTTTTTGATCACGCGGCCGCCGAATTGCAGCACTTCGCCGCGTCCGTCGAGCAGTTTCAGCCCGAGTACAAAATCCCGAATACTGCCCGCATAGGCGCGTCGCGGACCCGCCAGGCCGGTCGCCACCATGCCGCCGATGGTTGCATCGTCGCCAAAACAGGGCGGTTCGAAGCCAAACATCTGGCGGTTCCGCGCGAGCAGCGCCTCTACTTCATGTAGTTTGCAACCGGCGCGTAACGTAATGACGAGTTCCGCGGGATCATAGTCGATGACGCCGCTATGCCCGGAAACATCAATCGGCAATGCCTCGATGGATCGACCGTAGAATCGCTTGCTGCCACCGCCGATAATTTCAATTTCACCGCCGCCCGCGGCCACGGCAGCGATCTGGGTACGGAGTTCGTCTTCGACGCTGCAGTCGTCAATTTCAGCAGCCATGTCGCACCATCGCCCGGGGCAGATTGCCGAGCTGTACCGGCGCCGGCCGGTTCGACATGCTGCGGTGCATCAAAAACGTTCCAGGTCGGGAAACGGCAACTTGCCGTCGTGCACATGCATCGCGTTGTGCTCGGCGCAACGCGCCAGGGTCGGGATCGCCTTACCCGGGTTCAAGATTTTCAGCGGATCGAAACATTCCCGCAGGGCGTGAAACTGGTTACGCTCGGCGTCGCTGAATTGGTCACACATTGAGCCGAGTTTTTCGACACCGACGCCATGCTCGCCGGTAATCGTACCGCCATGCTGGATACATAACTGCAGGATTTTGCCGCCCAGTTCCTCGGTCTTTTCGAGTTCGCCCTCGATATTGGCGTCGTAAAGTATCAACGGATGCAAGTTGCCGTCACCCGCATGAAACACATTGGCTACCCGCAGCCCATACCGTTGCGAGAGCTCGGATACCCCGGCGAGAACCGCTGCCAGTGACTTGCGCGGGATAGTGCCGTCGATGCAGTAATAGTCGGGTGATATCCTGCCGACCGCGGGAAACGCGGCCTTGCGCCCGGACCAGAACAGCAGGCGCTCGGCCTCGTCCTTGGCGAGGCGGGTTTCCACCGCACCGCCCTCGACCAGCACCCGCTCCACCAACTCGATCTGCGCCGCCACCTCCTGCTCGGTGCCATCGAGTTCGCAGATCAGAATCGCTTCGGCATCGACCGGATAGCCGGCATGCACAAAATCCTCGGCGGCGCGTATCGCCGGGTTATCCATCATTTCGATACCGGCCGGGATAATGCCCTCGGCGATAATGGAAGCGACGCTGGCGCCCGCCTTTTCCACCGAATCGTATACGCCCATGACGACGCGCGCGCAAAGCGGTATCGGCAATAGTTTGACGGTGACCTCGACCACGACCCCAAGCATGCCTTCGGAACCCACCAGCAACGGCATCAAATCGTAACCCTCGCTATGCCGCGCGCGTTGATCGATTTCGAACAACTCGCCGTCGGCGCCGACTACCTTAAGCGCGAGAATATTGTGCAGGGTCAGGCCGTATTTCAGGCAATGCACCCCGCCGGCGTTTTCGGCGACGTTGCCGCCGATCGAACAGGCGATCTGGGATGAGGGATCGGGGGCGTAGTATAAACCCATCGCCTGGACGGCTTCGGAAATCGCCAAATTACGCACTCCCGGTTCGACCACCGCAGTGCGCGCCAACTCGTCGATCTGCAAAATACGGCTCATCTTGGCGAGGCTTAGCACTACCCCCTCGGCATGCGGCAATGCGCCACCCGATAGGCTGGTGCCGGCTCCGCGGCTCACCACCGGCAGGCGCAATTCATGGCACAGGCGCATGATTTGCTGCACCTGTTCGGTACTGTCAGGCAATAGCACCAGCAGGGGCTGCTCGCGGTAGGCACTCAGGCCGTCACACTCATAGGCTGCCAGCGAAGTCGGCTGGTCGATTACGCTGGCGGCCGGCAGGAACTCCCGAAAGCGGCCGGCAAGTTGTTGGCGGTGGGTTAGTGACATCCGAAGGGTGGGTTAGTGACATCCGAAGTATGCTAGCATTTTGTTCGATTTTTAATAAGGTGCCTATGCGAATGAGGCGTATTGTATTTTTAAATGGCGACTACCTGCCGGCCGATCAGGCCAAAATTTCCATCTTCGACCGTGCGGTCAATTTCGGTGACGCCATCTACGAGGTAGCCGGCGTGCTCGACGGCAAGCTGGTCGATTTCGAGCATCATATGCAGCGTTATTTCAACTCGCTCGAAAAAATGGAGATCGAGTCTCCGCTCGAACAGCGGCAAATCCTCGAGACCTTTCGCAGGCTGATCGACCTCAATCGACTCGATGAAGGCCTGGTTTACATGCAGGTGACTCGCGGCGTTGCCGAGCGTGATTTCCTATGGCCCGCCGCGATCGAACCCACCGTTTTCATGTTTACCCAGCCCAAGGCCTCGATTGAGAACCAGGCCGCCGAGACCGGTGTTACACTGGCCAGCGGCACCGATATTCGCTGGGCGCGACGCGATATCAAATCGGTCAATCTGCTGGCCCAGGTACTGGCGAAAAAGGCGGCCGCCGAGGCCGGCGCCTACGAAGCTCTGATGGTCGACGCCGACGGTTATGTGACCGAATGCGGCAGCACCAGCTTCTTCATGGTCACGGATGATTCGATTCTGACCCGTCCGCTAAGTAACGATATCCTGCCCGGCGTCACGCGCCGTGCGGTGGTTGCGCTGTGTAAAGAACATGATTTGAATCTGCGCGAAGACAGGTTTACGCTGCAACAGGCGCTTGACGCCGACGAAGCCTTCATCAGCGGCGCCTCCAGCTATGTCCTACCTGTAGTGAAAATCGACCAGCGGCAAATCGGCGGCGGCAAGCCCGGCAAACTAACCCGCGATTTGCGCCAGATCTATATCGACCACGCCCGCGCCAGCCTAACCTAAAACCGCAGTAATTCCGGGTCAGAGCAAAAACTCCCGCCCTCGCATATTTCCGGGTCATATAATTCCGGGTCAGAGCAAAAACTAAGTCCGAAATTCCCGTATGATTGCCCCGGGGCAGAAGTTTGAAGTTTTTGCTTTGACCCGGAATTATTTGAGTTTTTGCTCTGACCCGGAATTATTTGAGTTTTTGCTCTGACCCGGAATTATTTATATCGATTACGCGCGCGAAAGCCTGATTTGACTAGCTTGCGGCGGCGAAATCCTCGAGCCGCTTGAGCAACTCCGACGCGACTTCGACACCCTGTGTCTCGGCCCGGAGCCTGGCCTCGTGACGCCGTGCGCCCGGCAGCCGCACGCCGGGCTCCGCGGCGAGTGCGGCGAGCATGGTTTCGAGCCGGTCGGCATAAGCCTGATCGCCACCCGGGGTTAACCCTCCCGTCGAGATCGCGATGAAAAACTGTCCCACCTTGGGCTCACCGCCACTGTTATTCTTGAACACCGGCGCCTGGAACGAGCAATTCGGCCCGCTCAGAACTCCGGCCAGCAAATCGACCAGCAACCCCAACAGCATGCCCTTGTACCCGCCGGCAGGCGCCAGCGCGCCGCCGTCGATCACCGCGGCGGCGTCGGTAGTATCCTTGCCGTCCGCATCGTAACCCCATCCGAGCGGTATCGGCCTAGCTTCGGCAGCTGCCTTTTTGATAGTCACGAGCGCCACCTGGCTGGTAGCCATATCGGCGATGACCGGTTGTTTTTCAGCGCGTGGAATCGCAAACGCCATCGGGTTGGTGCCAAAAAAAGGACTCGCGCCCGGCGCCGGCGCCACTGCCGACGGCGAATTGGCGAAACCGATCCCGATCAATCCGGCCGTAGCCAAGCGCTGCACGAACCAGCCAACCACGCCGGCCGAGTAAGAATCGACGATCGACAGAGCCGCAATACCCTGTTGCCGGGCCATCAGGTAAAACGTCTGCTCGGCCTCGGCAAAAGCCGCGTGCGCGAAGCCGCTATCCGCCATTGAACGCAGGGCCGAGGGTGCAATCCGGGCGTGTCGGGGGCACGCATCGCGATTGATCTTGCCCACCTGCAAATGACCGCAGTAAAGCGGCAAATAACCCAAGCCGACAGTACGAATACCGTCACATTCGGCATCGACGACCGATTGCACCGCCAACTCCAGTTGTTGGCCATGAGCACCACATCCGGCGAGCGCGCGGCGCGTCAAGTCTTCTACCTGGGTCAAAGTCAGGGTTTGCATTTGGTCGGTCATAGCGACTTCTCCATTTTTACCGCCTCTTGGTTATCTGACATCCCACACCTCGATCCCTCATCCCCGCGCAAGCCCGCGCGGCTTTAGGCCCTATGGGTCCCGGCGGGCTCCGACATATCGGGATCTTACAACGCAGCTCCGCTCCGCGTTCCTGACCCGGGGGCCGGCATGACGGGTAATTTCGTCATCCCAGACCGATTTCAAGCCTTTAGAGTCTCGATCACGGCACTGGCGCCGGCGGTAACGAAACCGGCGTCTACCCCGGCGCAAATCAGGTTATAACCCTGGTCGATATACGGCCGCACGCTGGCGGCGCTGACACCGAAATATCCGAGCGCGATATTGTTGTGCCGACAGGCCTTAGTAACCCGATCGATCGCCGCGACCACCCCCGGCTCTTCGACTTCACCGGTCTTGCCCATGCTCGCCGACATGTCATAGGGTCCGATAAAAACCGCATCGATGCCGTCTACCTGCGCAATCGATTCAATATTATCGACCGCGTCGATATGTTCTGCCTGGACAATCAATGCGATCCCGTCATCGGCCGTGGCCATGTAATCGTCGAAGTCGAGTCCGTATCCCTGCGCGCGTGCCAGGCCGATACCGCGCCTGCCGCGGGGCGGATACTTACTCCAGTCGACCGCTTGTCGCGCTTGATCGGCGTCATTCACCATCGGCACGATTATGCCATCGGCACCGATATCGAGCGCTTTCTTGATGTCCTGCTCGGTACAGCCGGGGACGCGCAACACATTGGCGCAACGGCCGCCGACGGCCTGCATCATGCGCTGCCACTCGAGAATCGACAGTGCGCCGTGCTCGCCATCCATGAATAACCAGTCGAAACCGCACTTGGCAACCATTTCGGCGACCTCGGGGGCGGGTATCGTCAACATGGTGCCGAGTAATAATTCTTTTTGCCGCAGGCGTGAAATGAAATTCATTGTCGGTCTTCAGTCGAAATCAGCTGCCGAATCCCTTGGCCATCAATGATGCACATAACAGTATCGCGCCGATCAAAACCAGCTCCCAGTGAATGATCTTTTTCAGGCGCATTAACATGGCGCCGTCGAGTTTGGGTTCGATCCCCTGCTTCAATGCGCCGCTCCAACGCCGGTACACCGCGCTCGGGTACAGCGAAATGACCCCGGCAGTCGCAACCAAGGTCAGTTTGATCTGGAAAAAAGTATTGTCGAAGTAGTAAGCGCTACCTTTTTCGAAATAGATAACCCGCAAAAAACCAAACACCAGCAGCAGCACCGCCGCTATCCCCAGCACCAGGTCGGCGCGCTGGATTCGACGCGCTGTCTCCAGACTGAGGGATTCGGTGAGCAGCGCTAGTTCCAGCACGAGCGCGGCGGACAGTGCGAAGAATGCCAGAAAGTGCCCGAAGGCAATCAGCGCCGGCGCTAGCATCAGGGTGCAATACGCGACATTGCCCAGCCGCTCTCGACCGCCTGGTAGATGATACGATCGTGCAGCCGATCATCCTGCCCCTGCCAAAACTCGAAGTACTCGGGCACCAGGCGATAACCTATCCACGCCTCGGGGCGCGGCACGTCGCCATCCGGATAGGCGGCGCGCAGGCGCAATACCTCGTCTTCCAATAGCGAACGACTCTCGATATGGCTCGACTGGCTAGAAGCCGCGGCGCTGAAACGGCTGCCTTCGGGCCGCATCAAAAAATACTTTTCGGCGTCTTCGCTGGGCATCGCCCGAGCCTGGCCGTGCACCCGCACCTGGCGGCTGAGATCGCGCCAGTGAAACAACAGGGCGGCATTCGGATTGATCCGAAGATCTCTACCCTTGAGGCTGCGCGAATCGGTGTACCAACAAAATCCCTCGGCGTCGAAATGCTTGAGTAGCACGATGCGGGCCGAGGGCTGACCCGCGGCATCCACCGTCGCCAACGTCATCGCGGTGGCATCGAGCAGTTCCAGGTCGCGCGCACGCTGCAGCCACTGACCAAACTGCAGGAAGGGATCGGGATCCATGTCTTTGCGGGAAATACCATGCGCTTCGTAGTCGCGACGCACGTCGCTCAAGTCCATCTCAATTGTCATCAGAATACCTCGTTAAACAGAGTCTGCATTGCGCTCCAGGATTTCTCGTCGGCCGCTTGTTGGTAACCCAAATCGATAGCGTATTTTTCGGCGTTGACATCAGCCTGCGGATTGGTGAAACCATGCTTGGCCCCATCGAGCAGCAACACTTCATAGTCGGCCTGGGCCGCATCCATTTCCCGCTTGAAAGCTTCGAGTTCATCCAGGCTCACCATCGAGTCGTCGGCGCCGTGACAGACCAGAAGTTTAGCCTGAATACTGCCGGCATCGGCGCTATGAAACGATCCCAGGGCACCGTGAAAACTGGCGACCGCGGATAGCGGCAAACCGATGCGCGCCATGTGCAGCACCATCGCGCCACCAAAACAGTAACCGATCGCGCCGCTGCGGGTACGATCCACACCGACCTGATCGAGCAACAGGTCGTAACCTGCCCGGAGCGCCTCGGTACCGGCTGCCATATCACTTAAAACACCGCTCATCAATTTTCCGGCCTGATCGGGGTCGGTAGCAATGCGTCCTTCGCCATACATATCGAGCGCGAGCGCGACGTACCCCAGTTCAGCCAGCATGTGGGTGCGGCGCACGATATATTCGTTGAGCCCCCACCACTCGTGCAGAATCAGTATTCCGGGGCGCGCCTCGCTATATTCATTGTCATAAGCCAGGTAACCCTGGTGGTTGGCGTCACCCACCGCGTACTCGATGCGATTGGTCAAAATATTCATCTCCGTCACCTCACTGCTGCCAGGAATAGCGAAATTCTACTCTGGAAACCTGTTAACAGGTAGCGCCGTGATTTAACATGCTGACATGAATCAACTCGATCACATCGTTATAGCCGCCGATTCGTTACCACAGGGCGTCGAATACCTGCGCGATATTCTGGGGGTCGAAATTCCCGCGGGCGGATTCCATCGAACCATGGGGACTCACAACCACCTAATGCAACTGGCAAACGACGCCTACCTCGAACTCATCGCAATCGATCCGCAAGCCCGCCCACCCCGACATCCGCGCTGGTTCGAGCTTGACGATGCCGCGATGCGGGCAACCCTGAAACGGCAACCGCGACTAATAACCTGGGTTATGAATACATCCGATATTTATCAACTGGCCGACGACGCCGGTTTCGATATCGGCATCCCGACCGGGCTCAACCGCGACGATCTGAAATGGGAATTTGCCTTAACCGATGACGGCCACCTGCTTGGCGGCGGCATGCTACCTCACTGCATTCAATGGCACAGTGCGCCCCACCCGTCGCGCGGCATGACAGACCTCGGCTGCATCCTGCACGGGCTTACGATTTATCATAATCGTCCGCACTGGCTTGCCGAACAGCTCGACGCCATGGACGCCGGCCATCTGGTGCAAATCGAAACCCTGGCGGATGACCAGTCACCCTATCTCGAAGCCGATATCGAAACCCCCAACGGATTGGTTACCTTAACTTGAATCTAGGCTACTCGGGGACGGATCTGCAGCTCGGGAAGCTCGGGGACAGATCTTTAGATCTGTCCCCGAGCTATGGATTGTTAAGCCACTCGTAGGGACCGAACGGATCCGGCCGGAAGTAACAAATCATGCGGCCATCGTCGCCGGCGGCAGCACCCGCGCGCCACGGCGCCGTACCGTGCAGCACCAGCCGATGCGCGATGAAAGCTTCACCGGGACCGGCATACAGTTCCACCCGGGCACACTCGGCGAAAGCCTGCTGGCGGGCCGCATGATAAGCGTCGGTGATATCCTCTTCACTCCACAGCTCGGGCGCCAGTCCCTCCAATCGCCGCCCGAAGGCGTTGCGCATGATTTCCTGCGAACCTTCCCAGACCACGAAAGGCGATGCATCGGCATCGAACTCGACCATAGGAATGCCGAGGATAAAACCGTGATATTCACGCAGATGACGCCGCCGATCGCTACCTTCGGGCAACAGTCCATCGACATGCGCGGCATCGAACTCGCGCCGGTAGCACGCCTTGGCCTGACTCTCGTTCGCCACCGGTAACGGATATCCCGGGTAGCAGATCGAAACCTGAGCCGCATCCCAGGTAAAATTGCGCAAGCCGAGTTCATCGCCGATAAATTCAAGCGCCGCCCCGCGCAGCGGCCCGCTAGCACCGACCGCGCCGCGGGCATCGTTGGGTAAGACATTGACACCGGCAAACCAGGTGCCCTGGTAGCGTAACCATTGCGCATGTCGCGGATCGGTGCGGGTTGCGCGCGCAGCCGCGAGCGCGGCTTCAACCCAGCCATGAAGTTGCGGATCGAAGGCAAACCGACACCAACCGCGGTCAAAGAATTGTTGGGCTTGATTGCGCATCATGAGGTCGATGCTATCATGCCCCGATCCAAATTCAGAACCAGCCAAGCGTGATCGAATCGGTTTATACCGGGTTAAAAAACAACTACCATTAAACCATTCGAAGGGAGCAATTTATGAAACTCGACATCGACTTTGTCAGATCGCAGTTCACTCAGCTGGATGACGATCCCGAATTCGTATTCGCCGGCAATGCCGGCGGCAGCTATGTCTGTAATCAGGCCAACGAAGTACTGGAACACTATAATCGGCACACGCGGGTGCAACCCTATTCGCGCTTCAAAAGCTCGGCCGAGGCGGGTAAAGCCATGGACCGCGCCTATCATTGCTGGGCCGATGCCCTCAACATCGATCGCAGCGAGCTGACCATCGGGCCTTCGACGTCGATAAATACCTATGTCATGGCGCAAGCCATAGGCGATCTATGGATGCCGGGCGATGAAATCATCGTCACCAACCAGGACCATGAAGCCAACAGCGGCGTTTGGCGGCGCAAAGCACACGAAAAGGGCGTCACTATCCGCCAGTGGGAGGTCGAGCGCGATAGTGGATTGCTGGATATCGAATCCCTGTTCCCGCTGTTACGCGACAATACCCGCTGGGTATTTTTCTCGCATTGCTCGAACATCGTCGGCACCGTAAATCCGGTGACCGAAATCGTCAAAACCATCAAGTCGGGCAGCGGCGCCCGGGTCTTCGTCGATGCGGTTGCCTATGCGCCGCATCATATATCGGACCTGAAGGCTTTAGGCGTCGATGGCTATGCCTTCAGCCTCTACAAGGTGTACGGACCGCATCAAGGCCTAATGTACATCAACAGGGACATCCATGGCGATCTAACATCGCAGGCGCATTATTTCAACAGCGGAAACCCGAACAAGGATTTCAACCCCGCCGGCCCGCAGCATGCCCAGGTCGCCGCTTGTGCCGGCGTGATGGATTATTTCGACCTGCTGCACCAGCATCATTTCGGCGCTAAGGGTAATAAGGGCCAAGCTCGCCTGGAAGAAATCCATCAATTGATCCTGCAACACGAAAACGAACTGGCGGCGCCGATTCTGGAATTTTTGCAGCAACATGCAGATGTGCGCCTGCTTGGCAAATCCCACGCCCGGGACAATGATCGCGCCCCTACGATCGCTTTCCAAAGCCTCAAACAAACTGCCGAGTCGCTGACGCACAAACTGCAAGATGCCGGCATCGGCGCCGAGCATGGTAATTTTTACGCGCATCGACTCATCACCGATCTCGGCATCGATCCGGAGGATGGCGTGGTGCGTCTGTCGCTGGTGCACTACGGCAGCCAGGATGACGTCGACCGGATACTACAGGCGCTGGATTCGGCGCTTGGTTAAATCGGCGTGTAAAGGCCGTCGATCGATAAGCCTCGGATTTACCCGCTAGCCCGCGTATCTCAACAATTTTACGTCGCGAGAGCGGCGTCCGCAGCAGGAAATCGGTGAGATATGCGGGCTAGTGTAGGCGCAAACCGGGTCCTCGGCTAAACCGGAGATGAAGCCGCTGTCTGGATTTTGCCGCGGCGCGCCGCCACCGCTTCGCGGTGGGCCAGATAGCTGACCGCGATCACGATCATCGACGCACCGATAACGACCCAGCTGTCCGGAACTTCGTCGAATAGCCAGTAACCGAACAGGATGGCCCAGACCAGCTGCAGAAACGACAGCGGTTGGGTCACCGTCAGCGGCGCATACGAGATCGCGCGCGTAATCGCATAGTGCCCGGTGGTGGCAAAGACCGCGACCAGCGCGAGCCAGCCGACCTCAACCGCTGTCGGTTGCCGCCAGTAGTAAATGGCGCCGGGCAGTAGCGCCAGGGTACAAAAAACGGTCAACATCACCAGGATATCGCCCGAGCTTTCGCGCTGGGTCATTTTTTTGGCCAGCAAAAAAGAGCCGGCAAAAAAGAAAGCCGCGATCAACTGCGCCAGGGATCCGGACTCGATGGTTTGAAAGCCCGGCCTTAATATAATCAGAGTACCGACAAATCCGGCGGCAATTGCCAGCATGCGCCGCGTCTTGACCTGTTCGCGAAAAAACAGAATAGCACCAAGCGCGGTGAACACCGGGGTCGAAAAGCCGATCGCGGTCACTTCCGCTAGCGGAATTCGCGCCATCGCGAAAAACCACAACATCACGGCGACACCATGCAACAGGCCGCGCCAGCAATATAGCTTGATACTACTCGGCCTGATGCCGCGCCAACGCATACGCCAGATTAACGGCAGCACCAACCCGACCCCGATCAGATAACGGATGAATGCGGCTTCGATCGCCGGCATATCCGAGCCCAGATGGCGCACCAGCACGGTGACGGCGACGAATAGCAGACCTCCGGCCAACATCCACAGGCAGCCTAGTAAATTTGATTGTTGCGGCATGGCTTCGATTGGAACACTATCGTTCGGGGTTATGCAACATTGACGATACATCCACCGGCGCCACATCGCCGCCGACGCGGTGCCGCCGCTCGAAGATGCCCGCCCCGAGGAGTGGCGGATACCGTCATCTTGCCGCGCGGGCGGGCCGGGTCCCGGTGTGTGCCTCGCCGAATATCAGGGACGGATATAGGCGTATCCCTGTTGCTGCAACTCCATAATGCGCGCCACGCCTGCGGTCACCCGATCGACGCCTTCGAGCAAGCGGGGCATTTTGCCAGACTTCTGGGCGACCTTTTTCATGGTATTGCCGCAGGCGCTAAACTGGATATCCTGCAGAGCGAGACTTTCGACACGGCTGGCCTGCCCGCTTTTTTTGGTCAGCAAACCAAGGCCGGGGCCATAGGCGACGATTTCGATAACCACATTATCCATCCCGTAAAGCTTTTACAGGTTGACCGCGTTATTCAGCGCGATTTTTTGCGTGCGCGGATCGTCGGTACTGACCTGGATAACCAGCTTGTTCTTGCCATCACCAGCCTGCGTCAGCGGTGACAGGCCCAACATCAATGCCAGTAACATCGCTTTGCTTGCGCTATTGAAATTCATGATTTTTGACTCCTCGAGGTTTAGCCGGCCGGGCTCGTTTCCCGGACTGACAGGGTCGATTCCCGAGTTAGATTGCAAGCAGCTTAGGCCGCATGGGGTAACCGATAACCCTAGTCCGGGCCCGCGCAGTATACCCAAACGGCGTCAACGCCGATACTTCGCCGCTGGCCGGATTCGCGGCAAATCCGATACTGCCCTGATCAGAGTTTTACAATGCGACGGCCGATGTCAATAAGTAGGATATCCGTCTGATAACCGCAGCTGAGCGCTTGTATCAGGACTGCTTCGGATGCGCGGAAGTCACGAATCCAAAGCTGTTTTTACCCCGTTTTTTCACGCGATACATCGCCTTGTCGGCGGCGCGAGTCAATTCTTCGGCGGTAGTGCCATTTTCAGGATAAACCGAAATTCCAATGCTGGCGCTGACCTCTACCCGGGATTCCCCAATCTGGATCGGTTGCGCGATCTGCCGCACAAGACTGGCCGCAATGCGCTCGGCGATCCCCACTTCCGGCAGACTCGACGAAATAATCACAAACTCGTCACCGCCGATGCGCGCCACGGTATCAGTTTCGCGAATCTCAGCCGTGATCCGGTCCGCCGTCGCTTTCAATACCAGATCGCCGAATTCATGGCCGTGGGCATCGTTAACCTCCTTGAACCCATCGAGATCGAGGAACATGACGGCCGACATTTGCTGGTTACGCCGTGCTTCAGCCAGTGAATGATCCAACCGATCCTTGCACAAACGCAGGCTAGGCAAGCCGGTAAGGGCATCATGGTTGGCCAAAAAATCAAGTTCGGCGGCGATTTTTTCACGTTCTTTGATTTCGCCTTCCAGCTGTTTCACCGTGGCGGCCAGTTTACGGGTTCGACTTTTCACCATCGCTTCGAGCGAATCGCGCGCTTCGCGCAAACTTTTTTCGATATTGGTTTGCTCGGTGATATCCTGCAAAACCCCGACCGACTGCGCAACCTTGCCGCCGGCCGAGCGCAGCGCGGTACTTTTTTCGCGTATCCAGCGCAATTCTCCGTCGGAGCGATAAATTCGATACTCGGCGGTAAAATCTTCACCGGTAATGCGATGCTTTTCGTACACCCGGGCCAGATCGGCGTAATCATCCGGATGCACGTCTTCGATATCGTCTTCGCGCGAAAGAACCATGCTGACATACTCGTCGACGCTGACGCCGTGGATCCTGGCAAATCCCTGGCTGATATAGATATATGCCTCGTTGACCAGGTCGAAAATAAAATGCCCGATGTCGGTAATATCCTCGACTTGCTGGGTTAGCGCATTTCGGTTTTCCAAATCCTGCTGGTGCAGCTTGCGCTCGGTAATATCCTGCAATAGCCCAAAGGCAGCGATGACCTTCCCATCTTCATCAAACTCGATCGCCCCGGTTTCATAAATGAACTGGATTGCGCCATTGTTTCCCACTACGCGGTACTCGACTTCATGCGAGCCAGTCTCAAGCTGTGACAAATAAGAACGTGCGTAAAGTTCCCGGTCTTCCGGATGCAGCTGGTTCAGCACCTGTTCCCAACTTGCATGCGATTCGATGACATCATCAACCGTCCGATTGAAAATTCGGGCATAACCATCGGAACAGGATTTAATCCGTTTGTTTTCGAAATCCCACTCGCAATGCCCGATGTGCGCGATCTGTTCGGTTGTATCGAGCAATAGTTCGCGATGGCGCAAGCGCTCGAGCTCGGCTTTGAGCTTGGCTGATTTCGATTTGTTTTTCTTGCTACCCGGCATGCGCTGACGGTTCCTGTTTCACGGTCGAAAGTCTTCCCGGCATCGTTTTAGGATTCCACCGAATCGACAAAATCGAAATCATTCTTGCCGGCATGTTTCACTTCATACATGGCCTGGTCGGCCGAGCGTATCAGCTGTTCGGCAGTGGTACCGTTCTCAGGGTACATCGAAATGCCGATACTGACACTAATACCTATCTTTACTTCTTCGATATAAATAGGCCTGGCAAGCTGCGCCACCAGATTGGTGGCGATACGCCGCGCTATCTCGGTTTCGGGCAGGCTCGACAATATAATAACGAATTCATCACCGCCGATCCGCGCAACCGTATCGGTTTCCCGGATTTCAGCCTTGATACGATCCGCCGCGACCTTCAGCACCAGGTCGCCGAACTCGTGCCCGTGTCGATCGTTGATGGCCTTGAATCCATCCAGATCCAAAAACATCACGGCCGAGGTTTGCCGATTGCGGCGCGCTTCGGCCAGGGATTGATCCAGCCGGTCCTTGCACAGACGCAAACTGGGCAAACCGGTAAGCGCGTCATGATTGGCAAGAAAATCGAGTTCGGCGGCAATTTTTTCACGTTCTTCGATTTCCTCCTGCAACTGCTTAACCGTATTGGCGAGTTCACGGGTACGCGCAACCACCTGCTGCTCGAGCGTTTCCTTGGCCTTGATGATTTCCTGCTCCGCCTCTTTCTGCGCGGTAATGTCCTGTAATACGCCGAGGGTCTGTTCCGGAATACCGTGGTTAATGACGTAGGCCTCACCCAGTTCGCGAATCCAGCGAATCTCGCCGTCGGCACGCATCAGGCGATATTCGACTTGCCAATCGCCGCCTTCGGCGAGAAATTTATCGTAAGCCTTCATCACCGTGGCCCGATCTTCCGGATGGATCAAATCCAGATCGCCCTCCCATGACACGATGCGGGTGATCAGTTCATTTTCGCTCATCCCGTGAATTCGCGACAAACCCGGGCTCACGTAAAGATACTTCTGCCGTATTTCGTCGTAGATGAAATGACCGATATCGGTGATGGTTTCCGCCTGGTTGGCGAGTGCATCCTTGTATTGTAATTCCTGTTCGCGCGCCACGCGCTCGGTAACATCCTGTATCACGCCTAGCGACTGCATCACGCGGCCATTTTTTTCAAGCTTCGCCCGGGTCAGCTCGCGCACCCACCGGAGCGCGCCGTCGGCGTGCAGGATACGATACTCGATTTCACATTCCCGCCCGGTGTTCAAATAGTTTGCGTATGCCTCGGCGACCCGCCCTCGATCTTCGACAAAGATGTCGTTGAGATCATCGTCGATAGATCGATTTCTTGCCATGCATTCCGCTGTCGAAATGCCGTAGATTCGACCGCAACCAGCGCTCATGTATAGGTAACGCTGGTTGGCTTCGTCATAGATGAAATGCCCGCTATCGGTAATCGCCTCGGTTTGTCGCGCCAACTCGTCGCGGTACTCGAGATCGCGCGCATTGTTAATTCTCGCGCTGACATCCTGCACAATGCCGAAACTACCGATGGCGGTCCCGCCAGCGTCGGTGACTTCGATGGCAAACTCGCGAATATGGCGGACCTCACCGCTATTCAACAGGATCCTGAACTCGACATCGATCGCTTTTTCACGCTGCAGTACCCGCATCGATTCGATGCAGGTTTTGCGATCGTCCGGATGGACGCGCCGCAACAACTTTTGCCAACTGTCTTGGGCAAGCAACACCTGCGCCACGGTCATGTCGTGGATGCGCGCATATTCCTCGGAACAGGACAGCAGGCAATCGAGATCGTAGCTCCATTCGTAGTGACCGATGTGCGCGATCAATTCGGTTTTGTCGAGCAAGGCCTGGTGCTGACGAAATTTCGCCAACTCGGCCTCCAGCGCGGAATCGGTGGGTAAGGTCAGTTTTGGATTTGTCACGCTCGATGCATGTCCTATTAACCCGGCGGCATCGATTTCGTTGCTGTAATTGACGAATACCGTTATGGATTAATTGAGTATATACCCGATCCCGGTTTTGTCCATGCTGCTCGAAAATCGCAGATTGGCGTGATAATAGGCCATCAATATTGCATAATTAGCGCCCAAGCGACCTTCCGGGAACCAACAAAATGAGTCGACCAGCAGCCGAAATTCCCGAGCGTGGGGCCTTGATCGAACAGTTGCGCGAGCTGTTGGGAGAGCGTCTCAGCAGCGCTAAAACGGTGCGCGAACAACATGGCCGCGGTGAATCCTGGCACCCGGTACAAGCCCCCGACGCGGTTTGTTTCGTCCATAGTACCGAAGAAGTCGCGGCGGTCGTGAAACTCTGCGCCGCCAGCGCCACGCCGGTGATTGCGTTCGGTACCGGCACTTCGCTGGAGGGTCAGGTGCAAGCCGTTAACGGCGGTATTTGCATCGACTTAAGCCAGATGAATCAAATCCTCGAAGTGAATAACGAGGATATGGACTGCCGCGTGCAGGCCGGGGTCACACGTCGTGAATTAAATCACTACCTGCACGATACCGGCCTGTTTTTTCCGATCGATCCGGGCGCCGATACTTCGCTCGGCGGCATGACGGCCACGCGCGCCTCCGGCACTAACGCCGTGCGCTACGGCACCATGCGTGAAAACGTACTGGCCTTAACCGTCGTGACCGCCAATGGCGAAGTTATCAAAACCGGCACCCGGGCCCGCAAATCGGCCGCCGGTTACGATCTCACCCGCCTATTCGTCGGGTCGGAAGGCACGCTGGGCATTATTACCGAAATCAGTCTGCGGCTGCACGGGTTATGCGAATCGATTTCGGCCGCGATCGTCAACTTCCCCGATGTGCGCGCAGCCGCGGAAACGACCATCATGACGATCCAGATGGGAATTCCGATAGCGCGTATCGAACTGCTCGATAAAGCCTACATCAAGGCTATCAATGCCTATAGTAAAACCGACTATCCCGAACTCGACACCCTGTTTCTCGAATTTCACGGCACCAGTGCGGGCGTCGCCGAACAGGTGCAGACCTTCGATGAAATTTCGCAGGAATTCGGCGCCACCGGATTTCAGTGGGCGCAAAAAGAGGAGGATCGCAACATACTATGGCGCGCAAGGCATGATGCCTACTACGCCGGCCTCGCGGTGCGCCCGGGCTATCGCGGTTATGTCACCGACGTCTGCGTGCCGATATCGCGGCTCGCGAACTGCATTACCGAAACCCAGACGGACATCGCCGCATCCGGATTGTTTGCGCCGGTGCTGGGTCATGTCGGCGATGGCAATTTTCATTCCACCATGTTCATCGACCCCGACGACGCGGCCATGTTCGAAAAGGCGCTGGAAATCGACAAACGCATGGTGCAGCGCGCGCTTGCAATGGGCGGCACCTGCACCGGTGAACACGGCATCGGCTTCGGCAAGCTCAAACATATGCGCAACGAGCATGGCGATGGCGCGGTGGAAACGATGCAGGCAATCAAGCAGGCACTGGATCCGCAAAACATCATGAATCCGGGCAAGGTCGTCGATTGCTAGCCCGATTCGATGGCGAGCTTCGCCACGTGCTGTTGTAACTGCGGATAGAATTCGAAAAAACCATCGCAAATCTGTGCATGATTCGCCAGTAAATCCTCGATCGAATTTTCAAACCGATTGGCGAAGCGGATGCGCCCAGCATCATTGACCGCCCTTGCGCCATGCGGTGATAAAAATCGCCGATCAGGGATTCGAGTTGACGTTGCTCGAATTGCTGCCAATGATTGATTAGCAAATGGTCGAAGTAAATATCGAGTGCAATTCCGGCGAAGCGCCGGCGCTCGCCGCTAAAGGCCGACTTCATCGCCTGGACCCGCGGATGGGTATCGGTAAAACGATCCACCGCGCGATGATTTCGCAAGCCATCCATGACCGCCTGCGGCAGACTGTTCTGGTCGAGTCCGCGGGCAAAATCGCCGAGCAAATTGCCCACGGTCGACTCCAGCGTCGGCTGCGACAAAACCAGATGCGCGAAATGATTCATACGCCTAACTATAAAACAAATAGTCCCGATTTTAACCCGGCGCGATCGGGAAAAATGGTTTGCCCCTGCCATGCCGTGGGTTTATATTCCTCGGGCAAGCAACTACCGGGAATTGCAAATGTCGATTTCAGTGGTCGATACCGAGCAGGCATCGCATGCCAAGGATTTATATTACGAAGACCGCGTAAACCTGACGGCGGCGTTTCGCATGACCGCCAGGCTCGACATGGAGGAGGGGGTCGCAAATCATTTCAGCTACTCGGTTTCGGAGGACGGCAGCCAGTTTCTGGTGAATCCATTCGGACGCCATTTTTCGAGTATCCGCGCCAGCGAGCTATTGTTGCTCGATGCCAATGGCGAGGCCACCGCAAAAGCCGATCCGACCGCCTGGGCGATTCACGGCGCCATGCATCGCAACGCGCCGCAGGCCCGCTGCGTCATGCACGTGCATTCGAAATACGCCACGGTGTTGGCATCGCTGGCGGATTCCGGATTACCGCCGATCGACCAGAATACGATGCGTTACTTCAACCGCATCTCGGTCGACGATGGTTACGACGGCATGGGTCTCGGCGATGAAGCCGAACGTTTGAGTTCGAAGCTAGGCAAAAACCGCATCTTGCTCCTGGGCAACCATGGCGTGATAGCGGTCGGCAACAGCATTGCCCGGGCCTTCGACGAACTGTTTTATTTCGAACGCGCCTGCCGTAACTACATCACCGCGTTAATGACGCACCAACCGCTGCGGGTTGCCAGCGACACCGTAGCTGAAAAAACCGCGCGCCAATGGGAAGAATACTCGGACAGATTAGGCGCTTGCGAGATACATCTGCGCGAGCTACGCGAAATTCTGGATCGCGAAGAACCGGACTACAAGCTTTAGATCTGCCCTCGAAGGGGACAGATTAACAGATCTGTCCCCGGGATCCGGGAACTTACTTCCAATTGGCGAGTTCGGCGCGGCTTTGGATGAAGTTCGGGTTGTCGGGATCCAACTCCAGCGCGCGCCGGATGGCATCCATCGAAGCGTCGTGGCGACCCAGTTGCGCCAGCGTGTAAGCGAGATTGTTCCAGATTTCGCCCTTTCTCGGATCCAGTTCCAGGGCCTTGCGGAAAGCCGATTCTGCGACGTCGTAACGACCCATCGCATAAGCCGTGTTAGCAAAACCACTGTGCGCCAATAGATTTTCGGGCCAGCGCCGACGCGCCGTGGCGTAGGCGTTGTTCGCAGTCTCGATCCGGCCAACCTGCTCCATGCCAATCACCGCGTCGAGAAAGGCCCCGGGGCCGGCGCTGGCCGGTATTTCATCGCTGGCGATAACCGCCAGGGCCCAGTGTCCTGCGCGCTGCCAGGTTTTCTCGAACAAGGCGAAACTGCGCGTAATGCGGCGATGCACCCCGGATCGCAAAATCATTTGCCGCTCGCCTAAGTCATACCCGATCAGGATTTCATAATGCCAGATCGGATACAGGTCGAGACCGAGGTTTTGCAGCACGAATACCGGGTTGCCGGCGTCGACTTCCTGCAGCAACGACTCAAGCCTGCCATCCAGTTTCACCGGCAGCAGATCGAACTGCCGGGTGGCGGCCTCTACTTCGACCTGCAGGCTGCCTTTTAACACTGGCAGGTAAACCAGTTCGACAATTTGTTCGGGCAAGACTTCGACACCGCGATAATTCATGATTCCGGCGAGTGCGGCAGGCCCACAGTGATACTCTTGTTGCGGATAAAACGGGACTTCGCTGAGCTCGACGCGCGGCGGTATGTCGGGAGGATTGGCTAGCAGCAGGCGAGTCTGCGGCGAGCTGGCGCAGCCCGCGAGAATCAAGCATAAAAACGACGCGCAAGCCAACAAACCTGCGCGTCGGCTACAGGGTTTCAATTACTTGGCTGGCCAGTTCGGAAAGATGTCGGTGTAACCCATCAATTCGGTGATCACCAGAACCAATCCGATAATCACCAGCACTTCCGCACCGGCGCCCGCCGGCATTTCGTCGATGCGCTGATGAATTTCCGCGACTTGAACATCGGTCATCGCCGCTACGCGATTAACGGCATCGGTTTCGCCGACACCGCCCCGCACCAGCTGCTGTCTAATCCATTCGCGCTGCTGCTGCAGGTCACCCAGTTCGATCATGGCCGGACCCGCCTGAATTTGCGCGGTTCCTACCATCGCCGCCTGGCTGGGGAGGCTTACCGCCAAGCTCGCAAGCGCTATTAGCAGGCAACTAAAAAATCGTTTTATCGTCATTGTTATCTCCTCAATTGAAATTGGAGTTTTAATCGCATGCCAAGTATAGCTCAACTATTTCAGGCGAGTTTAGCGCCATTTGTCACATTACTGTCGGGACTCACCAGCACCACCGCACCATCCTCGCGTGGAAATCCGGTAACCAGGCATTCCGAACGCACCGGCCCGATTTGCTTAGGCGGGAAATTGACGACTGCGACGATTTGCCGCCCGACCAGCTCTTCCCGGGGATAAAGGTCGGTTATCTGGGCACTCGACTTGCGCATACCTATATCCGGACCGAAATCGATACGCAATTTGTAGGCGGGTTTACGCGCCTCGGGGAATTCTTCGGCTTCGACGATAGTGCCGACACGGATTTCGACTTTTTCGAAATCGTCCCATTCGATTGTTTCCATAACTTTTCCTCAATTAACCGGCATCATCTTTTGTCGCCGGGCTAATGGCTAAATTCCCGACGGATTTTTTCGCTGTGCTCACCGATGCGCGGCACCCCGCGTAACACTTCAGCCTGGTCGGAACGCATCGCCGCTACCGCAACCACTTCGGCGGCGCCGCTCGGGGTTGCGATAGTCACCCGGCGTAACTGCGGATGGGTGGACAGACCGGCAATATCGTTGAGACGGCCGTAGGCGATACCTGCTTGTCGCAGGCGCGCTACCACCTGTTCCAGATCTAGCCGGCAAAAAACCGCGCGGATGAGCGCATCGACATGGCCGCGATTTTCAACCCGGGTTTGATTGCTTGCAAGTCTTTCGTCGGTGGTCAGGGCTTCGTCGTTTAACACGCGCCCGCAAAAACTTTTCCATTCACGCTCATTCTGAATCGCAATCACGATGTCGAGTCCATCGCGGCAGCGGTAAGCGCCGTAGGGCGAGATGGTAGCGTGATTGATACCTACCCGTGCCTGGATCTTGCCGGCATAGTCGTAGTGCAGCAACGGCACCGCCAGCCATTCCGCCATGGCGTCGAACAGCGAAACCTTGATAGTGGCGCCATGGCCGCTTGTTTCGCGCGCGATCAGGGCTTCGAGAATTGCGGCATAAGCCTGCTGTCCGCAATTAATGTCGCAGGCCGAGACACCGATACGCCCGGGTGCGTCCGGGGTGCCGGTAATCGACGCCACGCCGGATTCGCACTGCACCAGCAAGTCGTAAGCTTTCATTTTGCTGTATTCCCCATGCTCACCGTAACCCATGATATCGCAACAGATCAGGCGCGGATAGCGC
>Ga0136654_1000142_pt1 | contig 23068 bp, 25 predicted proteins | sample InaspJWI70metaG_FD_94865 | JGI IMG/M metagenome (GOLD analysis project Ga0136654, IMG submission 94865) | Marine gutless worms symbiont microbial communities from Oahu, Hawaii - Inanidrilus sp. 1 OAHU.JWI-70 metaG (version 2) | ecosystem: Host-associated > Annelida > Digestive system >... | reverse complement strand
TATCGACTGCGTCAGGCTCGACAAAGCGGATTAATCGGAGGTGGAAACTAGCTCAATGCATTTGGGGGGTGGGTCAAAAATATTGTCCGACAGGTGGGTCAATTAATTTTGTCCGTTGACACTAATAAACCAGGGGCCCTGGACATGGGCGATGTATCGCAAATAAGGGGTCAGTTTGACGAAAACGGTGACAGGGGTTTCATCGTTTACGACGACTTCAACTGTCCTTTCAGCTACGCGTTAAACCAACGTCTATGCGCGATGGGCCTGGATCATCGGGTCGAATTTCGTGCGGTCCAGCACGCGCCTACAATCTCGAGTAATCAGGCCGATTTTGAAATTCTCAGTGCGCTTATCAGCGAAGTCGCCGAAATGCGTCGGCGCGCGCCGCGAATCCAGATCAACGTGCCCCTGTTCCGACCAAATTCGGCCGCCGCCTCGGCTTTGGTTAACAGCGTCACTCGGATCGATCCGATCAAGGGTAGGCAGTTACGCCACCGAATTTACCATTCGCTGTGGATCGAAAGGCTTGATATTTCCGATCCTGAACTCCTGGATAGCCTGTTGCGGGAACTCGAAATCGAGGCACCTGATGATGCCGCGCTGCAGCGCGAGGAATGGCAAACCTGGCAGGACGAGTGGGACAGCAACCCGGAATTCGATCGCAGCCTGCCCATCGTCATCAGCGACACCGGCGAGACCGTCGTCGGGTTTCCGCTCGAGCCCGAGCTCGAGGCGTTTTTGCAAACCGGCTCGATGGTTTCGGATACTCTTGTTCGCGGCATCGGCGATCAGGAAGAACTCCAGCGGATACTGGTGCTGGACGATGATGTTGCGAGCCTGCAAATGATCGTCACCCAGATGCAGGATGCACAGGTCGAGGTCGTCAGGGATTTCGCCCGCTTGGTGGATTCCGCGGTGAATTTCGGATTCCGCGGTGAATTTCGGTATGCCGGACCTGGTCATCGTCAATACTGCGCTATTGGGTGGCGTCGATAGCACCGACTGGTGGCGCAATTCGACCGATTCCGATCTGGAAACAGCCGTGCCGGTGATCTTCATCAGCGATGACAAGACCACCGAAGCCGAGGTCGCCGCGTTTGAAGCGGGTGCGGCCGACTTCATCGCCCGGCCATTTCATCCCAGGGTATTGCGGGCTCGACTCAACATGCATTTACAGGCGCGGCGTTCGCAGCAGCAACTCAATAATATAGCACGCGTCGACGCGTTGACTTCGGTGTGTAACCGGCGCGAATTCGACATGCGGCTGCTGGCTGAATGGGGCCGCGGTGCGCGCACCGGACAGTCCGTGGCGCTATTGATGATCGATGTCGACAAATTCAAGCAATATAACGATCAGCACGGTCATTTGCGCGGCGATGAATGCCTGGTCGAAGTGGCGCGGATACTCGAAAACTGCATGCAACGTTCAGGTGATCTGATCGCGCGTTATGGCGGCGAAGAATTTGTTGTGCTCTTGCCACAGGCCGAAATGACCGGCGCCATGAAAGTCGCGCAAGATTGTCTCGACGCGGTGATCGACGCTCAGATCCCGCATGTGTCGTCGCCGATCTCGCGCTTTGTAACCGTTAGCATTGGCGTTGCGGCGATGTTGCCGATTTTCGATAAAAGCAGCACGCTGTTAATCGAGCAGGCCGACATCGCGCTGTACCAGGCCAAGCATAGCGGGCGCAACCGCATCTGTACTTTCAATAACGTCGTTTAACCAAGGGCAGTGTCATCCCCGCGCAGGCTTGCGCGGGAATCACAAAGGGCGCGGGGGATGAACTTAAAGCAGGCGTTCCAACAGGTAGTCCGCGATCCAGCTGCCGAGGCGCGGTTGCGCCAGATAGCCATAGGACTTGTGCGGATTGCGCTTTTCCTTTTTGCGGTTGCCGGCGTGGGTCACCACCTCGAAGGGATGTGGGTCACCACCTCGAAGGGATTGTGTAAATCGGCATAATCGATGCTGCGGAACTTTTTATTGGACGGGAACAGTTTTAGCTTACGCATCGGCCGGTAAAATATTTCATCAAAGTTTTTTTGATGCGAAACCACGTCGCCGAGGCAGGCGTAGTTGTGCCAGCGCTCGATATTGGTCGGAAACTGGCGCCGGCTGTGATCCTGGTGATGCGTCGCAAACAGCAGGTTTCTGATGCTGGCATCGCCGAGCGGCGAACCCATGGTGACAAACATTCTGACGCGTCGGCTATTGTATTGCCTGAAGCCCGCGGTCTTGCGATGGCCGAAGCGCCATAATACGTCATAACCGATGAAACTACCCATGCTGTGGCATAGGACGATGGGTTCCTGTCCCGCGTCCCAGGCCTTGCGCAAGGCGGATTCCAGCGGTGCGCGAATCTGGTCGGCGATGTATTGATCTTGATCGTAAAGTTCAGTTTCGCGCAGCAATCCGGTCATGACGTCGTCCTTGACGGTAAGCGCGCCGGCCAGTAGCTTGACGACGTCGATGCCGCGATCCTTGAAAAAGCTGCCGAGTTTTTCGCCCATGCCGACGTGAAACCCGTCCCTGGCCGCGCGCCGTTCGTCGATCACCTTGTCGACTTGGATCGCCAGTTTGCGGCAGTAGCCGGCGTCGTCGGGTATATGGTGCGGCACGGCATCGGCCCAGTAGGCGGACTCGAACAGCTGCGGATTGGTGTCGAGGTGCTGCGCCAGCCCGCGATGGCTGACGCGGATGTTCTCGATCAGGGTTTTACACCACAGCGCATGGGTCACGTCTCGCGGCGGCTTCGACCCCAGGCCATGGATCATAATTATTTTTTTATTGCTCAGATCAATCGCCATGGCAGTCCCCCTGGATGCTCAGGCAAATGTTTATACGATAGTTTTCAGGCGTAATCAATCGCCCGCGCGGCGCGGCACATATTGTCGAGTTTGGTCATTGCGAGTTCGCGCCCCGGCATCGTCAAGCCGCTTGCCGGATAAAGGGCAAACTAACCCGGCGCAACTGATAAGATATCGCCCATGTTTTCCGCCTTAGTCGATTTCATCGCCCGCCACGAGCGCCTCTTCGTACTAACCGGGGCCGGGGTGAGCACCGCGTCCGGGATTCCGGATTATCGCGATGAAACGGGTGAATGGAAACACCAAAAGCCAATGGAGTTCCGCGAATTCGTCTCCTCGCATCGCTCCCGGCAGCGCTACTGGGCACGCTCGTTGATCGGCTGGCAACGCTTTCGGCAGGCGCAACCAAACCCGGCGCATCGAGCGTTGGCCCGCTTCGAGCAACAGCAGCGCTTGGTGCGCACCGTCACCCAGAATGTCGATGGCCTGCATCAGCGTGCCGGCAGCCAAAATGTCACCGAATTGCACGGCTCCCTGGCCACAGTCGAATGCCTGGGCTGCGCCGCGGTCATGCCGCGCGCGATCCTGCAGCAGCAATTACTTGCGGCTAATCCGCTGCTCGCTTATTGGTCGGCGCCGGCGGCGCCGGACGGCGATGCCGTATTGAGCGGATACGATGAAACCGAGGTTCGGGTGCCCGACTGCAAGGCTTGTGGCGGCATCCTAAAACCCGCGGTCGTGTTTTTTGGCGAAACCGTGCCCGCGGCGAGGGGTCGCATCCTGCTACGATGATCTGCGACAGGCCGATGCCATGCTGGTGGTCGGTTCTTCGTTGATGGTTTACTCGGGATTTCGCTTCGCTCGCGCGGCGGCGCAGGCGGGGCTGCCGATAGCGGCGATCAACCGCGGTAAAACCCGCGCCGACGAATTCATCGAGCTGAAGCTCGAAATCGACTGCGCCACCGCGCTGGCAGCGGTACTCTAAGGCGGCGCGAGTGGGAAAATGGCATTGCTTAAACCGAACTGTGACGCAGTGCCCAAATAAAAACCGAAGCGCGTCACAACTTCGCTACAGTGACCGTCTATCAGTGAAGAACTTCACAATCGGAGCGGAATTGAGTCACGGATAATGGCCGGATCGGCTTCTATATACCTTTTACAGTTTTCAAGTTGAGGTATCCCATGAGCCAGACAAATATCCACATCGATCCATTGTCGACGAACTGTGTATTGAAATATCTCGGCCTCGCGATCGATGAAATCAAATTGGTACGATCGATAGACAGTCTTAACGAACAGATAAAAATGAGCAAGGCCCGGCGCATCGAACCCGGCCGCAAGCGTTACCTGGTTTCCGAACTGCGATTCCTCAATCAACGGCTACGTTCGATACGTGAAAAGGCGAATAGCAACTAGTCATTTCTCTCAACCCTATATCCCCGGTTGCCGGGGACGGCGGTTCTAACGACATTATCTCCACGTCCCGTTGGTATTCGCGGCCGCAGGCGCGACCATTTTTTATCGCCGCTGCCAGGCCTCGACCTTTGTCGGCGGCGGCGATGTTTTCCGGCCATTTAATTCGTCTGCCGATTGGATTAAAGTTGGCCGATGCCGATTCCTCGCCCATGAAATTGTTGCGTTACCTCGAGCTGCTGCTGCTGCGCCTGGTTGATTTCTGCTTCATGCTGATACCGCGCGCGCGACCCTCGCATGAGGTCTTACGCGAGTGTCGCATCGTTTCGCATCGCGGAGAGCACGATAATCGGCGGATCAGGGAAAATACGCTGGCAGCCTTTAGGGCGGTGGCGGCGGCCGGTATCTGGGGGATCGAATTCGACGTCAACTGGACCCGTGATTTGCATCCGGTGGTGATCCACGATGCGCGCACGGACCGGGTATTCGACCTCGATCTGGCGGTATCCGAGGTCAGTCTGACGGAGCTGCGTCGGCAAATACCGGAAATACCTACCCTGCAGGAGGTCGTCTCCGAGTTTGGCGGCCGTACGCATTTGATGGCCGAGCTGAAGCGCGATCAATTGCAGCAGGACGAGGCCAAGGCAGTGCAGCTGGCCGCGATCTTTAGTGGGCTTCGTGCGGGGCGGGATTTCCATATTCTGGCGCTGCAGGCGGATCTGTTGCGGCCGGCCGCGTTTGCCGGAAACGCTGCCTGCCTGCTGGTAGCAGAGTTCGAGATCAGCGCCTTCAGCCGGCAGGTTAGCGAACGCGGTTATGGTGGATTATGCGGCCACTTCTTGTTGTTGGACGCAGACCTGCTGCGACAGCATCACACACAGGGGCGCAAATTGGGCACCGGTTTCGTGGCCTCGCGCCATTGTTTTTATCGCGAACTTAATCGGGGCGTGGACTGGGTTTTTACCAATCACGCTTTAAAACTGGCGGCCATCCGCGCGCGACTGCTAGGCGAGTGCTAGTCCGTATATCTCATTCGACGCGCTAGAAATACCATGCAAATCGAAAATTTTCGTGTCAGTATCGGGCCTTTGCAAGCGACCGAATTACCCTGAGGAAGGATTTTGGAATCTCAGAGCATTGTTGAAGCCTTGTGCAGCTGCGTCATGTTTTCGGAACTCACCGAAGCCCAGCTGGATCGAGTGCGGCGCCATTCACATATGATCGATATGGTGGAAGGCGAATCGTTGTTTTTCCAGGGTGACGATGCGGTTAGCTTTTACCTGGTGCTGTCGGGGCGCATCAAGCTCTACCGCGTGTCGCCGGAAGGTAAGGAAAAAGTCGTCGAAATCATGGAAACGGGTGCGACCTTCGCCGAAGCCTTGATGTTCATGGACCAGCCGCATTATCCGGTGACTGCGACCGCGTTGGCGCCGAGCCGCGTGATCGGCATCAACAGCAAGGATTTCAAGTCGATGCTGCGCGAATCGGTCGATACCTGTTTTCAACTGCTGGGAACGATGTGTTTCCGCCTGCGCGGTCTGATTCACGAAATTGACGCTTTGAGCCTCGATACCGGTACCGTGCGCACGGTTTCATACCTGCTGCGTAACGCTCCGGCCGATCACGACAGCTTCGAGCTGCAGGTTGCCAAGAGCGTCATCGCCTCGAGATTGTCGGTCAAGCCGGAAACCTTTTCACGCATCCTGAAAAATCTGCACGAACAGGGAATTGTCAGCATCGAAGGTCGTAACGTCACGATTCACGATCGCGATGCCATGGTCACCCTGTGCTCGGGATAGACGCAGGCTAGCGCGAACGCAATTCCTTGTGCGCTTCGGCCGACCGCCGATAGGGCGTTACGGCGACCCGCTGCGGCATATTGGCCACGCCGATTTCTTCATCGTTGAGATAGCAGCCGGGATCTTCCGCCCAGGGATTACCGGTTAATTGCCAAGCACGGGTGCGCGAATTACCGCCGCAGATGGCGAGATAAGTGCATTCGGCGCAACGCCCCTCCAGCGGGCGCTGTTTCGCCTTGAGCCCGGCCATCAGCGGATCGGAAGTGTCTTGCCAGATTTCGGAAAACGGGCGCTGCTTGACGCTGCCGATGCTGTAATCCCACCACATGGTATCCGGATGCACGGTGCCCAGATTGTCGATGTTGGCGATGTTGATGCCGGAAGCATTGCCGCCCCAGCGCAGCAGCTGCTTGCGCAGGGTTTCGACGTGCTCCGGGATGTGTCGTTCGGCCCAGTGCAGCAGGTAAACGCCGTCGGCGTCGTTGTTACCGGTGACAAACTCGCGCCGGACCCCGTTTTGAACGTCCTGCCAGCAGGTTGCGAACAGCAGATCCATTGCCTTGCGCGTCATGCGGTGATGCAGATCGCTGTCACGGTTACGATTGCCGCGGCCGGCGTAGTTCAGATGCGACAGATAAAACTTGTCGATTTCTTCCTGCCGCATCAATTGCAGTAACTCCGGCAGTTCGAGCGCGTTGTCCTGGGTCAGGGTAAAACGCAGGCCGACCTTGATGCCGATATCCTGGCACAGGCGGATGCCGCGCAAGGATTCGTCGAATGCCCCCTGTTTGCGCCGGAAGCAGTCGTGCGTGGCGCGCATGCCGTCGAGGCTGACACCGACGTAGTCATAACCGATGGCGTCGATCGCGGCGATATTGTCCTCGGTAATCAGAGTGCCGTTACTCGACAGCCCGACGTAGAATCCCATGTCCTTGGCGCGGCGCGAAATCTCGAATATATCGGGGCGCAGCAACGGCTCGCCCCCCGACAGTATCAGTACCGACACGCCGAAGGCTTTCAAATCGTCCATCACGGCGAACACCTGTTCGGTATCGAGCTCGCCGGGAAAATCGATATCCGCCGAGGTCGCGTAACAGTGTTTGCAGGTCAGGTTGCAGCGCCTGATCAGATTCCAGATTACCACCGGACCGCTGCCTAGCATCACGGGTTTCGGTTTCGGCGGCACCAGGGCACCCTGTTTCAAGGCGTGCATATAGCGGCTTAATCTAAACATTAATCTAACAACCTCAATCCGGTTTTCTTGAGTATTCTGGTACTGAAAAGTACCTCGTGCCGGCGGCAGTCGGACCCCAGCAGGTCGGCGATTTGGGGCAGTTTGGCATTCACTTCGTCACGGTCGTTGCCGTGCACCATCGCAAACAGGTTATAGGGCCAGCGCGGCAGATGGCGCGGCCGTTCGTAGCAGTGGCTGACAAAATCAAGGCGGCCGACGCGGGCGCCCAGTTCCTGGAGTTTGTCGTCGTTAACATCCCACACCGACATGCCGTTGCCATGCAGGCCGAGGCGATAGTGATTCGGTATCGCGCCGATGCGCCGAATCACGCCGCGGTCCAGCATGCGGCGCATGCGCCGCAATACGGTAGTGGTATCGCAGCCGCAGGCCGCGGCGACCTCGGTATAGGGCGCTTTTTGCAAGCTCAGGCCCCCCTGGGTCGCCCGCATGATGCTGCGATCCATTTCGTCGATAATCATGCCGCCCTGCTTCAGCGGACCGGGAATCGGTTGCGTGCTGACACTGCCCGACTCGTCCAGCATTATCTGCAGGCCGAGATAAAAGGTCTGCAGTTTGGGAAAGTTGTAAACCGGCAGGTTGGCGCCCTGTTCGATCCGGGCGATCGTTTGTTGCAGTAATTCCGCGGTCTCGGTCGCGAGCACGAACCACATGTTGAGTAAATGCTCGCGCTGATAGTTATGCGCCACCTCGTCCATGGCATTGACCATTTCCGCGACTTCGTCGAAGCGATCTTGCGGCACCGACATGGCCGCCAGGGTAATGCTGCCGCCCATGCTGGCGGCGTCGTAAAGCGGGCCGAAACGGCTCAGGCTGCCGTCATCCACCAATTGCTTGATGCTGGCGATTAGCGTATCGGTGTCGACGTCGAATTCGCCGGCTATGCTGGCAAAAGGTTGTTCCTCGATCGGGAATCCGCCCTGATAACGATTCAGGAACTGGCGCGCCAGTTCATCCATTGACGGCGATTCCGCGTCGGGCGGCGCTGCCGTCGGATTGCTTTCGGCTGTAATTGGCGCCGCGCTGCTTGAAGCAACGGTTGCTGAACAGGATTTTGTGGTCGACGCTGTGTAGACCGCATTGACCGATGATGTGCCGCACCTGCGCTGCGACTGCATCCCGATCCTGCCCATGGATCATGCTGAACAGGTTGTAACGCCACTCCGGCAGCCGCCGCGGGCGCTGGTAGCAGAGGGTAACGAAGGCGTACTGACCGAGGCAATGACCCACTTCCTTGACACGTTTGTCCGGAATATCCCAAACCACCATGCCGTTGGCGCGGTAGCCCAGCTGACGATGCCTGACGACCACGCCGAAGCGTTTCAGATCGCCGCGCATCATGATGCGCTGGATGCCTCCGACGACATCGCTTTCAGCGCAGCCGAGCTGCTCGGCGATAACCCGGTAGGGTTGTTTGACCAGGGGCAGGCCGTGACTGATGATTTCGATCAGCGCGGTCTCGAAGGCCGTGTCTTTCATCATGTCCATTTCAGGTCAAACCCCAGGTCGATAAAAAATTCATCCAGTAGCGGCAGATCCAGCAGCGGGTAACCGCAGGTCGCTTCGATCTCCGACAGCACTTGTTGCAAGCGCTCTTCGTCGCTGGCGACCACGACGAACCAGAGATTGATGCGATGCTCGCGTTCGTAGTTGTGATTAACTTCGTCGAAGCCGCTAATGATCTCGGCGACATCTTCGATCTCGTCTTGCGGCACCGCCATCGCCGCCAGCGTGCTGGCGCCTACGCGATTGGGCCGGAATACCGCGCCGACTCGGCTGACGACGCCCTCGGTTTGCAGTCGCTGCAGGGTTTCCAGCACGGTGGTTTCGTAAACGCCCAGTTGGCGGGCGATATCCGCATAAGGATTCGACGTCAGCGGCATGCCTTGCTGAAATTCGTTCAGCAGCCGTTGTTCGAGTTTGGAAAACTGTCTCATAAGCCGATCCGGTGCGCGCGCGCGGTAAAGAAAATACCGCTGGGTTTGGTGGCCGGAATCGAGCCGCGGCGCTCGAAGCTGCGGGTATCGTAGACCTCGACCCGGTTTTCGTCGCGGACCGATAACCAGACTTCCTCACCGCGCGGTTCGAATTCCATATGCAGTACGCCCTTGCCCGGTTTGAGCTGTTTGACGATACTTAGCGATTGGGTGTCGATGATCTGGATAGTATCGTTATCGGGGATCGCGAAATTAACCCAAACCTGGCGGCCGTCCGGGCGCGCCATGACAAAAATCGGTTGGCCGTGGACCTTGATGCGGCCGGCCTGCCGCCAGTTGCGCATATCGATGACCAGGACTTCGTGGCTACCGACCGCCGGTACGAAAGCCAGGTCGCCGGCGACCGCCCAGCCTTCCAGGTGCGGCATCTTGTAAACCGGCAGTTTCTTTTCACCCTTGCCGTAGTTCGGCAGGATGCGCTTGACGCCGGCCGGCAGGTTCCACAGGTCGAGCATCGCCATGCCGTCTTCGCCGAACAGGCCGGCGATGTAGTAACGACCATCGCCGGTAATCAGTGCGTCATAAGGATTGAGCCCGATGTTGCTGAATTTTTGGAGCGCGGGTTTAGCTCGATCGGACATGTCGAGCACCCAGATTTCCCCGGCGTCCCACAGCGCGAACACAAACTTGCCGTCCGGAGCATCGACCAGGCCGATGACCTTGGAACGCTGCTGCTTGTCGCCGTAGGTGGCGGGGATGTCGGCCACCAATTCGAGCGTTTCTGCGTCGAACACCTTGACTCCGCCGGGTTTATAGTTGGAAACCGCGACCAGGCGTCCATCCTGCGAAATCGCGCCGCCGATACTGTTGCCCGATTGCAGCTTGCGCTGGCTTATTTCGGCTTTCAGGATATCGATTTTGGACAGCCCGCCGTCGCGGCCGAAAACATAGGCGTAACGCTGGTCGCGCGAATAAACCACCGAGGCGTGCGACAGATCGCCGAGGTCTTCGACCCGCCCGATGCTGGTGTTATTGCTGGTTTCGACGATTTGCACGCTACTACTGGCGCGCTCGATAAACAAACCGAGATCGCCGGTACCGCGCGCCAGCGCGCTAGCGCTGATCGACAATAGGAATAGCAGGCAACCGATTTTCCTGATCATCGCGCCACCCCCTGCAATAGGCGCTCAGCTATCCAGCGGGCTTCCGCGGGCGATAATAGCGCACTCCAGGGCGGCATCGCCGTGCCGCTGCGGCCATGTAAAATTACGCTGCTCAGGTAGTTGGCGTTTTTGCCCCGCAATACTTCCGGCAACAGTGCCGGACCCAGCCCGCCTTTCATTTGCAACCCGTGGCAGGAACCACAGTCCTGGATCAGGAGGTTTTGCAATTCTCCCGCGCGCGCGCGCGAAACACCGTCATCGCCGATAAGCGAGGTCGACACCAGGAGGCTAAGCGCGAGCCAGATTATGCGTTTCATAGTTCGCGAGCGCCACGTCTGCGGGAGTGTCGGAACCGAACCAGTCGAGTTCGTCACTGAGCGCTACCACTTCGCCGATGATGGTGGTAACCGGTGACTTAAGGCCGGCGATTCCCACCGCCGTGGGGAGCTCGGCCAGGTTCGAAACGACCTTTTGCTGATTGCGGGTAGTGCCACCGTGTATCGCGGCCGCGGGTGTGTTCGAGGGCAAGCCCGCGCACACCAGTTGATCGCAAATGGTCTGCAGGTTGGCGAGACCCATGTAGATCACCAGGGTGCAGTCGGGATCGGCCAATTTGCGCCAATCGACATCCAGCGATTCGTCGTTGTGCAAGTGACCGGTAATAAAGCGCACCCCATGATTGAGCCCGCGATGCGTCAGCGGTATGCCGCTATAGCTGCTGCAGCCCGCCGCGGCGGTAACCCCGGGCACGACTTCGAATGCAATGCCGTGTTGACGCAATACTAGCGCCTCTTCGCCGCCGCGACCGAAAATATAGGGATCGCCGCCCTTGAGCCGCACCACGCGCCGCCCTGACGCCGCCAGGCTGACGATGATTTCATTGATCTGGTCCTGCGGCACGCAATGTTTGCCGGGGGATTTGCCGACTGAAATCTGGCTGATGCCGTGGGGTACCAGCGCCATAATCTCGGGGCTTACCAATCGGTCGTAAACCACGACATCGGCTTGCTCGATCAGGCGCAGCGCCTTCAGCGTCAGCAGTTCGGGGTCTCCGGGACCGGAGCCCACCAGTGAAACAAAACCTTTCGTCGTCATAGAATTTACCTGCAGCATCGGCCCGGTGAACAAGACCTTTATTATCGAATCGCCGTTATCTATATCGTTACCCTGATAATTGAGCGTTATTATTAGATATCCGCCCCATTTTTGTATTTGATAAATGTCAACCACAGGGGGCGGTGGAGTCGGCTAGAATCCTGCTGTCACGCATCTATTCTGGGCGACTACGAGGTCGGTTCAATGAACAACAAAATACGAATGTTTGGTGTTGCCGTATTAATACTGGCATTGGTTACCGCAGCCATCCTAGGGGTATTAAGCGCACCGGCCAACCCGCTGACCTGGTTGTTGGTGGCGGCGCTGGTGGCGCTGCCGTTCCTGCATCGCAAGCTGAAGGCACGGCAATATGTCGAATGGAAACCGCAATACAGCGTCGGTATCGATTCCATCGATCGGCAACACAAGAAACTGATTGCCTTGATCAATAGCCTGCAGACCGCGGTCGATTATTCGGCCGGCGCGGAATACGAGCGCGAAGCGCTGAACGAACTGGTGGACTACACCAAAACCCATTTCGGCTACGAAGAAGATTTGATGGAAAAATTCGGGTATCCCGATTTTACTTTGCACCGGGCTGAGCATGAGTTGATGATTTCCAGGGTCGAGCAGGTACTGGCCGAGTATCAGGTAAACCCCGACACCGCGATGCAAAATGCGATCGATTTTCTGCGCGATTGGTTGATCAACCACATCAACGGCACCGATAAGCAGTACAGCAGCTTCCTGATCGACCGCGGCGCAACCTAGGAACCTTGGTGGTCTTAGTTATATTTCGTTGGCGGCATCGACTGATCCCCTCGAAGCCGCCACGGAACTCAATCACTACTGCCGCCATTGCACAACACCCGCTTGTGCGGGAGTGACAATCGTGAACGGAGATGACAGGATTTGCGTGGATTGACAATATCTAACGGGGTTAACAGCAAATGAGTGAACTGGATCGACAGAAATGGGATCAACGCTATACCGAAGATAGTTATCGCAAGAACAATCCGGTGACCCTGGTGCAGGACTGGTTGCCCGAAATACCGATCGGCAAGGCCCTGGACGTGGCCTGCGGCGCCGGGCGGAACGCGATTCACCTGGCGCAGGCCGGTTTCAAGGTCGATGCCATCGACATTTCACCCGAGGGTTTGAAAAAGGCGCAACTAACAGCGGCCGAACAAGGTCTTGGGGTTAATTGGATAGAGCATGATCTGGACCGGTCGTTCGCCTTCAATTCCGACTACGACCTGATTTTGGTGATGTGGTTCGTGAATCTCGGATTGGTAAAACAGCTGTGCGATTGCCTGGCGCCGGGCGGTTACCTGATATGCGAAGAGCATCTAATCACTGCCGAGGACGTCATCGGTCCGACCAGCGACGATTATCGCGTCGCGCCGGGTGCCTTGCGCGCGGCCGTTAGCGGGCTCGAAGTGTTGCTTTACCAGGAATCGATCGAAACCGGGGAAGACGACGGCGAGCGCGTAGCCAGCGCGCGCGTAGTCGCCCGAAACGGTTAATCCGAACAAGCTATCACGGGATGTACAAAGCCTGATGAAATCCACGCAGTCTAAAGCTGGTGCGTCTAATAATTCCGCTGTGGGGGATAACGAAGAAAACGCGCGGGTGACGAGGGGCGGGGACCTTTAAATCGCGGCGCGTTTCGAGGGCGGCGAATTATGCTCGTTAAGACGCGGCAGCCCGGTTGCCGCGTTTCATCGCGAGGTAGACCAGTACCAGGAACATAATACCGCCGACGATCGAAACCAGCCCGCCGAAGCCCATCAAGCCGAGGCCCAGGGTCTGTTCGAGGCCGCCTTCGACCTCGGTGGATTTCCGCGCGACGTTATAGCCGCCGGACCAGGCCAGCCCGACGATGTGCATCAGCTGGCCGCTGCCGTAGATGCCGGGCTGCCAGCGCGCCGCGCGGCCGCTGACCGTTGCGAAGCCGAGTTGCGGCAGCAGGTGATAGGTAATGCCCATGAAGGCGATGGTGATACCGACGATGGAGCCGTGGTAATGCGCCGGCACGGTGACCGTGCTGCCGCTGATCATGAATCCGATCACGCCGCCGACGCCGAACAGCAGAATCGAATACAGCAGGGCATTACGCTCGACTTCGGATCCCGGCGCTGGGCGCCACTTCTCGAGGATTGCGAGCGTGACGGCAAGGCCGATCGGCACCGCGGCGATGGCGCCGCCGTATTTCATCAACTGGATGAACCAAAACAGGTGATCGCCCGCGCTGACCTCGAAAACGATGTATATTATCGGCGCCGCCAGTACCGGTTGCAGCCCGAGAATGAATAAAAACAATGCCACGCGCGGCGAGATGCGCAAGCTGGCGGCGCTTATCGTGGCGAGCCACAACCAGGCCACCAGCATCAGCTGGGTGTGGCTGAACTGGATGATATGGCCGCTGCCCCAGAACAGGCGGTCGAAATAGGCGAGTCCCTCGAAACCGTCATCGATGCCGAGGTAGGATGCCAGCAGCGCGCCCAGTGCGAATAGCGACGCCACCACCGCGACGAACAGCCCGAAGCGCAGGCTGGTTTCGCCGCTGGTCCGGTTGTCGCTGTCGAAGGCGGTTAGGCAACCGCGGATCACCAGCAGGCAAAAGCCGAGGCCGAATACGATCAGGCCGGTAAAAAACACCGGGTTTTGCAACACCGGGACGTAGTTGTTCATCAGCGGATAGCTTTCCCCGGTAAACGGGGATATGACGATCACCAGTGTACCGAGGCAACACAGCGCCAATGCGACCCAGCCGCAGGCCAGGCAGCGGGTCGAGCTTGTATAGCTCCAGAATACGCCGGTAAACGCCAGGAACCAGACCAGCACCGTGAGATTGACGTGCACCACCAGCGCGGTGCGAAAAAAGTCTACCCGGGGGATGATTTCCTGAAAATAGGGCGTGCGCGCTAGCAACACCAAGATAGTGAACAAGCCGCCGACGACGAGCGCGGCCAGGCCGAGCAGCAGCCAGCCCGTGGTTAATTTGCGGGCATTGCTATCGGGCGCAGGTAGCGTAAACTGGTTTAACAGCATTGATTCTCTTCGTTAAGCGCCTTGAATAAAGAAACCGTCGCCTATACCGAGCAACCCGTTGCCGCCAATCCGCCTGAGCAAAAAGACCCGCTGATCGTGTTTTTCGGGATCGGTATAGTTATCAATCTGGTGCTGATTACAGCGTATTTTATCTGGGCTTACAAGCAATGGAATAAAACCGACAAACCCGGCGAATAAAGAGCGCTGCCGTCGGCCTTTACCCGCTGCGGTTAAAATAAGCCGTGATTTTACGATACTGCGATAACAGGGTCGCGGCATAGTGCGGTTGCGAGAAGCTGGCCACCAGTCGACCCGCCGGATCAACCAGGAAAATGGCGCTGGTATGCGCTACCAGGTACTGTCCGGGCGCGGTTTCCGCTTCGATCACATAACCGGCGCCGAACTGCCTGGTAAGGCGTTCGATCGCGCCCTTGCCAGCGGTCGCGCCGATAAAGCTACGGTTGAAATGATTGACGTAGCGAGCGAGGTTTTCAGTGCTGTCGCGCGCGGGATCGACCGACACGAAAATCACCTGCATGTCCTGCGGTTCGGCGCCGGTTTCATCCGCCAGCAGGCTGCGAAACGAATTCAATTCATGCAGCGTGTTGGGGCAAACGTCGGGACAGGACATGTAACCGAAAAACACGAAACTCCATTTACCGCGCAGGCTGGCCGGGGTCAGCGGACCATGGCCGTGGGTTTGCAGCCCGAAGTCACCGATGGGCCGAAATTCCTGGCGCAGCACGCCTTCCAGTTCGGCCGGCGGCGCGGGCGGTTTTACCAGTAAATGGGTGCCCAGCATGACCAGCGCGAAGGCGAGGCCGAGAATCAGGCTGCCGATCGGTATGATCCGTTTTTTCTTCATCGAGACTAAGACTTAGCGGTCAGCCCGAAGTTCAGGGGATTGCCACATGATCGTATTTGGTGATGTGTTCGTTGATCACCCCGGGTTTGATCAATTCGAGATAGCCTTCGCCGAGTTTGATCGTGCAGGGTGATAGCCCGCCGCATTCGAAAATAATGCGGTCCTGCAAGTAGCCGTATCTTTCGATCTGGGTGGTCGCCGCCTGATCCAACAGCCCGTATTTGCCGCGCAGGATGGCGGCGCGGGGAGCCTGTTTTCTGGCGGCATTGAAGACTTGATCGACTACCTCGCTTGCGACATCGATCGCATAGGGGTAGGGGATGAACAGCATGCCGACCCAGCGCTCGTCGAAAAACTTGATGTAGATATTGTTGCCCGCGGTTTCGGCCGGGCTGTCGTTATTGCCGGCGCGCGCATAGTAACCGGCGAGACGCTCACCGTGACCGCTTTGCTGGGCGGACGGGGTAGCAAACGGTAACAGCAGGCAGGCCAGCAGCACCAGCCTGCCGAATAGGCTAGCGCGGTGGGTTTTGTCCATGGAGTAATTTCCGCTTGGCATTTTGTATCAGGGCTTTCAGGGTCGATTGACTTACCGGTTCGTGGGAACGCATACTGGCCAGGTTATGCAGGCGCGAATCGTGGGTTTTGAAGTGCAGTTGAAACCAGTCCGCCAGCTTTTGTTTGAATTTTTCCCGGTCGAGCTTGATCGAGGATTCGAATTCCTCGGCGATGTCGCGTATCTCGTCCAGCAGACGTTCGTGATCCGCCCGATGCTGCGGGTAGTGATCATAGTCGTGGCGCAGCATCATTTGCTCCTCGAGTGCGAAATGGGCCGAAATGCTGCCGTAAATTTCGCCGAGACCGTCGACCACCAAATCCCGGTCGGCCTGATTTTCGATCAGTTGATAAATCGCGTTTATCTGGTTGATAAGCTGTTCATGCTCGAAATCAACGCCGTCGATTCCGGTGCAGTATTCGTCTCGCCATTCAATTAAAACCATCGGCAGATTCCAGTCAGGGTGTTCGGTGGGTCGGTAGGCCAACTTAGCACGTGAGCTTGGCGCGCAAATTGATCATTGTCAAACCTCCGGAAACGGCGCGTCAAAGCGCGTCCTGCAGGCCTTACCGCCCGGATATCCTATTTGACTTATATCAAATCAATTTTGGCCTTGCTTGGGTAATCTGCCGGGTAGTAAAAATTCCACACCGTTTGTGGCAGCTATTCAAACGCATTCCGTAACCAGATCGGTCGGAATGGCCGTGCCGCAACGGTGATCTACCGGGCTTGAAAAATAAAGAGGTTTGCCATGTCACAAGAAGATCCGATTCCAACTCCCGAACGAATTCCTTTCTTTCAGCGGGTGCTCGAAAACCCTTTCCTGCTGTTGTTCCTGGGGATCGTGATGCCCACCGTGTTCTACATCCTGTGGGGCATCATGGAAATAGCCACCATTCCGGTGGCCCCTTAACTCTTAAGGAGAATATCTAATGAGTTCATTCTTACCCCCATCGGAACGGATCTGGTGGAATACACCGATCGGTAAAGAGGAAGTTCTCTGGATCGGGATCGCATTGATCTGGTGCCTGATCATGTTTTTCATGATGCCTTACTGGCACATCTATGGAAAACAGAACCTGTCCAACGAGGCTTATCAAACCACGTCGGCGAGATTCCAGTCACGCGTCGACGAAATGGTTAGCCAACACCAGGTACTCGACGGCCAGGGCAACCCGAAGGTCGAGGCGGGCATCCCGGTCGTCAAACCGCCCGCCGGCAGCGACGTCTACATGTTGGGCCGCTTATGGCAGTGGTACCCGATCCTCGAACTGGAAAAAGGCCAGTCTTATCGTTTACACCTGTCGTCGATGGACTGGAATCACGGCTTTTCGCTGCAACCGGTCAACATCAACCTGCAAATCCTTCCGGGCTATGAGATGGTTTTGACGGTGACGCCGGACCAGGCGGGCGAATTCACGGTGGTGTGCAACGAATACTGCGGTATCGGCCATCACCTGATGCTCGGCAAAATTTATGTGAGGGAGAAATAAAATGGCACAGTTCAGAGTTTGCCCGGATTCGGGTTTCTATTTTGACAAGTCGGCCGAAAGCCTGATGAAGGCGAATGCGGTCGCCGGTGCCGTTTCACTGTTGATCGCGGGTATCCTGGGTCTTGGGGTGATCCTGACCCGCTGGCAGGAAGTGCATCTGCTGCCGGCCGACCTGTTTTACCAGGTGCTGACCGGTCACGGCATTAACGCGCTGATATTCTGGATCATCTTTTTCGAGATGGCGATTCTTTACTTCGCCTCGTCGACGCTGCTGCGCACGCGCCTGGCGGCGCCGCGCTGGGCCTGGGCGGGTTTCGCGCTGATGATCATCGGCGCGGTGATGAACAACATTGCCGTGCTGCAGGGCAATTCCAGCGTCATGATGACATCCTATGCGCCGATGCAGGCGGCCCCGCATTTTTACCTCGGCTTGATCCTGTTCGCCGTGGGCGCGCTGATCGGATGTTTCGTATTCCTCGGCACCCTGGTTATCGCGCGCGACGATAAAACCTACGAAGGCTCGATCCCGCTGGTGACCTTCGGTGCGTTGACCGCTTGCATCATCGCTATTTTCACTATCGCCTCCGGCGCCATTATCCTGGTGCCGACCTTTCTCTGGTCGATCGGATACATCGGCCATATCGATGCCGCCATGTACCGTGTCATCTGGTGGGGTCTCGGACACTCGTCGCAGCAAATCAACGTCGCCGCGCACGTCTCGGTCTGGTACCTGATCGCCGGCGTTCTGTTCGGCGCCCGCCCGATGTCGGAAAAGGTCAGCCGCTTCGCCTTCCTGCTGTACATCCTGTTCTTGCAGCTGGCGAGCGCGCACCACATCCTGGTCGATCCGGGCATCAGCTCGGAATGGAAAGTGTTCAACACCAGTTACGCCATGTACCTGGCGGTACTGGCGAGCATGATCCACGGTCTTACGGTGCCGGGTTCGGTCGAGGTCGCGCAACGCGCCAAGGGCTACACCAAGGGCATGTTCGAATGGCTGCGCAAGGCGCCCTGGGGTAACCCGGTGTTTTCCGGCTTTTTCTTCTCGCTGATCATCTTCGGCTTCCTCGGCGGTATCACCGGCGTGGTCATGGGCACCGAGCAGATCAACCTGATCATCCACAACACCATTTACGTCCCGGCGCACTTTCACGCCACGGTCGCGGTCGGCACCACGCTCGCATTCATGGCGTTGACCTACCTGCTGATACCGGTATTGTTCCGGCGCGCGCTGTTCCTGCCGTGGATGGCCAAGCTGCAGCCCTATGTATTCTCGGCCGGTATGACGCTGATGATCCTGTTCATGCTCGGCGCGGGTACGCTCGGCGTATCGCGGCGGCATTGGGACATGGATTTCACCGGCGCCTTGCTCGCCTTCGAATATCCCGGAACCGCTTACACGATGATGGCGGTGGCCGGCATTGGTGGCGTGCTCGGCGTGCTGGGCGGCGCGATGTACCTGATCGTCACCGTGGGTTCGCTGTTGTTCGGCAAGAAGCTGGACGAGTCCGCCGGCCTGTTCCAGGGTTTTGGCGTGCCTTTGGCGCCGTCTTCCTATAACGTCAACCAACCCGAGCGGCTGCCGATGGCGCCGAAGCTCGCGGTCGAACAGCACGGCTCCGGCGGGATGGAAGCGCCCGGCACCTTCGTGCTGGCGTTGGCGCTGCTGGTGTGTTTCGTCGTTTACTACTTCATCAACTGGGATTACCTGGCCTCGGTATGGCCTCTCAGTTAGCCAAAATGTCGGCCGGGCGCGGGATGGATTACGATCTGTCCCGCGCCGAAGCGGTTGCGGGCAGGGGGGTGAAGTACTGGTTCGGCCAGTTTTCCAACCTGCTTAAACTGCGTATCGGCGTGATCATGATGTTAACCGCCCTGGTCGCCATGCTGATTACTCCGGGTCCACAGCCCGGCGGTTTCGAAATGCTGGTGCTTTGCTTCGCGGTTTTGATTTCGGCCGGCGCGGCCGGCGCGTTTAACCAGTATTACGAGGTCGATATCGACCGCGAGGTGGCGCGTACCTGCACCCGGCCTTTCGTCACCGGATATTTTCGCAAGCGTCCGCTGTGGCTTGGCATCATCGCCCTGTTGCTGCTCGCGGGCGTGGTACCGGCGGCATTGATACTAAACCTGTCCGCCGCGTTTTACATTTTCCTCGGCGCGTTTTTCTACGCCATCGTCTACACCGTGTGGCTGAAACGCCGTTCCTGGACCAATATCGTCATCGGCGGCGCATCCGGCAGCTTCGCCGTGCTCGCCGGCGCGGCCGCGGTCGATCCGAGCCTCGGTCCGGTGCCGATCCTGCTGGCGCTCGTGCTGTTCCTGTGGACACCTTCGCACTTCTGGAGCCTCGCGATCGCGAAGAATCGGGATTACGCCAAAACCGGCGTACCGATGCTGCCGGTGATTATCGGCAACCGTCGCTGTGCCGAGGTGGTAATGCTCAATACGCTACTGCTGGTCGGCATTTCAATCCTGCCTTTTTTCTATGGCATGAGCTGGATTTACCTGGCCGGCGCCGCGAGCGGCGGTGGCTATTTCATTTACCATAACTACCTGATGATCAAGGACCCGGCACCCCGGGTCGCGATGAAGAGCTTCTTCGCTTCGCTACTGCAGCTAGTGCTGTTATTAGTCTGCGCAGTGCTCGACGTGCTGCTGCTCGGGTAGTAAACGAGTGCTTACTCCATGCGCCGGCTGACCCTCCTATGCGGATTCATGTTGCAGATGGCGCTGTCGCCTGTCGCGCAGGCTTATACGGCAACCCCAGAGCCGGCCTTCGACTATGATACGGCGCTGGCCACCAGCCAGGATGCAGTCGGCAACCCGGTGGGCGCGCACCGCTTTATCGATGTCGACGGCAACCCGGTGGGGCTGGATCAATTGCGCGGCAAACCGCTGGTGGTTTCCATGATTTTCACCAGCTGCTACCAGATTTGCCCGATGACTACGCGCCACCTGTCCACGGTGGTGGAAAAAGCGCGCGCTGCGCTGGGTGGCGATAGCTTTAACGTGGCCATGATCGGCTTCGATACGGCGGTGGATACTCCCGACGCGATGCGTTTTTTCGCCAGCAAGCAAGGCGTTTACGACCGCGACTGGTACTTGCTGAGCGCTGGCCCGGAAACCGTCGAGGCGCTGTCAAAGGATCTCGGGTTTTTGTACTACTCCTCGTCGAACGGTTTCGATCACTTGATCCAGACCAGCATTATCGATGCCGAGGGCAGGGTATACCGACAGGTTTACGGGCAGGTATTCGATACCCCGCTGCTGGTAGACCCACTGCTCGAGCTGGTGCTGGGGCGTTCGCCGCCCGAGCAACCGCTGCTCGCCAACCTGGTTAATCGCATCAAGCTGTTCTGCACCACCTACGATCCGCTGCGCGATGGTTATTACCTGGACTACTCGCTATTTCTCGGCATGCTGATCGGTGCTACGATCATCGCCATCGGCGGCACGGTCGTGGTCCGGGGAATGCGCCACGGTTAGCCCGGATATTTGACTTTAGTCAGATCGCCTGAGGCGGGTTTCGGTTAAAGTCTAGTTTCTGTTTCATCCAGCTTTCATAGCTCACATAGAGAAGACGATCAGGTGATAGTCAATCCGGTCAAACGCGCCTATCTGGCACTCGAGTCATGGTTCAATCTTTCCTTCGGTAGCGCATGGAACCCGTTATACCATCTGGGCACCCTATCGTTTTTCCTGTTCTGGGTAATCCTGGTTAGCGGCATCTATTTATTCATCCCGTTTCACGGCAGCGTGGAAGGCGCCTACGCGTCGGTGGAATACATGACGCACGAGCAATGGTATGCGGCCGGCATCATGCGCAGCCTGCATCGCTATGCCTCCGATGCCGTGGTCGTCACGGTGCTACTGCACATGTTCAAGGAATTCGCCTCGGGCCGCTACCGCGGTTTCCGCTGGTTTTCCTGGGTTACCGGCGTGCCCAACCTGTGGATGATCGTCACCCTCGGCATCACCGGTTACTGGCTGGTATGGGACGAGCTGGCGCAATACATCGCGGTGGGTTCGGCGCAACTGATGGATGCGCTGCCGATTTTCTCGGGCGCGATGACGCGCAATTTCGTCTCCGGCGGCATGACCGACCGTTTCTTCATTCTGATCGAATTCCTGCACCTGCTGGGACAGCCGTTGATCCTGGTGTTCATGCTGTGGCTGCACGTTTATCGCCTGTCCAACGTCGAAATCAATCCGCCGCGCGGTCTCGCTATGGGCACATTTTTCGCGCTGTTGGTACTGTCGATTTATCAGCCCGCCCTAAGCCACGCACCGGCGAGCCTCGACAGCGTGCCGCGCGTGCTGCATATCGACTGGTTTTATCTGAATGTTTACCCGCTGCTCGAAATCTGGCCGGCGCAACAGGTCTGGGCCGTGACCACGGCGATCACCCTGTTGTTGATGGCCCTGCCGTGGCTGCTTCCGAAAAAAGACGGTGCCAAGGCGGTGGTCGACCTGGACAACTGCAATGGTTGCGGTCTCTGCTTCGAGGACTGCCCCTTCGACGCCATTACCGTGCAGGCGCGCACCGACGGCGCGCGCTACGAGCATGAAGTGGTGGTCAATCCCTCGCTGTGCGGCGCCTGCGGGATATGCGCGGGTTCCTGCCCGGCGTCGAATCCGTTCCGCTCCTCGCGCGCAACCCTGAAGACCGGCATCGACATGCCGCAATTGCCGGTGGATGAAATGCGTCGCCTGACGCGCGAAACCTTGGCGGCCATGTCCGGCGAGATAAAAATCCTGGTGTTCGGCTGCGAACACGGTTTGAACGTCGACCGCCTCGAGCGCGCTGACACGCGCGGCGTACGCCTTATCTGCAGCGGTATGCTGCCGCCGACACTGGTCGAGTATGCGCTCAAGCAGGGCGCCGACGGGGTTATGGTAACCGGCTGTCGTCAAAACGATTGCTATTTTCGCTTCGGCAATAGCTGGACGCGCCTGCGTTTCGCCGGCGAGCGCAAATCGAGTCTGCGCGCCCGCGCCGAGCGTGAGCGCATTCGCATCCACGGTGCCGCCGAACCCGATTTGCGCGCGGTCGAGGCCGACCTGGCCGAGTTCCGCCGGCACCTGATCGAACTCAACCAGGCCGCCGCCGACGCCGTAACGGGGGCTGAGCGATGACGGAATTCAATAACAAGCCGCTGCGTTTTCTATTGCAGGCAATCAACTATGCGGTCTTCATGGCGCTGGTTTGGTATTTCGCGACCTCGCCCTCGGTGCGCATCATCGCCGACGACGAAGCCGTGATCACCATCGCTTTCGCCCATGCCGGCCAGCTACGCGAGCCTTGCCGCCGACTGAGCCAGGAAGAACTCAACGAACTGCCAGCAAACATGCGCAAACTCGAAGACTGCCCGCGCGAACGGTCCCCGGTTACTATCGAAGCCCTGCTTGACGGGGAACCCTTTTACAGCGCGTCGCTACCGCCGCCGGGGCTGTTCGGCGACGGCGGCGTCGACGTTTTCCATAAAGCGAAAATTCCCGCCGGAGCGCATCGCCTGAGCCTAAAAATGAACGATAGCGTCCGTATCGAGGGCTTCAACCACGAGTTCGAGCGGCAGGTCCGCATCGACCCCGCGCAGATCTTGTTGGTAGGTTTCGAGTCCGACCAGGGC
>Ga0136654_1000141_pt1 | contig 23082 bp, 18 predicted proteins | sample InaspJWI70metaG_FD_94865 | JGI IMG/M metagenome (GOLD analysis project Ga0136654, IMG submission 94865) | Marine gutless worms symbiont microbial communities from Oahu, Hawaii - Inanidrilus sp. 1 OAHU.JWI-70 metaG (version 2) | ecosystem: Host-associated > Annelida > Digestive system >... | reverse complement strand
GTGCGCGATCAATTCCTGCTCGACGACTGGCGGCGCGCCCAGGCTAATTGCAAACGCGCGGTCAAAATCACGATGCCGGGTCCGATGACGATTTCCGACACGAATCACGACGACTATTACCACGATCCGCAAAAGTTGGGCGCCGACATAGCGGCCGCGCTCAACGTCGAAGTACGCGCGCTGGCCGCGGCCGGTTGTGTCCATATACAGATCGACGAACCGCTGTTCGCGCGCCAGCCCGCGGCGGCACTCGATTACGGTTTCGAGAATCTAGAGCGCGCATTTCACGGCTGCCCGAAAAACGTGCAGCGCACGGTACACATGTGCTGCGGCTATCCCGACAAACTCGACCGTGACGATTACCCCAAGGCGGACCCGGATTCCTATCTGCAAATCGCCGATGCCATCGAGTACTCGAGCATCGACGCGGTGTCTTTCGAAGACGCCCATCGTCACAATGACCTGTCCCTGCTGGAATGTTTACCCACCACCAAGGTGATTTTCGGCGTGGTCGCCATTGCAAAAAGCGAGATCGAAAGCGTCGACGACATTCGCGAGCGCCTGCGCCAAGCGCTGCAGCATATCGACGCCCGGCGCCTGATCGCCGCCCCCGACTGCGGCCTCGGCCTGCTCGGCCGCGACCGCGCCATGGCTAAGCTCAAAAATATGTGCAGCGCCGCGCATTCGCTGTAAACAAGACTATCCCCAATCTCCCCAACGCCGGGAAACCCGAGGACAGTCCAAACGCCCCCCACGCTACCAGATAATCGCGCAGCTCCACACCGGCGTTTGTCCTGTCACCCTCGAAGCGAGCGAAGCAACTCAACCCCAGTTATTTTTCAATCGAAGCTACCACCCGATTAGCAAAAGAAACCCCTCAACAAATCCCGATTGCGACCGATAACCTGCATTGAAGGCCGGGAATAGGCAAATCATGGCGCTCGGTAACCTACGTGCCGCAATAGGTTTTGACTATTAAAATCAGAATTACACTATGAAAACAAACCAGAGTTTTGGATTGATCATGATCGTCGCCATCCCGGTGTTGATGGCAGTGACGGTTTATCACCGGCTCGTGCGGCAGATTGTCGTCGCCGGCAACGACAGCAATCGTTTTATCGAGTCGCCTGCCGCGCTCTTCGATCTTGGCGCGCACCGAGGATTCCAGCGGCCCGGTTACTGCGAGCCACAGTTCAAACTGAACTTTAACCAGATACCGCTGACGGACGGGGAAGAATCGCGCCGGTGTATCGGAGAATACCTGTCGCAGCGAAATTTTTGGGTTTTCGTGTTGAACTCGTGTAGCGCAAGCGAGCATCGCGAATGGGCGCGTAAAATCCACCACTTGCCGTTTGTTATAAAACGCGACGCGTATTATACCGGCGCTATCGCTAGTCGGGAGATAGTCTGATGACTCAGGCCGGCAGCGACGTGCATTTCGACAACTATCTGACGCTATTGAAAGATTATTGCCCGGCGGTTGAGGGTTTGGCGGTTTTCGATGGTGGCCTCGGTTTCATCTGGCAGGATGGCGCCGGCCGTATCGATGAAAAGCGGCTGCAACCAGTGGTTCAGGAATTATTAGGTGGCGACCGGGATGATCGAATCATCGAATTTGATGGCGGCGGATCGATCGAACTGGCCAAGCTCAAAAATAGTCACGGCGAAACGCTGTTGATCTTGTGTCTAAGCTATGATGCGCGGGCGGATGCGCCGGCAGCCCCGGTCTCGCGGCAAAATACTTTTATCCTACTGAGTGAATTGCTGCTGGCCGACTATCAGCAGTGCGTCGCGCTCGCCAGCAAGGAAGACGAACTCAATTTCATGACCGACGAATTGACCCGGCGCTACGAGGAATTGAACCTGATTTACAAGGCGGAAGACCAGGCGCAGAATATTTACCACGGTCGCGAACTGCTACGCCAGCTGGTGACGAATACCTCGCGTTTCCTGAATGTCGACGTCATCTACCTGTATATCGGTGCAAAAAATATCTCCATGCACAAGTTCCGCAGCGAAAATCCGGTGTTCCATGCCGACGAGTTGTTCGGTTTTCTGCGCGACTCGATACAACCGATGCTCAATGAGGATAAAACCGCACTCGTCATCAATCATTTTGAGGAAGCGAAACAGTTGGGCGTCGGTTGTGCATTGCCCTTTAAAATTGTAGCGAGCCCTGTGATCAACATCGAAAGTGAGGTAATCGGACTGCTAGCCATAGCGAGCCAGAACTTTGCGGTCGATTTTTCCAATAGCGACCGCAATCTGCTCGACGTCATGTCCAAGAAAGCTTCCAAGATCGCGCAATCGCATTTTGACCCGCTTACCGGGCTCGAAAACAGCAACAGCTTCGAGCTGATCCTGAAGGATTTACTCAAACAGTCCGGAGGGCTGGACGTGAATCATGCGATTGCCAATGTCGACATCGACCGTTTGGTGGTGGTCAATGATATCAGCGGGAGAGCCGCCGGCGATCTGCTAATCAAGAAAGTTGCAAAAACGCTGGCCGGCATGGTGCGCGCGCGCGACGTGGTAGCGCGTCTCGGTAGCGACAAGTTTGGCATCCTGCTGGAAAACTGCGATCTGTCCACCGCCAAAGTCGTGATGAAAAAGCTTGCCTACGCGGTCTCCAGTATCGACATGGAATGGCAGGGCGAGTCGCACGAAGTCAGTGTCAGCATTGGCATTGCACCGGTCAACGGCCAGACGCAATCGGTTTCCGACCTGCTTAGTGCGGCCGAAACCGCGCGCAATGTCAGCAAAGAGCGGGGTCGTAATTCGATTCACCTTCTCGATATGGAGGACTCTAATCTGTTGCAGCGCAAAGAGCAGATTCGGTGGGTTGGGCGAATCCAGTCGGCGTTGCGCGACGATCGCTTCATGCTATATGCCCAGTTGATTCAGCCTTTGAAGGGTGACGCCGGCAAGCCGCATTACGAGATCCTGGTACGCATGCGGGATGATGACGGAAGCGCCATATCGCCGATAAACTTCCTGCCCGCGGCGGAGAGCTTTTACCTTATGTCGAGTATCGATTACTGGGTGATCAATCAGACCTTCGCCGAAATGGCGCAGCTGAAACTGGAGATGAAACAGGACTGCGGGGTATCGATTAACCTGTCCGGTCAATCGATTAACGATCCTTCGGCATTTGCCGCCTATATCGAAAACAAACTCGAGCAATACCAGCTCGATGCCGGCGATATCTGCTTCGAAATCACCGAATCGGCGGCGATCGCAAATATCGATGACGCGCGCGAGTTCATCGATCAGGTACATGCATTGGGTTGTGAATTTTCGCTGGATGACTTCGGTACCGGTCTGAGTTCTTTTGCCTACCTCAAAAACCTGCAAGTCGACTATCTCAAGATTGATGGCAGTTTTGTACGCGATATTCTGAGGGATGCGGTCAGCGAGAGCATGGTCGGCGCGATCAATCAAGTCGGTCAGGCGATGCGGCTGAAAACGGTTGCGGAGTTTGTCGAAAACGATGCAATCAAACAAAAACTGACCAATATCGGGGTGGACTATGGCCAGGGCTACGCCATCGATAAACCCTCTTTGTTTCGAGAAATCCACCTTGGCGAGGGCAAGTCGGTTTCGGGACTGCAGTAGGGGGGTCGAAATCGCCTCCGGCAAGGGTTTGTTTTGTCCGGTCGGCTGGTGGGTATTAAGCCCATGCCTAGTAACCGAATTCTGTTCGCGGCCGATTGGTTGCCCGAAGTTTGCGCGAAATGCGCATCAAGAGCCAGCTGCGGGGCGGCCCAATATTGATACCCGTCTAAGGATTTGATCGCATCAGCCGATCTAATCGAAAGCTACCCGAACCGGACATTCTTTATGAGCAGTAATTGGAACAGGGTCATGATCGCGGCGAATTTGATTTCTCTGCCGGACATTTACTGGCGGCTAAAGGAAATTCTCGCGACCCATGATTATTCGCTGCAGGAGGTCGCGCAGTTGATCGTATACGACCCCGGCATGACCGCGCGCCTGTTGCGTATGGTCAATAGCGCCTATTTCGGTTTTGCCGCCAAGATCGATACCGTTAACCACGCGGTTTCGATTCTCGGAGTGCAGCAGATCGAAGATGTGATTCTGACGACCTCGATCGCCGATGCGCTCGGCGATTACGAGTGCGAACACCTCGATATCAAGCAATTTTGGATGCGCAGCGTTTACCGTGCTATCGCGGCGCGCGAACTGGCGAGTGTATGCAATTTGATGGATGGTGAACATATGTTCGTCGCCGGGCTGCTAAGCGGAATCGGCCACTTGATCATGTACCAGTCGGTGCCGGTGCTGGCGCAGCAGGCCCAGCGTCAGGCCGACGAATCCGGTCAGCCGCTGCATCAGGTCGAACGCGACCTGATCGGCTTCGATCATGCCGGGGTGGCGTCGCTGCTGATGCAGAATTGGAAGTTGCCCGGGAGTCACGTGGTGGTGATCGAAAAACACCTCGAGCTAGATCCCGACGCGGACTATCTACTCGAGACCGCCATCGTCCACATTGCGGCGTTGATCGGAAATGCCTTCGCCGAAAGCAGGGCGCTGGACGAGGTGTTGGTGCGGGCCGATAATCGGGCGTGGGATGTAACCGGGCTAGACACCGGGCGTTGCGAGGCGATCGAGGCGCTAGTCGACGATCAGTTGAGCAGCGTGATAAGTCTGCTGTTTCCTAAGCTAAACAGTGCGGCGGGATAGATGCCTATACTCGATTCAGGGGGCCGCCCTGCCGCGTCGCCTAGAGTTTTGGGTCAGAGCAAAAATAGCGTAGCCTCCGATTGACGATGGGTTTAAATCATTTGGTGGATCAGGGCGGCGAGTTTCTTGATGCCGGCGTCGATCTGGTCGGCCGCGATCGAAGAGTAACCCAGGCGAAGATAATTCTGCGGCGGCTCGGCCTGCATAAAACAGATATCTCCGGATTCGATTAAGATACCCTCCGCCCGCGCCCGGTCTTTGAGTTGGCGCGTGTCGAGCCCGTCCGGTCCCTCGACCCAATAGGAAGTCCCGCCGAAAGATGGAATCCGGGAGGATTCCGGCAGATATCGGTTAAGCGCCTCGCCCATGACTTGCCAGCGCTCCTTATAAGTCTGGCTGAGGCGATGGATTAGCGAATCGTGGTGACCCATCGACAGGAACAGCGCGACGATACGCTGGTTGTTGGCCGGCGGATGGCGCACCATCAGGCGCCGCAGCGCGCGCGCCTCGCGGATCAATGGCTTGGACGCGACCATGTAACCGAGCCGCAGCCCGGGGGCCAGGGTTTTCGATAGGCTGCCGACATAGATGACCCTGGCGGTCGCATCGAGGCTTTTCAGCGCCGGCGTCGGCTCACCGACAAAGTTGATTTCACTCTCGTAATCGTCCTCGATTATCAGAAAGTCCTGGTTCTCGGCCTGCTTGAGCAAATGTTCGCGTCGCGGCAACGACATGGTCACGGTGGTCGGCGATTGATGGCTCGGCGTGGTGTAGACAAAATCACAGGAATTCAAGTCCTTGCCGGGTACCACGCCCTGCTCGTCGACCGCGAGCGGCACCATTTGCGGCGACTTCAGTTCGAAAATATTACGTGCATCGGGGTAGCCGGGATTTTCCATGCCGACCCGGGTGCCTTGTTCGATTAACAGGTCGGCAAGAATGTAAAGCGCCTGCTGCGCGCCCATCGTGATCAGGATTTCATCGCGCGCGGCCCAGACCCCGCGCCGCGGCAGGATGCGCGCCTGTATTTGCTCGATCAGGAGCGGATCGTCGGTATCGATACGATCGGGCGTGACATCGCGAATGTCGCTGACGCTGAGCGCCTGGCGGCAGCATTCGCGCCAGTCGGCCACCGGAAACAGTTTCGGGTCGAGCTGCCCGAACAGGAAGGGGTAGGGATATTTCTTCCAGTCCGGCGGTTTGATTATATTGCGCTGCCGGGACGGATGGAACTTGATATGCCGGCCCCAGTCCGGCGGCTTATGCGCGCCGTGGAGTTTGAGTGGTTCGACGCGCACGCGCCCGGCGAGCATGGTTTTGTCGATGTAGTAACCGCTACGCTCGCGCGCCACCAGGTAACCTTCGTCGATTAATTGCTGGTAGGCGAGCACTACGGTATTACGCGCAATCCCGAGATGACGCGCGAGTTCGCGCGACGACGGCAGCGGTACTTCCAGCGGCAGCTTATCGTCCAGAATCGAACTGACAATCATTTCCCGCAGTTGGCGCTGATAGCTGATTTTGCGATCCTTGGAAATGCGGAAGAGCCGATTCCACATCATATTGTCACTGCGGTTTTGCATCGCGCTGGGAATTGGTCTCATTAATAGGTCTAATCTGGCTCTATTGTATCCTGTTCCTTTCATTTTAGCCTCTTATTCCCCCATTCCATTATGATGGCAGCCCTGACCGCGGAGAATGCGATGAAACCAGAGAACCTTAACGAAATTGTAGGCAGCGACAGAAACCACCTGTGGCACCACCTGTCGCAGCACAAACCCTGGCAGTCGGCCGACCCTATGGTTATTGTCGAAGGCAAGGGCCTGCGCGTGAAAGACGCCAACGGGCGCGAATATCTCGATGCCGTTTCGGGCGGCGTGTGGACTGTCAACGTCGGTTACGGGCGCGAAAGTATCGCTAACGCGGTGCGCGATCAAATCGTCAAGATGTGTTACTTCGCCAATTCGTCCGGCAATATCCCCGGCGCTCAGTTCGCCGAAAAGCTGGTCGACAAGATGCCCGGCATGAGCCGCGTGTACTACTCGAACTCAGGCTCAGAGGCCAATGAAAAATGTTTCAAGCTGGTACGCCAACTGGCCGCGCTTAAAAATGACGGCAAAAAGCACAAGATTATTTATCGTGACCGCGATTACCACGGCACCACCATTACCACGCTGAGTGCCGGCGGGCAGGCGCAGCGTAAGGACCAATACGGCCCTTTCACCCCGGGCTTTGTCGAAATCCCGCACTGCCTGGCTTATCGCGACCCGCGGGGTGACGATCCCGATTACGGCGTCCAGGCGGCGCATGATCTCGAAAAAGTTATTCTGGCGGAAGACCCGGACACGATCGGTGCAGTCTGCCTGGAGCCGATTACCGCCGGTGGCGGAGTTATAGTTCCGCCGGAAGGCTATTGGGAAACGGTGCAGGAAATCTGCACCAAATATGGCGTATTGATCCATATCGACGAAGTCGTTTGCGGTATGGGTCGTACCGGCAAATGGTTCGGTTATCAGCATTACAACGTCAAACCCGACATGGTGACCATGGCCAAGGGCGTCGCCAGCGGGTATGCCGCGATCTCGGTCATGGTGACCACCGAGGATCTGTTCAACGAATTCCTCGCCGAACCGAGCGAGAAGCTGCATTACTTCCGCGATATCAGCACCTTCGGCGGATGCGCGGGCGGGCCTGCGGCCGCACTGGAGAATATGCGCATAATCGAGCAGGAAAACCTGCTCGACAACGTGGTCGAAATGGGGGACTACTGCCTCGATCGACTGCACGAACTCAAGGACAAGCATGAAGTCATCGGCGATGTCCGCGGTAAGGGCCTGTTTCTCGGCGCCGAACTGGTCAAGGATCGCGTCACCCGCGAACCGCTCGACGAGAGCCTGGTTGCCGGAGTCGCCGCCGACTGTCTCAAGCAGGGCGTCATGATCGGGCGTACCAACCGCAGCCTGCCGCAATACAATAATACGCTTTGTCTGAGTCCGGCGCTGATCTGCACCAAGGACGACATCGACGAAATCGTCAGCTCGATCGATGTCGCGCTTGGCAATCTTGCAATGTAGCGGACAACCGGGATAATGCCCTGCCAATGAAGCAGGGTATAATCCTATTCGTGGTAGCTTGCGCCGGCCTAATTATGCCGGCCGGCGCCGCCGCGGACCACAAGCCAAGCGAAATTTCAGTTGGCTATTTTCAGCAATGGCCGACGCCCGCGCAGTTTGCCCAGGCGAAACAAACCTTCGACTCTGCTCTCGGTCTCAAGGTCAACTGGCTACCCTTTGCCAGCGGTAAGGAGATGAATGCCGCAATGGCCGAGGACCGGTTACAGATCGCCTACGCGCAGGGTCATGTACCCTTCTTGGTCGGAGTAACCCAGGGGCTCGACCTGACCATGGTCGGCATCGCCGTCGGTTACCCCGAGCACGATAACTGCATTCTGCGCGACGACGCCGGTATTGACCGTGACAGCGCCGCGCTGCTAGAAGGCCGGAAGATCGCGGTTCAGGCCGGCAGCGTCAGCCACTACCGCTTGCTCAAAGTCTTGCAACATCTCGAAGTCGATCATTCCCGAGTCGAAATCGTCGCCACCGCCGACGGTAGCGCCACCGCCAGCGCGTTGCAGCTGGGCGAAGTGGTGATGGCTTGCGCCGCCGGCGGTGCCTTGCGGGCATTGGCGACGCTCGGCAAGCCGTTGATGACCGGTGACGAGATAGAGGCAATCGGCTTGCGCCTGTTCGATACCGTGACCGTGGCAACTGCCGTCATGCAGCAACATCCCGATATCGTGCAGGCGTTTATGGATGTGGTCGAGGCCTCCAACCAGCAGTGGCGAATGAATCCAGACCCGATGCGGGCGGCGATTGCGCGCGCTTCGCAGATGAGCCGGGAGGGCGTCACCCGGGCCATAGAGGGTTTCAGTTTCCCATCCTCCGAGGAACAAAAGTCGGCCTCCTGGATGGGTCAGGTGGTGCCGGCCTATAGCAAGGAGCTGGCCGAATTTTTCAAGGCCCATGGACAACTCGGCAAAACACTGGAAAGCTACGATTCCTTTATAACCACCCGATTTCTGCGATGACAGCCGGTCGCGGCTGTGATGGCTGATTACAATCCTGCCAGCTTGACTGGCGAAATTGGATCCTCGCATTGTTCCGAATTTATCGAAGGACTCGAGCGGAAAAATTTTCTGTTTGTCGATCACCGGCGCTCCGTCGACTTGCTTTCGAGACTGGCGCGGGCGCCGATCGGTGACGATCAGGAATTTCTCGATAGCTGGAATCACCTCGAACAGGACCAGTATATGGCCGATGGCGGCAAGTATCGCAAACGCCGGCATGCGGTTTATGCGATCCAGAATGCGGGTGAGCCGGCCCAAAAAATGCCATATCAGCCGCATTACCAAACCGTCGATTACAATCCGTTGAACGGTGGGGTGGCGCGCTATTTCGCACCGATACTCGACGACCTGCACCATAGCGCCACGCTGGCGGCGCTGCTGGAATTCGGCAATTCGATTTTCAGCCAGATCACGGGCAATAACCAGTGGCATATCGAATTGCACCAGTTTCGCATCGAGGCGCGAGACGGCCAACTCGGTAAACCGATACCCGAGGGGGTGCACCGCGATGGCGTCGATTTCGTTATCGTGGTGATGATCAAACGGGTTAATATCGACAGCGGCGCAACCACTATTTTCGACCTCGATAACCAACTGGTTGGTGAATTCATGCTGCGCGAAACCTTCGATATGGTGCTGGTCAACGATCGCCGGGTTTATCACGGCGTAACCCCGATTTCCCCGATCGACTCGCGGGCGGAAGCCTTTCGCGATGTGCTGGTCATCACTTTCAGGGCTCCGGATAGCGCCGCTTGATTCAGGTGACTGATCCGCGCTAGGCCATTGAGAACGACATCGATGTCGTTTATCAGAAAGAACTTGAGTCTGGCAGGGTATATGGTGCGCAAGCGTTTGTGCTTTTGGAAAGCGGGTCGCTTATAATTCGGCGGCTTATGTAGATAACCTGAATCAGGATTAGTCGTGGAAAGAGAAGCAATGAATTTTGATGTGGTCATCGTCGGCGCCGGTCCGTCGGGATTGACCATGGGTATTCGCCTCGCGCAATTGGCGCTGGAGCAGGAGCGCGAATTGACCATTTGCATCCTTGAAAAAGGCGCCGAGGTCGGCGCGCATATTTTATCGGGCGCTGTGATCGAGCCACGTACGCTCAGCGAATTGATTCCCGACTGGAAGGAAAAGGGCGCGCCGCTGAATGTGCCGGTGAAGTCCGACGCCTTCAAATACCTGACGGCGCAAGGCGCGGTCAAGTTGCCGACGCCGCCGCAAATGCATAACGCAGGCAACTACATCATAAGCCTAGGTAACCTCTGTCGTTGGCTCGCGGAGCAAGCCGAAGAACTGGGGGTCGAGATTTTCCCCGGTTTTGCCGCCGCCGAAGTACTGTACGACGATAACGGCGCAGTGCGCGGGGTCGCCACCGGCGACATGGGTATCGGCAAGGACGGCGAGCCCACCGATAGCTTCGAACCCGGGGTCGAGCTGCTTGGTCGCCAAACGATCTTCGCCGAGGGTTGTCGCGGGTCGTTGAGCGGTGAACTAATGCAGAAATTCAACCTACGCGACGGTGTCGAGCCGCAAACCTACGGCATCGGCATCAAAGAAATTTGGGAAGTCAAACCCGAAGTGCACGACGCGGGTAAAACCTTGCATACCATCGGCTGGCCGCTGAAGTCGGATACCTATGGCGGGTCTTTTCTCTACCACAATGAAAATAACCAGGTGGCGGTAGGTTTCGTTGTCGGTCTGGATTATAAAAATCCGCATTTGAGCCCATTCGAAGAATTTCAGCGCTTCAAGAACCATCCCCAGATCAGGCCGATCTTCGAGGGCGGCACCCGTATTTCCTACGGCGCGCGCGCGATCTCCGAAGGCGGCTTGCAGTCGATCCCGAAATTGACCTTCCCCGGCGGATTGCTGGTTGGCGACACCGCCGGATTTCTCAACGTGCCGAAAATCAAGGGCACGCATACCGCGATGAAGTCGGCGATGCTCGCCGCCGAAGCCGTGTTCGAACTGCTGCCGGCGGAGTTCGACGAAGAAAATCCGGGTCCGGCGCTGGAAGCGACTGCCTACCCCGAAAGTTTTAAAAATTCCTGGTTGTGGCAAGAATTACACAAGGTACGCAATATCCGTCCGGGTTTTTATAAAGGCCTGTGGTTTGGTCTGTTTAACGCCGCACTCGAGTCCTATGTATTTCGTGGCAAGGCGCCCTGGACCATGGGGCATCACGCCGACCACGAGCAAATCGGCCACAAGAATGACTACGCCAAAATCGATTATCCGAAACCCGATGGGGAAGTCAGCTTCGATCGTTCTTCGTCGGTTTACCTGTCGGGTACCTATCATGACGACGACCAGCCGGCGCATTTACGCTTACGCGACGATAGCGTGCCGATTGCGCTAAACCTGGAAAAATACGATGCGCCCGAGCAGCGTTACTGCCCGGCCGGGGTTTACGAGATTGTCGAAGTGGAGGGTAATCCGGCGCTGCAGATCAATGCGCAAAACTGCGTGCACTGCAAAACCTGCGACATCAAGGATCCCAGCCAGAATATTCACTGGACGGTGCCCGAAGGCGGCGGCGGCCCGGCTTATCCCAACATGTGACCCAGGTAAGCGTGGACCTTGCAATGGCGGCGCGTCATAAGAATCTGTCCCATAACGTCATCACTGCTTGCGCGGAGGATGGCTATTCAATGGATGACTGCGAGTTAGGCGACTAAACTGAATGTCGTCCCGCAGCCGCCGCGGCCCGCGTGAAATGTCGGTTGATGCGATTGCAAATCCGCAAAAAAAAGGAACAGACCCCGTTAGTAAGTCTGTTCCTTCCAAATATGCTCTCTCTAGGAGAGAACAATGCCACTAGTAATTATAGGACAGATTAAAGAAGTTGCAGGGCGGATTGACATCGGCGAGCTTCTGCTGCGGTACTCGACGCGGCGCTGGGGCGCGGTTTGTTCCCTGAACAGGATATCGAGACTCGGGTAATGGACCACTCGGCGCCGCCGCAGCGGGCGGGCGCGGGTATCAGAATAACGATTAATCCGGAAAAAGCAGTCCGCGGGCGTCGGCGGGATCGATGTCGCGCAGATAATCCAGCAATTCCCAGGCGGGTTTGACGTCGATATTGAGGTATTCGTTGGCTGGCGCGAGCGCGCTTTGGTGGGCGTTGATGCAGACGCTGGTGCACAGGCGCATACAGATAAAATCGAACACCAGCTCAATCTCGGTCGCGCGCAAGGGTAATTCGCGCTGGTATCCGCGCAGCACTGCCGCTGCCAGCGGCAACGGCTCGGCCTGACCCAGCATAATGTAGGTCGCCGCGATCACGGGTTCAAGCACGAGCCAGCTCTCGATCATGTCGCCAAAATCGATGATGCTGAGCACCTCGCTGCCCGCTTCGTTTACCAGCACATTAGCGCGATTGGCGTCGTTGTGGATAAGCGCGCGCCGCAGCGCCTGCCGTTGGGGTAGAACGCGCGCGCGGTAGACGGACGCGAAATATTCGACTGTTTCACGCTGCCTGTCGCTTGCCAGCAGCGGCATGAATGACTCGAGCACTTCGAGCGCATTGTCCATCCGCCACAGCATCGGCCGTTCCAGCGCCGGATGTGTGAACGATTCCAACGCGCGGTCGAGTCTTGCCAAGGCCAGACCCAGGTCGGATAGCAGCTCCGGGCCGGGCTTGGCGATATCGGCTAACAGGCGGCCTTCGATAAACGGTAGCGCGCGGCAGGCGTGTTCGGTGCCGTTATTACTGCGCAGCATTTCGATCGAATTGCCGTCGAGCGAAGCGCGCGCGGTTGCGACCCGCGGAAATACATGGGTTTGCGCCAGGCGCTGAAATACCTGGTGCTGACATTCGAGCAGCGCGGGCGACTCCCGCTCATTGGCGATCTTGAAAACGTGGCGCCGGCCTGGTTCGCCGATCAGGTAGTTCAGGTCGCGTTCGCCATCAAGCTTTTTTATCGGGCCCGTGAGTCCAAACAATCGACGCGCGATATCGCCGACTTGCGCCAAATCGAACTCGGGTAGCGCACAACTATCGGACATGCTTAAGTTTTACTCAGAGTAAAATTTGAATTGAAGCGCCAAATATTAGACATGTTGCTAGTATTACTCTGCTTAAAGGTATTGGTGACGGGCTATTGTAAGCGATGTCGCAATTGATTAACTAGCGGTCGTAGACTGCCGCAGGCGGTGACTATATAGTCCGCCAAAATACGGGAGTTTTTCATGTCACTGCGCCTCGGAATCGACACTGGCGGTACTTTTACCGATGCGGTGCTGGTCGATGACGACAAAAAAATCATCAATGCCGAAAAGAGCCTGACCACGCGCTTTGACCTGAGTCTCGGTATCGGCGACGTGATCGCGAAACTACCGCCTGAATCGCTTGCCGAGGTCAGCATGGTTTCCTTGTCGACCACGCTGACGACCAATTCGGTGGTCGAGGATCTCGGCGCACCGGTTTGCGTATTGCTGCCCGGTTACAGCTCGGAGCAGGTCAAGCAAAGCGGGCTGCTGGAGATTCTGCCGGCACAGTTCGTCGTCCGGCTCGAGGGCGGTTACGATGCGGTTGGCCGTGAGCATCTGCCGCTGGACGAGGCCGCCGGGCAGGAGGCCATCGAAAAACTGAAAGACCAGGTATCCGCGTTCGCCATTTCCAGCATGTTCGGCACGCGTAACTCCGGCCACGAAAACCGCCTCAAACAACTGGTTGGCGAACTCACCGGCATGCCGGTAATTTGCGGTCACGAGCTGGCATCCAGCCTCGGTGCGCCGCGGCGCGCTCTGACCGCCGCGCTGAATGCGCGCATGGTGCCGCCGATCAAGGAATTGATCGCCTCGGTGCAAAAAATACTGCGTCGCCATCGAATCGACGCGCCGCTCATGCTGGTCAAGGGTGACGGCTCGCTGGCGAGTCTCGACAATGCGATCGAAAAGCCGATCGGAACCGTGCTCTCCGGGCCGGCGGCCAGCGTCATCGGCGCCTGCCAGTTATCGGGACTGGATAACGCCATCGTCGCCGACATGGGCGGCACCACCACCGATATCGCCATCGTCAGCAACGGTCAGCCGCAGCTCAGCGACGACGGCGCCAACATCGGCGACTGGAAGCCGATGGTGGAAGCGGTGCGCGTTAATTCGATCGGTCTCGGCGGCGATAGCGAGGTTCGCTTCGGCGGTCACAAGGGTTTGTCAGTTGGCCCGCGCCGCGTAGTGCCGACCAGTCTGCTGGCACATCTCTACCCGGAAGTAATTCCAAAACTCGAAGCCCAGCTCGAGGGCATGGCCAGCGCCCGCAGCAATCGCTTCGTGATGCGGCTGGAAAACAACCAGGCATTGCTGCAACAGTTGAACGAGGTCGAGCTCGCGGCCTGGGAAGCCTTATCCGACAAACCGATCGAACTCGATGCCATCGTGCAGGATAATCGCGCCTACGCCCGTGCCCTGGCCAAGCTGAAACGCTTGGGGTTGGCTATCTACAGTGGTTTCACGCCTTCCGACGCGGTCCACGTGCTCGGTATCAATTCCCATTGGAACCGGCACGCGGCGGAACTGTCGGCGCGGATCTGGATGCGGCAAATGCGCTTTCTTTACGGTTACGGCAAATGGGACGGCGACGATGTCGAAACCGCCTGCCGCCAGGTTTATGACCTGGTGACCGCGTCCATCCGGCGGCTGCTGGTCGAAGTCGGCCTCAACGAATTCGATCTCAGGGGTAAGTCGAGCAAAGCCGGCGCTCTGGTCGACACCATTACCCGTATGGTCATCGCTAGTCATGAGAATCAGGGCCGCAAACCGCTGTTCAATCTGGATTTCGCCAGCGACTACCCGATAGTCGCGGTCGGCGCACCGGCCGCGAGTTATTATAAGGATGTCGCCGACAGCATGTTTATCGGCTTGCATCTGCCCGAATACGGCGATGTCGCCAACGCCTTCGGCGCCGTTATGGGTAGCGTGATTCAGCGCGCCCAGGTCACGGTAACTCAGCCCCAGCATGGCAGCTTCCGGTTATTTCACAACGATCAGCCGAAAAGCTTTGAATCGCTGGCTGCGGCCAAACAGGAAGCGCGCGAAATCGTGGTCCGCATCGCGCAGCAAAAAGCCCTCGACGCCGGCGCGATCGATCCCACTGTGACCCTTGAATATGAAGATGTGCACGTCCGGGACAATATCGACGGCGAGCTATTTCTCGAATCGACGGTTATTGCGACCGCCATCGGGCAGGCCTGCAACTGGCGCTCGGAATCGCCGGCGTGAATCTGGCACAGCGATTGCGCGAGCATGGCCTATACCTGCGCGGTATCATCGGCCTGACGCCGCAGGAACTGGAAACTTACGGGTTTTCTGCCGAGTCCACTGCGCTGGCACTGGTCGGTAACACGGGTTCGAGCTACTGGCCTGCCTTCAGCGGTTCGAACGAATATCATGATGGCGCGGCGGACCCGCTGGATCGCTGGAGTCGGCGGATCGCCGCATCCATCGCCACCGAGTTTGCGCTGCAGCCGGTTTTTCCCTTCGAAGGCCCTCCCTATTACCCCTTCCAACAATGGGCGCAGCGCGCCGAATCGCTCGCGCAGTCACCCATCGGCGTCATGATGCATCCACGTTACGGGCTCTGGCATTCTTACCGCTTTGCACTGCTCGGCCGCGGATTCGAAGCCGAACAAGCGCCGCCAGCGGTAAGCTCGCCCTGTATCGATTGCGCCCGAATTGCGCTATGTTCCGGCCCAGGGTCGTTTCCATTTGCAAGCTTTTCTAGGCGCCCGCGGATGAACTAAAAAATTGGTGCATTGACTATTATTGTTTCTAGAGACTCATCTATACTCAATTGGTTATAACAAACTGATCGGACAAGATAGCGGGCCGAGCTGCTCGTGAGGTGCTACCGTTCCATATGGCAAAACTCGGAAATCTACTATTCAGCAGAACCCTCAGCCAGTTCCTCGAGTGCGATGACCTCGCCGGCAGCAAGGGTGGGTCGCTGATCGCCAAGTTAAAGGAATCGGCTGGAGATAACCTCGACAAGCTGCTGGCCACCATTACCCAGGTGGACGAACCGCACCGGGAAGCGCTCAAGAATATTTGCCGTGAATCGGTGGAAGGCTTCTCCGAAGAATACTTCCTCAACGTTCTATCGCACGACCAAACCGTATTTCGTACCGCCGCCAGCGATATCCTGTCGCATCGCCCAAACCTCGATACCGCCAAGTTGTTCCAGCGCCTGCATGAACCCGGCGGTTCACCCTACGAAGTGATTGCGGTGCTCGAGTCGCAAAAACAGCAGTTAAAGCCGGAAGATATTATCAACCATTCGATCAAGCTGGAAACCGATTATGCGATCCGCCTGCTGAAACTGGTTGAAGGCAACCAACAGCCGGTCAACCTGTCGAATCTCAGTTTTCAGTTAAACAAGATCGAGAGCCCGGAGTTCAAAATCAATCTGTTGAACTATTTCGGCTCCGTCAATCAGCCCAAGATTCCGCTCATCGTGGCGCGTTTTCTTGGCGATGGCAACAAGGTGGTCGTGCTGGAAGCCTTGAAAACGCTAAACCGGTTGAAAATTGATTTCGACGTCTCCGTGCTGCTGCCATACACCGAAACCATGACCGGCGTCGAACTCGAGTATGTCCTCAAAATCATCGCCAAGCAGGCCGATGCCGACCTGGTGCCGCACCTGTCGGCCTACCTGACCACGAAAACCGACGCATTGAACGATTTCTTCGCGCGTATCGTGGTGACAAACGCCGATGCGACCAGCTTCGAGAAATTCCTCAAGCGCCTAGAGCTCGAAGACGACTGGACTCAGCAACAGGCGGTCGCCGGCCTGCAAAAGTTCGCCAATGAAAATATCTCGGAAGCCGCGCGTGAATTGACCGGCCACAATCAGGAGTTTGTGCGCAACACCGCGCAGGCGCTGGTCATCAAACTGATCGGCGACGCGGATCTCGGAAAAATCGAGGAATTTGCGCTCAACGACAATTGGCAGGTACGCGAGCGTGCGGTTCAATCGCTGGCCAGGTCGTCCAATCGCGGCGCGATTCCGATTCTGAAAAAGATGGTTGCAGCCTGGCCGGACGACTTCCCCCTGGTGCTGCGCGCGGTCAAACAGCTGGGGTTTGGCAAGGGTCTCGAAATTGCTTTCGAGGGACTCAAGAATCCGCAGGCGAACGTACAGCGCGCCTCGCTCGAGACGATCGAGGCGATCACCAACGAAAAACACGCTTCCGGCGTGCGCGACGTTATCCTGTGGAGCCTGCCGGTGTTAACCACCGAGATGCGGGAATTCGCCAAGATGCTGATGGCGCAGATCACCCGGGATTTCGGCTTGGACGATATCCAAGTCGACGCAAACTCGAACACCCGGGGGCGTGCAGTCGATCTCCCGCTGTTCGAAGCCACCGCCTCCCTCAGACCGGTTGAGAATTACTCGCTGCTGGACGCGCTCGGGCCGGGCGAACTGTGGATGGAGCGTTATCATATCAAGCAGGAAATAGGCCGTGGCGCGATGGGGCGAGTCATGCTGGTCGAAGACGCCATGGTCGACGAGTCATTGATACTCAAGTTCATGCTGCCCGAACTCACCGTCGATCAGGATTCCGCCGAGCGTTTCAAGCGTGAAGTCAAGTATGCCCGCAAGGTGAGCCATCGCAACGTCATTCGAGTACACGATATATTACTCAAGGAAGGGGTTTGCGCGATTTCGATGGAGTACTTCAAGAGCCGAGGACTCGAGGTGATACTGCACAAGAGGTCAAGAGTTTCGACACCCTCGAGGGACTCAATATTCTCCATCAGGTCGCCAGCGGCATGGCGGCCGCGCATGAAGAAAAGGTCATCCACCGCGATTTGAAGCCCAGCAATATTCTGATCGACGACAGGTGGCAGGTGAAGATTGTGGATTTTGGGATCGCCTCGGCCGGGACACAGGCCGAATCCACCCTGACGCAGACCGGTTCGATCATCGGTAGTCCGGCCTATCTGGCGCCGGAACGCGCCGAGGGCGGCGATGCCGACGAGCGCAGCGATATTTACTCGCTGGGGGTTATCGCCTATTACCTGTTCAGCGGCAAGCTGCCCTATGTCGGCAAACCGATGGAAGTTTTGGCCATGCACCGCGACGGTAATGCGCCGCCGATAGTCAAGGTAAAAAAAGGCGCCTCGCCCGAGGTTTCGCGCCTGATCGTAAAAATGATGGCGGTCGATCCCGGCGCGCGTCCGCAGTCGATGGCCGCGCTAAGGGATGAAGTCAAAGCTCTTTGCGAACAGTTCGAAGCGGCAGAAGAGGAATCCTAGGCCTTTCCAAACGATTGCGACGAGTTCAGAAAGGGAGCTACTAAAATTTTCAAAGTCCCTTCGATTAGAAATCGAGTGAAGTTGAGATGCTGCGCTCTCTTCGAGGGGGGTCAGAGCAAAAATGCCGGCGATCATCGTTCTACACTCCTAACTCACCGGCATTTTTGCTCTGACCCCAATCTTCCCAAATCAAAAAAACCGCCTTTAATCTATGCTTCGACTCGGATTCACCGAATATTTTACCCAGATCCGTTCGCAGCGACCTGGAAGGTATTATTCCCCCGCCAATACCGCGGTCAGCGCAATCAGGTTATAGACGTCGTCGATGCTGCAACCGCGCGATAAATCGTTGGCCGGACGCTTGAGCCCCTGCAGAATCGGACCGATTGCGGTTGCCCCGCCGAAGCGCTGAGCCAGCTTATAGCCGATGTTGCCGGCGTTCAAGTCGGGAAAAACCAGCACGTTGGCCTGGCCGTCGATTTTCGAATCGGAGATTTTTTGTGCCGCAATAGACGGTACGATCGCGGCGTCCAACTGCACTTCGCCTTCGACTGCCGTGGCCGGCATTTGACGGCGGGCGAGTTCGGTCGCCAGGCGCACTTTTTCCACCAGTGCATGACTTGCGCTGCCGTCGGTAGAAAAGGAAAGCATGGCTACACGCGGTTCGTCATCGATTAAGCGCTGCGCCGAAGTTGTCGTCGCGACTGCAATTTCAGCCAATTGCTCGGCGTCGGGGTCGACGATCAAGCCGCAGTCCGCAAATAACATTGCGCGGCGCGGCTTGTGGTGCTCGGCTTCAAACAGCATCAGCATGAAACTCGATACCGACTTGAAATCCGGCTTTACTCCGACGATTTGCAGCGCCGAACGCACTCGGTCGCCGGTGGTGTAGACTGCGCCGGCGATGGCGCCGTCGGCGTCACCGGCGTGCAGCATCAGGTCGGCGAAGCACAGCGGGTCGCGCGCCTGCAGCTGCGCCTGTTCCTGTGTCATGCCCTTATGCCGGCGCAGCTGCCACAGCGTATCACTATATCTTTGGTGGTATTGTGAAGCGTTCGGGTCTTCGATTCTAATGTCGGACAAATCGTATTCCGAGGCTTCCGCTTGCCGCTGGATAGCAGCGCTGTTGCCGACAAGTATGCAATCGGCGATGCCGTCGTCGCGGGCCCGCACCGCCGCCGCGAGAACCCGGGTGTCTTCGCCCTCCGCGAGGGCAATGCTGCGCCGCCGGCCGCGGGCTTTTTGCAGGATAGAATCTAGAAATTGCATAGTCGGAATCGGAAAATCGGATCAACAGGGGTCGTTAATTGGGGCAGAATAATGCATATTGCGCGCAGCTGTCTACGGACACCGTAAAACGGTATCAAGCCGCCGCGTGAATAAGCTAAAACTGGGTTTGGTATTCAACATGCAAAAAATTAAGTATATTAAGCCGCTACTTGCTGCGCATGACTTTGCGGCGGCTAGTGTCTAAAGGGGCCAACTTAATATGATCATAGGTATACCCGCAGAAATTCATCCCGGGGAAAAGCGCGTTGCCGCGTCTCCCGAGGTGATCGAGAAACTGGTCGCGGCCGGATTCGAGGTGATTGTCGAATCGGGCGCCGGCGCCGGTGCGAGTTTCAAGAACCACGCCTTGCGCCAAGCGGGCGCCGCGATTTCGAAAGATACCGGCGGCGCATGGAGCGCCGACGTGGTCATTAAGGTGCGACCGCCTGAATTCAATCAGGAGTTAGGGCGGCACGAAATTGAAATGATGACGCCGGGCTCTTGCCTGATCAGCTTTATCTGGCCCGCACAAAACGAAGACATGTTGCAGCAATGTGCCGAGCGCCGAATCAACGTGCTGGCCATGGACAGCATTCCGCGTATTTCGCGCGCGCAGAAACTCGATGCGCTGAGCTCGATGGCGAATATAGCCGGCTATCGCGCCGTGATCGAAGCCTCGAATCGATTTGGCCGATTCTTCTCGGGCCAAATAACCGCCGCCGGCAAGGTCGATCCGGCCAAAGTACTGGTCATCGGCGCCGGCGTGGCCGGGCTGGCCGCTATCGGCACCGCCAAGTCGCTGGGTGCCATCGTGCGTGCCTTCGATACCCGACCCGAGGTCAAGGACCAGATTTTGAGTATGGATGCCGAATTTCTCGAACTGGAATTCGAGGAAGACGGCACCGGTGAGGGCGGGTATGCCAAGGTCATGAGCAAGGAATTCATCGAAGCCGAAATGGCCTTGTTCGCGCAGCAGGCCAAGGAAGTCGACGTGATCATCACGACCGCGCTGATTCCCGGCAAGCCGGCGCCCAAACTGATAACCAAGCCGATGGTCCACTCCATGCGCGACGGCAGCGTCATCGTCGATCTGGCCGCCGAGCAGGGCGGTAACTGCGCCGTTACGGTCGCCGGTAAGGTTGTCGACCGCCATGGCGTGCACGTGGTCGGCTACACCGATTTACCGAGTCGGCTCGCGGCTCAGTCGAGCCAGCTCTACGCCACTAATATTTATAATCTGATCATGGAAATGTGTCCCGCAAGGGATGGCAATATCGTGATTGACATGGAAGACGATGTGATCCGCGGCGCGACCGTCGTCAAAGCCGGCGAAATTACCTGGCCGCCGCCGCCGATTGCGGTTAGCGCCGAGCGCAAGCCGAGTTTCGGCGGGCAGCAAATGCGATCAGAAACGGCGGCGCCGACCAAGTTGCCCGAGGTCGTAAAAGAGGCATCCGAGGCAGCCCGTTTTCTCAAGAGTGCCTGGTTTCCGGTAATCCTCGCGGGGCTGGCGCTGTTCGGGCTGGGGCAGGTAGCGCCGCCGTCGTTCATGGGGCATTTCACCGTATTCGTTTTATCCTGTTTCATTGGATATATGGTGATCTGGAACGTGAGTCCGACGCTGCATACGCCATTGATGAGCGTCACCAATGCGATCAGCAGTATCATCGTGCTCGGTGCCTTGACGCAAATCTCTAGCTCCAACGGATTGATCTACTTACTTGCCGGGATCGCGGTGTTCATCACCTGTATCAATATCGTCGGCGGTTTTTCAGTGACGCAGCGTATGCTGCAGATGTTCAAGGGGTAACCAATCGTGTCTCCCAGTTTGATTACCGTTTCCTATCTCGGCGCCGCGGCGCTATTTATCCTCGCGCTCGGCGGCTTGAGCACCAACGATACCGCGCGTCGCGGCAACCTGTTCGGTATGGTCGGCATGATCATCGCGGTACTGGTGACCATTGCGGCTTTCGTCACCCGGCATCATGAAGTATTGATCGCCATCATGGTCGCCGGCGGCGTCATTGGTTTTATCCTGTCGAGGCGGGTACAGATGACTCAAATGCCGGAGCTGGTGGCGATTCTGCACAGCCTGGTCGGACTGGCCGCGGTGTTGATCGGTTTCGCTAATTTTATGGATCCGGCAATCGAGTACAGCGGCGTGGAGAAAACCATCCATGAAATCGAAATTTACCTCGGGGTTGGCATCGGCGCCTTGACCTTTACCGGCTCGGTGGTTGCCTACGGCAAGCTCAGCGGCCTGATCGGCGGCCAGCCGATGCTCCTGCCGGCGCGCCACTGGCTTAATTTGGCGTTGTTTATCGCAGTGATCGTTATCGCGGTCGGGTTCGTCGGTGAACCCGACCATGGCCGGGCCACACTGCTGCTATTGGCGATGACCGTTATCGCGCTACTGTTCGGCATCCACATGGTCGCCGCCATCGGCGGCGCCGATATGCCGGTGGTGATTTCGATGCTCAATAGTTATTCCGGCTGGGCCGCCGCCGCCACCGGCTTCATGTTGTCAAACGACTTGCTGATTGTGACCGGTGCGCTGGTCGGCAGTAGTGGCGCGATATTGAGTTACATCATGTGCCGTGCTATGAATCGGCATTTCATCAGCGTTATCGCCGGCGGTTTCGGCACCTCGGGCGGATCGTCCGCCGGTATCAGCGTCGAAGGCGAAGTGCAAACCATCGATATCGCGACGATGGCGGAATTGCTCAACAACGCCAAGCAAATCATGGTAGTGCCGGGTTACGGTATGGCGACCGCGCAGGCGCAGCACGCGATCGCGGATATCAGCAAGACCCTGATCAAGAAAGGCGTCAACGTGCGTTTCGGAATTCACCCGGTGGCGGGTCGCATGCCCGGGCATATGAACGTGCTGCTGGCGGAAGCCAAGGTGCCTTACGACATCGTTTTCGAAATGGACGAAATCAACGACGATTTTCCCGACGTCGATGTCTCGATCGTGGTTGGCGCTAACGATACGGTCAACCCGCTGGCGCAGGAAGACACCGACAGCCCGATTGCCGGCATGCCGGTGCTCGAAGTATGGAAAGGTCAAACCACGGTGGTGCTGAAGCGTGGCATGGCGGCGGGTTATGCCGGGGTCGATAATCCGCTGTTCGTCAAGGACAACACCCGCATGTTGTTCGGTGACGCCAAGCAAAGCCTCGACGCGCTAGCGCAGGCAATTTAAGCGCGGTATCGGCGGTAATCCTGGCTGGTATCGCGGGACGGCGCCCGTAGGTCTGATATCCATGACGCGACCGCCGGGTCGTGCGCGTCACCATCGATTATCCCGATCGCGCCGAGACCGGCGGCCGGTTTACACTGAATCGGCCGAACCCGATTGCAATTTTCACGGCCCAGCCACCGATGCGTCGTCCGCGGCCAGTTAAAACTGTGGGCCAAGTCACAAAAACGCGCGATTTAACTCCCCCTAAAAATCGGATTTGGAGATAATTAGACCCGGTTGGGTGATTCTCAGAATCGGCTGAGCCGATAAGCTGCGCATGGCGGTTCCGAGATAAGCTTTTTGGAACAAAAACTTTGCATTTAACAATAAACAGATCATTAGCGAATCCCGTGAATTAGGGAGTGTTAGAAATTTTGTGTCAATTCTTTAATGTGCAGCATAATGCTGTTAGGAGAATTGATAATGACAGACAAATTCGATTTTAATAAAGCCCTGAAGGCGATTCAGTCTGGGC
>Ga0136654_1000139_pt1 | contig 23193 bp, 35 predicted proteins | sample InaspJWI70metaG_FD_94865 | JGI IMG/M metagenome (GOLD analysis project Ga0136654, IMG submission 94865) | Marine gutless worms symbiont microbial communities from Oahu, Hawaii - Inanidrilus sp. 1 OAHU.JWI-70 metaG (version 2) | ecosystem: Host-associated > Annelida > Digestive system >... | reverse complement strand
TAACCCATATCGATTACATTCGACGCTGAGTTATGTCAGCCCGAACGATTATGAAAAACAATGTCTGGAAATGAAGGATGCCGCTTAACTGGGGTGTATCAAAAAGCTTGACCACGTCATTGTGCAACTGACATCGGATAAAAAACGCCCGAACGCGTTACGCTTTTACGAGGCGCTGGGCTTCGAGGCCACCCATGAAGGCTTCAAGCTTAAGCTGTAAAACGCTTATCGCTTTAATCGTAGCAGCGCCGGGTGATTGCAGACCTCGCCGGCCGGGCCGAAATATTAATTTTTACCGCGCCGGACAACTGCTTTAAAATGTTCGCCGGAGTAGTACGAAAACACCGATCGCCCTGGGTTGCTTAATTCAGGCTCAACTCGTACGAGGAGGTCCAACATGTCCAATGCCGAACAGGGAGTAGCCGAAACTCAAATAAAGGCGGCCCAAGCCGGGCAAGACTCGGGCGCGACGCTGCAAAAACATCACAAGTGGAATATCGCCTACCTGGACGATCGCATTTTCCTCTACCTGGGCGCGCTTGCTTTTCTCGGTTTGCTGATGGTCTGGGCAACCGCAAAGTCCGCACTCGTGCTATACGGCTCGCTGGCGGGTGCAATTCTGTTATCCGTCTTATGGGGCGTTGCTCGCTTAAACCGCAGCAAAAGGCTTAGCGAGGAACGCGCGCGTCAGGTGCAGGCCTTGCAATCCGAAAAATCGGGCGAGTAACGCCGCAACGCGGCCCTTGCCGGAGCTCGAATCCTAGATGAACGACCAACTAGCAGCGCAACTGGAGCAACTCAAGCAGCGCGATTTGGAAACCAGAGCATGGCTTCTGGCAAAAGGCCGACTTTACGGGATTTACCATCAGGCAATGCAAACGGTTCATATCGAAAACGCCAGAGCACTCGACGCCATTACGCAGCAACACGGCTGGCCCGGTATATCATTGGTCGGTCTAGCCGGTTGCCGGGCGGCATGGTTGGTTGCCCAGCATTCGATATGCACTCCAGAACTGCAACGTAGTTTCCTCGATCTATTGACCGCGGCCGCGCAAAAAGGGGAGGCACCGATGAAACAGGTCGCCATGCTGACCGATCGCATCCGCTTCAACGAAAATCGCCCACAGGTCTACGGCACCGTATTCGACTGGAATGAAAACGGTGAACTCGGGTGCAACATCGAGGACCCGGAAACGATCGATGAACGCAGAAAAATAGCCGGCTTACCGCCATATCGGGAATCGTTGCAGGAAAATATAACCGCTATTGAAAACGAGGGCGGCAAACCGCCGCCCGATTTTCCCGACTATCAGCGAGCCTTTTTTACCTGGGCCCGAGACGTCGGATGGCAATAGCGGCCGCTAGCGGTACGCCCGGCGCTGAAGACAGTTCAAGTGGATCGAAAATCAAGTGGATCGAAAACGGCAGGCTGAACCGCCATATAAATCAGAGAACGGAATTATATAGTGTGAATACGGTAAGCATGAACATGTGCAGACGGATAACAATTTTGATCGCCGCCCTGACTGCCGTCTGCGTCAACCCGGCGCATGCGCGCGCGGGCTGGACCGACTTCGTCCAGGTCGCCGAGTTGGTGCCGACCTCCCGTCATTACTTCGAAGTCAGACTACCGGTCAAAATGAATCCCAGCGGCTGTAGCGAGGATAACTGGTTTTACCTGAATTACGACGCGCAAGGATCGGCGCAAATGTTTACAGTCCTGCTGGAAGCAGTCCAATCCGATATACGCTTGCGCGTGTTCGTATCGGGTGTCTGTAACTTGAACGGATATGCCGAGATTACATCGATTAACGTAACGCGATAGCTGGTTTCAGGCCGATACTTGGCTGATCGCCGCCGCCGCTTTATCCTTGGCCGAACAGGTTCATCCATATCAGGACACAAGCCGTGAAGTTAGCGAGATATTATTGGTTGTTAAGCTTATTTATGCTGCCCATCGGTGCGTCATGCGCGGGCGGCGAGCTGGTCTTGCAACAGGTCACGGATAATGTTTATGCCCTCGTCGGCGAACTCGGCAATCGCCGCCCGGATAACCTGGGCAACAACGCGACTTTTGGCTTCGTCGTCACTTCGGACGGCGTCGTCCTGATCGATTCAGGCGGCACTTATCGCGGGGCGCAGCAAATCGAACAATCGATCAGGCAAGTCACGGACAAGCCGGTGGTGCGTGTCATCAATACCGGGGGACAGGATCATCGCTGGCTGGGTAACGGTTATTTCAAACAACGGGGCGCCGACGTCGTCGCTAGCGAGCAAGCGGTCGCCGATCAGCGCCGGCGCAGTCGGGATCAGTTTATCCTGTTGAGCAATCTGGTCGGTAACGCCGGCGTTGCGGGAACCGACGCGGTTTACGCCGATCATAGCTTTGCCGACGAATTCCTGTTTGATCTGGGCGCGACCCGTTTCGAAATCCGCCACTCCGGGCCGGCGCATACCCCCGGCGACAGCTATGTCTGGTTGCCACAGCAAAAGATTATGTTCAGCGGCGATATCGTCTATGTCGAACGCATGCTCGGCGTCGGCGCCCAGTCCAATAGCAAAAGTTGGATCGACGCCTTCGAAGCGATGGCGGCCTATCGCCCACTGCATCTGGTGCCGGGACACGGCCGCTCGACCACGCTGGCGCATGCCACGAAGGATACGCTCGAGTACCTGGTTTTCCTGCGTTCGGCGGTGGCCGAATTCATGGATCGCGGCGGTGATATTTCGGACATCGGCAGTCTCGACCAGTCCAGTTACCACTATCTGCTAAACCATGAAACGCTAGCCGGGCGCAACGCCCAACAAGTGTTTAGCGAAATGGAATGGGAGTAGCACGGCGGGCGGTTTCACTGTCACCTGAGTAAAGGCGCGCGGCGACAGTACAATCGGGATAATTAGCAATGAGCAATTTGAGTATTAGAAATTATCGGGTCGATGACGAGGTCGCGGTCATCGCCCTGTGGCAACAATGCGGGTTGATTGTCCCCTGGAACAATCCGCGAGCCGATATCGCGCGCAAATGCGAGGATACGCCGGAGCTGTTCTTCGTCGGCAGCATGAACAGTAAGATCGTCGCGAGCTGTATGGCGGGTTTCGATGGCCACCGGGGCTGGATTTATTATTTGGCGGTGGACGAATCGCTGCGGCGTCAGGGCATCGCCCGTAAATTAGTACGGCATGCGGAAACCGAACTGCTGGACCGCGGCTGCCCCAAGATCAATCTAATGGTTAGAAACACCAATCAATCGGTAATCGATTTCTACCAAAGCCTAGGTTACGGGGCCGATCCGGTCGTGGTATTGAGCAAGCGCATGATCGAAGATGAAAAACACGATTTCTCGTAATGGCTGAGTCTCGCAAATCGAGCAACGCCGGGATCTTGCGACATGAAACATGAGTGTCCGCACTGCGGCCAGGCCTGCATGTCCTCGCTACAAAAACTGATCATCAGCCCGTCCAGCTCGGTCAGTTGTCAGGCCTGCGGCAAAAGGATTTCCGTCCGGTGGCGGCATTCGCTGGCGCTGTTGATTCCGAGCGCGTTAGCACTGCTGGCAGTGAAGGCTTACGGGCTAGAGCCGCTGCAAATCCTGCTGTTAGGTTTAGTTTTGGTCGTCATCGCGGGCATAATACAGCTGCTGTTTGTACCATTGTCGCAGGACCGGACCTGAACCCTGACCAACATGCTGCGCATTGTCAGTTGGAATATCCGCGCCTGGGGCGGCAAGCGGGCAGCGGGAATTTTAGCGCAACTACTGGCCTGGCGCCCGCACACCATCGGCCTGTGCGAATTTCGCGGCACCGCCGCGAGCCAGTGGCTGGCGAGCGAACTGGCCGCGGCCGGTTACCCACACCAATTGACTAGCGTCGACCGGAAAAGACCCGCCAAAAACGCCTTGCTGTTGGCGAGCCGCTTTCCTCTAAACGCCGTTAGCGCAGCGCGTATGCCCAGAAATCGCGAGCGCTGGCTACTGGCGCGGCAGCAATCGAAGCCCGCGTTGACGCTCGGCTTGATGCATGTGCCCAACTACACCACGCCGTCCTTGAAGTATCCGTTTCTGAACTCGGTGTTGAACATGATGAAAGTCTGGGAATCGAGTCCCGCCTTGCTGCTCGGCGATACCAATTGCACCAAACGCGGTCTCGACGAGGAAAAGCCGCAGGGCAACAAATTCCGGCGCGAGCATGACTGGCTGGTCGCGATTGAAAAGCGCGGCTGGGCGGACGGTTTCCGCCATTTACATGGTGCACGCCGCGAATACACTTGGTATTCGCACCGCGACAATGGATTCCGGCTCGATCAAGCCTTCGGCTGCCCGCAGCTAACGCCGGCACTGACCCGACTGTGCCACGCCTGGGGGCAGGACCCCGACCAGCCGGCGCGGCGCGATGCCTTGAGCGATCATGCCGCGATAATCCTCGATCTCGACTCGAAACGGCTGCCGTGAGTTCGCCGAGGCCGGGAGGTTGCAGAGCGCGCGGGGTTTGGGCATAGTCGGCAACACCATTCACAGCTTTGCGGCCAACCGAACATGCTGGAACTACGCCCCAACTGCGAACTCTGCGACCGTGATTTACCGCCCGATTCCACCGCGGCCTGCATCTGCACCTACGAATGCACCTTTTGCCGCGAATGCGTGGATCAGCAACTGGAGAGTGTTTGCCCCAACTGCGGCGGCGGTTTTTCGGTGCGCCCGATCAGGCCGCGCGGCGCCTACCGGGACGGCGTCGGCCTGGCGTTTCATCCGGCCTCGCCCGAGCGCGTGCATACTCGCTACAGCAGCGCGCAAATCCGGGAGTTCTCCGGAAAGCTAAAAGACATCCCGGTGAAAATACGCTGAGTTTCGAGACATGAATCGACCGCCGCTACAAATAGGCAGCGCATTATCGCTCGACTTTGCGTTCATGGCGGCGGCTATCGCATGACCAAGGCCGCCGCGCTGTTGATAATCGACGTGCAAAAAGGGCTCGCCGACGCCGCGCTCGGGCAACGCAACAATCCGGACGCCGAGGCCAACATGGCGCGATTACTTGCCGTCTGGCGCAAGCGCCAATGGCCGATCGTGCATATCCGCCACTGTTCGGTCGAGCCCGATTCGACCCTACGGCCGGAGCTGCCCGGCAACGCATACAAAGATGAAGTCTTGCCCCTGCCCGGCGAAAAAGAATTTACCAAACGCGTCAACAGCGCGTTCATCGGCACCGGGCTGGAACAGTACCTGCGGGATCAGGGGATAACTGCGCTGGTGATTATTGGCCTCACCAGCGATCATTGCGTTTCCGCCTCGACCCGCATGGCTTCGGACCTCGGCTTCGAGGTTACTCTGGTGGCCGACGCCAGCGCGGCTTTCGAGCGCCGCGGTTTCGATGGCAGGCACTATTCCGCGGACGAAATACACCGGGTTAATCTGGTCAGCCTGGACGGTGAGTTTTGCCGGGTACGCGATACCGCGCAACTGCTCGACAGGCTGACGCAACAATAGATATGGGAGGCAATATGGACTCGGCTATAGGGAAAACCGGCGGCTGCCAATGTGGGGCGGTTCGTTACCAATTAACCGCTCCGCCGGAGATGTTATACGCCTGTCACTGCCGCGATTGTCAAAAGCAGTCGTCCAGTGCTTTCGGCATGTCGCTCATCGTGCAGCGTGACGCAGTCGACTTCACCGAGGGCGCCGAGAAACTGAAAATCTGGGATACCTACGGCGACGACGGCCAGCTCAAGCGCTGCGCCTTTTGCCCGGAATGCGGCACCCGGATATATCACGCATCCGGGGATGACGACGCATCGATAAGCATCAAAGCCGGAGCGCTGGACGATACCGGCTGGCTGCGGCCCATCGCTCATATATGGCTACAAAGCGCTCAACCCTGGCTCGTTATCGATCCCGAGGCCGGGCCCTGTTTTGCGCAAGAACCGGATGACGAAGCCAACCTGGCAGACCTATGGCAGCAGCAATCGACCCAAGCTTGATTACGTGCCGCTCGCAACGGCGGCCGAACCAATTTAACAGTAACCAAACGCAGGAAACCCTATGGTTTATTACGTGGTTAAGGTCGCGATCTCGGCATTGCTGATCGTCGCGATAGCTGAGATTTCCAAGCGCAGTTCGTTTTTCGCCGCGCTGCTGGCATCGGTGCCATTGGTATCGGTGCTGGCGATGATCTGGCTTTATTTCGACACGCGCGACGCCGCCAAGGTGGCGGCGCTCGCGGGCGGTATTTTCTGGTTGGTGCTGCCGTCGCTGGCATTGTTTATCGCATTGCCGTTGATGCTGAAACAAGGCTTGAATTTTTACCTCAGCATGGGTTTGTCGATTCTGATAACCGTCGCCTGTTACTGGTTGATGCTCGCCCTGCTCGACCATGTCGGCATCGAGCTTTAAACCGATGGCCGCCAAACTCCGGCGGGGCATACCCGCGGACCTGGATCTGCTCCTACCGCCGGCGCGTTGCTATCACGTCTTCGAAAATATCCAAAGCACCGCTGGCGAGCGAGACGGCAACCTATGCCAATGCCTGCCGCGCCTGCGCCGACGCCGCGGTGTTTTACCATGTGCCCGGCGCCTGCGACGGCGAGGCACGGAATTGAAACTAAAGGTTCACTAACATGGCCGCGGAAAAGTTCGAGACCATGCTCGGCGGTGGTCACCCCAATTCGCTGGGCCGCACGATTGAAGTGGTCGATCAGCTACTGTCGGACCAAGCACGACTGACCGAACTGTTCGATTGTTACGATAGCCAGGATGCCCTGGTGCGCATGCGGACTTCAAACGCGCTAAAACGCATTTGCCGAGCCCAGCCCGAGTTGCTTGTCTCCTATCTCGATCGCCTGCTGCAGCGAGTATCGCAAATCGACCAGACGTCGGCCCAATGGACGCTGGCAACGCTTTTTTCACTACTGGAGCCGTGGATGGATTCGCGCCAAAAAACCAGGGCATGCAAAATCATGCAGCTCGACCTGGAGTGCAGCGATGACTGGATCGTGCTCAATACGACCATGGATACGCTCGCCCTTTGGGCCGCTCGGGATTCGGAGCTGAAATCCTGGCTATTGCGGCGGCTGCAAAAACTCAAACACGATAAAAGAGGCTCGGTAGCGCGAAAAGCGAGTAAAATAGCGACTCGACTAGTTGACTAAATAATCATGAATGGTTTCCCGAATATCGGTATTATATTAACTTTGGCCCTACTCGTCGGCTGCCAGAAAAGTCTGGACTGGAAGCCGTTCGACGGCGGCAGCACCGATGCCGCTCGCCTGGAAAAAGCGCGCAAAGCCTGTCGAATCGAAGTTAAATTGTCCGGGCTGGAACGAGCGCAACAGGAAAGGGACAAAAAGCTGGGTACTTCGTCGACTAACCAGGCAAAAATGCTGGCCAAGGATGACTATGGGCAGGTAAAAAGGCAGGTCTACAGGGAAATCGATCTTTGTATGCAAGAACAGGGATATAAACGTTAGCCTCGGCGGCTCTCGCTATGCAGATTCGGGCGGAAGAGGAACGGGATCGGGCTGCGGTTTATAAACTTAACCGCGCCGCATTCGAGTCGGATGTCGAGGCCAATCTGGCAGTTGCAGTGCGTTTACAGGCGGACCCTCACATATCGCTGGTCGCCGCCGAAGCCGGCGAAATCATCGGCCACATCATGTTTTCGCCGGCGACCCTATCCGCCGATCCCGAACTGCTCGCCATGGGCCTGGGGCCCATGGCGGTTTTACCGCGGCGGCAACGCGAGGGTATCGGCAGTGCGCTGGTGCGCGCCGGGCTGGATGACTGCAGGCAACTCGAGGTTCAAGCCGTCTTCGTGCTCGGACACCCGCAATTCTATCCCCGTTTCGGTTTCGTTCCCGCGTCGCGTTATGCAATCAGCTCGACTTACGATGTACCCGACGAGGTTTTCATGGCGCTCGAATTGAAACCCGGAGCCCTTTCAGGCAAAGCCGGCACAATGCGCTATCACCGAGCCTTCGACGAGATATAATCGGCAGACCGGGCCTTGGACGACGAAATACTTTATCTGCTCGCGGCCGATGCCATTCTGGTTACCCACGCTCTGTTCGTCGGTTTCGTGGTATTAGGTCTGATGCTGATTTTTATCGGCAAATGGCGCGGCTGGAACTGGGTTACCTATTTCTGGTTCAGAATGGCGCATCTACTCGCCATCGCAGTCGTCGTACTGCAGTCCTGGTTCGGCGTTATCTGCCCGCTGACGATCTGGGAGATGGATTTACGCACCATGGCCGGCGAAGCCGCCTACAGCGGTTCCTTCATCGCCCACTGGTTGGAGCGATTGCTTTACTATCGCGCCCCCGACTGGGTATTCGTATTGCTTTATACCGGCTTCGGCGCGCTGGTAGTCGCCAGCTGGATCTGGATTCGACCGCGCCGATAAATTTGGTGGCGGACACGAGTAAGCGGCCGACTTATCCCATTAACCGGTTTGCCCAACTCGACAAATTCGAAGCGGCAATGCCGATTAAACTATGAGAGGATAAGTCTCGTGCTATCCGATCGACGACTCATTGAACGGTTATGAATAAAACCGGGGCATCATTTACCGAAAAATTTGGATCCGAGCGCAAGGCCTGGATCCGTAAAATCGACGCGCTCATGGTGCTGATGACGCCGTTCGGCATCGCGGGCGCGCTGTTTGTGTTGCCGATCGAAATCGAGATCCCACTGCTGCGGGGCGCCTTCTACGGCGCGCTGGTCTACACCCCTATCGTCGCCTATACCTTATACCGGGAAACCAATTTGTCGAGGCTCGAAAGAATCGCGATCCTGGGATTGGTGTTGTGCCTGATGCTGGCGCTGACGGTCGCCGGTATCGAATCGAAGCAGCCCGCATGATAACGCTGCTAGCGGATTTCGTCGTCGTGCTGGTGGCGTTTGCGCACCTTGGTTTCCTGGTGCTGGAAATGTTCCTGTGGGAAAAACCGCTCGGCCGGAAGATCTTTCGGCAAACGGCGGAACAGGCGGCCGCAACGCGGATACTCGCGGCAAATCAGGGGCTCTACAATGGATTCCTCGCAGCCGGGTTGCTGTGGGGATTATTTCCAGCGGCCGATGCCGGTGATGTAAAAATATTCTTTCTTGGCTGCGTCATCGTTGCCGGGATCTATGGCGCCGTCACCGTAAGCCGCCGCATACTTTGGGTGCAGGCTGCGCCGGCTGCGCTCGGCCTGCTGCTGGTGCTGCTGTCTTGATTGCCGGCATGAAGATCAGCATCGGCGAGCACTCTTTCGAAGCCAAATTCGAAAGCGAAAAATCGCCCGCGTCCTGCGCCGCGTTTGAGCGCGCCATGCCGCTCGCAAGCCAGATCGTACACGTCCGCTGGAGCGGTGAGGCTGTCTGGATACCACTCGCCGATACGGATTTCGCGGTTGGTTACGAAGACGCCACCGCCTACCCCGCTCCCGGGCAAGTCCTGCTCTACCCCAAGGGTAAGAGCGAAACCGAAATCCTGATCGCCTACGGCAGCGTTCATTTTGCCTCCAAGGCCGGCACCCTCGCCGGCAATCATTTCGCCACCATTAGCTCGAATCTCGAGCAGTTGCGCCAGATCGGCGTCGCCACCTTATGGGAAGGCGCCAAACCGATCCGGTTTGAAAAATAGATTCGCCTGAACATTCGACGCATCAGCGAAATCAAAACCACGCTCGACGGCGAGCGCAAGGCGTTCGACTGCGAACTAGTAAGCCACAAACCCGGCGAAGTCGTCGTCATCTACCGCATGCCGCGAGACATGCAGCTGGAGGATGTCCTGCTGCCTAAGGCTAGCGTCAGTTTCGGTTACTTTTGGCAAGACCGGCCCTATAACGTCTATCATTGGATCGATCCGCGCAGGAATACGCTCGCGCTCTACTTCAATATCGCCGACAACACCCGGATATCGCCGCGGTCCATCGAATGGCGCGACCTCACAGTGGATATATTAATTACCCCCGACGGGCGCTGCCGCGTGCTGGACGAGGATGAATTACCCGCCGATATCGATGCCGGCCTGCGGGCTTATATCAACCGGGCCCGCGATGAATTATGCCGCGAGCCATTGTCTCGCCTCGATGAATATGACAAGCTCACGCGTTCATTGATTAACCGCGGATAAACCCCATGCCGCTAGAACTCTGGCTCGCCTACGCCGTCACCAGCGCGGTCGTGCTGGCCATTCCAGGCCCGACTATTTTGCTGGTATTGAGCTACTCCATCGCGCACGGACGCCAGGCCACCTTGCCGCTGGTCGCCGGGGTAGCGCTCGGTGACTCGGTCGCCATTACGCTGTCGCTAATCGGCCTCGGCACGCTGCTGGCGGCATCCGCTTTCTGGTTCACGGTCATCAAATGGGGCGGCGGGCTCTATCTGATATATCTCGGCTTCCGCTTGCTGCGCGGCGCCAACCAACCGCTGCCGCTGCAGGTCGGCGCAGCGCGCGAATCCTCGCCGGGCAAGCTGTTCGGCAATGCCTTTATCGTCACCGCACTGAATCCCAAAAGCATTGTGTTTTTTATCGCGCTATTGCCGCAATTCGTCAGTGCGGCGCATCCGGCGGCGCCCCAGCTATGGATTCTCGGTATCACCTTCGTCGTGTTAGCCACTATCGGTGCTGCCAGTTACGCCCTGTTCGCGACCTCGATTCGGCGCTTTTTGACTTCGGCGCGCGCGCAAAAAGCCTATAGTTACGCCGGTGGCGGCCTATTGTGCGGCGCCGGGATTTGGGCGCTCAGCGCCAAACGCGTGTTGTCGGCGGCATGAACCGATGCAAGCTGACATGCTGGCTTATATGCGGCTGCCTGTTGCTAGTTTTATCCGGCTGCGGCAACAAGGGTCCGCTGGTGTTGCCCGAGGAAGAAGAGAAAAAGGCCAAAAGCAGGAACGGATAGCGTGGATCATTTCGAATACAAACAGGGGGCGCTCTATTGCGAGGACGTCGCCGTCGCCGAACTGGCCGCGGCCTACGGCACGCCGCTGTTCGTCTACTCGCGCGCCACGCTGGAGCGGCACTGGCACGCCTTCGACAATGCACTCGACGGGCACGATCACCTCGTGTGTTACGCGGTCAAGGCCAATTCCAACCTCGCCGTACTGAATCTGCTGGCACGCCTCGGTTCGGGTTTCGATATCGTTTCGGGCGGCGAAATGCAGCGCGTGCTACAGGCCGGCGGCGATGCCTCGAGCATTGTTTTTTCAGGCGTCGGCAAACAGGCAAACGAAATCGAAGCCGCGCTCGAGGTCGATATCCTGTGCTTTAACGTTGAATCCGAACAAGAGCTTTACCGCATCGATGAAATCGCCGGGTCCATGAGCAAAACCGCGCGCATTTCTTTTCGCGTCAATCCGGATGTGGATGCCAAAACGCATCCCTACATATCCACCGGACTCAAGGATAACAAGTTCGGCATTGCCTTTGCCGATGCCGAGTCGGTTTACCTGAAAGCGGCCAAACTCCAACATATCGACATCATCGGCATGGATTGTCACATCGGCTCGCAACTAACCGAACTGTCGCCCTATATCGACGCGCTCGATCGTCTGCTGGCGCTGATCGAAAAATTGCGTGCCCAGGGTATCGACATCCATCATCTCGATCTCGGGGGCGGCCTCGGCATCCGCTACCGCGACGAAGAGCCGCCGCTACCGGCCGAATGGGCGAGCGCCTTGCATCAGCGCCTCGCCGATTTCGGCGGCACCATCGTAGTCGAACCAGGGCGCGCCATTGCCGGCAACGCCGGTATCCTGCTGAGTCGCGTCAACTATCTCAAACAAGGATCCGATAAGAACTTTGCGGTCATCGACGCGGCGATGAACGATTTGATCCGGCCGTCACTTTACGGCGCCTGGCAGGATATCATTCCCGTCGAACAGGCCAGCGACGCAGCCGAAATGCTGTACGACGTGGTTGGCGCAATTTGCGAATCGAGCGATTTTCTCGGCAAGGACCGCAATTTGAAGCTTAATCCAGGCGATTTACTCGCGATCCGATCCTCCGGCGCCTATGCCTTCGGCATGGCGTCGAACTACAATACCCGTGCCCGCGCGGCCGAAGTCATGGTCGACGGCACGCGCCATTACTGCGTGCGCGAGCGCGAACGTTTCGATGACATGATCCGCGGAGAATCCTTGCTGCCATGAAATTGCAGTTCGCCAAGATGCACGGCCTCGGCAACGATTTTGCGGTAATCGATGCGATCAACCAACCATTCGTGCCACGACCCGAGCTGGTGCGCCGCTGGGCCGACCGTTTCGACGGCATCGGCTTCGATCAATTGCTGATCGTAGAGCGGCCGGTGAGCGACGCCGCCGCTTTCAAGTATCGTATTTTCAATGCCGACGGCGGCGAAGTTGCACAGTGCGGCAACGGCGCGCGCTGTTTCGCGCGTTTCGTGCGCGAGCGCGGTTTGACCGAGCTCGACATTATTCCGGTTGAAACCAGTACCGGTCTATTGAAAATCGAGGCGCTCGACAAAACTCGGTATCACGTCGACATGGGAATTCCCTGCTTCGAGCCAAGCGCTATTCCGTTAGTTGCGGAATCCCGTAAAACCCTTTACCAAATCGACTATCAAGACCGCGAAGTCAGTTTCAGCGCAGTCTCGATCGGGAATCCGCATATGGTAATCCAGGTCGAGGACGTCGACAGCGTCGCGCTAGCGGCCATGGGGGCCTACTTCGAGTCACATAGGATTTTTCCCGAGCGCGCTAATATCGGCTTCATGCAGATTCTCGACCGGCAAAATTTCAAATTGCGCGTCTACGAACGCGGCGTCGGCGAAACCCGCGCCTGCGGCAGCGGCGCTTGCGCGGCGATGGTGGCGGGAGTGGATCTCGGTTTGCTGGCGGTGCAGGCGAATGCGTTTTTGACCGGCGGCGAGCTCAATCTGGAATGGCAAGGCGCGGCAAACCCCGTTATGATGACGGGCGAAACTGCAATGGTTTATCAGGGCGAAATCGAATATGAGTGAAGTGTCAGCTGAACAACGGCAATCCGAGCCGGTCGACGAAACGCAGGTCATCCAGTACCTGCAGGAGCACCCCGACGTACTAATGAAAAATCCCGGGGTTTTCGGAGCGCTCGTGATCCCGCACCAGAGTGGCGCGGCGGTCTCGCTGGTGGAACGCCAGCTCAAGCTGCTGCGCGAAGAAAACCAGGCGCTCAAGTTAAAAATCGATGAACTGGTGACTATCGCGCGCGAAAACGAGGAGTTGAACCAGCGTTTTCATCGGCTTGCGCTGGAGTTAATGAATACCGACCAACTGCACGACGTACTCGCTATGGTGCAAGACCAGGTGCAGACTTTTTTCTATACCGATTTTGTCTGTTTTCGATTCCTGCCGGAGATCAGCGTCGGTTCCAGCGCCATGATTCCGCTCTATCACACCAGAGACCTCGGGTTGTTATGCCTGGGCAGCGTCAGCCCCAACCGCTTCGGCCTGTCCAAGGGTACTATCTTTCTGCAACAGTTGGGTGAACTGGTCAGCAATCGCCTGAAGAACCTGCTGCAGGCGGCCTGAGCGCGGTGACTGAATATCTGGACCATTTCATCCAGATGCTACGCAGCGAAAAATACTATTCCCCGCACACCTGCAGTAATTACCGCCGCGATCTGGGCTTGTTTCAGAGCTATTTGGCAGCGCGGAATATCGATTCCTGGGAAGCGGTAAACTACAATCTAGTCAGCGGCTACGCGGCGCAACGCCATCGCCAGGGCCGCAAGAGCCGCACCATCCAGCGGGAATTGTCTTCGATCCGCAGTTTTTACCAGTTCCTGATCCGCGGCGGCCGGGTCGCGCAAAATCCCGCGCTCGAGGTGCGCGCTCCCAAGACCGATAAACCGCTGCCAAAAACCTGCGATGCGGAAACCATCGATCGGCTGTTGCAACTGTCCGACGATGGCGACGGGCTGCAAGTACGCGACGTCGCGATTTTCGAATTGATCTATTCCTCGGGTTTGCGGCTGGCCGAAACGGTCAATATCGATCTCGACGATATTGACCTGTCGCAGCAACATTTGATCGTCACCGGTAAGGGTAACAAGACCCGGCATTTACCCATTGGGAGCCAGGCGGTGGCCGCTCTGAGGCGCTGGCTTAAAATACGCCGGAAATACTGTCGGGATGCGAATCAGACAGCCTTGTTTCTGAGCAAACAGGGCAAGCGTATTTCCAGACGCAACGTGCAGGACCGGCTCAAGGCCCTGATTCGGCGCCAGGCGCTGGATCAGCAGCTGTCGCCACATGTGTTACGCCATTCCTTCGCCACCCATATGCTCGAATCGAGCTCGGATTTACGCGCCGTGCAGGAATTGCTCGGTCACGTCAATATCGCAACCACCCAGGTTTACACCCATCTCGATTTTCAGCATCTGGCCCGGGTTTACGACGCGGCGCACCCGCGCGCCAGGCGTAAATCCTGACGATTGGGATAATTCCAGGTCGCTTCGATCCAAGCCAATCTTGTGTTTATTTTCACACGCCCATATATGACAATGTCTATTGTGATATTTCCGGGAAGGGGTTTTGGAACAATTCGAGGGCACTACGATACTTTCGGTACGACGCAATAACAGCGTCGCTATCGGCGGTGACGGCCAGGTCAGCCTGGGTAACACCATCATGAAAGCTAACGCGCGTAAGGTACGGCGCCTCTTCAAGGACCGCGTCATCGCCGGTTTCGCCGGCGGCACCGCCGATGCGTTCCTGTTATTCGAACTATTCGAGGGCAAGCTCGAAAAACATAACGGACAAATGATTCGGGCCGCGGTCGAACTGGCCAAGGAGTGGCGCTCGGATCGCGCGCTGCGCCGCCTCGAGGCACTGCTTTGTGTCGCCAGTGAAGAAGCCTCGCTGATCATTTCCGGCAACGGCGACGTAATCGAGCCGGAGGATAGCCTGATGGCGATCGGCTCCGGCGGCGCTTATGCCCAGGCGGCGGCGCGCGCCATGCTCGATACCACTGAAATGAGCGCGCGCGATATTGTCGAGAAAGGTTTGCAAATCGCAGGTCAAATCTGCGTTTTCACCAATCTCAATCATAGCTTCGAACAAATCGACTACTAAAGATGGACAGCTTACATATTACCCAGTCGCCGATGACGCCGCGCGAAATTTCCCAGGAACTCGACAATCATATCGTCGGCCAGGACAATGCCAAGCGCGCCGTGGCCATCGCGCTACGCAACCGCTGGCGCCGGCAGCAAGTCGCCGAGAGCCTGCGTAACGAAATTACACCCAAGAACATCCTGATGATGGGTCCGACCGGGGTCGGCAAGACCGAGATCGCGCGGCGCCTGGCGCGGCTCGCAAACGCCCCTTTCATCAAGGTCGAGGCGACCAAGTTCACCGAGGTCGGTTACGTCGGTCGCGACGTCGAATCGATAATCCGCGACCTGGTAGACGTTTCGGTCAAGCAAACGCGTGAAGCCGAGGTCGGTCGCGTGCGGCATCGCGCGGAAGACGCCGCCGAGGAAAAAGTGCTCGACGCCCTACTGCCGCGCCCGAGCGACTTTTCCGACGAGGCCGCCAGTTCCGGCGACAATACGCGCCAAAAATTTCGCAAGATGCTGCGTGAAGGCAAGCTCAACGAAAAGGAAATCGAAATCGATTTGCAGCTGCCGAGCTTGGGGGTTGAAATCATGGCGCCGCCGGGCATGGAAGACATGACCAACCAGTTACAGGGATTGTTCCAGAATCTCGGCAATCCGAAGACCAAGACCCGCAAACTGCGCGTTGAGGAAGCATTAAGAATGCTCACCGACGAAGAGGCGGGTAAACTGATTAACGAGGACGAGCTAAAACTGGCGGCGCTCGACAACACCGAGCAAAACGGCATTGTTTTTATCGATGAAATCGACAAGGTCGCCAAGCGCCAGGAAACCAGCGGCGCCGACGTATCGCGCGAAGGGGTGCAGCGGGATCTGTTGCCGTTGGTCGAAGGCTGCACGGTTTCGACCAAGGCCGGCATGATCAAAACCGATCATATTCTGTTTATCGCCTCGGGAGCATTCCACGTGGCCAAGCCTAGCGATCTAATCCCCGAGTTGCAGGGGCGGTTACCGATTCGCGTCGAACTGGCGGCGCTGACCGTCGACGACTTCGTGCGTATCCTGCGTGAGCCCAACGCCAGCCTGACCGAGCAGTATACCGCGCTGATGGAGACCGAAGGCGTCAGCCTGGCGTATACCGACGATGGCTTGGCGCGAATCGCCGAAGTTGCCTGGCAAGTCAACGAAAAGCAGGAAAACATCGGCGCCCGCCGTTTGCATACCGTGATGGAACGTCTGTTGGAATCGGTCAGTTTCGATGCCTCCGACATGGTGGATCAAACCATTACCATCGACGCCGACTATGTTAACGAGCATCTCGGCGAACTTTCTCTCGACGAAGATTTATCACAATACATTCTCTGATGAAACCAACCGAAATCAATCTGCACCAGCTGTCGCGCATCCTCGAGCTCAGCTTCGCCGACGGCTCGAATTTCAAACTGCCCGTGGAGTATCTGCGGGTTTATTCGCCGTCGGCCGAGGTCCAGGGGCACGGCCCAGGACAGGAAGTGCTGCAAGTCGGCAAGGAGGACGTCAACATCGATAGCGTCGAACCGGTCGGGCACTACGCGGTCAAGCTCGCCTTCGACGATAATCACGATACCGGGATTTACAGCTGGGATTACCTTTACGAATTGGGAATCACCTACAATGAACGCTGGCAACACTACCTCGAACGCTTGGAAGAAGCCGGTCATAAACGCAAGCCGGAATCCTGAACTCCCGGGGACAGACCTATAGGCCTGTCCTCCACGAAGCAACCCGAGAAGAGTCACATCGCAGGCCGTCAATCCAGGTTTGCGCCACTGCCCGCATCTGTTATGGTTCGAATCATGCAAAAAGACAATTCCACCGACTTCGGTTACGAAGAGATTCCCGCCGCTGAAAAACAGGGTCGCGTCGGCGAGGTATTCACTTCGGTGGCGCAAAATTACGACTTGATGAACGATGTCATGTCGCTGGGCATTCATCGCCTGTGGAAACGTTTTACGCTCGAGCTGTGCGGGCTGCGCCCGGGGCACCGAGTACTCGATCTGGCCGGCGGCACCGGCGATCTGGCGCTCAAGCAGGCACGCAAGGTGGGCGCTTCGGGCCAGGTGGTGCTGGCCGATATCAACGCCGATATGCTGCAACGCGGGCGTGATCGGGTCATCGACAATGCGCTACTCGGCCGTATCGATACCATCCAGTGCAACGCCGAATTTTTACCTTTCGCCGACAACCATTTCGATTGCATTACCATCGCCTTCGGCCTGCGCAACGTAACCGACAAGGCCAAAGCCCTGGCTTCGATGCAGCGTGTTTTAAAACCCGGTGGCCGCTTGTGCGTGCTCGAGTTTTCCAAGCCCTTATACCAGCCGCTGGAACAGCTCTACGACTTTTACTCCTTCAAACTGTTGCCGCGCATGGGTCAGTTGATCGCCAACGATCGCGCCAGCTACCAATACCTGGCGGAATCGATCCGGATGCATCCGGATCAGGAGGCGCTCAAGCAAATCATTCTGCAACAGGGAGGCTTCAACGAGGTCGAGGTGCACAACCTGTGCGGTGGTATCGTCGCCCTGCACCGCGCTTTCAAATACTAAGTCGATACAAGCCGTGCAAGCTGCCGACAGTCCGAGCGCCACCCTGTTTGCTTCGATGCGGAGTTCATTACTCGCGCTGGCGGAAATCGGCGGCAACCGACTACTTGGCTACGACGAAGTCGCGCTCGCCGCCTGCCGCGAAATGCAGGGGCATTGCATTGCAGTCGATATCACGGATCTCGATTTTCAATTCTATTGCCATCCGGGCGACTGGGGCATTCGGCTGAGTGGCGAGCCGCCGCTAGGCGAAGTCGATGCCAGCATTAGCGGCCGTTTGATGGCCCTGGTAAACCTGGCATCCCGCGAAGACAAGATTTCTACTTCGATTCAGGAAGGTGTCAGTTTTAATGGTAATGCGGCGCTCGCACAAAATATGCAGCGCATCCTCGCCAACCTCGATATCGACTGGGAAGAAGCGCTGGCGCAGCATACCGGAGATGTATTGGCGTTTCAGTTGAATCAACGGGCGCGCCGGTTCGCCGCCTGGATCGGTAATAGCGCCGATTCCCTGCTGCAAACCAGTAGCGAATATCTGCGGGAAGAAGCGCGGCTCAGCCCAACCCGGGTCGAATTCCAGGCATTTCAATCCCGCCTGACGGCGCTTAAAAACGACGTCGCACGCGGCGAAGCCAGATTACAACGCTTAATAGAGAAAACGCCAAGCCGATAATGCGTAACCTGATTCGCCTGATCGAAATTAATTTTACGTTGGCGCGTTTCGGCCTCGACGAAATCATTTTATCGACGCATTTTTTCCGCCCGCTTTACCTACTGGGCCTGATCAATCCGTTCAACTGGTTTCGCGACAATGATTTGAGTCAGGCCGAACGCTTGCGCCTGTGCATCGAATCGCTGGGGCCTATCTTCATCAAATTCGGTCAAATGCTGGCGACGCGACGCGATCTATTTGGCGATGAAATCGCCGATGAACTCGAAAAACTGCTCGATCGGGTACCGCCCTTTCCGTGGCCGCAGGCGCGCGATATCGTCGAGCAACAGCTGGCGATGCCGCTGGAGCAGGCGTTCAAGCGCTTCGACGAAAATGAAATCGCTTCCGCTTCGATCGCTCAGGTTTATGCGGCAATATTACCGGATGGCCAGGACGTCGTGGTCAAGATTGTTCGCCCCGGCATCGAACAGGCAATTCGCCGCGACATCGAGGTACTTGTGTTATTGGCGAAGATGGCCGATCGCTACTGGGACGAAGCCAGGCGCGTCAAACCGCTGCAAATTGTACGCGAATTCGAATCCACTATCATGAACGAGCTCGACTTGGTGCGAGAGGCCGCTAACGCCAGCGAACTGCGGCGTAACTTCGAGAATTCGCCGGATCTTTACGTGCCGTTCGTGCACTGGGATTATTGTCGGCCACAGGTGATGGTGATGGAGCGCATCGACGGCATCCCGGTTACCGATATCAAGCAATTACAAGCGCAGGGAATCAATTTTGAAATCCTTTCCCGCAAGGGCGTCGAAATCTTTTTCACCCAGGTATTCCGCCACAATTATTTTCACGCCGACATGCACCCGGGTAATATTTTCGTCGCCGCCGAAACCCCCGAAGACCCGAAATACATCGCCGTGGACTTCGGCATCATGGGGTCCCTGTCCAGGGGCGATCAGCGTTATCTGGCGGAAAATTTCGCCGCCTTTTTCAATCGGGATTATCGGCGCGTGGCCGAACTGCATGTCGACTCGGGCTGGGTAGACCGCGCTACCCGCATCGATGAATTCGAAGCTTCGATTCGCAGTGTCTGCGAACCGATATTTCAGCGCCCCCTGTCCGAGATTTCCTTCGGCCAGTTGCTACTGCGCCTGTTTCAAACCGCACGCAGGTTCAATATAGAGATTCAACCGCAGTTGTTGTTGCTGGAAAAAACCTTCCTGCATATCGAAGGTATAGGGCGCCAGCTATATCCCCAACTGGATCTATGGGATACCGCCAAACCATTTATCGAAGGCTGGTTATCCGAACAGCTCGGGGTACGCGCGCTGATCAAGGGCATGAAAAAGAACCTGCCCTATATCGCCGAACACTTGCCGGACTTGCCGCAGTTGGCTTTCAAGGCGCTCGAGCGCATTGCCAACGACGATTTACGTCTAACCCTAGAATCGCGCCAGATCGATGAGTTGAAACGCGAAATCAGGCGCGCTAACCAGCGCAATATACGCGCGATTATCGGCGCCAGTTTCGTCGTCAGCGCGAGTATTATCATCGGCCTCGACGGCATCGCGCCGATCATGGTGGGTAAAGGTCAATTGATAGTGCCGCTGGTCAGCGCCTTGTTGTTTATTCCGGGGCTCTATTTACTGATTCGCAGTTATCGCGACGACTAACCCTTAGATTTGCATTAAGCGGACAAAATTTTTGCAGCGGGGATGTGCGCTTGCTGCAAGCCGAGAACCAATAAAGCAGATGCAACCGCCATTTTGAAAAATGAGGGCTAGCAACGATCGCGGGTAAAATTCCGGTTCAGGCGTTTGCCGTGTTTATAGCCTTTCCAATATGCGGTTTTAGCCTCGTCCCGGTATTCTTCCGGGATCGACTCGAGGTATTCATTGTAATCGCGGTTGAAAATCGTTTCGTCCTGGCAAAACTTGCGCCGGTAAGCCAATTGACCGCTGAGTTCGGCGATACGCAAATAGCGAAGTTTCGGGTCTTCGGGTGGCGACTCTTCCACGACCTCCGCCACCGGCGCAGGCTCCTTATCGGCTGTGGTTGCATCTTCGACAACATTCGCTTCGATCTCGCTATCATTGCGAATACGCGAGCGTGTCAGCCGCTCGCACTCGTCCTGCGACAGCAACGGCGTATCGTCCTTGCTCTTGTCGAAACCTTCCTGAAAAGCGTCACGCATAGAATCGCGGCTCTCGTTGGGCATCAGTTGCACCCGTTGGGTAAATTCGGCGAGCACGCTGGCCTCGCCGCACTGCAGCCGTGAATAACTGAGTGTGCCGAGCGTGCGGGATAGATTGACGATGGTGCCGGTGGCATTTGCGAGCGCGGTCTGGTCGATTTCGCCACCGTCGGCCGGCGCCTGTTGGTTGAGTTCGTCGATCGCCTTGTCGATGATCCCCAAGATCGAGTTCAATCCCTGGTCCAGCAATTCGGCGCGCGCCGTTAGCGATAGCGTCGCCAAAAGAAACAACGCTAGCGGCATCTTTAGAGATTTCATAGCCTTACCGTATTCTGCTGATAAACCAGATTTAATCATGGATCTCATACTTCATCTAGTATAGATATAGCTGCTGTTTTGCGCTGCATCACAAATTCAACGATAATGCTGCGTCTTTTTGCTCCTACCAGCCCGTTGAAACATCCGCAAGCTTCTTTCTGGTTCCGACCGGATTCGGTTACCGCCCGCAAAACGGATCCGTCGATTATGTCCTGGTTGCGCGACCAGGGCTCGCTGACGCGGCGCCTGGTGAATCGCTGTGGTCCGGATTTTTCGGTACGTCTGGTGGGCCAGCAGTGGATCCAACCCCGTATCGAAGAGGCATTGTTACTGAATATCCCACCGCGCCAAAAGGTTTTGTTGCGCCAGGTACAGCTGTTATGCGGACCGCAGGTATTGGTATATGCACGCTCCATCATCCCGCTGCAAACCCTGCGCGGCCGGCATCGTCACCTGAAATACCTGGGTGATAAACCGCTGGGCGGCTACCTATTCGCCCATCCCGATTTGGTCCGCGAGCATCAACAAATCGCCAGAATTTTACCCAAAGACCCTTTGTTCGATATCGCCTTGTCCGGCAGCCGGCAGGAATGCGAATGTATTTGGGGCCGCCGCTCATTGTTCAGGATCGGCACTAAGTCACTACTGGTTAGCGAATTCTTTTTACCCGGAGTACTGCGGTATTGAGCCCGACGACTCCCAGGATCGGATTTGTCAGTCTCGGCTGCCCCAAGGCGACGGTCGATTCGGAACAGGTGATTACCCAGCTGCGCGCCGAGGGTTACGCTATCGTTCCCGATTACGACAACGCCGATATGGTGATCATCAATACCTGCGGATTTATCGAATCCGCGGTCGATGAATCGCTGCAGACCATCGATGAAGCATTGCTGCGAAACGGGCGAGTAATCGTCACCGGCTGTCTCGGCAGCCGCGCGCAGATGATCAAATCCCGCTTTCCATCCTTGCTGGCGGTAACCGGCCCGCAGGCGCGCGACCAGGTGATGCAAGCTGTGCACCAGCATCTGCCCGCGCCGCACGACCCGTTTCTGGACCTGGTGCCGAAACAGGGTGTGCGCCTGACGCCGCGGCACTATGCCTATCTCAAAATATCCGAGGGCTGCAATCACCGCTGCAGTTTTTGTATAATTCCGTCACTTCGCGGTGACTTGACGAGCCGGCCGATCGATCAGGTGCTAGACGAGGCTCAAGTGCTGGCCGCGGCCGGGATTCGAGAGATTCTGGTAATTTCGCAGGATACCAGCGCCTACGGTGTCGATTGCAAATACGCCACGCGCTTTTGGCAGGGGCAACCGTTACAAACCCGATTTCTCGACCTGGCGCGGGCGCTCGGTCAGTTTGGGCTGTGGATACGGCTGCACTATGTTTATCCCTATCCGCACGTGGACGACGTGATTCCACTGATGGCGGACGGGGCAATCCTGCCCTACCTCGATATTCCGCTGCAGCACGCCAGTAAAACGATTCTCAAGGCGATGCGGCGCCCGGGCAGCCGTGAACGCGTGTTGGAACGCATCGCCAAATGGCGTGAAATCTGCCCTGAACTGGTTATCCGCAGCACATTTATCGTGGGATTCCCCGGTGAAACCGAGGCGGACTTCGAAGAGTTACTCGATTTTCTCGACTGCGCCCAGCTGGATCGCGTCGGATGCTTTACCTATTCAGCGGTCGAGGGTGCGGCCGCCAACGCCTTGCCCGACCCGGTGCCCGCCGCCGTTAAACAGGAACGTTATCATCGGTTCATGCAACGACAGCAAGTCATAAGCGCGCACAAGCTTGGCGCGCGCGTCGGCCAAGAGTTGACCGTGCTGGTGGAATCGGCCACGGAACGGGGCTTCGTGGCGCGTTCTTATGCCGATGCGCCGGAAATCGACGGCCTGGTGCATATCGACGTCGATCAATGCCTGTCGGTAGGCGATTTTTATCGGGTCGAAGTAACCGCCGCCGACGAATACGATCTTTACGCCAGGCTCAGCAGGTAAATATCGCCGTCCCGGATTCTGATCGGTAAGGATTCGAGACTTTGGCCCGGACAGGGGCCGAAAATACATTCACCGGTTTCGATCAAAAAACGCGCATCGTGCGTCGCGCACTGTATCAATGCGCCCTCCATATCGAGAAACTGGTGGTCGACCCATTCGAGCGGCGACCCGGTATGCGGACAACTGTTGCGGTAAGCAAAAAAATCTCCATCGCGCCGCACCACGAAACCATCGATCCGCTCACCGGCCGATTCCAGCGAGAATCCGAATGAGCCGGGGTCGGAGAGCCGGTCCGAGGCGCAAATTAAAGTTAAATTTTCCAATGTTTCCACTTATGAATTTCGACTCATAGCCGATATCTATCATGCAGCACTCACAGGGTATAACTC
>Ga0136654_1000137_pt1 | contig 23702 bp, 15 predicted proteins | sample InaspJWI70metaG_FD_94865 | JGI IMG/M metagenome (GOLD analysis project Ga0136654, IMG submission 94865) | Marine gutless worms symbiont microbial communities from Oahu, Hawaii - Inanidrilus sp. 1 OAHU.JWI-70 metaG (version 2) | ecosystem: Host-associated > Annelida > Digestive system >... | reverse complement strand
TTATGCGTATCGTCCAGCAGGCTGTAAAAACTTCAAAGATCACTTGGAAAGACGTTACCTGGGATATGGACCCCATATCCGAGTACTTTATGCCTGCTGGAGCTTTTTAGAGAACCGAATTGCCTTAAACCGACACTTAACACCTAAAACATTCGAAAATACAAATTTTCGAACTATCTTCCATGGGCGGACCTAAACGACACTATCACCGACACCGTAAAAAATTCGTCCGTAAAAAACCCCGTATTCTTAAAATCAAACCGGGAGCCGATACCAGCCTGAAAACGGTTTTTGCCGGAATTGGCAAGCCGGCTGCCAAGCCTTTCACACCGGACACCTTCCAGATTGACGCGGTTGAAGCTGTCAACACGGCTGACTGCCTGGTGACCGCTCCCACCGGTTCGGGAAAGACCTGGATCGCCGAGCAGACCATTGCGGCAGTTCTTGCGGATGGTGGCCGGGCATGGTACGCCTCACCCCTCAAAGCCCTGACCAATGCCAAATATGCCGAGTTCTCCGAGCTATTTGGAAAAGACAACGTGGGCATCCTGACGGGCGACCGCAAAGAGAATCCGGATGCCGCCGTAATTACCGGGACAACCGAAATCCTGCGCAATCAGCTTTACGATGCCATGCATCGCGGTGAAACCCTGGATACGAATTTCGTCATCCTGGACGAAGCCCATTTTTTAGGTGATCCGGATCGCGGAGTCGTCTGGGAAGAGATCATGATTTACCTGCCGGCACGCATTCCCCTGCTTATGCTTTCGGCGACTATAAACAACGCCGACCAAATTGCCGCCTGGTTGGAAAACCTGCGGCAAAAGCCCTGCACTGTGATTATGGAAACGCGCCGCCCGGTGCCCCTAGCGCCTCTCTTTTTTCACCCCTCTGGGACCCTGATGCCGCTAACGGTCCCTGGAAAGCCAGGGAAAAGCAAAAGACTCTTCAAGAAGGTACATGCTTATGTTGCCACAAAAAACCCGCCGCAACTGGCGCCGGCTCGTAGGCTGCCACCGTTTGGAGAGATGCTCAAGGTCTTACGAAAATACCGGTTGCTGCCGGCTATTTTCTTTCTGAAATCTCGCGCCGATTGTGACAACGCCCTGGAACTGTGCCGCCAGAATATTGACCAAGCCCAGGATCGATTAAGCCGTCTGGCCGACCGCATCGAAGAACTGACGGCGGCGAGCTCACATACTACCGATCACCGCCATAAATGGCACCTGGAAAACCTGGCGGTCGGAGCCCACCACAGTGGTCAGCTCCCGGCCTGGAAGATCGTCCTCGAGACCCTGATGACAGAAGGTCTGCTGGATGCGGTCTTTGCGACCTCCACTGTCGCAGCGGGGGTGAACTTCCCGGCCCGCACGGTTGTTTTTTTCAACTCGGACCGCTTCAACGGCACTGAGTTTTTACCCCTCACCCCTACTGAATTCCACCAGATGACCGGCCGGGCCGGACGCCGCGGCATGGATAAGATCGGATTTGTGGTGGCTGTCCCCGGCAGATTTATGGACATCCGTGCAGCCGCCCACTTGATGTCCGCCCCGCCGTCCAATGTCATGAGCCAGATCCGGATCAACTTTTCCATGGTGTTGAACCTGTTATTGTCGCACACCCCGGGCCAGGTGCGCGACCTGCTGGAACGATCTTTTGCCGCATACCAGATAACCGACAAAGTCAAAGGCAAACGGCTCAGAAGGTACGTGGGTTACGGCCAGCGCCACCTTATCGAAGACTTCAACCGGCACCTGGAATTTTTAAAGCACCACGACTATGTAGCCGAAGATGGCGCCCTGACCGAGGATGGCCAGTGGGCCTCCCGTCTGCGTGTAGACCAGCCGCTCTTGATTGCCGAGGGTTTTCGGAAAGGAATTTTCCCGGATACAGATCCCGCCCTCCTGGCGGCCATCATGGCCATCTTCGTATTTGAACGGGAAGCGGACGAAAAACTCGAAAAGAATCTGGTCGCCAAACCGCTGCGTAATCTCTACCGTCAGTTCGCGGTTACCCTCACACCATTCATCGATGAAATGGTGGACTGGGGATTTGAAACGCGGGTGATGTACCTGCGGCCGGCGGCGGCCCTGCACGCCTGGGCCCGCGGCTTTGCCTGGGAATTCATCATCGAACTTTCCGGATTGGAGGAAGGTAATCTGGTGATGCTGATACTGCGGACAGCAGACAACCTCAGGCATATCCGCGCTCTTAAAGATATTTTCCCGGAAGCTGCTGCGAGTGCCGGTGAAGCGATTGAGCTTTTGTTGAAAGATCCGGTACAAACGACCACATGAGCAGTCGGGAAGTTTTGTGGTCACACCGGTCCCGGATCGCGTCCGGGATGACGGGGAATTGCGCCCTACGTAGAACTTTGGTTGACCTGTCTGAACCTTTCCAACTTTGTTTCAAAATCAAGTAGATCAAACTGATCGCTGAGCTCGGTGGCTGAAAAGGTCAGGTGGGCAAACAGCTTGCCCTCGATGGCTCGCGCTTCCCGATGCATGCGATCCAACCAACTGCCCAATTCGCACGAGCCATTATATCGTTTCATTAGATCCGCCATGCGCTCATCCAGTGACACCAACTTGTTATGCATCACGCGTTTGTCGGCGTAGTTCACGATTTCCGCTGTGTTAGGTCTTCCATTCGCTTCAAAACCAACCAGCCTCACATGCTGTCTGACGGCATCCGCCACTTCCGGGTAACCCTGCTCTCGCAGGTAATCTGCGCCCGTAGCATCATGGCGTTCCATTGTATTCAAGCTTCGGGTCTTGGTGATATCGTGCAGCAGCGCCGCGGCCTTGACAAGGTCAGGATTCAGGTGGCGCCCACCGGAATTCAGCCTGTCCACCAGTAGGGTTGCCACCTGACATACCCGGATGGAATGGGTCACGATGTTGGGCAGCATTGCCATTTTGGTCATAATCCGGTAGCATTGGGTTTCAGAGGGGATGTTCATCCAGCGACTTTTCCTAATTACATTCGCGTTTCGATTAGTTTGCCGTCGGCAAATCTGGCCTGACTGCTATCTTTGTGCTCTCTTATACTATCTGACTTTGATTCTGTGCAACGTAAAACCCGTCTAAACCTATTTTACGGTTCCTTCAGGTTTTTACTTGACCTGGAAATTGATCCCCCGTAATGGGACCCAAGAAACAATCCTAAAATACGCCTTTTGGCCCAATCTCTGTGTTGGGCGTGCGTATCAAATCCTCGAAATACCTGATGTATTCCTCCGGTTTGATATGTACACCCGCCTTGACCTTGGACCAAAATGCGTATTTTATGACCGCTTCTATTACTCCTTAAAACCATATTGATCATAAAGGAACAGACCCATGGATTTTGAATGCATAATTTATGAGAAAAATGATGGGATAGCCACTATCAAACTCAACCGGCCGAAGGTTTTGAATGCGATGAACAAGCAGCTCTGGCTCGATTTCCAGGCGGCCCTTGATGATGCCCAAGCGGACAGCGCGGTAAAGGCCGTCATCGTTACCGGGGAGGGCCGGGCCTTTTCAACCGGGGCCGACCTGAAAGAATCCAAAACCCGGAGCATTGAAGATTACCGCGATTACCTCGAGGAACTTCAGGAAGCGTCCCGTAAAATTCTCAAATTCGAAAAGCCGACCATCGCCGCCATTAACGGCTATGCCCTGGGATCGGGATATGAATTGGCCCTCGCTTGCGATATCCGTCTTTCTGCTGAAGATGCTCAGATCGGCTCTCCGGAAGCCAGGGTTACCTCCTCTGTCACGGGCGGGGCCCTGCGTCTGGTCCAGGACCTGGTGGGGCCCGGCAAAGCCAAAGAACTGCTCTTCACAGCCGAGAATATCGATGGCCTTGAGGCGGCCCGTATCGGACTTGTAAATCAGGCGGTGCCGGCGGACCAGTTAATGACGGAAGCCGTGGCTATGGCTGAAAAGATTGCCGCCAACTCGGCTTTCTCGATCAAAATGATTAAAAAGGGGCTGCACATGGCCCAGGGCGAAGCCAGCCTGGAGGCCATCATGGATTTTGAAGTGGAAGCCTGTCTGGCGTGTGTGAGTACCAAGGAACGTCAAGAGTCTTTGCAGGATTTCGAAGATCGCAAGAAATAGTGCCCGTCTATTCCAAATACTTAGACCTGTTTTAAGTTTTAGGTTTTATGTTTTAAGATTTTTTCTTTCCTAACACTTAAGACTTAACACGTAAAACCTTTTGCGGGAGCAATATCATGCTTGAAAAAGTACTGAATGCCGAATCGGTCGCAGTGGTGGGCGCCTCGAAAAATGAAACTAAACGAGGCTATCAGACCATCCGCACCCTGTTGGAAGAAAAGTATGAAGGGGACATTTACCCGGTCAATCCCAAAGAGACATCCATCCTGGGGTTCAAGTGCCACCGGGCCGTGTCCGAAATCGAGGGATTCGTCGATCTGGCGCTGATTGCCACCCCGGCCCGCACCCTGCCGGCCGTCCTAAAAGACTGCGGGAAGAAGGGGGTTCAGGGCGCCGTAATTCTGGCCGGCGGTTTTGGTGAAACCGGAAAGGATGGCCGCAAACTTGAAAATGAAGTTGTGGCCATTGCCGGCAAGTACGGCATCCGCCTGATCGGGCCCAATACTTCCGGGATGATGAATCTGGGAGCCGGTTTGAACCTGGTGGGCATGCGGGAGGTCCCCAAAGGCGATATCGCCCTGCTCTCCCAGAGCGGCAACATGGCCCTGACTTTGATCACCGAAGCCCGCCTGAAAAGCAAGAAGGGCTTTTCCTATTATGTGGGCGTCGGCAACGAGGCGGACATTAAGTTTCATGAATACCTGGAGTTCTTCCGCCAGGACTCCGGGACCAGTGTGATTCTCATGTATGTCGAAGGCATGCGTCAGGGGCGTATGTTCCTTGAGCAGGCCTATAAAACGACTGTCGAAAAGCCAGTGGTTCTGCTTAAAAGCGGCCGTTCAGCCACCGGCAAACGGTCGGCCGGTTCGCATACCGGCGCCCTGGCCGGAATGTCTGCGGTTGCCGACGGTGCCTTTAAACGCGCCGGCATCATCACCGTGGAAAAATCAGACCAACTGTTTCCCGCAGCCGAGGCGCTTTCCAACCTGCCGCCAATCAAGAACAACAAGGTAGCCATATTGGCAGACGGCGGGGGCCACGCCACTATCGCTGCAGACCTGTTGACCGACCTGGGTGTAGAAATCCCCGAGCTGGGCGAGAAAACCCAGGAACGCCTGCGGGAACTTTTGCCGGCCGCTGCCTCGGTGCCGAACCCCGTAGACGTGGCCGGCGGCACGGATTCGGATCCTTCGATCTTTGCCGACTGCGCCCGGGCCATATTGAAAGACCCCAATGTCGGCGGACTACTGATTGTCGGCCTGTTTGGCGGGTATGGTATCCGCTTTGCCGAAAGCCTATCCCTGATGGAGGAGGATGCAGCCCACCGTATGGGCAAAATGGTTAAAAAGAGCCAGAAACCAATCGTGGTCCATAGCCTGTTCAGCTCCGCCCAGCCCCACAGCCTTGACCTTTTGCGCTATTACAAGATCCCCGTGTATGATTCGTTGGATGTGGCCACAAAATGCATTGGCGTCCTCTCAGAATACGGCCAGTATCTCGGTGGTTATCACGCAAAATTCAGCTTTAACATTGAAGCCGGTAAAAAAGCCCAGCCGAAAGTTCAGGCCTTGATCGACAATGCCCGCCAGGAAAAGCGCCGCGCCCTGCTCGAAAACGAGGCCAAACAGATTCTGACGGCCCATGGTGCGGACATCACCGACCAGTTACTTGCCGAAACAGCCGCCGATGCGGTGAAAGCCGCCAAAGCGATCAAAGGGCCGGTTGCCTTGAAAATTGTCTCCCCTGACATCCTCCATAAAAGTGATGCCGGCGGTGTCAAACTCAACCTGGTCGATGATGCCAAGGTAGAAAAGGCCTTCAACGCCATCATGCGTAACGCAAAACGCTATGACGCCAAGGCAGATATCCGCGGCGTCCTCGTCACGCCCATGCTCAAGGATGGTATGGAAATCATTATCGGTACGAAAATCGACGACCAATTCGGGCCGGTTATTATGTTTGGCATCGGGGGCGTCCTGGTGGAGGTGTTGAAAGATGTGGTCTTCCGCGTCCTGCCGATCTCGCGCCGTTCGGCCCGCCACATGGTGGACGAAATTCGATCGACGAAACTGTTGGACGGCTTCCGGGGAGGCCGCCCCAGTGACCGGAAGGCGGTCGTCAACCTCATGTTGACCGTATCGGAAATTATTGAAGCCTACCCTGATATCGAGGAACTGGATCTCAATCCGGTCCTGGTGCATGCGAAGGGCTTGAGTATTGCGGATGCAAGGATAATTCTGCGTAGAAAATCATGCGCTGTGCATTCTGGAGGTAGGGGTTGTAATGCCGCCACTTAGAAGCTATCTCAAAAAACGGATTTTAGTTCAAAATGACGCGAAGCTAATGCCTATTGTGGTGCAAGGCGGCCGCGAATATCCAACCGGAGGTGCCAGCGGAGCCAATGCCTATCGTGGTAAATACTTGCAGTGTTTCGAGGATAGCACTTACGCTTCACTCCGTGCCGGATATGAACGCCCAACGCCGAGTTTGGGCTAAAAGACTTTTTTGGGATGACTTATGGCCTTCTTGCAGCAGTCGTCCATTTTCCTTATTTACCGGCTGCGGACTGCTTCTCTTTTCGGAACGTCCCCGTGGTCAATTTGACAATATCTCTGATAATCAGGTAAAGTGCCGGCACGTAGAGCAGAGTCAGTACGGTTGCCACCAGCAACCCAAAGCTGATGCTTACCGCCATGGGAATCAAAAACTGCGCCTGGAAGCTCCTTTCCAGCAGCAGTGGAAAAAGCCCGGCAATGGTGGTCAGCGAGGTGAGCAGGACGGGCCGGAAACGGGCAATCCCCGAAGCCACCACGGCTTTTTCGATCACAATCCCGCTGCGTCCGGCCCGGTTGATAAAATCAATCAGGATCAGGCTGTCGTTCACCACGATCCCCGACAAGGCCACAATCCCGAAAATACTGATCATGGTGAAATGCAGCCCCATGATCAAGTGCCCGCCGATCGCACCGATCAAGCCGAAAGGAATGGCCATCATGATGATGACCGGCTGGATATAGGAACGAAACTGGCTGGCCAACAGTAGAAAAACGCCCATCATGGCCAGAGCAAAGCCCTTCTTGAGACTTTCCAAAGACTCGCGGGTCCGCTTCTCCTGCCCTTCCAGGTTATAAGACACCCCGGGATAGCGGGCCAATAAATCCGGAAGAAAATTCGCTCTAAGACCGGCTACGATGCGGCTGGCGTTGCCGACGTTTTCGTCGAGATCAGAGCTAACCGTAATCACCCGGTTACGGTCTACCCGCCGGACCGCCGAGTAAGCCCGTCCGGTTTTGATGGCCGCGACCTCCTCTATCGGAATCTGGCGGCCGTCGGCCGTCCGGATGCGCATGTTTTCGATACCGGACAAACTGCGGCGATCTCTTTCCGCATATCGAACCATTACTTTCAAATCATCCCGGCCGCGCTGAACCCGAACGGCCTCCTCACCATAAAATGCCTGGCGCAGTTGACGGGCCAAATCCAGCATGGTCACCCCTACCGCCCGGGCTCCTGGAAGAATTTCAAGCTGCTTCTCTTCTTTGCCGGGCTTGAAATTATCGGTCACATCGTAGGTGCCCGGATAGGCGGCCAGTTCGGCCTTGAGTTCATCGGCCGCCAGGCGCAATTGTCTGAAATCGTCACCGATGAGTTGAATCTCAATGGGATTGCCGGCCGGCCCACCTTCAATTGTAAAAAAGGAGAGCTGTTCGACGCCGGGCACTTCCCCCACCAGTTTACGCCATTGCCGCACAACATCGTTCACAGAAATCTGCGGGCGTTCGGCAGACGGGGTCAATTCGATCCAGATTTCGCCGCAATGTCCACCCCATACCGGCGGTTTCCAGTCCCGCCGGGGGATAAGGCCGACCATGGAATACACATTGGTGACCAGGCGCTTACCCTTGATCTGGTTCGTTTCGTAATGACTATCAAGCTCGAAAGCACTGGTTTCCACGTGGGCAATCGCCTCTGAAGTCAATTCGATGGGCGTTCCCAGAGGGTAGTAGACCTCGGCAATAATCCAATCGCTTTCCCCCTTGGGCATGAACACAAAGGGCACATAACCGCCGCGGATGATCCCCAGGCTGATAATCAGGACGCCGACACCGATTGAAAACGTAAAATAACGGTTGTTGACCACGTATTTAAGGGCCGGCGCGTAGAAATCATTGATGAAACGCTCCATCGTATTTTCGATCTTGCCCCTTATCCGGGCATGCCACCCTTTGATCTTTTCCACCTGGCGCTGGGTTCGAGCCAAGGCTTGGTTCAGGTGGGCTGGTAGAATAATCAAGGCTTCGAATAGAGAGAAGAGGAGGATGCAGATGACCGCAGTAGGCATCACCGCGATAAATTTGCCCATGATACCGGTAATGAAGAGCAGCGGCGTAAACCCTACAACCGTCGTTGCAATAGCCATGAACACCGGACCGCCCACCTCGCCCAGACCATCGATGACGGCGTTGGTGTGGCTTTTACCGCGCTCAAAATGTGAAAATATGTTCTCCCCCACGATAATGGCATCATCCACCAATATCCCCAGGGTCATGATGAACGCAAACAACGAGATCATGTTGACCGTCGATCCGTTATAATCAAGCACTAAAAAGGCCCCCATAAAAGAGATGGGAATCCCGATCGCCACCCAGAAGGCCAAACGCAGGTTTAAAAACAGGGAAAGCACCAGGAACACCAGGAAAATACCCTGGGCACCGTTGCGGAGCAGGAGGTTGATCCGGTCGCGGACCATAATCGATATATCGAACCAGGTGGAAATCTGGACACCACCGGGTAGACGCTCACGGTTGGCAGCCACATAGGCCCGGACCGTATTGGATATCTCGATGACATCTTCGTGTTTGGTGCGATTGACCCGGACCATGACGGCCGGCTTGCCGTTGAACTTGGTGATGATATCGGCATCTTCAAAGCCGTCTGTCACCCGGGCAACATCCCCAAGATACAGCACAGCACCATCGTCCAGGGTGATCAAAGGCAACTTTTCAAATTCACGTCCGGTGTAACGCTGTCCCATGGACTTGACCAGGATCTCACCACGTTTGGTTTTAATGGTGCCGCCGGGCAGATCGATACTCCCGGTCCGGACGGCCGCGACGACCTGGTCGAAGGAAAGGTTGTAACGCCGCAGATCTTCTTCCGATACTTCCACCGAAATCTCATAGTCCCGCACGCCGACTAGCTCAACCAGTGATATCGGTCCGGTATTGATCAGGTCGTCCCGGATCTTTTCGGCCGTCCTGCGCAGCAATTTTTCGGATACATCCCCGTAGACCCCCACGGTGATGGTCGGATCCTTGTTGATGATTTCCACAATAACCGGATCCTCGGCTTCGTCGGGGAAGGTATCGATCAGATCGATCTGGGTCTTCATGTCATCCAGGACGGTTTGCAGATCGGCATTCGAGTCGATTTCTACCGTTACGGATCCCAACCCTTCGTAGGAACCGGAGCGGATCTTGGAGATGCCCTCCACCCCTTTTATCTGCTCTTCGATCTTGATGCTGATGCCCTCTTCGACCTCCTGGGGACTGGCGCCCGGATAGGTAACCGAGACGTTGATCATATCTAGCGCGAACTGGGGAAACATCTCGCGGCGCATGCCCAGCACGGTGAAAAGACCCGCCATGATAATGAAGATCATGATCAGGTTTACCGAAACGCTGTTATTGACGGACCAACGGGCAAGGGATTTCATTGCTGTTCAGGTTAAAGGTTGAAGGTTGAAGGATCCCAAACTCTTAGTTCTAATGTTCCCGGTTTATGATTTTGATTTTAACCGTGAACCCTGAACTCTGAACCTTTGAACGATAGTTTTATTTTTTAATCCTAATCTTCTCCCCGCCGGCGACACCCGCCAGGGGGGTTTTGATGATCAAATCGTCGGCGGTGATGCCCTGGTCGACAAAAACCGTTTCACCCAGACGGCGCACCACGCGCACGGGTTGGATCCGTAACTCGTCCCCGGAGGCCACAAGTACCGTATCATCGGCCTGGACCACATACCGGGGCAGCTTAAACAGCTGCTCCATCTGACGGCCCCGGATTTCCACCTCCACAAACATGCCCGGACGCAGTCCGTCCAGATCAGCCGGCCCCGAACATTGACCGACTGTCTGACCGTCGAGATCGATCTCTATTACAAATCGCTGCATACGGGTCTTTTCATCCAGACCGGCCATCACCCGGGCCAGTTGACCCGACCACCGGGCCCCGCCGACATTGCCGGGCAAGCGGATATCGGCCTTGAATGCGGACAGGCCCCGATCACCGTTGCGCAGCCATTTCAGATCATGCAAAGGGACGGATACTTCTATATCCAGGGCGTAGGCTTTATAAATGCTTCCCAGGTACTGCCCGGTGTCGACATGCTGGCCGGTCTCGATCTTCTTCTCCAGAACCCACCCACCGAAAGGCGCCGTGATTTTGGTCCGTTCCAGATTATACTCAGCCTGCTGCAGGGCGGCCCGGGCAATCTTTCTATCCGATTCCAAACCAGCCTGCAGCGGACCGATCAGGGCCAATTGATTTTCGATGGCTTGGCGTTTCACCCGGCTGGCCAAATAACCTTGTTCGGCCCGGTCGCGGTTCGTGCGGGATGTAACCTGGTTTTTATACAGATCGTCCAGGCGGTGGAACTCGTCTTCGGCCAGTTGTATATCTTCTCTGGCAATGGCCAGGTTGGCATTCAAATTCTTTACATCCTGCTGCAGCTTTCGCAATTGCGCGGCAACCCTTTCCACCTGCCCGCGGGCACGCTCCACCTCTAACGAATAGGGAACCGGGTCAATAACCGCCAGCACAGTTTCCCGGTTGACACAATTGCCTTCCGCAAAGCTCTTGGCCATGTTGGTTATTTCACCCCTGACCTCGGCAACCAGCAGTAATTTTTCACGCGGGCGAATGGTGCCGAATACGTTGACCGGCATAATGACGGTCTGCGGCTGGATAGAAATCACCTCAACAAGTCGGCCGGTTTTTGGCGGCGGTTGTCGCTGGGCCTTGGGGCGCAGGGCTACCAGCGTAACGGCCACGACCAAGGCCAAAGCCAATACAAGCATAACCCGCATCGGTTTAAAGAGAAATCTGCTTTGCATACCTATCACTCCATCAGTAGAGCCAACATCGGCAGCATCCAGATTATTGGAATGGTCTCAACTATATACATCGATAATCCGAGGCTTGTCCAGTACCGATAGCGGTAGCCCTGAATCATTTGGTCTTGTTGCGCGGTCACCCGCCGAAGAAAGTCCCCGTCTATCAGGTGCATTGCCAATGCTTGCAGCAAGATGGGTTTGGGGCCTCGCTGTCTAAGTACAATAGGAAAATTTTGCATCGCGCTGAGGCGTAGAGACGCAGAGAAGGGCAAAAACAGGGATTCGTCGCGCTATCGCGCGAAAACCGTTTCAAGCCTTATGCTATAGCGGCCCCTTTGGTATTAATCCCGTGTAGCGGGAATATTTTCATGGATTCTCTGCGTCTTTGCGCCTCTGCGCGAGAATCATGTTTTTCCATTATAGCCAAAGGACTCTGACCTGGCCCTGTCAACCAGGTTTTTAAATGCTGAATAAAAAAAGGCCGGCACCCTTTTCGGGGTACCGGCCTCTAACAGATTCCGTCACCGTGACAGGTTTTTTCTGCTATTAGAGCTCTTCAATAGCTTCGGTCAATTCAGGCAGAAAATCCAGGATGTCGGCTTCGATACCCACATCGGCCAATTGAAAAATAGGCGCCTTGGGGTTTTTGTTGATCGCAACGATAAATGGATTGCCTTTTAATCCGCCCATATGCTGGAAAGAGCCGCTGATACCGGCCGCGATATAAACCTTGGGCTTGACGGTCTGCCCGGAAGTTCCGACCTGACGGGATTTTTCCAGCCACTTGGCATCCACGATCGGCCGCGAGCAGGAGACCACCGCACCCATGGCATCCGCCAGCTCCTGGGCAATTTCGATGTTCTCTTCATCCTCGATACCACGGCCGACAGAGACCAGGACATCCTCTTTGGTGATATCCACGTCGCCGGTTTCGGCCGCCACAACTTCCAGAAATGTGCGCCCCACGGAAAGGTCACCGGCATCACCGGACTTGTCGACGACCTGACCACCGGCCGACTTGCTCTCATCAGCCGCAACGGCGCCCGGACGAATATTGAGAACCACGCCGGCGCCGCAGTCACAATCCACATGGGTGCTGACCGCGCCGCCGAATTCCTGGCGTACGAGTTTCAGGGTGGTGCCGTCCAGGCCCTCGATATCGACGACATCGGCACCAAAGGCGGAATCCAGTTTGATGGAAAGGCCCGGCCCCAAATCCATTCCGAAGGTATCATGGGGCAGCAGCACAATGGCATCGACCGGCAGCAGGGCGACCAGCAGTTTCCGGATGACTTCCGCGTTGGGATAAGCCAGGGCATCATTATCAACTTTCCAGACCTCGCCAAACGAGTCCGCCATGTCATTACATACCGTATCCAGGGCTGCACCCGAACCGGTTACAATTGCGGTGGCGGCGGCGCCGGCATCAATCTTTTTAGCCGCCGCGGCCTGTTCCAGAGCAGAATCATCGGCCACACCGTCTTTATGGGTAATATAAGCAAAAATCTGCGCCATTATTTGAGCCCTCCTTTAGCCTTTAAGAGTTCAATCAGCTTCTCAATGATCTCTTCGGTGCTGCCTTCCAACATCTCGGCACCTTCACCCAGATCCGGTACGAAGTAGTCCAGCCGTTTCACTTTGGCACCGGCGGCACCAACGGTACCGGCATCGAGACCCAAATCGGAAGCGCCCATGGTCGGGATATCGACCGAGGCCACCTTGCGGATACCGCGAATCCCGACATAACGGGGCTCGTTGATACCGGTCTGGATGGAGAGCACACACGGCATATCGATTTCGTTCATCTCCTGATTGCCGCCTTCGATCTCGCGGCCCACGGTCAATTTGCCGGATCCGACGTCGATCTTGTTGACCAGTGAGGCATACGGCATATCCAGCATTGCGGCCAGCATGCCGCCTACCTGGGCGGCTCCGTCGTCCGCCTGGGCACCGGTGAGAATCAGGTCATAGTTGCCTTTTTGGACGGCCGCGGCCAGTGCGGCGGCAATTCCCTTCCCGTCGGAGTCTTCAAACGCTTCATCGTCAAGCAGCAGCCCGTTGTTGGCACCCATGGCCATTTCCCGCCGCAGCACCTCTTCGGCCTCCTCGTCGCCTACGGTGACCACGGTAACACTGCCGCCTTCCTTGTCGGCGATCTGGATGGCTTCTTCGACCGCATAGTTGTCCCACTCATTGACCGAGTAGACGAGATCGTCCCGATCAATATCATTTCCGGCGCTGTTGAGTTCAATTTCGTTTTCAGAGGCATCCGGAACTCTTTTAACGCATACCAAAATCTCCATTGCATTCCTCCCAGGTATTTTTAATAACCATCCTAAAAAGTCTTTTGGCCCAATCTCTGCGTTGGGCGCTCGGTTCCAGTCCTCAAAATACGGGTGTATTCCTCCGGGTAGAACCTCGCGGCCGCCTTGACCTTGAACCAAAATCCACTTCTACGACAGCTTATCACGGTTTGCCCTGTCCGCCTGGCCGGTGAGGGTACCGGGCGGGCAGGGTGTTTCATTATTGAATATGCATAGCAACCAGTTCGGCCAGTTCGATGGCTTCCATCTTGCCTTCCATCCCGGCCACTTTGATCGCATCCTCTATATTAACCAGGCAGAAGGGACAGGCGGTCACGATAACGTTGGCACCGGCCGCAGCCGCCATCTCAACCCGCAGGACCCCCATTCTGGTTTCCTCTTCCGGTTCATAAAAAAGCATCAGACCGCCGCCGCCACAGCAGAAGGAGCGATCCCGGCTCTTGAGCATTTCAACCCGGTCCAGGCCGGGAATGGCATCCAGCACCTGGCGGGGGTCCTCGTAGAGTTCGTTGTGTCGGCCGAGATAGCACGGATCATGGTACGTATACGTCTTTCCGTTCCCTGAGACCGGTTGCAACGTCAAGCGACCCGAGGTGACAGCGCGGACCACGACCTGGCTGATGTGTTCAACCGGCGGCACATCGGTGTAGTCGTTCTTGAGGGCATTCAATGCATGCGGATCGGCTGTCACGATCTTTTTGACGCCTGAGTTGGCAATGGCATCAATGTTCTGGTCACGCAGGTCCTGGAACAACATCTCTTCGCCAAAGCGTTTGGCCTCATGACCACTGTCTTTTTCCTGCTTGCCGAGAATTCCGAAATCTACACCCGCGGCGGTCAGCACCTTGGCGGTGGCCTGAGCGATGCCCTGCATGCGGTCGTCGTAGGACGATATGCTATCCACGAAGTAGAGCGTGTCCCCCAGGGCGCCTTTCTCCAGAACCTGGACCTCGCACGCGGCCTTGAATTCCTTATCCTTGAGCGCCCAGTCGGCACGCTTCTTTTCCATCTTCCCCCAGGGGTTACCCCGTTTTTCAAGTGCCCTGAGCGGCTTTTGCAAGGTCTGCGGCACCATGCCTTCATCTACCATGCCCCGGCGCAAATCGACCATTTTGTCGATGTACTCGATCCCCAGCGGACACTCCTGTTCGCAGGCACCGCAGGTTGTACAGGACCAGATCTCGTCTTCCTCATAAATACTGCCGATCAGCGGTTCGCTCTCTTTGAACTTGCTGCCGACCGGATACCAGGGGTAGTTTTTAAAGATCAGATCCCGTCCTTTGATGGAGATAAAGCGCGGCGACAGCGGGCGGCCCACTGCATTGGCCGGGCACTGGTCGCTGCAGCGACCGCAGTCGGCACAGGAATAGAAATCCAGCAAGTGTTTCCAGGTAAAATCTTCAAGTTTTTTGACGCCGAAAGATTCGAGATCGTCAAGCTGCTCATCCGAAACCCCGTGCCGCACCGGTTTGACCGTTCCCCGGTCCAGACGCATGAAAAACACGTTGAAAAGGGAGGTGATAACGTGAAAATGTTTGCCCAGCGGCAGAAAACAGAGAAAGAAGAAAAAGGTAACGTCATGCACGTAAAAGGATAACAGGTGCATGGTCTGGAGGTGCTCGATGGACGTATTCCACAAAAACACTTTAAACAGCCAGGGCAGCGTGAGCGGCGTTAAAAATTCAGCCGGCATTCCCTTGCTGGTCTGGGCGGCAAGCAGCGTTGCCTCGAACAGACTTTCGGAAACCATCAAGGTGGCGATCACAGCCAACACGAACACCGCTTCACCGGTATGGTCATGGCCGTATTTTTCCGGTACTGCGTACCGAGCCGGTCTTTGTATCCCACGGCGGTAAGCGGCAACGATAACGGTTACAAAGACCACCGTGGCCATCACGTCTTTCAGCACGTTGTAAATATGACCGACCGGTCCGTCGAAACCGGGAAAAACAAAACCATCGTAAAGTCCAATAATGACCAATGAAATCGAGCGAATACTCAGGGCCAAGAATCCAAAAAAAATCAGGATGTGGAGGATACCGGCTGTCCGGTAGCGAGGTTGCCGCCACTGTGCCAGCCAGATCTTGAGCACCTTAAAAATGCGTTCCGAATACCGGTTCAAACGAAAATCCGGAGCTGCTTTTACCAGGGGGGCCACGCGGGTGGCCATGATATAGGTAAAAATTACAACCCCGGCTATGGGGATGATCAACGATAGGAACCATGTGGGAATAAATAGAAAGTATGCTTTGGCCGGGCCAATTAACGCTGTTTCCATGGGTAACTAATCCTCTCCCTTCAATAGTAAAGGTCTCACCAGAATCCGCGCTTCCCTAAACGAATCTGCCCGCTATGGGTTGCGGATGAACATCCAAACGGCCGTTCAATATAAATGAATGAGCATTCATTCATTTATCTACTGACTTTGATCGTGTCAAGGAAAAATAGACGAAAATGATATAAAAACCGTCAGGATATTTCCCTTTCCGCAATACCCGGGCGGACGACAGATCCGCAATATGGGGGAACATGTTTGGGTCGCGGCATTAGCCACGCGCAACATGGCGCGATGGTGTCGCCGGACCGAATTTTCGTTGGGCGGAAACCACCATAGGACGGCAAATTTCAACTCAAAACCGTCCGTGTATCAGCGGTTTTACCCAGGGTGGCAGGAGTCTGAAAGCTTGTTGAGCCATCAGAAAAATGTACTATGCCACAAAAAAACACATTTTAAAAGGGTTATGTGGACAAGAGGATTTCTTGACAATCTCCTTGATTCGGCATATGAGCAATTACTTGGTTTATCAGGGTATTTCTCAGTTTTCCCTAGAAGCTGTTTCAAAAAAACGGATATTGGTTCAAGATCAAGGCGGACGCGACATTTGAACCGGAGGTGCCAGCGGAGCCAATGCCTATCGTGGTGAATACTCCGGTATTTCGGGGTTTTAAATATCGTAACCAACGCCGAGATTGGGCAAAAAGACTTTTTTGATATAGCTTCTAATCAATTAAACCGAATGTAAAGGAGGCCGCTCGTGACAACCGATTTAAAGTATACCGACACCCCCTGGACCGCCCATTATGAAGACGGTGTACCGGAACAGATTGACTATGAAGGCGTCTGTCTACCGGAATTTCTGGAAAGATCGGCCCGGGATTTTCCAGAAAACATGGCGCTCTTATTTCAGGGGTATCGGATGTCCTACCGTGAGTTGAAAGCGATGGTGGATCGTTTCGCGTCCGTCCTGACCGGATTCGGCATTCAGAAGGGAGACAGCGTGGCCATCTTGCTGCCCAATGTAATCCCCTGCGTGGTCGCCTATTATGCCATATTGAAAATCGGCGGCATCGTGGTCATGAACAATCCCCTCTATTCGGACCGTGAACTGGAACACCAGTTCAACGACTCGGGCGCCAAGCTGTTGATTACCCTGGATCTGTTGGGCAACCGCATGATCGACCTGCGGCCTAAAACCAGCATCAAGGAGATTGTCTATACGTCCATCGGCGACTACCTGCCTTTTCCGAAAAACCTCTTGTTTCCGCTCGTCGCCAAAAAGAAACAGCTGGCGGCCGATGTCAAAACAGCTGAAAAGGTCTTTAAATGGAAAGCCGTATTGGCTACAGCCGGCGCCGACGTTCCCGCGGCAGATCTCTCTTTTGAAGATACCGCCATGTATCAGTATACCGGCGGTACCACTGGTGTTTCCAAGGGGGTCATGCTGACCCACGGCAACCTGAGCAAGCAGGTGCAGCAACTCCGGGGCTGGTTTCCCACCTTTAACCGGGGTGAAGAAATAATGCTCAGCGCCCTGCCCTTCTTCCATGTGTTCGGCCTGTCCGTGGCCATGAACTTATCAATTTTTATGGGCTGGGGAGACATCCTCGTTCCCAAGCCGCAGCCGGAGCAATTGCTGGAGACCATTGGAAGATTCAAACCGACCTTTGCACCCCTCGTCCCGACCATGTATATCGGCATGCTCAGCCACCCCAATATCAACAACGTGGACATGACCTCCATCAAAGGCTGTTTTTCAGGTAGTGCCCCCCTGCCCATAGAAGTCATCAAGGAGTTCGAAGAAAAGACCGGTGCCATTATCGTGGAAGGTTTCGGCATGACGGAGTCCACCCCGGTTACCCATGTCAACCCGTTTGCCGGCGGCAAACGTAAAGTAGGCAGCATCGGCATCCCCATCAGTGACACGCTGTGCCGGATTGTGGATATCGACAACGGTGAAACGGACATGCCCGTTGGCGAAACCGGGGAACTTCTGATCAAAGGCCCCCAGGTCATGAAAGGCTATTGGGGAAGGCCGGATGCCACCGCGGAAACCATTACCGGCGGCTGGCTGCACACCGGCGATATCGCCAAGATGGACGCGGAGGGATATTTTTACATCGTCGACCGCATGAAAGACATGATCATCTCCGGCGGATACAATGTCTACCCCCGGGATATTGAAGAAGTCTTCTTTGAACATCCGAAGGTATTGGAAGCGACCGCCATCGGCATCCCCCATCCGAAACGGGGTGAGCAGGTCAAGGTGTTCGTGGTCCTCAATGAGGGAGAGACGGCCACTCAGGAAGAGTTGCTCGAGTACTGTAAAGGCAAGCTGGCCACTTACAAGCTGCCCACCATGATCGAATTCAGAGATGAACTGCCTAAGACCAATGTCGGGAAAGTTTTGAAAAAAGACCTGCGGGCTGAAGAACTGGCCAAAGAGGCGGAATAATTTCTTACCTTAAAGTCGCATGCAAGTTGTCATTCTGAGGAGTACGGCGACGAAGAATCCCCTACAGGGGAGGATGACCTTTGCGTGCTGGGGACTCTTCGCTGCGCTCAGAGTGACAGGATGCGGGGCAGATCCAGATCGTTTAATAAGGGCATTTTAACAGAATTAAAAAGCAAAAAGGCGGGGAATACTTCCCCGCCTTTCTTAATGCTATATTTGCTTGGATATTACTTGCCGCAAAAGGCGTTCTCATCGATATCCACAGCCGCACCGCTGGTTCCCAGGATGGCCTTCATTTTACCGAAGGTGACCGGGAGAACGGTTTCAATAAAGAATTCGCAGGATTTCAGCTGACCTTCATAGAAGGGTTTGTCCTTCTTCTTGGCTTTTTCGAGTTTCTGGCTGGCAACTACCGCCCGCCACAGCAGCATCCAAGCCATGGTCACATCCCCGGTCGCCTCCATGAACGGATGCGCAAAGGCAAAGGCTTTCAGGACATCGGGACTCATGGCTGTTGCGCCCATGTGCATGGCGACTTCACCCAGTTTGTTGAGCATATTTTCAACGGTATCCGCCGCCCCCTTGAGGCTCTCGATTTCCCGGGCGGCAGCGATGGTTTTCTGGACCTCACCCATGAGGTCCATAACCGCCTTGCCCTTGTTCATCCCGAGCTTGCGGCCCAAGAGGTCCATGGCCTGAATGCCATTGGTACCTTCGTAGATCATGGTAATACGGCAATCCCGTAGCAGCTGTTCTTGAGGATACTCCTTGATGTAGCCATAGCCGCCGAACACCTGCATGCCATGGCTGCAGACTTCAAAGGCCTTGTCGGTCACATAGCCTTTGGCTACCGGGGTAAGAACTTCGATCAGCCCCTGAAATTTATCTTTCGTCTCCTGGTCGTCGGAAGTATGGATCGTGTCTTCACAGTAGGCGACATAGTACAGCAGGCTGCGCATGCCCTCGATGTATGCTTTCATCGTCAGCAGTTGCCTCCGCACATCCGGGTGCTGAATAATGGGTACGGCCGGAGCATCCTTGTCCATGAAGGCCAGAATGTTCTTACCCTGGACTCTCTCACGGGCATAATTGACCGCGTTGAGGTAGGAGCTCGATGCACAGGAAAAACCCTGCAGCCCCACCAGCAAGCGGGCTTCGTTCATCATGAGAAACATGGCTCGCATGCCCTTGTTCTCCTCACCAAGCAGGGTACCGCGGCATTTGCCCTTCCCGCCGAGCGCAAGACTGCAGGTTGAATTGCCGTGGATGCCCATTTTTTCTTCTATACCGGTACAAACCACATCATTGGGTTCGCCGAGGCTGCCGTCGTCATTGACCCAGATCTTGGGTACCAGAAACAGCGAGATGCCCTTGGTGCCTTCTGGAGCACCTTCGATGCGCGCCAGTACCGGATGGATAATGTTCTCGGACAGGTCGTGCTCACCGCCGGAGATAAAGATTTTATTACCGGTGATGGCGTAAGTACCGTCGTCATTCTTTACGGCCGTCGTCGTCAGGGCCCCGACATCAGACCCGGCCTCCGGTTCCGTAAGGAGCATGGTGCCGGTCCATTCACCGGTATACATCTTCTTCAAAAACAGTTCTTTTTGTTTGTCGGTACCGAACGCCTCTACCAGTTTACCGGCCCCGTGAGTAAGCCCGGGGTACATCATAAAGGCGAAGTTGGCGCCTACAAAATAATCGCTGGCAGCCATGGCAACGCTTTTGGGCATACCCTGGCCGCCCCACTCGGGATCTTCGGACATGGCCAGCCATTCCCCTTCGATGAAAAGGTCGAACACCCGTTTAAATGACTCCGGGGTCGTCACCACGCCGTTTTCCAAACGGCAGCCCTGTTCGTCCCCCTCCTTGGAAGTCGGCAAGATCTCCTTGATGGCCAGGTTGCGGGCCTCCTTGACGATCATGTCGATGACCTTTTTGTTGAATTCAGCGTAATCTTCTTTTTCGCTGAATTGGTCAACCTCAAGCTGTTCGTGTAATACGAAGTCGATATCTCTTCTGTCTGCGATTTGCTGTGCCATAATCCTCTATCCCCTCTGGCGGACGCAACCGGAACCGCCGGGTTCACGTTTGCGAGCACCTTAGTTTTGTGCGGCCACCAGCCGCCTAAGGTTCGTCGGCGGTGTGCCAGCATCCATCATGGTACTACCCATATCGTCCAACCAACAGCTTTCTGGGCAGTCCCCTCAACTGCGTGTCACTTCGGGGTTCCCCACACCCCTTATAAACAGGTCGACCAACGGGTCGGCCATGGAAACCAGATCGTAACTGCCACCGGAATGGAGCCAGGTATTGATCACTTCATCGATGGCACCGATAATGAACCGTTTCACCAGCCCCATGTACAGGTCTTTGCGCATCAGGCCTTCATCCTGCCCCCTCTCAACAATTTCGGATACCAGGTCCAGGTACATTTTAGACATTTCCCGAATCTGCTCTTCACACATCCGGCTGAAACGGCGGGTCTCGGTCTGGTATAATATCGCCATACTCCGGTCGCGCTGAAACTCTTCCAGGTGTCTTTTGATCAGCAAGCGCAATTTGTCGCGGGCATTATCCGCCTTGTCAACTTCTTCGCGGAACCGACCAAACACTTGTTTGGTCTTGTACCCGAAAAAATTCACCATGATATCTTCTTTATTCTTGAAATAAAGATAGATGGTTCCATCGGCCACACCGGCTTCCCTGGCTATCTGACTGATCGTGGCCTGGTGAAAACCCTGCTCGGCAAATACTTTGATGGCTGCCTCGAGGATCTGGTGATACTTGCCGTTTGATTTGGATTTCTTATTGATAACCGCCTCCAGTTGAAACAATGTTTATGAATGAACACTCATTCATTTATCAAAGGGCCCGTAGGAGTGTCAAGGAGAATCATGGATTTTTTTAAAGCGAGAGCGTTCATCCATATTTATTATTTATTTACAGATAGTTATATAGTTTTATCCCAAAGCGCTGCTGTATAAAATGTAAAATTTCCGGATTTATAGAGCTTATGAGGAATTATTCATTTGTAATCCGGCTGTTCGTATTCATCATTTGGGATCTGGGCGGCGAGTGATTTTCGTGGGCGATATGTAGTTGGAGAGCGGGATAAAAAAAGGGGACCGGTTCGAAAACCGATCCCCCTGATAATAAGGTCTCAGGTGAAGTGGCCTATTCCACAGCCGGGCGCGGCAACACTTTGGCCTGCTCGGCAATTTCGGGAACTTTGTGCTCCCACTCGATGGCCATGAGATGTACGCCGGCAACCCCTTCCATCTCTTTGAACTCTTCGATCTGTTCGCAGGCCATCTTGATGCCTTCAGCCGCGACTTTACCCTTTTCGGCCCCCTGCAATCTTTTAATGACTTCGTCGGGTACGTCCATGCCGGGGACCTTGCTGGCCATGTAGCGGGCCATACCCACACTCTTCATGGGGGTGACACCAGCCAGGATATAGACTTTTTCCGTCAATCCCATATCATTGGCCTGTTTGACCCATTCCCGGAACTTGTCCATGTTGTAGATGCACTGGGTCTGAATGAAATCTACACCTGCGTTGATTTTCTTGGCCAGGCGATGCACCCGCCACTCAAAGGGATCGGCAAAGGGGTTGGCCGCTGCGCCGATGAACATCTTCGGTGGATCTTCGATCTCGGCGCCCCCCTGAAACTTGCCTTCATCGCGCATGGTCTTGATCATGTGGATCAGCTGCATGGAATCAACGTCGAAAACGCCCTTGGCCATGGGGTGGTCGCCAAACTTGCAGTGGTCCCCCGACAGGCATAGCATATTTTTGATACCATGGGCATACGCCCCCAGGACATCACCCTGCATGGCCAGGCGGTTGCGATCCCGGCAGACCATCTGGTAGTTGGGTTCCAAGCCCTCGTCCAACACGAGCAAGCTGGCTGCCCAGCTGGACATACGTACCATGGCCGTCTGGTTGTCGGTAATATTGACGGCATCGACCATCCCTTTGAGATGCGCAGCCTTCTCACGCACTTCCGCGGCATCGCACCCGCGCGGTGGCCCGAGCTCGCCGGTAAATGCAAAATGTCCTGCTTTCAAGATCTTCTCTAGGTTACTTCCTGATTTTAAACCGTTCTGCTCTGTGCTCATAACAATCACCTTATCCTCAACGATTCAGCATCCAGTTATTGATGTCTAGGTACTGGCCTCCGAGTCGCCTGCGCGGGCTACTCTTCGTCAGGCTCTGTCAGCTTTTCATAGCCGGGTTGAATCAGCGTCCGGGGCACGGTATCATTCCAATCTTTGATGGGATGAAAATCCATGATGCAGTCGACCCGTCCCTGGGCCGCCAGACGTTCGTAGATCTTGAACCAGGCACAGGGCTGGTCATCGCTGATTTCGCAATTCCCGTCATTGGTACCGCCGCAGGGGCCGTTGTAAAGGCCTTTGGCGCACATGGTGACCGGGCAGATTCCGCCGGTCCAGGCCAACACACAGCTCTGGCAGGAACGGCAGCGCTCCTCGTACCAGCCTACGGCCCGGTTGGCGGACATACCCGATGTATCGACGCCCGGGAACACCGGCGTATCCGGGAACCGCTCGGCCAGGAACTGAATCCCCACGCCGCAGGCCATGGATAAAATCGCATCATATTCGCCGACGATGTCATCCAAGGCCTCGAGATATTCCATGTCGCATTGTCTTTCGATCGTTTTGGAGCCCAATTCAATGGGATTGTCATCCAGTTTACGGGCCATCTCCAGTTCGGTATTCAGGACCGCGACTTCCTTTTCACCCCCGGCCAGGCAGACTGCGACACAGGTTCCGCAGCCTACGTTGAGGACCTTTTTGTAGTCCTTGAGCATCGTCTTCAACTCTTCAAAGGGTTTTCGCTTGGCTACTATCATTTCCCCTCCTGTTACACAGATCGGTTACATTTCGAGTCATGTACGAACATCGTCTTACATGGCCGATTCGGGATGAAACACGTCGACCTCTTTGAGGTCATCACCCAGGTATTCGCGTTCGTTGGGGCCCAAAATGCCCATAGAGAGGCAAATCAGGGTCCACAGGTGCAGGGTCTCCCATTTGTGATCATTAATCTCGCTCAAGTCGTGAACCTGGGCGTGGCAGTTGTGGCAGGGCGTGATGCAATAAGCCGCGTTCGTGTTCAGAATCTGCTCCGCCTTCATCTTGCCGTAGGCCCGCCGCTGCTCCGGAAAGCCCGACTGCAGGAAGCCGCCGCCGCCACCGCAGCAGTAGTTGTTCGACCGGTTGGGATGCATGTCGATGAAGTTCTCTTCACCGACCACCGCCTTGACCACGTACCGCAGGTCCTCGGCCACGGGGTCGCCATAGGTCTTGCGCACCAGCTGACAGGGATCCTGGACGGTGAACTTGATCTGGCGTTCCTTGTTCCAGTCGGAATTCACCTTGAGCTTGCCTTCC
>Ga0136654_1000136_pt1 | contig 23801 bp, 22 predicted proteins | sample InaspJWI70metaG_FD_94865 | JGI IMG/M metagenome (GOLD analysis project Ga0136654, IMG submission 94865) | Marine gutless worms symbiont microbial communities from Oahu, Hawaii - Inanidrilus sp. 1 OAHU.JWI-70 metaG (version 2) | ecosystem: Host-associated > Annelida > Digestive system >... | reverse complement strand
TCGGTGGGTTGAACCCCGACAATTTCGATCTCGGGATTCACTTCATTAAAATAAGACGAACATCCCATGATGGTGCCGGTAGTTCCCATGGAACTGACAAAATGGGTTAATTTGAAATCGGTCTGGCGCCATATTTCCGGCCCCGTGGTTTCGTAGTGAGCGCGCGGATTATCGGGATTGGCGAACTGATCGAGCATCTTGGCCTTGCCCTTCGCATTCATCTCTTCGGCGATATCGCGCGCCTTGATCATACCTTCTTCCTGGCTCACGAGGATGATTTCGGCGCCGAAGGCCCGCATGGTGGAGAGCCGCTCGTGGCTCATATTGTCCGGCATGATCAGTATCATCCGATATCCGCGCATCGCCGCCACCATCGCCAGCGCAATCCCCGTATTACCGCTGGTGGCTTCGACCAGCACGTCGCCGGGTTTTATTTCTGCGCGTTCCTCGGCATGTTTGATCATGCTATAGGCGGCACGATCCTTGACCGAGCCGGCCGGATTATTACCCTCGAGCTTGACTGAGATCGTATTGCCGTCGCCCGCGTTGAGACGCTGCAATGTCACCAGTGGGGTATTTCCGATATAATCCTGTAAAAACATATACTAACAACAACCCGATTGCTAACAACAACCCAATCCTGAATGGGAATTCCAAAACCTGATATTTTACTTGAACAACGAATCGCAGATAAGCTATTTCTGGACTGCCGTGAGGCTTCATTGCGAATTATTTTAAGCGTTAGCCTGATCGCGTTAGTTCTGGTGCAGTTACCCAGCCGAGCGCAGGACGATGGCCCGGTCGCCGAGGACTTTTTCGCAGACAGCCCCTTAATATTGACGGTATCGCGCATGGCGAAACCCTTGCTGGAGTCGCCCGCCAGCGTCAGCGTGATCGACCGGCAAATGATCGAAGCCTCGGGGATGCGCGATTTGGCCGACTTGTTCCGGCTGGTGCCGGGTTTTCTGGTCGGCTTCCACAGCGGACACTCGGCTGCCGTTAGCTACCATGGACTGGGGCAGGAGTTCGGTAACAAAATCCAGGTATTGATCGACGGCCGCTCGGTTTTCATTCCTTCTTTCGGCGGCGTTCCCTGGTCGAATTTGCCGCTTTTGATCGACGATATCCAACGCATCGAGGTTATTCGAGGTCCCAACGCGGTTACCTACGGCGCCAACGCTTTCCTGGCGACGATTAATATCATTACCCGCCACGCCGCCGAAGACATCGGTACCCAGTATTCAGTGACCACCAGCGATAACGCCAGCCCCGATATTGAGGACACTTATCTACGCGTCGGTCATCATCGCGGTGACATCGACTGGCGGCTGAGCCTCGGATCGCAAAACGATGACGGCTTCGCCGACATCAATGATTCCAGGCGCGTAGCCAAGGCTAATTTTCGCCTGGATGCGCTCACGCGCAGCAACCAGTTCTGGACTCTGCAGCTGGGCACCAGCGACAGCGCGGCCGGCCGCGGCTTTCCGGTTACTTCGAGTAACTCGACCGATATCGAGCGCACCGAGGAAGCAAACAATAGTTACTTCAATTTACAGTGGGAAGCGATATGGGATACCAGTTCATCGATCGCGCGGCTAACCCATACGCGCCAGGAGGTGACGGATCATTTCGACCCAGGCCCGTTCAACCTAGAAGGCATACCCGGCGTTACCACATTTATCGACTTCGATCGTATTTCGAACCGCACCGATCTTGAAATCATCCAGACCGACGATATCGGCGATCGCGTGCGCCTGGTCTATGGCGGCAGCATCCGGCGGGACCAGGTTAGGTCGCTATTCCTGCTCAACGACAACAATTATCACGAGGTCGACACCAAACGCCTGTTCGACGGTATCGAATGGCGCTTCGACGACGACTGGCTGCTCGATGTGGGCGTGATGCTGGAAGATTCGGACCTGACTTCGCTCGAAGATTCCCCGCGAGTATCGCTGATCCGCAAATTCGGCAAGCGCCATGCCCTCAGGTTCGTGGCCTCGGCGGCCAAACGTAATCCGATCCTGTACGAATACGACGGCGAGATCGAATTCACCGTCAACGTGCCGCTAATCGGAAGCGTGACGGTACCGACCTGGCGGGGCAACAACGATATCGATCCCGAGGATATCGAATCCTACGAAATCGGATTGCGCAGCCAGCTGGCGGCCGGTATCGAAACCGACCTTAAGCTGTTCAGCTATGAGATCGGGAACCATATTATCAGTAACGATATACCGGTGGATCTGGGTCCGCCTTTGGGTGTCAGGGACCTGGAGACTGCTGTCAACAGCGAAACCACCAAGGTCGAGGGGATCGAAATCGGTCTCGGGTATGCAGCCGGCGGCGGACTGCGTATCGATGCTGGATTCAGCCTGGTCGACGCGGAATCGACGCTGGAGGATTTTGAAGAATCCATCCCGGATTATACCGCCTTCCTCCTGGCGCAGTACCAGATCGGCGATAAACATGGAATATCCGCCGGATACTATTACGTCGACGAAGTCATGTGGCTGGACGCCACTTCGGATATTCCGATCGCGAAGCGGTTGGATCTGCGCTATGTCTATCGTTTTAACAACGAACTCAATATCGAAGTCATCGGTCAAAACCTATTAGAGGATTTCGAAGATTACGAAACCGAAAACGTTCATGATCAGGTAATATACCTGCGGTTATCGGGTGGTTTCTAGCTTGATGTAAGAAATGGAATCGTGATTAACTACTGGTATAAAGGATTATTATTAGGGCTGTTGTTACTGCTCCCGGGACTGGCTTTGGCACAGCAGGCCGCCGGCCAGGTAATCATTGTCAAAAGCAGCGACAACAACTATTTCAAACAGAGTATCGAAACCCTGGTCGGCAAGCTCCCGCGGAAGGCGGAATATCAAGTTGTCACGACACAGGAGCTGGCCGACAGTTCCGAGATTATTGACGATAAGAGTCTCGTCGTAACCCTCGGACAATCGGCGGCGGAGGCAGTTAGCCGTCTCGATAGGGCAAACCGCTCGATTAACGCCTATCTGACCCTAGAGCAATTCAAAAGCTATAACAGAAAAAATCAACTAGGCGTATTGCTCGATCAACCGCTGCATCGATATCTCGCCTTTTCCAAGCTGATACTCGCGGTGGATTCCATCGGGATTATCGAAGATCAGAAAAACGACCCGGGCCAGCGGCATACCCGGTTGCTCGGGGATTTGGAGCTGGAACTGAATCAATATCGGATCGACCCGGTAAACAAGCTGCTACCCGTATTACGTCGTTTGCTGGCACAAAACGACGCCTTACTGATGCTGCCGAGACAGTCGATTTACAATAGGGACACGCTCAAGGGCGTATTGTTGACCAGTTACCGCAATCGCAAGCCCGCCATCAGTTATTCACCTGCGCATGTCAAATCAGGGGCGCTGGCGTCGATATATTCCTCTCCGACCGATATCGGCATGCATCTGGCCCTATTGGTAAATCGACGGCTGCAAAAACCGGACTACCAGGCGCCCGCATTCGAATACGCCAGGTTTTATTCGATTGCAACCAATCGACGAGTTGCGCGCGCGCTTCAAATAAGCATTCCGACCGAGAGCAAGTTACGCTCGGCGCTGGACCGGCTGGAACCGTGAAGCGCCTCGGCATCAAGTATCAGATATTGCTGATCACCCTGATCCCGGTGTTTCTTATCGATCTTTTTTTCACTTATACGCATATCGACGACAGCATAGAACAGGCGAATGAATTATTGCAGACGAAGGGTCAAATCATCGCCCAGCAGATCGCCGGCGCTTCCGAATTCAATCTTTTCACCGGCAACGATAGTCAAATTCAGTACCAATTGGATCAGACGGTCGGTAGCAACGATATCGTGCAGGCCGCGGTATACGACCGGCAGGGCAAGCTGATCGCGCAATCGAACGCAGCCAGTTTCAACCAAGCTCTCGCGCCCGATTATCATTACCACCGCCAGACTATACTTTCCCAGAGTATCGAGCATTCGGACGTCTTTTCGCCGGACTTCGCAGACACACGGCAGACCAGCACCCTGGGTTGGGTGCATTTATTCATATCACGGCAGCAACTCGAGCAGACGACTCGCAAAGTCATTTACGATTCGATCATTTTTTTCGTTTCGATTTTATTCATGGCCGTCATCTTGACAGTGGCGATAAGTCACCGGATCACGCAACCGATTTTTGGTTTGATGGAGCATCTTAAATTTGTCGAAACTGGCCAACTCGGCAAAACTATCCAACCCACGGAAGACAATGAAATCGGCGCGGTGCAAAAGGGATTTAACCGCATGACCCAGTCCCTGTTAACCAACCGCCGCCACCTGAACCAGCGCATCCAGCAGGCCACCCAACAGCTTAATGAAGCCATTACCGATCTCGAATCGAAAAACCGGGAATTGGGATTTGCCCGCGACGAAGCCCAAAACGCAAATCGCAGCAAGTCCGAATTTCTTGCCAACATGAGTCACGAAATACGCACCCCGATAAACGGCATCAAGGGTTTTATCAGCCTGTTGAGTCAATCGGAACTCGATCATACGCAACAACGCTATGTCGATATCGTCCTAAAGTCGACCTCCGATCTGACCAATATCGTGAATGAAATCCTCGATTTCACCAAAATGGAATCCGGCAAATTGCATGTCGTCGAGGAAGCCTTCGATCTTTACGAGGTAATCGAGCAAACCCGCGATATCCTGTTTATCAATATACTGACCAAAAATATCGATTTAAACCTGATTATTTTCAGCGACACACCTCGCTGGTTGATCGGCGACAAGCTGCGCTTGAAACAGATCCTGCTGAATTTGATAGGAAACGCAATCAAGTTTACCGATCGGGGACGTGTCGTCATCAAGGTCAGCATCGAAGATCAAAGCCTGGATCAAGTCGATATCGAGATTATTGTCGAGGATAGCGGTATCGGCATTTCCGAGGAAGATCAGAAAAACTTGTTTCAAGCCTTCAGCCAAGTCGAGAGCTCCGATTCACGCCGTTTTACCGGCACCGGGCTTGGCCTCGTAATCAGTAAAAACCTGGCCGCCTTGATGGGTGGCGATATCACTATGCATTCCGAACTCGGCCGGGGTTCAAAATTCATTCTACACTTGCCGTTTAAGATTTCGCAGTCGGCCGGTAATCAGCAAGCCGCAGAAAATATTCAGATCAAGGCATTGATTTTTGTGGCCGAAGAAATCTGTTTAATGGAAACGCGCACCCTGTTCGATCGCGCCGGGATTAGTACCGAATGCAGCCTGATCGAACCACGCGGCGGGCCCGATTCCGTGGTCGAATGCATTCAGCGCAACCTGCCCTATATCGATCTCCTGGTGATTGACCTGCGCCATCTGAATATCCCTATCGAGCAGGTATTAGATCCGGATTTATCGAAAACCGTGCGCGTCATTCTGATGAACTACGATCGCGCTGTGGAGCCCGTGAGTACACTGCCAGGGGTTGAATTTGTATCCATTATCAATACCAGTCAATCGATCGCGGAACTGGTGAGCCGCAAATCCGCAACGCTTGTCGAGGATGACGATGTATCGCCGCCAAACGGCGCCACCGACTGCAAGCGGGTGCTATTGGTAGATGACAATCAGGTCAATCTGAAACTGGCGAGCGAACTGATTCGAATCTGGGGTCATGAAGTTACCGAAGCGGAACATGGCAGTCAGGCGTTGGAAATATTTCTGGCCGAGGATTTTGATTTAATCATTCTCGACATACAGATGCCGGATATCGACGGTGTCAGTTTGCTGCAGATGATGCGCGAACAAAAGCCCGAGAATCAAACACCGGCAGTAGCGTTAACCGCGAATGTGTTGAACGACGAAGCCGATCGCCTACTGGAGCTGGGATTCGACTATTTTCTCGGTAAACCCATCGACGAGGATAAATTTCGCTCACTGCTCGGCGGCAATCCACAACGGCGGATTAGCAGCGACAAGCGGCCGGAAGGCTCCGAATCCAATGAGAACCGTGCGGTAGACTATGCCAAATCGCTAACTCTTTCCGCGGATAACGAATCCTTGCTCAAACAAATTTTCGAAATCATACAGCGAGACATTCCGGATCAACAGCAACAACTCGACAAGGCGCTCAAACAGCAGGATCATGACAAGTTGGCCGCGATCGCCCATAAGCTGCATGGCGTTACCTGCTACGCGAGCTTGCCGCGTCTGAGGCGCAAGGTGCTCGGTTTCCAGCAACGCCTGGCGCATGACAGCAATGTACCCCTCGATAACTCGGTTGAGGAATTGACCAGCGAGCTTTCCGAGATAAAACTGGAAGTCGAAAAATACCTTGAAAAAATGGACAAGAATGGGATTTCCATCTAACCGGCGAACGGCCGACAACAAGCTCGCGCACTAAACCGACCGCGGCCTCGCCGATCTGGGGTCTGGCGATCTGCCCGCCGCTGATACCGGCCGTTACGCGCCGTTGAAGCGCGCTTCGAGCATGAGTTGTTTGATATCTTGAATCGCTCGCGCAAGCCCGATAAATACCGCATCTGCGACTATAGCATGACCGATGTTGAGTTCGGTCACCAACGGATTGGCGGCGACGGGGCGAACATTGTGTCGATTGAGTCCATGCCCCGCGTTAACCTGTAATCCTTTGCCGTGTGCGTAAGCTATCGCATCGTTTATGCCCTCCAGCAAACGCGCCTGTTGGTCGCCGGATGCATCGGCATAGTGTCCGGTATGCACTTCGATACAGGCGGCACCGCATTCGACGACCGCATCGATCTGCTCACGGCTGGCATCGATAAATGGCGATACTCGGGTGCCAACCTCCGCCAGCCTGTCACAGGCGGTACGCACTTGCCGCAGTTGTCCTACGACATCGAGACCTCCTTCGGTGGTTAATTCTTCACGCTTTTCAGGCACCAGGCAAACGTCTTCGACCCCGAGATCACAACCGAAACGGAGCATTTCATCGGTCACCGCAATCTCAAGATTCAGCTTGGTATTCACCACCTGCTTCAGCAGCAGCGCGTCGCGTTCCTGAATATGACGCCGATCCTCGCGCAGATGGAAGGTAATCGAATCGGCGCCCGAATACTCGGCGATCTGGGCCGCATAAATCGGATCCGGGTAGCGCGTACCGCGCGCCTGGCGCAGTGTCGCGACATGGTCGATGTTTACGCCCAGTGTTATCGGGTTTGTCATTTCTGCTTCATCATCTCAAGGGTTACATCGCGCGATTTTAGCGTTTTTCCATGCAAGTTAAAGTCAATCGTGCTGCGTAGCACGGATTTCGCCAGACGTAACACGGTCTCATGCCCGTAAGCCTCATGCACCCAGTCGACGATAGTGCGACCGCTGACCGAATCTCGGGCGGATTCGGCGCAGGCCACGAATCCCCTATTGATGACAAATTGGTAGTAGCCGTCTTCCTCGATCGGCCGACCGCTGTGCGCATCGATGCTGATATCCGGAAAATATCCCAGGATTTGCAACAGGTCGAGTTCAAACCGACGCAGCGCGGCTGCATCAATTTTTAGGTTGGCGTTTTTTAACAAATCGAAATAAGCGCTAAAAATAACGGGATTGGCTTCCTGCGGCGGCAGCATCGCAGCAATCAACTCGTTGGTATATAGCAATGCCAGGTAGTTGGCTTCGTCGACAGGTAACGCGACGGCTTCGATCCCGATCAGGGTTTTCAACTCTTGTTTTCCGCTCCAACTAATTTTCAGCAACGCAAACGGTTGGTACGGCATTCGGCCCGGATTGCGGCGCGCACCCTTTGCCATGACCCGGATACAGCCATAGTCGCGGGTAAAGAGATCCAGCAACAGGCTGCTGTCACGCCATTCACGCCGGCGCAAAATAAATCCCGGCTGGTCAGAGACCCGGGGTTCCATCGGAATAGCCAAAGGCGGCCAGCGATTGTTCGTCATCGGCCCAGTCAGCGCGAATCTTCACCCACAGCTGCAGATAGACCTTAGTGTCGAGCAGGCGCTCGATATCAGCACGCGCGAGCGAACCGATTTTTTTCAACTGGTTTCCACTTTTTCCAATAACAATCGCCTTTTGCGATTTTCGCTCCACCCAGATGGTCGCCGATATGCGCGTGATATCGGCTTCCTCGATGTAATGGTCGATACTCACTGTTAGCGAATATGGCAATTCTTGCTGCAGCGCACGAAAAAGTTTTTCGCGCACAATTTCGGCACTGATAAAGCGCATCGACTTGTCGGTCAGCTGGTCATCCGGAAAATGCGGCACGCCTACGGGCAAACGCGCAACAATCAATTGCTCGAGTCGCTCGAGATTATCGCCGGTAAGCGCCGAAACCGGTACACATTCGAGATTGGGGGCCTGTTGCGAGATCCTTTGCAGCAGCGGTAAACAGTCGGCCCGACTCAGTTGATCGACCTTGTTAACCACGATCAGCACATTGTCATAACCGCAAATACGCCGCAGAATCTTTTCATCGTCCTGATTGAAATGAGAGATATCCAGCAGCAGGCAGATCAAGTCGGCATCGTCGAACATACTGGTTGCCGCACGGTTCATATAGCGATGAATGGCTTTGTTGTTATTGTCGTGGATTCCCGGGGTATCGACAAAGATGCATTGATAAGCTGCGCCGGTTTTGATACCAAGTATCCGGTGCCGGGTCGTTTGTGGTCTATGCGCGGTGATACTGAGCTTTTCTCCCACCAGGGCATTCATCAAGGTGGATTTTCCGGTATTCGGTTTACCGATTAAGGCCACGTAACCGCATCGAAACCCGTCCTTCATAGCCCGAGCTCATCCAGCAGTTTTTGCGCCGCCTGCTGTTCAGCTTTTTTGCGACTGGTGCCGGTACCGTGCGCCCCCAGCTCGGGATTGCCAATACTACATCTGACGGTAAACAGCTGTGCATGTGACTTACCCGTGGTTTTTTCAACTTCGTAAACCGGCAGATCTTGCTGGCGTGCCTGGAGGTATTCCTGCAGTCGGGTCTTGGGATCTTTTAAACTGGCAGCGATATCGATATTGTCGAGCTGGTTCTGAAACAGGGTTAAAACCGCCGTTTCGGTTTGCCGGTAATTGCTATCCAAATAAATCGCACCGATGATCGCCTCGAGTGCATCGGACAGTATAGAAGCGCGCCGATAACCCCCTGACTTGAGCTCACCGCCACCCAGGTTAATAAAATCACCGAGATTAATTTCGCGCGCTATCTGCGCCAGCGTTTCTTCCTTGACCAGCGCTGCCCGGATGCGGCTCAGGGCGCCTTCGTCGGCATCGACAAAGCGCTGATAAATACATTTTGAAATGATCAGATTGAGTACACTGTCGCCGAGAAACTCGAGCCTTTCATTATTACTGTTACGCGAGAAACTGCGGTGGGTAAGGGCTTGCTGAAGTAAGTCCTGTTGCTTGAAAAGATAACCGGTTAGCGCGTTAAATTGATCGGCATTCACCGCTCGATCACAATTGATTCGGTGAAGCGTGCACCGATAAACAGGTTGGCGATGTAGTTGTCTCTGGTTTCGTAGGTAACCGTGATCGTGGTCTTACCATCCTTGCGTGCCATGGTGACATTCTCCCGCGTGACCGCCCTGACTTCGTTGATGTACAAGCGTTTACTTAAGCCGTCCCAGATGGCGCGTTTGGATTTCGGATCGACGCTGGTATCCGACTGCACTCCTTCGAGCGCCGCCTTGACCTTGAAATTATCGTAGTACATTGGAAAAACTTTGAAAAACGAGATCACCAGCAAACCGAAAAATCCGGCTACCGCAATCCAGCCAATAGAAGACAGGCCTTTCTGTCGGTGTCTAAGTTTCGAAATTCTAATCATATCCACTACCTCAGTTCGAAATATTCTGGCCAATCCTGGAAACATCAAGCCCGGTTCCATCTTTGCGCCAGTCCCAATGCATCCAGATTAAAACCGCCTTGCCTACCAGGTTATCCTCAGGCACGAAACCCCACATCCTGCTGTCGTTACTGTGATCGCGATTGTCACCCATAACGAAATAATGACCGTTAGGCACGAAGACTTCCCCGTTGACGCCCATTGAGGCGTCGGGGTTCGTCATCACGGTATAATTTCTATCGTTGATCTGTTCGACGAACACCTGGCACCTGGCTCCGCGGCGATCGCAATTGCCGGCGTTTGCCATGCCATTGACGTCCCCAAGACCCGCATAATCGCCATCTTGATCGAATTTCACCGGCTTGCCGTTAATCGATAAGCGACGATTATAGTAACTTATGTGATCCCCGGGCAAACCGACCACCCGCTTGATATAATCTGTCGATTCGTCTCTGGGGTAGCGAAATACGACGACATCCCCGTGTTGCGGGCGCTCGCCATAACTTATCCGGCTATGCCAAACCGGCAAACGTAATCCATAACTGTATTTGTTGACCAGAATGAAATCGCCCACTAGCAGCGAGGGCATCATCGAGCCCGACGGAATTCGAAACGGCTCATAGGCGAAGGCGCGCAACACCAGCACAAAAGCCAATACCGGGAAAAACGCCCGGGAATACTCCACGACGAGCGGTTCCTGCGGGAGTTTTCCCGCCACGGATACGGATGCACGCTCCTTCCGCAAGCGCGCCAATAAAAGCGCATCGGCCAGCCAAAAAACGCCCGTCACCGCCGTCAAAATCAATAATAAAAACTCAAAATCAAAATGAATCATTCAGTTTGTCTCTACCCCGTCAGGTATCTACCTTTAGCACCGCGAGAAAGGCATCCTGCGGTATTTCAACGCTTCCGACCTGCTTCATACGCTTTTTACCGGCTTTCTGCTTTTCAAGCAATTTACGTTTACGCGTCATATCGCCTCCGTAACACTTGGCGGTAACGTTTTTACGCAGCGCTTTGACGTTGGTGCGAGCGACGACGTTCGAGCCGATCGCCGCCTGTATCGCGACGTCGAACATTTGCCGCGGAATCAACTCCTTCATTTTCGAAGCCAGCTCGCGCCCGCGATAATCGGCATTGCTGCGGTGCACGATCAGCGACAAAGCATCGACCTTTTCGCCATTGATCAAAACATCGAGTTTTACCAGATTGGAAGGTTCAAAGCGCAGGAATTCATAGTCGAATGACGCGTACCCGCGGCTAACCGATTTCATGCGGTCAAAGAAGTCTAGTACAACCTCGCTCAAGGGCAACTCGAACACCAGAGATACCTGGCTGCCGAGAAATTGCATATCCTTTTGTACGCCCCGTTTTTCGATGCATAACGAGATCACCGCACCGATATATTCTTCGGGCAACAATATATTGGCCTGGATAATCGGTTCAAGAATTTCATCGATCTTGTTAATCGGCGGCAGGTCGGCCGGATTATGGATTTCGACTCTTTCTCCGCTAGTGGTTTCGACCTGATACACCACGGTCGGAGCAGTCGTAATCAAGTCGAGATCATATTCGCGTTCAAGCCGTTCCTGCACGATTTCCATGTGTAACATGCCGAGAAACCCGCAGCGGAATCCGAATCCCAGTGCCTGGGAAGTTTCAGGCTCGAACTGCAACGCGGCATCGTTGAGTTTTAGTTTTTTTAGGGCCTGCCGGCAATCTTCATAATCATCGGAGCTAATCGGGAACAATCCGGCAAACACGCGCGGCTGGACCTGTTTGAAATCCGCCAGGGCCTGCGCGGCCGGATGTTGCGACAGAGTGATGGTATCACCGACCCGCGCCGACTCGATATCTTTGATGCCGGCGATAATATAACCGACCCCCCCGGCCTGCAGGCAGTCCAGGTCCTTGCGCTTAGGGGTAAATATGCCGACTTTTTCGACCAGGAAATCCTGTCCGCTGGACATCATTCGGATTTTTTGTTTAGGCCGGATTCGACCCTCCACGACGCGCACCAGCGTAATTACGCCGACATAACTATCGAACCAGGAATCGATGATTAAAGCCTGAGTCGCATTTTCTTCCGAACCGGCAGGGGACGGAATCTTATCGATGATCTGTTCCAGCAAATCTTCGATACCGATGCCGGTCTTGGCGCTGACCTCGATTGCCTCCGAGGCGTCCAGCCCGATGATTTCTTCGATCTCGAGCTTGACTCGATCCGAGTCGGCGGCGGGCAAATCGATCTTGTTCAACACCGGCAATACTTCGAGATCGAGGTCGATCGCGGTATAACAATTGGCCACGCTTTGCGCCTCGACACCCTGCGAGGCATCCACCACCAATAAGGCGCCCTCGCAAGCGGCGAGAGAACGGGAAACTTCGTATGAAAAATCGACGTGTCCGGGGGTATCTATAATGTTCAGCGTATATTCGTTGCCGTCTCTGGCCGGGTATTGCAAAGATACGCTTTGCGCCTTGATGGTAATCCCGCGCTCGCGCTCCAGATCCATGGAATCGAGCACCTGTGCTTCCATTTCACGCTCGCTCAATCCGCCGCAAAGCTGGATAAAGCGATCCGCCAGGGTGGATTTTCCATGATCGATATGGGCGATAATCGAGAAATTGCGTATCAACTCCATGCGCATATGTGGTTTTCGCCCTGCCCGGTTTAGTTTAGTAAGCGGAAGATTCGACGCCGGCCTGGTGCAGGACGACACTGGATGTAAAAAACCTGCGAAGTTTACGCTAAAGCAAGCGCGGCAAGCAATGCCGATTCATCGAAAAAAAAGTGACAGATTTCGATGTTACCGTTGCATAACACCGGTACCCGGGCATCGTAGCGGCGCACCAGCTCTAAATCGCGGTCGATATCAATTTCATGCCACTGAATCGGTTGGTGCCTTTGCGAAAAAGCCACCAGAGCTTTGCGCATGGCATCGCAGAGGTGGCATTTCTCGCGATAGTAGAGAATTAACTCCAAACAAGCCTGGTCGGGTATTATGAACCTTCGGGCCGGATTGCCAGAAAAACCGGTCCCGCGCGGCGTTGTACCAGCAGTGCAACGGATTTTCCCAAGGTCAATTGATCGGTTATTTTTTCGAAATCGTCGATCGATTCGACTGCTCGATTATCGATCATCGTAATGACATCGCCCTGCTGGATGCCGGCGTCGCTGGCGGGGCCGAGCTCATCCACTTCGACGACCTTCACTCCGGATTCGATCTTGAGTCGTTTTCTGGCATCGCTGCCGAGGGCTTCCACCTTCATGCCCAGTGCCGAATCCTTACCGGCCGAATCTTCTTCGGGGGTAAATGCCGCTTGCGTGGTCGGGTTAGGCAATTGCTCTATCACAACCCCGATGTTTTGGCGGCGCTGGTCTCGGATTACGGTGACCTGGGCCTGCTTACCGACCAGGGCCCGCCCAACCAGTGGCGGCAATCCGCTCGAACGCATGACCTTCTTGCCGTTGAACTCGACGATCACGTCGCCGACTTCCAGTCCCGCCTCAGCCGCTGGACTGTTTTCGAGTACCTTGGCAACCAGAGCGCCGTGCGGATTCTCCATGCCGAAAGATTCCGCCAGTTCACGCGTCACTTCCTGAATCAGCACACCGAGCCAGCCGCGGGAAACCGCACCGGTCTCCTTGATTTGATTCGCGACGTCGACCGCCATTTCGATTGGAATTGCGAACGACAGACCCATAAATCCGCCCGAACGGCTGTATATCTGTGAGTTGATACCGACGACTTCGCCGTCCAGATTGAACAACGGCCCGCCCGAGTTACCCGGATTGATTGCAACATCGGTTTGAATGAAGGGTACATAGTTGTCGCTGGGCAGGCTTCTGCCCTTGGCACTGACGATGCCAGCCGTTACGGTCGCATCGAATCCAAACGGAGAGCCGATGGCAAGCACCCATTCGCCAACCTTCAATTCATCCGAGTCACCCAATTTCAAGGTTGGTAAATCCTCGGCTTCCACTTTCAATACTGCCACGTCGGAGGCTTCGTCGGATCCGATAATTTTAGCGACATATTCCTTGCGGTTCGCCATACGCACGATGACTTCATCGGCGCCGGCAATGACGTGATGATTGGTCAAGATATAGCCGTCACCTGAAATGATGAAACCCGAACCGAGGGATTGGGCGTCACGACGGCGGCGATCGAATTCATCCTGTTCGAAAAACTTATCGAATAATTCCCCAAAAGGCGATCCTTCGGGTAATTCGGGTATATTGTATTTTTTCCCGGAACTGCGTTTATTCTTGGTCTTGGTACTGATATTGACGACCGAATTTTTCGACTCGTCGACAATTTCCGTAAAATCGGGCAAAGCGGCCTGAGCCGACAGCGGCAGACTAAACGCAGCGATTAAACTAAACGCAGCGATTAAGATGATCCGGTAAAGATGGTTGTTTAGAGATTTCATGAACTCTTTCCACTTATCACAATTAAATTTTTATCACAATTAAATTTATGACCCCGATTTAGGGCCTGGGTTCACCCTGAAATTCACTATATATGGCGTTATTCGGTCGGAATCAAGTTTGTTTGTCAGATGCGACGCGAGTTTGAATCCCGCCAGGAATCCGCCTGCCGACGATAAGCCCACCCAAATCTCGCTCAGTTCGAGCATCGCGGCCAGTAAGCCGGCGAAGACCATGCATAGCAATGGCAGACCGTAAATCGTCAGACTGGCCTTGACCAATGCCGACTCCGACAAACCCAATTCCAGGTTATCACCCGGCTTTAATGGCTCTCGGGTTTCGATGACCAGCGGGCGGGAACGGTTGCCCAATAATCTTCCAATAGCGCCGGTACCGCAGCCTTGGTTCAATTCACATTGGCCGCAGGCCGACGCGCGCTGCAGTTTGATTTCCGCCCGCCCGTTTTCGCATCGGGTAACCACCGCCTGTTCGGTTAGCATCGGGTCTACCTCGGATTAGTTTCCTGATTCTGGAGTTTGCTACCAAATGCCGAGGATGACAAGCCGCGAAATGTAACCGGGGAGAGGGACGCAGTCGATCATATCTACTACTTGCTGTATGAAACCGATTCCGCCGCCTGTTTCACGGTCACTGCCGGCACCTCGCCGATTGCAGTCACCGAATGATTGTTCAAGATACGAATGAAAGCGTTAACCGCGCCCATCGAAGTACCGCCTTGAGGGGTATCATTGCTATGCCTTTCGATAAATATCGACAAGGACGCCAGGCCATCGGTATATACCATCTGCTGCACCACGTTATCGGTACCGGGAATCTTACGTTTGAGCACCGACTCACGCCAGAAACCGTTCGGCGTGCGGTCTAGCTGCCAGGCGTTGTCAGCCTCGAGCGACGTGGTGCTCTCGCCTCGATGATAGCGTATCATCGTATAGTTCTGAGCAATCTCGGGCAGCGTATCCACTACCAGTTGCTCGCCTTCCTCGAACAGCCTTAAACTGGTGAACATAACCTGCTCGATTTCCTGGTTGGTTTCATCGATCAGGCTCGATTTCATCATCAGGCCATTATCCTCGTTTATCCAGAATTTCATGCCATAGCGATAGCGATCCTTGGGATCGATATGCACGACCATGGTCTCCTGATTGGCAATCCGGTCCATACCCAATAACTTCAAGTTGTAAAATTTTTCCAGACGCGCGATGTCTTCCGGAATAAAAATCGGCGAAAAACTATTCTTGCGGGACAAATCGACGACAATTTTGCGGCTCGAAGGCCAGATACAAGTCAGGTTCTGATTATCGCGGATAACTTCGCGCGCCTCGCCATTGAGCGATATCAGCCGCTCCTTTTCGCCATGTTCATCCCGGTAATGCGCAATGCGCATACTTTCGAGCTGATTTTCATGCATATAGACGAAGTCACCCCGATAGCTCAGCTCGCGCATCGCATTCGACATCTTTTGCACCCATTCCATCGCCGGATCGGCGAGAGCCGGCGTGCTGGCAAGGGTAACGATAAATACCGGAATCAGGGTTTTAGGTAGAAACTTCAACAGACCGCCCTGACTATTGCTGGGAATCAAAACCGGCAACTCTGGCCTGTGGAATCAACCCCTGAACCGAGTTCGAGTACTCGGTGTGGTTAACCAAATAGGCATTGAGCTTCTGCTGCAATCCGGGCATTTCCCGCTCCACCTTCCAGCGCGTTCCAAGCGATTGCAACCGGGTAGAGACCGGCACGGGTCCGCCCTGGATTTGTTGTCCGGCGAGTTTTTCAAGCTTTTCCTGATCGGCGCTGACCAGGCTGTCTTCAATTTGACCCGTTTCCTGCCGCAGCGGCTGCCATAGCGCCACCGTGACCAGCGCCACGCTCGCCGCCACCGCCAGACCGGCAAATGGTTTGAGCCTTACCCAACTCAAAATGGATGCCCTGGCCTGGGTTGGTGCCGGGGCTGTCGGCTGCGCATGCTTCGCGTCACGCCCTATTCTCGCCATGACGGCATTGTGGAAATCGGTATCGATCGCCGCCGGCAGTTCGTGCCGCATCGCTGCTCCAATCATTTGGTAGCGGCGCGCGCGATATTGCAAATTGACATCACCGATCACTTCATCGAGTGACGCCTCGGCGCCGTCACCGGCATAACCGTCCAGTAGGTAAGATAATTTTTCGTCTAGGTCTGTCATTTTCAACTCTCGTAATAAACCAACAAATACTAAGGTTTTCAAAATTCTGCTACTTAGTCACTCTAACAGGGGTCTTAGTTCCTTATCGATTACATCTCGGGCGCGAAATATTCTAGATCGAACCGTACCAATCGGGCAATCCATCACATCTGCGATCTCTTCATAGCTCAAACCATCGAGTTCTCGCAAGGTAATCGCGGATTTCAGATCGTCCGGCAGGTTCTCGATTGCATTGAAAATCGTCGCCCGGATTTCGTCGGTCAACAGCAGATTTTCCGGATTGGCGTATTCCTTCAGTCCGGATTCACCCTCAAAATGCTCGGCATCTTCGACGTCGACCGAATAGGCTGGCGATTTACGCGCACGGGACGCCAAAAAGTTTTTTGCCGTATTCGCGGCTATCCGGTACAGCCAGGTATAAAACTGACTATCGCCCCTGAAACTATTGATCGAACGGAATGCCTTGATAAAAGCGTCCTGAGCGATGTCCTGACACTCCGCCTGATCGGATACGAATCGGCCGACCAAATTAACCACCTTATGCTGATATTTCTGTACCAGTATATCGAAGGCGGCGGAATCTCCGGCCTGCACCCGTTTCACCAAGTCTGCGTCGGGCAGATTCGTCCCCATTAATAACCCTTTATGTTTATCGTTGCCGGAGATAATAAAATCTTATCTACCATGCTCCGAGATAAAGACTGATTATAATCTAAAAAGTTCGTGCCACGAATGGGTTTTGAGATGCGAAGGATTTCACTATACTGACCATATTCGAGCAGGCGAGCCGTTATGAGTTACCAGTTCAAATTCGATATCGTCATCATCGGTTCGGGGGCCGCCGGTTTGTCGGCTGCCCTGCACCTGCCCGCATCCCTCAAGATAGCGGTACTCGCCAAAACGCCGGGGGAACAGCACTCGAGTTATTGGGCGCAAGGCGGTATTTCAGCAGTACTCGAACCCGATGACAGCATCGAACGGCACAGTATCGACACGATCGAAGCCGGCGCCGGTTTGTGCGATGAAACCATTGTCGAGTTTGTCGCCACCCAGGGCAAGGATAGCATCGAGTGGTTGGCAAGCCTGGGCATGCCGTTTTCTCGCGATCGGCAGGACGTTAGCAGCAGTGGTTTTCATTTAACGCGCGAAGGTGGGCATAGCAGGCGGCGGGTGGTGCACGCCGCCGACGCCACTGGTAAAGCGCTACAGCAAACCCTCGAAGCCCATGTCGCCGAACGCGAAAACATCCGCATATTCAATCAGCATATCGCGATCGATTTGATTCATCAGAATCGCAAGTGCATCGGTTTATATGCCTTCAATCGACACAATCAGCACGTCGATGTATTCAGATCGCAAAAGGTTATTTTGGCTACCGGCGGCGCCAGCAAGGTATATCTCTACACCAGCAATCCCGACGGGTCTACCGGCGACGGCATCGCGATAGCCTGGCGTGCCGGATGCCGGGTTGCGAATATGGAATTCAACCAATTTCACCCGACCTGCCTATATCACCCGGAAGCAAAATCATTCCTGATCACCGAAGCGCTGCGCGGTGAAGGCGGCCAACTGTTACTGCCGGACGGCGAACGCTTCATGCCGCGCTTCGATGAGCGCGCCGAACTCGCGCCGCGGGATATCGTTGCGCGTGCAATCGACCACGAAATGAAACGCCTGGGAATTGATTGCGTTTATCTCGACATTAGTCATAAAAGCCGCGCTTTCATCAAGTCGCATTTCCCGACAATTTATCAGCGCTGCCTCGAATTCGATATCGATATCACGACCCAAGCGATACCGGTGGTGCCGGCGGCGCACTATACCTGTGGTGGTGTCATGGTCGATATCGAGGGCCGCACCGACATTGAGAATTTGTATGCGGTCGGTGAAGTCGCATGCTCAGGCCTGCATGGTGCAAATCGCATGGCCAGTAATTCCCTGCTCGAATGCCTGGTGTTTTCCCGGGCCGCTGCCGAGAATATTGCGAATGAAATCGAGCCGTATAAAGCGTTGCCGCTGCTGGAGCGCTGGGATGAATCCCAGGTAACCGATTCGGACGAGGATATCGTGGTGGCGCACAACTGGGACGAACTGCGGCGTTTCATGTGGGATTATGTCGGCATCGTACGCACCAACAAACGCCTCGAACGCGCCCTGCATCGTGCCGAGTTGCTTAAAAGCGAAATCAATGAATACTACGGTAATTACAAAGTGTCGCCCGATCTGTTGGAACTGCGCAACCTAGTGGTCGTCGCCGACCTGATCATCCGTTCCGCGCTGGCGCGCAAAGAGAGCCGGGGACTGCACTTCACCCTCGACTATCCGGCAAGCAACGATGATTTTCTGGCGCCAACCATCCTCGATCCCAAACAGTCCCAGAAAAGTCCCGCCAAGCTCGCCACGATTTAGCTAATTTGGGATTGCCGCATGATGCAGCAGCAAACAATCGCGATACAGACTCAGGGGCGCGCAACGCTCGATATTACCGGCCAGGTGGAACAGGTACTGCGTGACAGCGATATCGATCTGGGTTTGTGCCATGTGTTCGTGCATCACACCAGTGCGTCGCTGATTATCACCGAAAATGCCGACAGCTCGGTGCGCCGCGATCTGGAAAATTATATCGCCAAACTGGTCATCGACGGCGATCCGGCCTACCTGCACGACCAGGAGGGTCCGGATGACATGGCGGCGCATATTCGCTCGGTGTTGACCCAATCGGAAATCACGATCCCGATTCGGGCCGGTCGGCTGGTACTGGGCACCTGGCAGGGTCTGTTTTTATGGGAGCATCGATATCGCGCGCAGCGACGCCAAATTACCGTCACTCTGACGGGAGCCTGAGCGCATCTAAATGGCTATATGACATCTATTAATAGTTTGATATTGTCTTCCACGATGAAAACCGGAGAATGAATCAAAAACCAGTTGACCCAAGCGAGGCAAAATCATGAAACTCATTCTGTTAGGACCCCCGGGTGCCGGCAAGGGCACCATCGCCAAGGCGCTAATGGCGCAAGACGGCTCGGTACAAATTTCCACCGGTGACATCCTGCGCGCCGCGGTGGCGGCTGGCACCGAGCTCGGTAAACAGGCAGAGGCCGCAATGAATGCGGGCGATCTGGTCACCGACGAACTTATCATGGGTATCATGGAACAACGCTTGCAGGAAGATGATTGCCAAAAAGGATATCTGCTGGACGGCTTTCCGCGCACCATACCCCAGGCGCAGGCGCTCAAGACGCTGTTGGCTAAACTGGGCGAGAAACTGAATTGCGCGCTCGAACTCGATATCCCGCGTGACGTCATAATCGACCGGTTGACGACGCGGCGAACCTGCAGCAACTGCGGCGCCATTTACAATGTCAAGTTCAAACCGCCCAAAGTCGAAGGCGTATGTGATGTCTGCGGCAGTGAAATCGTGCAGCGCGACGATGAAACCGAGGCGGCCATCGAAAACCGACTGGAAGTTTACAACGAGCAAACCGCACCGCTGGTGGAGTTTTATCGTAATGACGGTTTACTGGTGACGGTGCCGACTTCAGAGCTTGAACCGGTGATGGCGGCAATCAAAGACCGACTCTGAACCGCTAGTCGCTGCTTTCAACGGGTCTCGATTTCCATTCTCTCGATTCCCGCGACAAACACCTGTACACCGTCGAGCGTGGTAAAGCCGTCGCCGCGGATTTCGTTTTTCATCGCTCGGTAAGATTTTTTAACGCCCGATTGGGTATTGATTACATGCACGGTTACGACCGCGCTGCGCGCATCCACTTCCAGGTAAATCATTACACCCGCGGCAACAACCATCACTACCATGAATGCCAGGGCGATTGTGCGCATATATTTCTTCTTGCGTTCCAGCGCCGGATTCCGGATTTCCCTGAGCTCAGGTTTGGTGCGGGCCGATAGCATCCACATGCATGCCATTATTACCCCGAGGGTAACGAGTATTTTAGTTATCATTTAAACTCGATGTACGGATCTAGTTGCGGGAAAATGTGACCAAATGGTCAACATTGAGTCGGATCCCGATGCGTTCGTTTATTTTATGGTTATGGTGACTGGGCGCAAGGCACATGACCTCGATTCCGCTATCGAGTCGCAAGTGATATAGGAAATCGGCGCCACGAAATGCCTTTTCGACGACAATTGCCGTATCGCCTGCTTCGTCATCGTGCACCACATCATCCGGGCGAATCAAAACATCGACCATTGCCCCCGGGCCATCGGCGACCGGATCGTCGCCCACGATGAGTCCCAAATCGGTTTTGACGGTATTTCTGTCTTCCACGGTAGCTGGCAGAATGACGCCCTGACCGATGAAGTCGGCGACAAATCGGTTAGCCGGTTTATGGTATAAATCGTAACCGCTGCCCTGTTGTTGAATACGGCCTTCGTGCATTACGCAGATCTGATCGGCCATCGCGAAGGCTTCGTTTTGATCATGCGTCACCAGGATCGCGGTGTTATTTTCCTGTTTTAGAATGCTCCTGACCTCGCGCGCCAGCTGTTCGCGCATTTCGGCGTCCATATTCGAAAACGGTTCATCCAGCAATAAAACGTCGGGTTGCGGGGCCAGTGCGCGCGCCAGGGCAATCCGTTGCTGTTGCCCGCCCGATAGTTGATGCGGGTAGGCTTGAGCAAACGCCGGCATACCGACAATTGCGAGCATTTCCTGAGCCCGGCTATGCTGCAGCTTGCGTGCCATTCCCCTGAGCCCGAAACGCACATTATCCTCAACCCTGAGATGCGGAAACAGGCCAAAGTCCTGAAACACCATGCCGATGTTGCGCTTTTCTGGAACCAGGCAGGTACGGGGGGAACTGACTTCGACCCTGTCGATCAGGATGCGCCCCCGCCAGACAGCCTCAAATCCGGCGATTGCGCGCAATACGGTCGTCTTGCCACAGCCGCTGGGGCCCAGCATGCAACCGATTTGCCCGGGTTGTAAGGAAAAGCTCACCTCGTTTAATACCTGCAGATCTTCATAGCCGGCGGTAATATTTTCGACGTCGATCTGCGAAGTCATGAACCGGCTCTCGATACAGAAATACTATGGCTCAACAGTATAACCGGGCCCAGGCCAACCGCCACTATCATTAGCGCCGCCGTCGACGAATCCGCCAGCCTTTCATCAGAAGCAAGTTCGAAAGCTCTTACGGCAAGCGTGTTGAAATTGAATGGCCGCAGAATCAGGGTAGCCGGCAACTCTTTCATGACGTCGACGAACACGATCAGTAATGCGGTTAACACGGTACCCTTCATCAGCGGTAAATGTACCCGCATCAATATCTCCCCGGGGGCATGCGATAGCGAACGCGCGGCCTCGTCCATCGACGGTTTGATATTCAGCAACCCCGACTCGACCGCCTGGATGGAAACCGCCAGAAATCGCACCATGTAGGCGAACATGACGGCAAACAGGCTACCGCTTAACAACAATCCGCTGGCAATGCCGTAGTGCGTGCGCATCAGACTGTCGATACTGTTATCGAACCAGGCGAAGGGAATGATGACGCCGACCGCAACGACTGTGCCGGGCAGCGCGTAACCGCTGGCGACGACTCGAACCGAGGCATCGATCGTTTTGCTGTTGAGCATGCGCTTGCCATAAGCCAGGAACAGCGCCAGCATCACGGCCAGTAGCGCCGCACTCAGCGCCAGTTCGAGCGAGTTGAGAGTTAACCGCAGGAAAGCGGCATCCACCATGTAAGCATAAGTTTCGAAGGCCCATAACGCTAGTTGAAAAGCCGGTAGCAAAAACCCCAGCAACAGCGGGATAATACAGGCGCAGCAGGCAAGTCCCGCGCGGTAACCTCGAAGCCGATACTGCGGCAACGAACGATAGCGATTGGTCGCATGATGGTACTGCGCACGCCGGCGCGACCAGCGCTCGATCACAATCAGGGTAAAAACGAATAGCAACAGTATCGCGGCGAGCTTGGCCGCGGCGGCGCCATCGCCCAGCCCGAACCAGGTACGAAAGATACCGGTCGTAAATACGCCCAAGCCGAAATAAGCCACCGTGCCATAGTCGGCCAGTGTTTCCATTAGTGCCAGCGAGAGACCGGCAACAATAGCCGGGCGCGCCAGTGGCAATGCGACCCGATAAAAACTCGACCACACCGAACAGCCGAGGCTGCGACTTACTTCGAGCACACACACGGATTGCTCCAGAAAGGCGGCACGCGCGAGCAGATAGACATAGGGGTAAAGCACCAGCGAAAACATCGTCACAGCGCCGCCGAGGGAGCGTATCTCGGGAAAATAGTATTCTTGTGCAGTCCAACCGCTAACGGCCCTGATCCAGCTTTGCACCGGGCCGGCAAAATCGAACATGCCGGTATAGGTATAAGCAATAATATAAGCCGGAAATGCCAGCGGTAATAGCAGCGCCCAGGCAAATAAACGTTTGCCCGGAAACAGGCAAACACTGGTTAACCAGGCGCAACCGACGCCGATCACCAGGGTTCCCAACGTCACGCCCAGCATCAACAGGGCGGAGTTGAGCAAATACTCGACCAGTACCGTATCGAGCAAATGTTGCCAGACATCGTTCGATGGGTGGACGATGAAACTTGCAATGGTGAATATTGGCAGACTAAACAGGCCTGCCAGCAACAATACGCCGGGTTTCCACAAACCTTGTAACCAACTTGGACTTGCTGTGACGTTATTCAAACAGTTACTGCTCAGAGATTCTTATGTGCATTATTTGGTGTATCGATTGCTAACAACTTTTTTGCCGGTTGCGTTAAATTAAATGGTTAAGCAACCGGTTTCAGCGCTAAACTGCTTACCCAGAACAAGGACCCGCCCGCTTTCACTGCGGGGATTTTATTGAATAAAGATGCTGGCGTAAATAATAACAGTTCTCATTTGCAATTATACTATCCATGGCTGCATTATCCGACAATCAAACCTTACTCACCGAAAATCGGTTTCAATGGCAACCGATCGCCGACTACCTCGCAACGAAGCGATTCGAGGCTGACGATTGCGCTCGCATCGAACGTCTCGCCATTGCCAGTTGCTACGCGCTGCAGCAACTGCAGCGGGAGCCGGAGCAAATCGACCGCTTGCTGCAACTCGATAGCTTTGCGCTGAAGCCCGCTGCAGTCGACGCCGCAACGCATCAAAAAATCGATATCGAACTACTCAAGCAGCAGCTGCGTCATTACCGCCACCGTAAACTCGTCGAAATCATTTACCTCGACGTGGTGGCCGGTAACTCGCTTGAAAATACGCTGCACCATCTAAGCGATCTCGCCGAGCAGCTAATCCAGACAGCGCTGGCGGCTTGTAACCATCATTTGTCCGTCAAACATGGACAAC
>Ga0136654_1000135_pt1 | contig 23846 bp, 26 predicted proteins | sample InaspJWI70metaG_FD_94865 | JGI IMG/M metagenome (GOLD analysis project Ga0136654, IMG submission 94865) | Marine gutless worms symbiont microbial communities from Oahu, Hawaii - Inanidrilus sp. 1 OAHU.JWI-70 metaG (version 2) | ecosystem: Host-associated > Annelida > Digestive system >... | reverse complement strand
ATTACTATACATCTTGCTGTTCCTTTTGTTTTTGAGTTCGCACTCGGGGTTGTAACCCCAAACATTAGGAACAGCAAGGCCTTTACTTCCTTCTCCCATATTTTCCCCGGACAGCAGTGCGCTGGCGCGGAAATGACGATTTTCTTGCTAAGTAAGCGCCGCTCGCCTATTACCTCTCATCCAGGTCGGTTAATTGCGGTCACGTTTGGCTGCACACCCTGTTTGTTCCGAGTAGGTTTTAATTCGTATAATAGCTGACCGCAATTTTTCTGGATGCCGAAGGCGTCTTACTCGGACTAGACTGCAAAAAATATCTACAAAATCTAGGCCGAAGCCACCCGCATTTGCTCTGGCTCCGGAGCGAGATGCGCCGCTTCTTTGCGGGCCAGGTAGATGGTGCAGGCCGTTCTCAGAAATGATGTGAAATTTCGTACCTCACCAAAATTTTGGTGAACTTCGGTATAAAGCGTGTTAATTAGCTCGGGCGTCGAGCTCGCTGCTTCGTCGGCCATCTCTTCGAGAATACTCCAGAATTCGTTTTCCAGGCGAATGCTGGTGACGTATCCCTGAATTCGCAATGAGCGCGCTTCGCTGTCGTAACGGGCCGGCTCGGTGCCGGCGTAGATCTGACACATGATTCGTTCCTCCCCAGGTTTGCCTGATCCAACTCCCAGACCCGGCCGAACAAGGTTATTTTAATTTCGAGAACTTATCAAATTCGATACCGATTTGCCGCAAATTGACCGCTATTTCCGACCTGCTTAGCGGCAAATAGCGACCGCGGACAAATTATTCAGATGTAGTATGCCCTTACTACCACCCGAGCATTTGAGCGGCCTATACTGATCCGACTTTAAAGATAAGGCGGCGAGGTGATTGTGGCGAAGATCATACACACGATGATTCGAGTTCTGGACCTGGATAGATCGCTGGCATTCTACCGGCAGGCGTTTGCTCTGACGCCGTCGCATCAGCTCGATTTCGAAGATTTCGCCCTCGTTTATCTGCGCAATGCCGAAAACGATATGGAAATCGAGCTAACCCTCAACAAGGGTGAAAAAGAAGCCTATACCCATGGCAACGGTTATGGCCACGTCGCGGTGTGCGTCGACGATCTCGACACGGAATATCAGCGCTTTTGCGAACTCGGACTCGAGCCGACCGACATCGTCGCATTCGCACCTAACGATGACCTGGTGGCCCGGTTTTTCTTCGTGACCGATCCGGACGGTTATGAAATCGAGGTACTACAAATCGAGGTACTACAACGCCATGGTCACTATCAATGACCTGCCTGGCGACCCATTCCAAATACTAAAAATGACTAGATTCCCGAGGAGATAAACGATGAGTAAGACAACAGCTAAAGTAGATGCCCCCGCAACAATCAGCCGGCGTCGATTTCTAAAAACCGGTTCCGGCGTCTTGATGGGAACACTGGCGGCCGGCAGCGGCACCCTGGCCGCGCTGGCGCCGACGCGCACCTGGGCGCTGTCGATGAGCGCAATGACCGAAAACGAGGGTCGCAAGCTGCTGAAGGTAGTGCGCGGTATCTTCCCGCACGACACGCTGGATGATGCCGTGTATGCACTGGTGGTCAAGGATCTCGATGCCGCGGCCGCAAACGATGCCGGTACCGCATCCATGCTGCGCGCTGGGCTCAAGGAGCTCGATAAGCTGGCCAGAGGCGACTGGGCTGGACTCGACTACCTCGCGCGTGAAAACATCGTAATCAAGATGGCGGGCAGCGATTTCTTCGAAAAAATACGCGGCACCTCGGTGGTTTCACTATACAACAATGAAATGGCCTGGGCGCATTTCGGATACGAGGGCGCCTCATACGAAATGGGGGGATATTTCGACCGCGGATTCCAGGATCTCGATTGGTTACCCGCCCCGGATAGCACCGCAAGCCCGGCAAAAGCCTGAAGCCTTGGGAGAGAAGAAATGATGAAGATAGCATTAAATGATGATACGGCCGTTGTCGTAATCGGCTCGGGCGCCGGCGGCGGAACGCTCGCCAACGAACTTTGCCAAAAAGGCATCAAGGTCGTTTTACTCGAAGCCGGCGCGCGCGAATCCGCCGCCACATTTCAAAATGATGAATGGGGTTCCTTCGGGCAAATCTCGTGGCTCGACAAACGCACAACATCGGGCAGCTGGCGAGTTTCGCGCGATTTCTCGGGGCTGCCCGCCTGGATATGTAAAACCGTTGGTGGCAGCACGACGCACTGGGCGGGAGCGAGCTTGCGCATTCAGGAACACGAATTCAAAGCGCGCAGCCACTATGGCGACATCGCCGGCGCGAACCTGCTCGACTGGCCGTTGACGCTTAGGGATCTCGAACCCTATTACGCCAGGGCAGAAGATAAAATGGGCGTTACCCGCACCAATGGTATTCCTGGTCTGCCGGGTAACAACAACTTCAAGGTCATGTATGCCGGAGCTAAAAAATTGGGTTACAAAAACTGCCATACCGGTCGCATGGCAATCAACAGCCGTGTCCGTGACGGCCGCAGCCATTGTCGACAGCTCGGCTTCTGTTTCCAGGGCTGCAAGATGGATGCGAAATGGTCGACTATGAACGCCGAGATTCCGAAAGCGGAAAAAACCGGCAACCTCGATCTGCGACCGAGCGCACATGTTCTAAAAATCGAGCATGATAGCTCCGGAAAGGTCAGTGCGGTCGTCTATGCCGACGCCGATGGCAACCGGCAAAAGCAAAAGGCGCGCATCGTTTGTGTAGCCGGCAACTCGATCGAAACCCCGCGGCTGTTGCTCAACTCCGAATCGAGCAAGTATCCGGATGGCCTCGCAAACTCGTCCGGCCAGGTCGGGCGCAACTATATGCGCCACATGACCGGTTCAGTCTATGCAAGCTTTGATAAGCCGGTACGCATGTGGCGCGGTACCACCATGGCGGGCATTATCACCGATGAGGCGCGCCACGATCCGTCGCGTGGATTCGTCGGTGGCTACGAGATGGAGACCCTGTCGATCGGATTGCCGTTCATGGCCGCGTTTCTCGACCCGGGCGGCTGGGGCCGCGATTTCTGCAGGGCCATGGATAACTATGCCTATATGGCAGGCATGTGGCTGGTTGGCGAGGACATGCCCCAGGAAGACAATCGCATCACCGTACACGCGAGCGAAAAAGACCAGCACGGTATGCCGGTTCCAAACGTGCATTTTAGCGATCACCCCAACGATATCGCGATGCGTGAACACGCTTTTGGCCAGGGTCGCGCCGTCTACGAAGCCGCAGGCGCCAACCACGTCTACCCGGTGCCGCCCTATCCATCGACGCACAACCTCGGTACTTGCCGCATGAGTGCCAAAGCGGCAGATGGCGTGGTCAATCAAAACGGGCAGTGCCATGATATCGACAACCTGTTCATATCGGACGGTAGTCAGTTCACTACCGGCGCCGCCGAAAATCCCACCCTGACTATCGTGACACTGGCGATTCGACAGGCGGAATATATCGCCAAACAAATGTCCATGAAGGCGATCTGACTCTCCCAGGTTAGCCGGGGCAGGGATGCCCCGGCAGTCTTTTTCCCAGCCTCGTTGCTGAGCATTCAATCAAAACTGATGGGCCCGGGAGCGGCGATTCCGCACAGCCGTCGATTCAGGTTTCGGGCGAAGTGAAAAGCTAAGCCTAAACAAATTCGTCCCGAAAATTGTCTCTACTCATCAACAGATAGCAGCTCATGGGTTCCGATGTATTAGTCGACGAAATTCCCTGCGGTTTTTATTTCGTTTGTGTCCCTATTGTCTGTGGTAGCCACAGGGCGCGGCAGATATCTGAATTTGTGCATTCGGTCTCCTGAAATTTCTCCGCTCTCAGTGATTCACACCAACAGGCATTCTGCTATGATTCGCCCTGGCTTAATTATTAGCAGGGTTTCAAGTGCCGAACTTCAATGGCCACAAGCGGTTCTCAGCAAGCCTGATTTCGAACCTGTCAAGCGTCGCCAGAGCTATCCCGAAAATACTCGCAAATCCGCCGATCTGGCTGGTATGCGTGGTTGGTTTTAATAGCCCGTCCAGCCATTCGAACGGCTGGGAGCATACGGCAATCGATTTCGATGTGCTGGTGGCGGCGCTGAATGACGCCAACCCCAATTTACGCCGGCGCGCTGCCGAGTCGATAGGATATCGCCCACAGGCCGGGGCCACTGCTGCGCTGCTGGCACGGCTCGAGCAAAATGAATCGGCAGCCCGCGTGCGCCAGGAAATTTACCTTGCGTTAGGCAAAATCGGCGAAGCACCCGCGCTCGCTGCAATCGAATCCTGTCTTGTCGATGAAACCGATATTGCCGCCAGGGCGCAGTGCGCGGCCGCCCTCGGCAATTACCGCACGCCTGCGGCGCAACGACTTGCCCTGCAAGGCACGCGCGACCAGAAACGCCAGGTACGCCTGCGCGCGATTGCCAGCCTGGGCAGTTTCTCGAGTCCGTCCGCGGTCCGGACTTTAACCGAATTTGCCCGCGACCCGGACGTTCCGATCAAACATACCGCGCTGCTATCGCTCGGGCGCACGCGTTCGCCGGCCGCGACCACGCTGCTGGTCGACTCGCTGACGCAGGCCGACGATCGGCACCAACTTCTGGTGTTGCTACAGGCGCTGACATATGCGGCCGACCCCGACGCTATTACGGCTATTCAGTCCGCCTATCGGCGCAGCGAAGACGAGGCCGTCAGGCGGCACGCGCTGGTCGCAATGGCCAATACCCGTGCCGCTGGATCGGAATCCTATTTTCTCGAAGCGCTTGCCAGTGCCGATCATGCCAGCCGAATGTTGGGACTGGCGGTGTTGCGAAATTTGGGTAAGCGCGATCAGGTAGCCGCGATCACTAAACAGGCGCTGCTCGAAAGCGACGGTCTATTCGGCCGCAAGCTCAAACAGCTTTTGGACGAGCCCTGGCTAACCCTCGACAATCTTCAGTTATTGAACGCATACTTGAAAACCGTTATCCGCCTCGAACCTGCAGCAGGGGAGGAGCTCTACGCCAGGTTTGCGTTACCGATGTCGATACCGCGCACGAGTAGCGCCGCCTTGAAAATTGCGCAGGGTTTTTACGATGCCCGATGGCAGTCGATCTATGGCCTCGGTTACACCGGAACCGCTCGCGCCGCTGAACTGGTCGCGGCAGGCCTGCAGGATTCCGATGCCCGAATTCGAGCGGTTGCAACCCGATCGTTGGGGGTATTGGGGGCCGCAAGCCATTACGAGGCGATCGAAAAGATGCTTTTCGATCGAGCCGCCGAGGTACGCTGGACGGCGGCGCGCGTGCTGGGCAGATCAAACGCCCGCAGCTCGACCCCTAATCTGATAAACGCCTTAAACGATTCTCACGCCCAGGTTCGCCTGGAAGCGGCTATGGCTCTGGGTTATCTGAAAGCGCGGGCGGCGAAACAACGCCTCGCGGAAATGGCGTCGACCGATCCGGACCCCAGAGTGCAGGAAGCCGCACTCTACGCGGCTTCCCTGATAGAATAAACCGGCCGAAACCGGCAATTACGTCGGGCGATTACTTGCACAATGCCAGCACGCGCGCGGGACCACCCGTGCCGGCGATATGTTTGGGCGCTCCGACGACGATAGTGCACTTACCCGGGTTCTTTACCATCGCAAGCTGCCCGAGGTTGGTTGCGTTTTCCACAAACTTGACGCCGCGCTGCAGCAGGCGAACATGGGCGTACCAGGAGTTGGTCCATTTATCATCGTCACCCACCGCGCTTTGTCCCGAGTCGATGCCGACGTTATCGGCGATGATGCCGCCGATTAAAACACCTTTGCGATCCATGATTTCGATCAGCTTATCGACCGCAGCCTTGTTCATGCCCGGATAGTTGAAACCGTTGATATAGGGATCTTTGGCGAAGTCGGAGCCCGAAAAGTAATATTTCGACCAGCCGGTATGCAACACCAGCCAGACGCCATTTTTGATTTTCTTCGAGACGGCGGCGATATCGTCTGCCGTGATTACATTGGGGGACGAATTCGAGAAATCGGTGACCGATACATCAGCGCTCGGTTTGCCGCCGTTTTTAGCCAACTCCATCTCGACCCGCCCCGAGATATCGATCAATACGACGTGCCCGATCAGGTCGTCGGCGGTGAGGTCGTGGGTGTGCTTGCGCTGATCGGCAGTTTTATTTTCACCCTCCAACGACTCGGCGTTGTTGACGTAGTGCCCCGGGGAATCGAGATGGGTTCCATGATGCTCCGCCAGGACAATTGTACCCAAGCTAAAATATCCATTGCTGGTCGGAAATTGCGCAAATGACAGTACCGCCTGTCCGCCGAACGTCGGGATGGCTTTCGAATCGAGATAAGGCTTGAACAAGTCCGCTTTCATCGGGTCCGCTCCGCTGGGCGCAAAGGTCGGTATCGGGTGTGACAAATCGATGCTCAAGGACCCATGCCCGTGAATACCGAACGAAACCATGGCCAGTACCACGCCCGCCATCGTTGACGCTTTTTTCATGCTGGACTCCGTGTTGTAGGGTTTACTCAGCCACTCGCCATGCGGGACCATATGGCAGGCAACTGCAATGAATGTTTTCTGCGGGGATGTTACTCCAAACCCCGGGGTAATTCATGCTAACTTTTAACCCGGTTCCCAACGCGGGTTCGACTATGGAATCTTCGCGCGGCAGCAGCGCATTCGATTTTAGCCGAGCTACCAACTTGATCGGATAATTAATCCGGCTAAAATACTTTGTAATTCAAAATATTATGCGATCTATCTCGAAACCATATCATAAAGGATTGCAATTTGATATCCGGCCCCGCAGCAACCGTTTTCGCCAGCCCGGCTCAGCCGTGTCTGGACTTGCTGTCAGCGGGCGCCGCGGCGCGGTCTTGCATCCCGTAGTCCCTGATGACACTCGCAACCCGCAGTCGATAGTCCGACATGATGCCGTCCCGCCCGGCGTGTTGCGCCCTGCGGTGTTGTTCGAGATTGCGCCACTGAGCGATCGCGGCTTCGTCGCGCCAGAATGAAAGCGAGAGCAGCTTACCCGGTTGCGTTAAACTTTCAAACCGCTCGATCGCTATGAAACCGTCGATGGTTTCGAGTTCCGGTGCCAGCGCTGCGGCAAAATCGAGGTAATCCTGGCGTCTGTCGGCGACGGGGATAAATTCAAATATCACCGCAAGCATAGCCACTCCGGGTCGTTATGGGAAAGAGTCGAGTATACAGACTCTGAAACCCGCGGGCTCGAATCCCGGTTTTTGGCGGGTTACGACTATACCGTTGACAACACCGCGTCCTGCTTCAGATGACGCGACCGTACCAGCCTGAGCTTGCTTTCCATGAGTTGAATCTCCTTGCGCATGATACGCGTCGTCCGCGATGGTCCGGTTATATTTTCGATACTGCGGATATGTTCGTAGCGCCGAACGATTTCACGCATGGCGCTGGATTGGTCGATGGCTCGGTCGAGTTCCGACAGCAGGCGTGAGGTCTCGTGCGTGGCTTCCATATTATTATATTGTTTCATTGAACTTCCTTGTCGGTTTTCACAGCGGGTTCAGATTAGCATAACCGGAGGATTGGGGAATATGGCACAGTGCCGACAAATTTGTAGGATATATCCTACAAGAGTCTCAGGCGTTATCGTCGCCGGAATAGTGCTCGGGCCAAAACTGTTTAACCACCGGGCTGTCACTGGCGTAGCTGTGGCAGCTATCGAGGAAAACATTTGAACTGCGGCGAGATTTATTTCGACCGAGCCGGGACTTCGCGCTGGCAATGGTTTGAATCGCGGTCGTAGCCACCGGCCCCAGCAACTCGGTCAGGTGGGTGCAACCGCGATTGGCCCCCATGGCCTGTTTCGATTTCTGCGTCCAGCCGGGTGCGATCTTTAGCCCGATCAGATTGCGCGCTACCGCCGATACGGCTTTGCAGTAATTGTATGGCGAATGATCGATAACCGCCTCGACGTCGACAACTTCGAGTTCGAGACTGATCGTCAGGCGAATCCACATGTCGTGCAAGGCTTCATCGGCCTCGATCCAACCACCGCGATCGCGATTCTGAAAGCGATAGGGTTTGGTATCGACGATCCTGCCCTCGATATCCCATAAACCATCGTCACGCTGGTAGCCCTGGCAGCTGACAACGCGGGTATGCGCCAATTTACGCGGGGCGGCTTTTGTTAAGGGCACGACCGATCTCCTCGAATGTCAATTAGTACTGATAAAATTGCCGCGAGACATTACCATGCGGCATAACTTTGGAACAGTCTTGAATGATTAAACCTCATCGTGTAGAAGGTCTCAGCGACCGTGGCAAGGGCATTGCGATGTCGCTCGGGGGCGTGATCGTGCTCAGCCCGGACAGTCTGTTAATCAGGCTCGCCGGGCTTGACGACTATGCATTGATTTTTTACCGCGGGATATTTCCGATATTTTCGATTAGCCTGTTGCTCGCGCTCTATTACCGCCGGCAATTTTTCGACGCCTTGCTGCGCATCGGCTGGGCGGGGGTTATCAACGCCTTGTTTTTCTCGGCTATAAATATCAGCTTCATCAGCGCGATACAGCGAACTTCGGTGGCCAATACCTTGTTGCTACTCTCCGCGGCACCGGTTTTCGCCGCTATCCTGTCGCTGATCGTACTGCGCGAAAGCCAGCGTGCGTCTACCTGGCTGATTATTGCACTGGCGCTGTCGAGCGTTTTTATCATTGGTTGGGGCAGCTATGGCAGCAGTAGCCTGCTGGGTGATTTTTTCGCACTCTGCTGCGCCCTCGCCACCGCCAGCAGCGCCATCCTGATACGCTATAAAAAGAATATCGACCTGGTGCCCTCAGTCATCCTCGGTAGTTTTTTCACCAGCTGTTTCGCACTCGCGCAATCGCCGGAGCTGACAATCACGTCATTGCAACTGGCATACGTCGCGATTATCGGACTCTTGCTGATACCCGTTGCCTTCATAACCTTGACGATTGCGCCGCGCCTCGCCAATTCGGCGGAGGTGCAGTTGGTTTATTTACTGGAGAGTATTCTCGGGCCGTTGTGGGTTTGGCTGGTGATTCGCGAAACGCCGCCGCCGAATACGATTATCGGCGGCAGCATGCTGCTGCTTTCGGTCGCCTGGTTCGTGCATCACACGATCAAGCAGGAATCGAGACCCGCGAAAGCCGGTTATTAGGCGCTGCAGGCTACTAGATTAATCATTTCAAAGGCGAGGGTGGCGGCCGCCAGCGACGTGATTTCGGCGTGATCGTAGGCGGGCGCGACTTCGACGATATCGGCGCCCACCAGGTTAGCCCCCTGCAACCCGCGGATGATATTGACCAATTCGCGGCTGCTCAAGCCCGCAATTTCCGGGGTGCCGGTGCCGGGCGCATGCGCGGGATCGAGGACGTCGATATCGATCGAGAGATATAGCGGATTATCGCCGACCCGATCACGAATACGCTCGACCACATGTTCCACGCCATGAGATTGGAGTTCATCGCAATGCACCGTTTTGAAGCCGAGTTCTTCATCGCGTGCCAGGTCGTCCGAACTATAAAGCGGACCGCGGATGCCGACATGCATCGACGCGGCTTCATTGAATAAACCTTCCTCGGCGGCGCGCCGAAACGGGGTACCGTGGGTATAGGCTGCGCCGAAATAGGTGTCCCAGGTATCCAGGTGGGCGTCGAAATGGAGCAGCGCTACCGGGCCGGATTTCTTGTGTAGCGCACGCAACAATGGCACGGCGATGGTGTGATCGCCGCCCAGGCTGACGATGACGGGCGCCTGTTGATATAGCTCGGCGGCGGCGGCTTCTATCTGCGCGATCGCTGCCTCGATATTATAGGGATTGCAGGCGACGTCACCGGCGTCCGCTACCTGTAGCGTGGTGAATGGTTCGGTATCGTAAGCCGGGTGGAAATTAGTGCGCAGATGGCGTGAAGCCTGGCGAATCGCCTGCGGTCCGAAGCGCGCACCGGGGCGATAGCTGGTGCCCGAATCGAAAGGAATGCCGAGTATTGCGACATCGCAGTAGGGAACATCGCGTAACTCGGGCAGGCGGCAGAAGGTCGATGGTCCCGCGTAGCGCGGCACTAGCGTTCCGCTGACGGGGGGGATCGGGGGTGTTGCCGCCACGTTGCAGACCTCTTTTAACTGATCGATTTGTTATATCATCGATATCTGGCACAATCAATTGCCCCGCAACCACGAGATCGAAGTTGAGCGTAAGAACCCTGTTGAAAATGGGCGACCCCAAGTTGCTGCAAGTTTCCGCACCGGTGGATCCCATCGATTCGCTGGCCTTGGCGCCGCTGTTGAACGATATGTGGGACACTATGGCGGACGCCAGCGGCGCCGGGCTGGCGGCGCCGCAAATCGGCGTCATGCGCCGAATCGTGATCTTCGGTTATCAAACCAACCCGCGTTATCCCGAGGCACCCGCGGTTCCCGAGACGGTGCTTATCAATCCGCAGATTACACCGCTCGATGAAGCGCGCGAAGATGGCTGGGAAGGATGCCTCAGTGTGCCCGGTATGCGCGGCATCGTGCCGCGTTTTCGTGAAATCCGCTACCGGGGATTCGACCAGTATGGGGAAATTATCGAGCGCGAGGTCGCGGGATTTCACGCGCGCGTGGTACAGCACGAATGCGATCATCTGGATGGCATTCTTTACCCGCAGCGCATCGAGGATATGCGCAGCTTCGGATTTATCGAGGCACTCACCGATAATGGGGTAATGGAATTGCAAGCATGCGACGATGAACCCTGATCCAGCCTTGCCCTGCGCCGATTTCGTAATACTCTCCAGCGGCGCCAATTTTTCCTGCGAAGTATTGGAGGCCTTACTACAAAAAAATCATCCGCCGCAACTCCTGGTGCTACCCGAATACCCGCCGGCAAACCGTCTTGCAAGCGCGAACCGGCTGGCTATCGCCACCCCGCAACGGCGCTTATTGTCCCTGGCGCAGAATATCGAAATAGCCTATGCGCCGGCGCCGCGCCAGCATGATCTGGCGCAGTTGGTCGAAGCTCGTAAACTCGATTTCCTGCTGGTCGCCTGCTGGCCTTACCTGCTCGAGTCCCGCCTGATAGAAAGTCCGCGCAAGGCCGCGCTTAACCTGCATCCATCGCTGTTACCCGAATATCGCGGCGCCAATCCGCTGGCCCAGCAGCTAGCGGCCGGGAGTACCAGATTCGGCGTCACCCTGCATCGACTGGATCAACGTTTCGATCATGGCGACATCATCGCGCAGGCGGAAGTCGCCGCGTCGGGCAGCGCGCGACAACAGCCGAATCTGGAACGGGCCTGCGCCGCGCGCGGGGTGGAATTGTTTATCGAGGCGGCTGCCGTCTACACCGAACTGGCGTCCGATAGCACAAACGGGTTAAGCATGGGCGCAGGTCGTCGCTGTGCTCGCTCGGCGGATTCGTCGCATAAAACCGGTCGCAACCGAATGCATGCCTCAATTGGGCGAGTTGTGCCGGGAGAAAAAGAGAATTTACGTGGTAATCTCACACCTGGATTTCATATACTTTACCGGCTAGCGCAACGAAGTCGTCTGATAACCGGTATATTACGATTTTAATAAGGCTGTTATTTTAATAAGGCTGTTAATTTAAATTACAACAAGTTATCGATCCTACTTAAAATTAAACTTATCAAACAACCAGACTATTGCTAATTCGTATATGGACTCGAATCATCCAATATCTCCCGTTCCATCGCCGCCGACGAACTCGCTCTCGAAAGAGTCTTTAAGCGCTCTCGATCACGCGCATGTCTGGCATCCCTACAGCGCCATGCATAACACTTCACCGGTTTATCACGTCGACTCCGCCGCAGGCGTTATCCTGCAGCTGGCCGATGGGCGAAAACTGATCGACGGCATGTCTTCCTGGTGGTGCGCAATCCACGGCTACAATCATCCGCGCCTGAACCAGGCCGCAGCACGGCAGCTGCAACAAATGGCGCATGTCATGTTCGGCGGCTTGACCCATAGTCCGGCGATTTTGCTGGTTGAAAAGCTGCTCGAGTTGACGCCCGCAACGCTGCAATCGGTATTCATTTCCGATTCCGGCTCGGTCGCGGTCGAAGTCGCGATGAAAATGGCAATTCAGTACTGGAACGCAAAAGGCCAACCCGAGCGCCAACACTTCGCCAGCTTGCGTGGCGGCTACCACGGAGACACCATCGGCGCAATGTCGGTTTGCGATCCGGTAACCGGCATGCACAGCCTGTTCAACTCGGTATTAACCCGGCAGTTTTTCATCGACCGGCCGGCGAGTCGTTTCGGTGAAGCCTGCACCCCGCAGGACATCGAACCGCTCGCAGCGACCCTGCGACAACATCATCGGCAAATCGCGGCATTGATTCTCGAACCCATTATTCAAGGGGCGGGCGGCATGTATTTTTACGCGGCGGATTACCTCCGACAGGCGCGCGCATTGTGCGATCGCTACGACGTGCTGCTGATCGCCGATGAAATTGCCACGGGATTTGGCCGCAGCGGCAAACTATTCGCCTGCGAACATGCCGCGATAACGCCCGATATCATGTGTGTCGGCAAAGCGCTCACCGGCGGCTATATGAGCCTCGCGGCAACCCTGTCCACGGCCGCAGTCAGCGACAGCATAGATGGCGGCAATCCCGGCGTCTTTATGCACGGCCCGACCTACATGGCTAATCCGTTGGCATGCGCAACTGCCCTGGCCAGCATCGAACTGTTGCTGCAATCGGATTGGCAACGACGGATCGGTGAAATCGAACTTCAATTACGGCAAGGGCTGTCACCCTGCGAACAAATGCCGCAGGTGGCCGAAGTCCGCTGTCTCGGAGCGATTGGCGTTGTCGAAATGAATAAACCGGTCGAGATGTCGGTGATCACGCGCCATTTTGTCGAAGCGGGCGTCTGGGTACGACCTTTCGGCAAGCTGGTTTACCTGATGCCGGCCTACGTGATTACCGACGCTGAGCTGGAACAGCTATGCCGCAGCGTGGTCGAGGTAGTTGCCCGGCAGGTCGATTAAGATTTCCACTGGGTTGCCGATACCGTCTCTATGGGGTGTCAATGAAAATCTCCCGGGTTTTGATCTTGCTGGCGATGAGCCAGCTGTTGTCGGGCTGCGTCGAAACCTCGGTGATCGCAGCGCAACCGGGCGCGAGTTTACCCAGCGACGTAGTGCGTGTTTATTTTATCGAACGGCCGCGGTGTAATTTCGAAACCATTGCGCATATCCGCGTAAGCGGGGGGTTTGTCACGCTCGCAAGCATGTTGCGCAGTATGCGTAAAAGAGCCGCCAAGCTGGGGGCCGATGGCCTATACCTGCGGCATACGCAGCAACTGAATACTAGGGAGTTTCTGGGAACGGCCAGCGCAATCCGTTGCCTGCCTATCTAGAGGTGGCGAGGCTAGTCTTCGTTTTCTTCTTCTTCCTGCGGTTCGGCCTCGGGTGCATCCTGCATAATCTTTTCCTTCTCTTCAGGGGTTAAAATTACTGTATCTTCATCTCCCATTGCAACCACCTCGGTAACAGATATTCAGATTGTTGTGTGAGTGTTGAGCGTCCCTCCGATTATATACCAGTTCAAGTACTTTTGTAGGCTGGTTTTACGCCGCAAAAATTTAACGCAAGCGGCCACTTTAGGCGTTCGTACGGATGTTACAATCGACGCCTTCGAGGCAACCGTTGGCACAGCGATATGGATGACAAAAAAGTCAGTGTAAGTGACAGCATGGGCAGGGTTGAAATTCCGGCGGATGCGCTTTACCAGGCGCAGACCCAACGAGCGCTCGATAATTTTAAAATCAGCTCGCTGCGCCTACCGGCGTCGATGATAAAGGCGCTTGCACTGGTGAAACAGGCCGCCGCCGCGTCCAATATCGAGCTGGGCAAACTCGATGCGGCACGCGGCGAGGCCATCGCCGAGGCCGCCGCGGCGATTGTCGCGGGCGAACACGCGGATCAGTTTCCGATCGATGTCTTCCAGACCGGTTCGGGCACCAGCAGCAATATGAATCTGAACGAAGTCATTGCAACTATCGCCGCCAGCGAGGAAATGCCGGTTGATCCGAACGACCATGTCAATATGGGGCAGAGTTCGAACGATGTGTTCCCTTCGGCGATACATATCGCCGCCTGCCTGGGCGTTCACGAAACCTTGCTGCCAGCCATGGGGGTTCTCGAAGCGTCGCTGCTAAAACGCAGCGAGCAGCATCGGGATACGATCAAGACCGGGCGCACGCACTTGATGGACGCGATGCCGGTTTCACTGTCCCAGGAGATATCCGCCTGGGCTTCGCAAATCAAAAACGATCGTTACCGCATCCAGACGAGTTTGACCCGCCTGCAGCAACTGGCGATTGGCGGAACCGCGGTCGGCACCGGAGTCAATACCAGTCCCGACTTCGGCGCGCGGGTGTGTCACCAATTGCAATCCGCCAGCGGTATTCGATTCACACCGATGGATAACCTGTTCGAGGGCTTGAGCACGCAAAACTCCACTTTGGAACTAAGCGGTCAGATGCGGGTGCTGGCCGCCTCTCTGACAAAAATTTGTAACGACCTGCGCTGGATGAATTCCGGCCCGCTGACGGGGCTGGGTGAAATCGGACTCAAACCGCTACAACCCGGCAGCTCAATCATGCCGGCCAAGGTCAATCCAGTAATCCCGGAGGCGGTACTGATGGTCGCCGCCCAGGTCTACGGCAACGACGCCACCATTACGCATGCCGCCCAATCCGGTAACTTCCAGTTGAACGTCATGCTGCCGGTGATTGCCTATAACTTACTGCAGAGTATCGAAATTCTCGCCAGCGCCAGTCATCACCTGGCCGCGGCAATCGCAGCCTTCAGCGTCAATCAGGAAGTGATGTCGCAAAACCTTGCGCGTAATCCGATACTGGCGACCGCGCTCAACCCCGTCATCGGTTACCGCAAGGCGGCCAAAATCGCAAAACAGGCACTGCGCGAAAACCGTCCTATACTCGAAGTAGCGGTAGAAATGACCGATATCGACAAATCCGAACTCGAGGCTTTGCTCGATCCCGGCAAATTGGCGCGAAATATTCAGAAAAAACCTGATTAAGTCGCTTGCTTAATTGATATTTTACTTCTAGACTTTTGTCTAAATTTTTGAAATTTAAAGGTTTATCTTGATTAGGATATCCTCAGGACTCGAATCGATTGTCGGTCCGAAACACTTGATTGCAGCGCTGTTTTTGATCACAGCAGCAATCAGTCCGCCAATCCAGGCAGGTATCGAACAGCAGCGCTTGCTGTTTCACGACGCTGCACTCGCACTCGAACTCAATCAAATCAGCAAGTTCAACCGCTTACTCAAACGTCTCGACGATTATCCCGCGAAACCCTATCTCGAATACGACGCCTTCAAACGCAAGGTCAAGCAAATCAAGCCTCAGCAGGCGGAGTTGTTTTTTCGGCACTTTGCGGATTATCCGTTTGTCTACCATGCCCGTGGGAAATGGCTGAATACGCTGGCTCGGCGCGGCGATTGGGAGGATTTTCTCGCGTTTTTCGATGGCCGTGAAAACACCCGCCTGCGCTGCCTCGCGTTTCGCGCCAGGTTAAAGCTGGGGCAGGTCGATGGCCTAATCGATGAAATCGCCAAGGTCTGGCTGCATGGTTATTCGCAACCGGCGCAATGTTATTCGCAACCGGCGCAATGCGATCCGGCATTCAAGCACTTACTCGCGAGCCACACCGAGCCCGAGAAAATTATCTGGTTGCGGATCGAAAAAGCCTTCAAGTCGCGTCGACCTAATCTGGCCCGCTATCTCGGTAAAAAACTCGAGCCACAATCCCGTGCCGTCGTAGAGACCTGGTACCGGGCGCATCTGCGCCCGGAACGCTCGCTGAAGAAACTTGCGGATAAACCGGATACCGAGCGCAATCGAGCGATTATCGTGCACGCCATCGATCGTCTGGCGCGCAAAGACAGCCTCAAGGCGCTGGAGTTTTGGAACCTGATTCGCGATCAATTCGCCTTTAGTCAACAACAGAGGGATCAGAGCCAGCTGCGTATCGCATTGTCGGCCGCCTATCAACACGAACCCGAAGCGCGCGCGCTGCTGTCGAACCTCGATCCGGCAAACATGAATGACCAGGCCCATTTGTGGCTGGCCCGTATTCAGCTGCGCAGCAGCGACTGGTCCGGATTGAACCAAACCATCAACCATATGCCCGCGCATCTGCACCAGGAAAACGAGTGGCAATACTGGTTGTCGCGCACGCTTGAGGCCGACGGCCAGCTGGTTGATTCGCTGGGCCTGCTCGAAAAACTTTCTCACAAAAGCAGCTATTACGGATTTCTGGCCGCCGACAAACTCAAGCGCAACTACCGTATAGAGCAAGAGAACGCCGCCAGCGCCGAGGTAGACGAAGATGCGTTTTTAACGGCTAATCCCCATCTGCTGCGGGCGCGTGAACTCTATTTTCTGGACCGCCTGGTCGATGCCAAGCGCGAATGGTTTCAGGCGTTACGCTACCTCGACCACGACGGCATCAAACAGGCGGCAACCTTGGCATCGAAATGGAAGTGGCACGATAGCGCCATACGCACCGTCGCTAAAACTCCGCATCGGAACGACTACAGCCTGCGCTTTCCGATGCCTTACAAGCGACAGGTACTCGAATTTGCCCAGTCGCGCGAGCTCGACCCGTCGCTCATTTACGGAGTCATGCGCCGCGAAAGCCTGTTTGACCCGCTCGCGCGTTCCAGCGTGGGCGCACTGGGGCTGATGCAGTTGATGCCGAGCACCGCTCGTCTGGTAGCGCGATCGCTCGGCATGAAACGCCCGCGCAAATCGGACATCCTGCGGGTCGACAACAATATTCGCATGGGTACCCACTACCTGAAAACGGTGATGAACCGTTTCGACAACAATGTGGCTCTGGCCACGGCAGCCTATAATGCCGGACCGCGAAACGTGAAACGCTGGTTACCCAGAGAATCGGCGATGTCTGCCGACCTGTGGGTCGAGACCGTACCTTTCACCGAAACCAGGAATTACATACAAGCGGTACTGGCCTACTCGACGGTGTTTGACAAGTCGCTGGGGAAAAATACCTTGATGTCCAGTCGGATGGGTGATATCAAACCCGAGTACTAGTCGCTAACTCGGTCCGATGAAAATATACGGCGATATCTATTCCGGAAATTGCTACAAACTTAAACTGATTTGCGCGCTGCTCGAGATCGAGCACGAGTGGATTCCGGTCGACATCATGCGCGGCGAAACCCGCGAAGATCATTTTCTCAGGCTCAACCCGGTCGGCCAGATCCCGATCTGTGTAACCGACGAAGGTCAGACCCTGACCGAGTCCAACGCCATCCTCTATTACTTGGCGCAGGATAGCGATTTATGGCCCGCCGATCGACTGGCGCAGACACGCGTCCTCGAATGGCAGTTTTTCGAACAATACAGTCACGAACCCGCCATCGCCGTGGCGCGTTTTATCAAGGTTTATCTGGGAATGCCGGAAAAACGCCGGCGCGAGTACGAAACCAAACTCAAGAGCGGTTACCGGGCGCTGGATTTGATGGAGCGCCATCTCGACGGTCATGACTTCCTGGTGGGCCAAAGCTGTAGCATCGCCGATATTTCGCTGTTCGCCTACACGCATGTTGCCGAGGAGGGTGGATTCGAGCTATCATCCTACCCGGCGCTCAGGACCTGGATAGTCAATATTAAACAACTTCCCGGCTTTGTCGCCATGCCTCCGGCCTCTGCTAGATAAACCGCTGAGCCACGCACAAAATATCTCTGTGATTAGAATGCGTAAGCGCGTGACGTCAGCACTTTTTTTCATTCACAAGCGAACCCAAGACCGTGACCAATCCGAACCAACTCGACAAAATCAGAAATGAACCCGGCTTTATCGCCGCACTCGACCAGAGCGGCGGCAGTACGCCCAAGGCGCTGGCCAACTATGGCGTAGACGCCTCCGCCTATGGCAGCGACGAAGAAATGTTCGACGTCGTGCACGCGATGCGTACCCGCATCGTGACCAGCCCGGCCTTTAATGGTGATCGAATCATGGGAGCAATTCTGTTTGAAAACACCATGGACCGCGAAATCGACGGCCAGGGCAGCGCCGATTACCTATGGAATGAAAAAAGGGTGGTGCCGTTCCTCAAAGTCGACCAGGGTCTGGCCGACGAAGACCATGGCGCCCAGCTCATGAAACCCATGCCCGGACTGGATGCATTGTTGCAAAAGGCAAGACGGAATAATGTTTTCGGCACCAAGATGCGCTCGGTAGTAAAAACCGCGGACCCGCAAGGTGTTAGCGCTGTCGTGGCGCAACAGTTCGAAATAGGCGGTCAAATCGTCGCCGCGGGCCTGGTGCCAATCATCGAACCGGAAGTCGACATCAACAGTGCGCAAAAATCGGCCATCGAGGATTTACTCAAAGCCGAAATACTGGCGCATTTGGATCGACTCGAGGAAGGGCAATTGGTAATGCTTAAACTGACCTTGCCGGAACAGGATAACTTTTATGCGGATTGCATACAGCACACCAATGTGCTCAAGGTGGTAGCGCTGTCAGGCGGTTACTCCAGAGAGGAAGCCAACCAGCGGCTAGCGCGGCAAAACGGCATGGTCGCGAGCTTTTCGCGCGCGCTCACCGAAGGCTTGAGTGCCCAGCAGAGCGATGAGGAATTCAACCAGATGCTGAATGCCTCGATAGCAAGTATCTACCAGGCTTCCGGCAGCTGAGCGTATCCACAGAAGACCAATGAAAACCAAGATAATCCTCATTTGTCTCGTCACCCTGATGGCAAGCGCCTGCGCAACCACGATGAAACTCAGCGAAGGCGGCGAAAAAGTGCGAGTTTTGGGCCCGAGCGAAGTCAGCAGCTGCCGGGAGGGAGCTCGGCAAGACCAATACGTCGGTTACCTGGGTATTGCTGGGCATTCCGCGCCCCGTGGAAACCGTCAGTAAGGAATTGCGACTGGTGGCGCGCAACAGCGCCGCGCGCATGGGCGGCGATACTATCGTGCCGTTGACGGTGATCGAGAAAGGCGAACAGACTTTCGAAGTCTACAAGTGCGTCAACCCGGACGGCTAGGACCTGCTGCTTGGGGACAGATCTGAAGATCAGTCCCCAAGCATCCGCGCAGCAACCAGCTTAGGTGTCAATCGGGGGAATCCCTACTGGTTTTGCACCATGACTCGGGTCGCCAGCTGATGAGAAATCTCGGCGTGGGATTTGTTGACATCGCCGCCCGGGGTGAAACAGATCAGCTCGTCGCACATCGCCTCGAAGCGCCGCTGGCTGGGACCCTTGGCTTCCTGTTCCGAGGTAATGCCGTAAATATACTTACCATGGGCACGGGCATAACCGCATTCGAATCCGGTCCAGGCTTCCGCTTCAACACCTTCGAGGATGACGATGACGACATCCGCCCGGTCGAGTTCGGACTCATAGCAAGCTTGAATTTCGCGCGGGGACATGCTCTCCAGGTCGATTTCGAGGTCGATCTGGGGGATTAGAATTTCCATATAGGGGTTGTCTTCGGTCAGGGTATCCCGCAGCTGCAGATTCCACACCCGCGTTGCCTGAGAGCTGTTGTATGCCGCCAGATATGCCCTGACGCCATGGTGAATACCCATGTTGACGTTATGCGTAATCGATTCGGGCTCGAGGTTGGTTTCCTTTTGCGCGGCGATTTGCAGTGCGTCTCTGAGCGCAATTTTGCCAGTCAACAATGCATGGCTGATAATCGCGCCATTGACATTCGGCAGGTAACGCAGTCGCGCGATATCGTCCAGCGTTTGTACCGTGCCGCTCGAATAAACCGGAATCGATACATTGTGGCTTAGCTGCTCGGTGAGCGCGAGCGCCTCTTCAAATGCCGTATCGAGACGTTCGGTGCCTTTGTGCACAACGCCGGCGATGCCGGTCATTTGCAAGTCGCGAATCAGATCCTGTGGCATGAATGCTGTCTGGGTTTTCCAGCCGTCGATCATGACATAGCCGTCGCGCGTCGCCAGGTGCACGATAATTCCACCCGGATGCCGACTGGCGGCCTCGACCACCAACGCCGAATCGGTAATCGCGACGGTTCCGAGCACGACCCGCGCGGCCCCGGCCTCGAACCAGTCATTGATCTGCGCCAGGGTTTTGATGCCGCCGGCTACCTGAATCGGAACATCGGTTTCGTTGATAATTTCCTTGATCAGAGCTTCATTGTTACTGCCCTTGGAGCGGGCCGCATCGACGTCGACGATTTGCAGCATTTGCACCCCGTCGGCGACAAAATTGCGCACCGCGTCATGCGGTTTCAGGTCATGGATGAAATCGTCGCCTTCGACCGCGGCGCGGGTTATTACCTTGCCGTCCTGCAATTGTATTTCGGGAATTATCAGCATGGCCGTCACCTTGCGTAGTGTTCGAATTGGGGGGCCATTGTAACGCCTGATGGTTACATGGCGAACACACATTATTGCTCCAAGATGATATATTCATGCCTATGAGCGACATCAAACCTATTCAGGTACTGTTCGTCTGCATGGGCAATATCTGCCGATCGCCCACCGCGCACGGGGTTTTCCAAACGCTGGTCGAGAACCAGGGGCTGGCAAGCGCAATTCGGGTCGATTCGGCGGGCACTCACAGTTACCACGTCGGCAACCCACCGGATCCGCGCTCGCAGTCCACCGCTCGGGGCCGAGGGGTGGATTTGAGCAATTTACGCGCACGCCGTTTCCTGTCCGGCGATTTTGTCGAATTCGATTATCTGCTGGCGATGGACAAGGCCAATCTCGCCGATATGCTGACGCTCAAGCCCGACAATCCGCGCGCGCAAACCGACCTGCTACTGACCTATTCAGACCGGTTCGGGCAGCAGGAAATTCCCGACCCGTATTTTGGCGACGACGGTTTCGAGCTGGTATTTGACATGATCGACGATGCCGCGCGCGGGCTGCTGGATCATATTCGACGACGCCACGAGCTTTAACAGCCATTTAAGAACGCCCTTGCAGTTGCGACATATTTTTTACGCGTCAGCAACAGTTTCCATTTACTGCCACCGAGCTGCCGCCACAGTACCGCCGATCTTATTCCGGCGAGCAATAAGGTCCGGATTCGGGCGGCATTCGCATCGTTGAGCAAGTGACTCTGTTCACCCCTGACCAGGATTCTCGGGTTGAGCTCGCTGATTCGGTCCTGGTACAGACCGTCGAGCTGCGCGACTATGCTACTGCGCGACAGCTCGAACTCACCGCTACGGATTTCGATCTCCCGCAGTCCGTCAAACAGCTTTGCGGACAGCTTGGAATCGGACATGACGATGAGCGCCAGCTTCAGCATCGATAATACGTAGTAGGCGATGTTACGGCTGGAACCCCGGCTCGCGCCGCCAAGGTAATCGTTGAGTGCCCTAAATCCGTTTTGCAGGCAGCATACCTGACCGAATACATCCAGGGTGCTGTCGGCGTCAAATGTGAACAGACTGTCGTAGCTGCCGTCGAAGGCCCGCCTGTCACAGGTTCCGGTAGCCGCGAGTTGGTCGACAAGTACCGCGGCCTGAAACATCCCGGCCAGGGCCAGCGTCTGGTCGGCGAGTCGATTCACCGGTTGAACGCGGATTCGATCACGCCGCCACCGAGGCATTGTTCGTCGAGGTATAAGACCAGCGCTTGTCCCGGCGTGATCGCGCGCTGCGCTTGCTCGAATTCAACCACCGCGGCGTCAGTCTCGATGGTTAACAGGCGGCAGGCGGAATCCCGCTGGCGGTAACGTATCCTGGCACTGCAAACAAACCCCGGCTGGTCGACGGCTTGTGATATCCAGTGCAAATCGGTTATGCGGCAATGCGAGTGAAACAAGCGCGGATGCTCCAAGCCTTGCGCGACCACCAGCCGATTCGACTCTAGCAGCTTGTCGATAACGTACCAGGGTTCCTCGCTGCCTTGCTCGGTGCCACCGATACCGAGTCCCTGGCGTTGGCCGATGGTGTAATACATCAAGCCACCGTGTTCCCCGATGACATCCCCATCGGTAGTGACGATATCCCCGGGTTGCGCCGCAATGAAACGCTGCAGGAAATCCCGGAATTTGCGCTCCCCGATAAAGCAGATGCCGGTGCTGTCTTTTTTAGCCGCCACCGCAAACTGCTGCTGACCCGCGATGTCGCGCACTGCGGATTTATCGAGCTCCCCGACCGGAAACAAGGCATGCGCCAGCTGGTGCTGGTTCAAGGCGTAAAGAAAATAGGATTGGTCCTTGTTTTGATCCAGGCCGCGCAGCAATTCGAATCGATCGCCGCGGCGGCGCGAACGGACATAGTGCCCGGTCGCGATACGTTGTGCGCCGAGCACTTGCGCGTGATCGAGGAAAGCCTTGAACTTGATTTCACGGTTGCAAATAATATCGGGGTTGGGGGTACGTCCGATGCGATACTCGTGTAAAAAGTATTCGAACACATGGTCCCAATATTCGCTCGAAAAATTGACCGTATGCAGCGTTATTCCGAGACGGTCGCATACCTGTTGCGCATCCGCGAGATCGACACTGGCCGAGCAGTACTCCTCGGTATCGTCTTCCTCCCAATTCTTCATGAACAGACCTTCGACCCGGAAGCCTTGCTGCAGCAGCAGGTAAGCGGATACCGACGAGTCCACGCCGCCGGACATGCCTACTATGATTTTTTCGCCGCTATTCATGCTAGAACCCGGGCTTAGTTGGACGCCAATTCCGGATTGTAAGCGGCCGGAAAATCACGTTTACGCCGCCAGTCGGCCAGCGGCTGCAAATAGGGCAATTCGCCATTGTCCCGATACCAGGAATCGACGGCGAATCTGGCGTTGCCGTCGATCTCGCGGATGGTCGCGTCGCGGTCCAGTGGCCGATGAACCAGACGATGCGATGCTGTTTTAGATCGACGCGGTGCCATTTCAATAGTTCTAGTTGTTCCAGCGCCAGCAAATACTGAAACGTATTGGTCGATTCATCGATGCAATCCATTTGCCGGGGCAGTTCGTACCCCGGGTAGTTGCCGGCCTTGTCGAGGTGAGTGCCCGTCAGCTCGCCGCTGATACGTTCCATCAGCGCCACGGCTTGTCTTATCGCCTGTTTTTCCTGGACGTCATCGAGTTCCCGGGCTTCGAATATCGCTCTGATCTGGCGCCACTGCGCGTCACTGTAATGCAGCTCCTGGGTCGACTTGCAGCCAAAGTCATAACAGTGCATAAAGTAAGGCGAGGCCGCGAGCGGAGCGCTGAAGACGAGCAGTATTAAGATTCGAAGCATAAACATATTCAAGCAAATTCCTGGCTTATCACATCCAGAGGATAGCCCGCTCCGTTGATAAAATCATCGATGCACTGCAATACCATCGGGCTGCGGTGCTGATCGCGACAGGCGATAACCTGTTCGTAACTAAGCCATTCGGCGGCGATGATGCCGCTGTCCAGCGGCCCGTCGAGGCGTTCTCCGACCTCACCGCGAAATAGAAACCGGATATAGGTTTTGCTGGCGGCGGGATCCGGTTTGTAGCGGTATATCCCCTGCAGGGCAGTCGGTTTGAAGCGGTAGCGGGTCTCTTCCAGGGTTTCGCGCACCACCGCCTCCAGCAGGGTTTCATCCGGATCCAGATGCCCGGCCGGCTGGTTGTAAACGGTCGCTCCATTAACCTTTTCCCTGACCAGCAAAAACTTGCCGTCGCGCTCGCATATCGCCGCTACCGTGCTACGGGGTGTCCATACCGTCTCAGACATCTACGCTCTGGCGCCACCAGTGCGCCAGCCCCTGTGCGTTGAGCCTGATATCGTGTTGCAAAATTTCTTTTATCTCGTCATCGCCGTCGCCCACCGACAATTCTTCCAGCACCGTT
>Ga0136654_1000133_pt1 | contig 24043 bp, 22 predicted proteins | sample InaspJWI70metaG_FD_94865 | JGI IMG/M metagenome (GOLD analysis project Ga0136654, IMG submission 94865) | Marine gutless worms symbiont microbial communities from Oahu, Hawaii - Inanidrilus sp. 1 OAHU.JWI-70 metaG (version 2) | ecosystem: Host-associated > Annelida > Digestive system >... | reverse complement strand
TCGCCAGCTGCTCTTTCCATTTATAGAGCTGATTGCGACGAATACCGAGCTCCATCGCCACTTCGGTGGCGGGTCTATTGGTGGTTTCCATCAGTCGGACCGCTTCCTGCTTGAACTCACGGGCGTACGTCTTATAGGGTTTTCTTTGTTTCATGTTTTGGATACTCCTTGGGCGACATTGTCGCCGAATAAAGGTATCCGTTAAACTGGGGGAGCTTCAATCTGTCCCCGAGGGTTCAAAGGTTGGGAATCAATGCTTGGGGACGGATCTTCAGATCTGTCCCCATCGAAGCGACCTGGGAAGCCAGATCTACATCGGAAATCCGGGCGGCATTCTTCCTTTCATGAGGCAATACGTGATCGTCCGAGCACATTGCCAGATCTGAAGATCTGTCCCCCAGCCTCGACACCCGAAGTTGGATGCACTGGGACAGACAAAAATGCCAGTCTCAGGCTAGTGGGTATCGAGTCACCGAAACTGATTGTGAATTGACGCGAATGGGTTTTTAAAGCCGTGATTTTTTGACAAGAGCAAGGCGGCAATGCGCGCAGGACGTGAGCGTATACACAATACGTGATCGTCCGAGCACATTGCCAACGCCGCTATTGTTAAAAAAGCGCGGCTTTAAAAACCCATTCCGGGGGGCAATCTGCCTTTCATGCCCCGCATCATATTGGCCATACCGCCCTTGCTGCCCATTTTTTTCATCATGCGCTGCATTTGCTTGTGCTGCTTGAGTAGCCGGTTGACATCCTGGATCTGGGTGCCGGAACCCGAGGCGACGCGGCGCTTGCGCGAACCGTTGATTACTTCGGGCTTGCGCCGTTCCAGCGGGGTCATCGAATCGATGATGGCGACCATGCGTTTCATTTGTTTGGTATGGGCCGGGTTCTGCATCGCCTGCGCGACGCCGGCGCCCATACCCGGCAGCTTGTCGACCAGGTTTCCGAGTCCGCCCATCTTATCCATCTGGGTAAATTGATCGCGCAAATCTTCCAGATCAAAACCTTTTCCTCGCTTGACCTTACGCGCGAGTTTTTCCGCCTTTTCGTGATCGACCTTTTCCTGCGCCTGCTCCACCAGCGACAGGATGTCGCCCATGCCGAGAATGCGCGACGCAATCCGGTCGGGATGGAAGGCTTCAAGCGCATCGGTTTTTTCTCCGGAACCGATGAACTTGATCGGTTTGCCGGTGATATGTCGCACCGACAAGGCCGCGCCGCCACGCGCATCGCCATCGATCTTGGTCAATACCACACCGGTAAGCGGTAGCGCATCATCGAAAGCCTTGGCGGTATTAGCGGCATCCTGTCCGGTCATGCTGTCGACCACGAACAGGGTTTCCGCCGGCTCCACCGCGTCATGAATCGCACGAATCTCGTCCATCATCTGCTGATCGATCGCGAGCCGACCCGCGGTATCGAGTATCAGGACATCGGCGCTCGCTTTGCGCGCAGCCGTAACCGCATCGCGGGCGATCGATACCGGCTTTTGATCTTTGTTGCTGGAATGGAAATCGACGCCGACTTCCGTCGCCAGGGTCTGGAGTTGATCGATCGCGGCCGGTCGGTAGACGTCGGCGCTCGCAACCATGACCGACTTTTTCTCGGATTCGCGCAGTCGACGCGCCAGCTTGGCCACCGTGGTGGTTTTACCGGCTCCCTGCAATCCTGCCATCAATACGACCACCGGCGGTTGGTGATTGAGATCGATCGTCGCCTGCGATTCGCCCATGATCGCAACCAGTTCGTCGTTTACCACCTTGATCAGCGCCTGCCCCGGAGACAGGCTGCTGATGACTTCTTGCCCTAGTGCTTTGGCGCGCACTGCCGCGATGAATTCCTTGACCACCGGTAAGGCCACATCGGCCTCGAGCAGTGCCAAGCGAACTTCGCGCAAGCTATCGCTGATATTAGTTTCGCTGAGACGTCCCTGGCCGCGCAGGTTCTTCAGCGTTGCGGATAGTCGATCGGTCAGGTTTTCAAACATCGGTGGATCTCGTCAATTCTTAGGCAGGGACAGTATACTTAATTCCCGCGGGAATGAAGATACTGTCCCCGGGAAAATGAAGGGAATCCAAAAACCATTTTTTCTCTGCAATTCGTCAATTCAGGATGAATTTTTCAGAGTTCCCCTAAAACTTGAATACTTCACCGCCCTTCAGCTGGTGGATGTTGAAATCGGGCATGGCTTCGACACATTCCTGATAAATCAATTCCTCGTCACCCGGTTTGAAGTGGGTCAGCCAGACTTCGGGGCGATGCTTCATCTTCAGGATGTCGGCACCCAGTAGCTGCGGGCAATAGTGTTTGGAAATCTTGCTGATTTCTAGATCGTTGTTGGAAAACGCGGATTCGACGAACAGTAAATCGATATTTTCATAGCCGTTGAGCACATCCCATAAATTGTCGTTGGTCGTGGTATCGCCGCTAAAGGCAATGTTGGCGCGTCGCGATGACAGACAATAGCCCACACCGGGGACGGTATGATTGACCTGAATCATTTCGATGTCGCGCGACCGGATCGATACCTTGTCGCCCGGATGCATAATTTCGAACTGGATCGATGGCGCTTCCCGGCTCGGTAGTTCGGAAAAATCCGGCCAGATTACCCAATTGAAGATATGCGCCTTGAGCGCCTTGATGGTTTTTTCTTGGGCATGCACGACAATCGGCTCGTCATGCACGCCGAACATGCTGTCGGCCAATAGCGGCAGACCGACGATATGGTCCATATGAGAATGTGTTAGAAAAATGTGGCGGATGCCGGTCATTTGATTGAGCGGTAAATCACCCAGCCCGGTACCTGCATCAATCAACAAATCATCATCGATCAGAAACGACGTGGTTCGCAGGCTCGCACCTATACCACCGGCCCACCCGAGTATTTTAATCTGCATACAGTTTTCTTGTAGTCGTGTATAAATAATCGGGATGCACCCGCAACCTAGATAAATTTATAGCAAACACCAATGGATTTGGTGCAAATTTTTTCCCCGGATACCATGCCGGCTATCCCGTGGTTATTCGTGGAATGCCACTATAGTACAGCGATCAGCGCACAAATCCGATCTGGTTCACATATTGGGCCTGGTCGACCCGTTGCCCGCGAGACCCGGAATGGCTGCGAATATTGTAGCGCAAGAGATGACGGGCTAGTGCGACGGGCCTAATTTTCAGTTACACTTTATTGCTTAAGCCAATGACCGAAAATCATGTTCCCCACCATCGCTAGCGCGCTTGCAACCCTTTGCTACTGCCTGTCCGCGTTTCTGATTTACAAACAGTTGGGTACCGCGCAACACCAACGCTGGGTGGCGCTCGCGCCGGCAATCGCCGGCATGTTGTTGCAGGCAGCCGCGCTCAACGCCCTGATTTTCCAGCCACAGGGTCTCAACCTGGGGTTCTTCGTCGCCTTTTCATTGATCGCCTGGCTGATTTCGATTCAGATACTGCTAAGCTGCATTTATCGACGCATCGAAAGCCTCGGCATCATCGTATTTCCGGTTAGCGGCATCGGTAACATCGCGGCCAGCCTGCATTTTTCGGATCATTTTATCAGCATCGGCAACAATGCGATCCAGGGGCATATCATGGTATCGGTGATCGCCTACAGCCTGATTACACTAGGTGCCTTTCAGGCCGGTTTGCTGGCCTACCAGGACCGATCGATCAAACAGCATCAACCGGGAGGCTTCATCCGTTTCCTGCCCCCACTGCATGACATGGAAACCCTGTTGTTCCAATTTCTCGGTTTCGGTTTCCTCTGCCTCAGCGCTTCGCTGATCACCGGATTCTTTTACCTGGAAGACATCTTTTCCCAACACCTGGTGCACAAAACGGTCTTGTCGATCATAGGCTGGGTAATACTTGGCGTCCTGCTGTTCGGCCGGTTCAAGTTTGGCTGGCGCGGTAAGACCGCAATCCGTTGGACCCTGTCCGCCTTCGTCTTCCTGATGCTGGCTTTCTTCGGCAGCAAACTGGTGCTGGAATTCATCATTAGCTAAGACTCGGCAACCCAGTTGAACGAAATCCCGTTATATTGGTTGTTTATCGCATTCGTCGCGTTAATTCTGATGTCGGCATTTTTTTCGGGCTCGGAAACCGGGCTGATGAGCCTGAACCGCTATCGCCTGCGACATCTGGCCGATAAAGATCACGGCGGAGCGATCCGGGCCGCCGAATTACTCAAGCGTCCCGACAAACTGATTACGCTGATACTACTCGGCAATAACTTCATCAATGTTTTAATCACTCAGCTGGCGACCTATATCGGCTACCGCCTGTACGGGGAGGCCGGCATCGCGCTTGCCGCCGGTGTGCTGACGCTGGTATTGCTGCTATTTGCCGAGGTTACGCCTAAAACGCTGGCAGCGACCAATCCAGAGAGAATTGCGCTGCCGGCATCCTATGTCTACCGGCCGCTGCTAAGAATCCTGCAGCCGTTGGTGCTGGCGATCGACTGGCTGGCCAAGCTGGTATTGAAATTGTTTCTGTTGTCCGCAAAGGATAACGACAACGATGCGCTGACTTCGGACGAATTGCGCGTCGCGGTGAGCGAAACCAGTGGGCTGATTCCCGATTCTCACCGCGATATGTTGCTCCGTATTCTCGATCTGGAAAAGGTTAGCGTTAACGACATCATGGTGCCGCGACATGAAATTATCGGTATCGATCTCGAAGACGACTGGCACGAAACCCTGAAGCTGATTACCAATCTTTCCTATACTCGGCTGCCGATTTACTCGGGCAACATCGACAACCTGATCGGGGTCGCCAGGGTGCGAAAAATTCTTCCGCTATTGCTGAACGATGACTTCACCCCCGAGAGCCTAGTCGATTTGACGCGCGAAGGATACTTCATCCCGGAAGGCACGCCGCTTACGACCCAGTTGATCAATTTCCGCAAGAACAAACGTCGCAATGGTTTTGTCGTTGACGAATATGGCGACATCCAGGGGCTGGTCACCATCGAAGATATCCTGGAGGAAATCGTGGGCGAGTTCACCACCGACCCCAGCGCTCTGCATCAGGATTTGTTCCAGGATGCGGACGGCAGTTTCCTGATCGACGGCACCACCCATATTCGCGATATCAATCGCAACCTGGAAATTCAGCTACCTAGCGAGGGTCCGCGCACGCTGAACGGACTGATTCTCGAGCACATGGAATTCATTCCCGAGGCCGGCACCAGTGTCAAGATCGGCGGTTATCCCATCGAAATCATGCTGGTCATTAACAACATGGTGAAAACCGCGCGCCTGTCCCTGCCGCAAGATCGCGACGATACTAGTCCGCAGTCCGAATTGTCGCTCAATGGCTAAGGCCGAAAAGTCTCATTATCAGTGCCGCGAATGTGCGCTGCTGTTACCGAAATGGTCCGGCCAGTGCCCGGAATGCAAGAGCTGGAACGCCATCGAGGAAATAGCCGCGCTGCCGCCCGGCACGGGTCCCAGAAGCAATTGGCACGGTCCCGGAAACCGCGCCGAAGTATTGACCCTGGATCAGGTGCCGACCAGCGACACCCCGCGTTTTAGCAGCCGGATAGACGAACTCGACCGGGTTTTGGGAGGCGGACTGGTCGAGGGTTCGGTCGTATTACTCGGCGGCGACCCCGGTATCGGCAAATCGACCATTCTGCTGCAATGCCTGACCGGCGTCAGCCAGGAGCGTAGCGCGCTCTACGTGACCGGAGAGGAATCGCCGCAACAGGTAAGCCTGCGCGCGCGGCGCTTGAATTTGCCGGGCGCGCAACTGCGGTTGTTAAGCTCAACCTGCGTCGAAGAGATAATAGCGCAGGCCGGCAGCGGCAAACCCTCGGTCATGGTCATCGATTCGATCCAGACGATTTACAGCAACAGCCTGCAGTCCGCAGCGGGTTCCGTGAGCCAGATCAGGGAAAGCACGGCCATGCTGGTAAAGTTTGCCAAACAGTCGAATGTCACGATTTTCCTGGTCGGTCATGTAACCAAGGAGGGCCAGCTGGCCGGACCGCGCGTGCTCGAGCACATGGTCGATACGGTACTTTATTTCGAAGGCGACATGTCGACCCGCTACCGCGTTATCCGCGCGGTCAAAAATCGATTCGGCGCAGTTAACGAACTCGGTATCTTCGCCATGACGGACACCGGACTGAAGCCGGTTAGCAATCCTTCGGCAATATTCCTAGCGCAACACGATCAACCGGTTTGCGGCAGTATCGTCATGGTATCGCGCGAAGGCACCCGCCCCTTCCTGGTTGAAATACAGGCTCTGGTGAGTGAATGTCACAGCAGCAATCCGCGGCGGCTAAGCGTCGGACTGGAATCGAATCGACTAGCCATGCTGATTGCGATTTTACAGCGCCATGGCGCTATCCCACTCTATGATCAGGATGTTTTTATCAACGCGGTCGGTGGGGTTCGAATTGCCGAAACCGGCGCCGACCTGGCAATTATCCTGGCGATTCTGTCCAGCTATCGGGACCGGCCGATGAATCCTCGCACACTGGTATTTGGCGAAGTCGGCCTGTCCGGAGAAATCAGACCGGTAGCAAATGGCGAGGAGCGTTTGCGTGAAGCGAGTAAACACGGTTTCGACAATGCGATCATACCAAAATCCAATTTACCCAAACGCGGTAGTTTTAAAGAATTGAAACTGATACCGGTCAGTCATTTAGCTGACACCCTGGATGCATTATAATCCCCCGATATCGACTACGAGCGGCGCCATGACCGAAAACAAAAACAAGCTCAAGGATTTTGAAAAATCCATGCAGCACCTCGAGAAAATCGTCAGCCAGATGGAGTCCGGCGATCTCGGGCTGGAAGAATCACTGGAACAGTTCGAGCAAGGCATTAGACTGGCAAAAAATTGCCAGGATACGCTAGCCAATGCCGAGCTGCGGGTCGAACAATTAATCGAGAAAAACGGTTTGCAACAGACCGCAGTCTTCGAAGCACTAGATGAAGATTAATGCAGCGCTGTTCGCGCCTCTGGTCGATGAGTATCAGCAAAGAGTAGACGCCGCGCTCGAGCGCTGGCTGCCGCCCGCCGATGTCAATCCGATGTGCTTGCACCAGGCAATGCGTTATGCGGTACTGGCGCCAGGCAAACGGGTGCGCCCCATCCTGGTGTACGCGACGGCGACGGCGCTGGGTATCGACCTGGATCGAGTCGACGGCGCCGCCAGTGCGGTCGAAATCATACACGCCTACTCTCTAATCCACGACGACCTGCCGGCGATGGATGACGATGACCTGCGCCGCGGGCGGCCGACCTGCCATCGGAAATTCGATGAAGCCACCGCGATACTTGCCGGCGACGCACTGCAGGCTCTGGCTTTCTATATCATCAGCCATGATCCGAAAATGACCCCGGATTCGGCGTCCCGTTTACAAATGATAGAAAAATTATCACTGTTTTCCGGTTCCCGCGGGATGGCTGGAGGACAGGCGATCGATCTGGCCGCTGTCGGGAAATCCCTCAACGTCGCCGAGCTCGAAACCATGCATATACACAAGACCGGAGCCCTGATCCGCACCTGCATCCAGCTGGCGGCGCTGAGCAGCGATCAACTCGGCAAGCAGCAACACCAAGCCCTCGATTCCTACGCCAAATCGATTGGCCTGTCATTCCAGGTGCAGGATGACATCCTCGACGTAACCGGCGACACGGCTACCCTCGGCAAGACACAGGGTGCGGACAGTGCCCGCAACAAGCCCACCTATCCGTCGATAATCGGCCTCGAAGCTTCCCAGGAAAAGGCCCGGGAACTGCATCGAAAAGCGCTTAAGGCTTTGTCGATATTTGGTGAGGAAGCCGACATTTTACGGTATATTTCAGCGTGGTTCGTCGAACGTAGCAACTGAGCGAGGCGTCGTGCTGGATAACAGTTCATTGAATGATTTAAATACGACATATCCGATACTGGCGCAGATCGAATACCCGCATGATTTGCGTGAGCTCGATGAAGACCAGCTACCCGAACTGGCGGCGGAGATACGTGCATTCCTGTTACAAACTCTGGCGCGCACCGGCGGTCATCTCGCCTCCGGACTCGGCTCGGTCGAAATCACGATTGCCTTGCATTACCTGTTCGACACGCCCCATGACCGCCTGGTCTGGGACGTGGGCCACCAATGTTACCCGCATAAAATTCTAACCGGCCGGCGTGACCGGATGCCGAGCATGCGGCAGAAAACCGGGCTTTCGGGTTTTCCCAAAATCAGCGAGTCGGAATACGACCACTTTGGCGCGGGGCACTCGAGCACTTCGATCAGCGCCGCGTTGGGCATGGCGATCGCCGCGACTTCGCAGGGCATCGATCGTAAAACCGTCGCCATCATCGGTGATGGCGGCATGACCGCGGGCATGGCCTATGAAGCCTTGAATCACGGCGGTGCCATCGACAATGATTTACTGGTTATCTTAAACGACAATGAAATGTCGATATCGCCCAACGTGGGCGCCATGTCTAAATACCTGTCCAGCATCTGGTCCGGCAAGATTTATTCGAGCTTGCGCTCGGGCAGCAAGAAGGTGCTGAAACGTATTCCCAGCGCCTGGGAATTGGCCAAACGCGCGGAAGAACACGTCAAGGGCATGGTCACGCCGGGCACGTTGTTTGAAGAACTCGGTTTTTCCTATTTTGGTCCTATCGACGGGCATAATCTCGGCGATTTACTGTCGTTGATCCGTAACCTGCAACAATTATCCGGCCCTAGAATGTTGCACATTGTTACGCGCAAGGGTCAGGGTTACCCGCCCGCGGAAGATGACGCCTGCAAGTTTCATGGCGTCGGGCCCTTTGACCCCGAGACCGGCGATGTTTTATCTTCCAGTAAACCGGGGATGCGGTCTTATACCAACATCTTTTCCGACTGGCTTGTGGCCAAGGGACAACAGGATCCGAAGCTGCACGCGATAACGCCGGCGATGCGAGAGGGTTCCGGGCTGGTAAAATTCTCCGAAGAAATACCGGAGCGCTATCACGATGTCGGTATTGCCGAGCAACATGCGGTTACCCTGGCGGCGGGCATGGCTCGCGAGGGACTCAAACCGGTGGTCGCAATTTATTCGACTTTCCTGCAACGCGCTTACGATCAATTCGTGCATGATGTCGCGGTGCAGAATATCGATGTTACTTTCGCGGTTGACCGCGCCGGTATCGTCGGCGCGGATGGCGCAACCCATACGGGCAATTTCGACGTCGCGTTTTGCCGCTGCATTCCCGGGATTATCATGATGGCCCCGGCCAATGCCGCAGACATGTTTACCCTGCTCAATACCGCTTACCGCTATCCGGGTCTCGCGCTGGTGCGCTATCCGCGCGACAGCACAACGCAGGCCGAGGCCATCGAGACCGATGACTATGCTGAAATCGGTAGCGCTCTGCAGCTGCGTAGCGGTAAAGGGGCCGCATTACTGGTGTTCGGCAGTCTACTCGATATTGCAACGCCGATCGCCGCGGAGCTCGACCTGAGCCTGATCAATATGCGTTTTATCAAACCCCTCGACGCGGCGATGATAACCGTAATGGCTGAAAACCACGACTACTTGATAACCCTCGAAGACTCGAGCATCGCCGGCGGTGCGGGTTCGGCCGTACTTGAAATGCTCAATCAAACCGGCATTCAAATTCCTTTGCTGCGGCTCGGTCTTGGCGATGTATTCCCATCACAGGGTAGTCGTGAAGAGATTCTGGAGGACTATGGGCTCGATCCTGAATCGCTGCGAAATTCGATACTCGAATTTACCGGAGATACTTCCGGATAGCTGGGAATAGCCGTAGATCCCAAGCCAGGATGCGGTATTTCGGCGATTTCGCAACGCGCCGATCGGTTTAATTAATGGCTTCCGCTGTTTTAATCCCCTACAATGAGCCTCGTCGGGTTGTCAAACCGGGCAAAAATAACATTAAGCTACAGAGTATAATTATGTCTGAAACAGTAACAGGCACGGTTAAATGGTTTAACGATGCCAAAGGCTATGGTTTTATTTCACAAGAGGGTGGCAAAGACGTTTTCGTTCATTACAGTGCAATACAGGGCGAAGGGCACAAGACTCTTCAGCAAGGCCAAAGCGTAACCATGAGAGTTACCGATGGCGCCAAGGGCCCGCAGGCGGAAGACGTGGCGCCTGCTTAAACCAGAACAATAATAACGACAATTTCTACCCCCTGATTCCGGCCTGATCGAGGCTGGCTCAGTAGTTCCGGCGAAATTACTGATTTCGCTAACCCGGCGTTGTGCCGCAAAAAGCATCCCCATAACCCGGCGACATATGTCGTCGCCGGGTTAATGCTATCGCTATCCGACAAGGTTAATGGGATAATCGCCGTCATGACTATTTGCCTTAGACGGACTCCGCAGTATAATACCCGACTATTTTGCTCGGTTATTAATATGCCGTATTTATTAAACTTTTCTTGCCCTCGATCAACACAGCTTGCTGATCCGCCCAGGGCGTGTAACAGGAATAAACCATGAATGGTGAACCAGCCGCTAGCGGCATTGCGACAATTCCAGACGTCCAGGGCACTGCCGATACGCGGGAATTAGCAATCAACAAGGTCGGAATCAAGGATATTCGACACCCGGTCATCGTCAAGGATCGTTCGGATGGGCAGCAACATACAATTGCCACCTTCAGCATGTTCGTTTTTCTGCCGCACCAGTTCAAGGGCACCCACATGTCGCGCTTCGTGAAAATCCTCAACGATCACGAAAAAGAGATTTCCTATACCTCGTTTAACGACATGCTGCGCGAGATGGCTGGATTATTGGAGGCGGAATCAGGTTATATCGAAATGAACTTCCCTTACTTCGTCAACAAGAAGGCGCCGGTTTCCGGGGTGGAATCCTTGCTGGATTATGAAGTTTCGCTGATTGGAGAAATCAATGCCGGCGCCACCAGCACGCGCATCAAGGTACAGGTTCCCGTCACCAGTTTATGCCCTTGCTCAAAATCAATATCGGAATATGGCGCCCACAACCAACGCTCTCACGTCACGCTGGATGCAAAAACCAGCGGTTTCATCTGGATCGAGGAACTGATCGATCTAGTGGAAAAACAGGCTTCTTGCGAACTCTACGGATTACTGAAACGCCCCGACGAAAAATACGTCACCGAACGCGCTTACGACAACCCCAAGTTCGTCGAAGATATGGTGCGTGATATCGCCGGTGAGTTGAACCAGGACGATCGTATCCGTCAATATGTGCTCGAATCGGAAAATTTCGAATCCATCCATAATCACTCGGCCTATGCCTTGATCGAGTATGACAAGGAATCGCAGTAAGACTAGTCCCGCGTCTCAAGCCCCGCTGCACGGCGCTAGCTCGCATATCTCACCGTTTTACACCGCAAGGGCGGCGTCCGCAGCAGGAAATCGGTGAGATATGCGGGCTAGATGCTAATCCAGTCGAAGCCGGCATTCTGATTGGCGAGCACCGGCGCCGGCAGGTCTTCCAGCTGCCGAATCAGTTTATCGACGATGTCCGGCGTATTGTTCTTCTCCGAGATATGCGCGGCAATCAGGCAAACCAGATTTTCGGTATCTATTTGACGTAATAAATCCAGTGATTGCAAATTGGATAAATGCCCGTGGTTTCCGCCCACGCGCTGCTTGAGCATTTCCGGGTAAGGGCCTTGTTCGAGCATGGCGGGATCATAATTAAATTCCAGTAACAGCCCGTCGAGCCGGCTAAAGGCGTCGACGATATGGCTGGTGATATGGCCGGTATCGGTCAACAGGCCCAAGCGCCGGCCATTGTCGAGCTGGTGAAAAATAAACTGTAGGGGCTCGTTCGCATCATGCGGTACCGTCACCGGCAACACTTCGATTTCCCCGATTGTTACACTCTGGCCGGCAACCAACCTATGGAATTCGAAATCGGGTGGCAGGCTGGCCCGCGCGGTGCCTACCGCGGTCCACAGCGGGATTCCATGGCTGGCGCAGAGCCGCTGCACCCCGCCGCTATGATCGCCATGCTCGTGGGTTAGCAAGACCGCATCGATGTGACGCGGTTCCATTTCCAGGCGCAGCAGTCGCTGGGTGAACTGTTTTAGCGAAAAACCATTGTCTACCAGTAAGGTAGTATCCAGGTGTTGTACCAGGGTTGCGTTGCCACGGCTGCCGCTTCCCAGCGATGCAATTCTCATATTTGCTATTTAATTTGCCGATGCAACAAACTCAAAAACTCGGCGCCTTCCTGAGAAGTATCGATTTCGCCCTTTTCGGTTTCGATTTCGACGCGGGTTATTGTATTGTTTTCTTCAGATACGACCAGAACGATGCGCCGTTTCGTGGAATCGCTCGCCGATACCCGCGAAAACAAACCGCTTTTTTTCTGCGAGTCTCTGACCTCGATATTAACGACGATTACACCGACTTCCTCGATTAGTCCCTGCTTGTATTCGGCGCTAACAATTTCAAAATTCAGGCGCTCTAGATTGTGATAAACCCGATTCCAGGCAATTTGATAAGGATCCTTGATGATCAGAAAGGGGGAGTTTTCCTTGGTATCGTGTTGCATGAAGGCCCGCGGTTTAAACATCTTTGCGTTCGCCAATTGCTGATCGACCTGCGCCTGTTGCAAACCGAGGTAAATCATCAACCTCGACAGCATCTCGATCTCGAGTTCTGGGTCAGGCTGACGCGCGCGCCAATCGCTATCGCTGTCATCACTCGAATCATTCAGCGGTTTATTTTTTTCGCTAGAGTCGAGCACATGGTTGTATTCGGCACCACGATGAGCGATATAGACTCGACTTCCACCCTGCTGGTCGCGCTCTATTCTAGTTTTGAACTGGTCCTGGACCGCTGACAAATCATCGTTACCGAACAAACGCTCGAGCCAGTTACCGGTTTCCTTGGTAGCTCCCACTTCCTTTATAACCCACTCGGTCTGCATGACGCCGATTACAGGTTCATCCAGGGTCAGACGATAGCCTTCGGAGGCCCAGAAGTTCTTTGTCTGCTGATAAATGTCACCGACCGGCTGCTTGATACTAAGCCAGTAAAAATTCTCGCCACCCTCGATCCGCAGCGATTCCACGTTCGCCAGCACCGGCACTCTGTCACGTGCGTTAGCATCGTCTCCGGAAAAGACTTCGGGCAACTCAAATCCCGATTGAGATTCGGAGGCCATCAAATTGGGGGGCAATTCCAGGCGTTCTCCGACCGAGGTATCCAGATATCGCAGATCGGAATCGCTCTGGCAGCCAGTGGCGACAATGGTCGATGCCGCTAGCACCGTAATGAAGAAAATTCTCATAAGGCGCCGCAGGCAATCAGTGCCTGTTTGAGGGCTTGCCGATGCGTTTCGGCAAGCGCCGTCATCGGCAAACGTAAATTCAATTCGCCAAAACCCATTTGTGATACCGCCCATTTAACCGGGATAGGATTAGATTCGACAAACAGCAATCGATGCAGTTCCGCAATTTCCGCATCGGCCGCACGGGCCTCGGTTTCCTTGCCGGCTAGCGCGAGCCGACACATATTGGCCATTTTCGCAGGCACCACGTTAGCGGTAACCGATATCGCGCCGTGACCGCCATTTAAAATAAACTCGCAGGTGGTCGAATCGTCACCGGTTAACAGGTCAAAGTCATCATTTACCTGGCGTTTGATATCGGCCAGCCGTTGCATGCTGCCGGTGGCTTCCTTGATTCCGACAATATTTGGGACCTTGGCCAGTTCGGCGACGGTATCGGCCTGCATATCGCAGGCGGTACGCCCCGGCACGTTATAAAGCAACTGCGGAATATCGACGGCTTCAGCGATTGCCTTATGGTGCAGCAGCAGTCCGAGCTGGGTCGGCTTGTTGTAGTAAGGGGTAACCAGCAGTGCCGCCTCGGCACTACAGTCTCGCGCGTAACGGGTCAGTTCGATTGCTTCCGCGGTGGAGTTGGCGCCGGTGCCGGCGATCATTGGCAAGCGCTGATTTATGATTTCATAGCTGCGTTGCAGCAATTCGCAATGTTCCGCCGGGCTCAGGGTTGCCGATTCGCCGGTGGTACCGGCAATTACCAGGGCTTCGGTACCTGCGCCCACATGAAAGTCGATCAACGCCTCGAGCTGGCTATAATCGACATCGCCATTACCCAGCATGGGTGTCACTAACGCTACGATACTGCCTTTAAACATGGATGACCTCGGTTGCCCATGGATTATCAAGTGGCGTATGGTATAAAGAAAACCGCGTGTTTTGAAGCTATTCCTGCGATTGCGGGAATGTTATCCCGTTTCGGATCGATCGAGTATCGATAACTACCACCGACACACTCATTCGGCAATCAGATCCTCGGAAGGCCATGCTTTGAGAATCGCCTGGATCAGAGTCGCCAGAGGAATTGCAAAAAACACCCCCCATACACCCCACAAACTACCGAAAAACACGACGGCCACGATGATGGCGACGGGATGCAAATTGACCACTTCCGAAAATAATAATGGCACCAGCAAGTTACCATCCAGGAACTGAATGAATCCGTAAATTGCCATCAACCACCCGAATTCGGAAGTAAAACCCCATTGAAAGAACGCAATCAGGGCAACGGGAAAGGTGACAACCGTTGCGCCGACATAGGGAATGATTACCGACAAGCCTACCGCCAAGCTCAACAACATCGCGTAGTTTAAACCCATCAGGGCGAATGCGATGTAGCTCGATACCCAGATGATTAGCACTTCGATCACCTTGCCTCGGACGTAACTGGCTATTTTGATGTCCAGTTCGGCCCAGACAGTGCGCAACAAGCGGCGTTCCTCGGGCAGGAAATCGGCGAGCCAGTGCAGAATAATGCCTTTATCCTTTAAAAAGAAAAACACCATCAAAGGCAACAGGATCATATAAACCAGAAAAGTGATTATGCCGGCTACAGAGGATAAGGAGATTGTCACGACGCGCTGCCCGATGCTGGCCAATTCGGTACGCGCCAGGTTCAAAATATCCTCGATTTGCTGGGCCGAGACATAGTCGGGATATTGTTGCGGCAACTGCAACAGCAACTGCTGTCCCTTAGCGAGCATATTTGGCATTTCGCGAAACAATTCGCTGATTTGCTTCGACAGCGCCGGCAGTAACACAAAAAAGGTCAGAATGATCGCAGTTACCATGAGTGCGGTAACAATACTCGCCGCTATGGTCCGGCCCAGATTAATCCGATGCATCCAGATCACCAGACCCTCGGCCAGGTAGGCGATAATGATGGCGACCAGGATAGGCATCAAATGCGTATTCAGAACAAACACCAGCAAGCCGCCGGAAATCAGAATAAAGGCGAAGATCACCGTTTGCGGATCGGTAAAATGGCGGTGATACCATTGCTGCAAAATATCAAACATGATGTAACACTATGCGATTACTGCCGGAGCAAGAAACTAGCCGTTTTTCTTAAAATAGGTCTGCGCGAACTCAAGCAGCTCCTCCATCACGGTGACACGAAATTTCTGGCGTTGGCGTACAAACGAGAAAGGACGGCTCAACGGCGGATCAAGCTGCAATTCACACAGCGTATTCAGCTTCAATTCCTTGCCGATTATGGAACGCGAAATAATGGTCAGGCCCATACCGGCTTCGACGGCACCCTTGATCGCTTCCGGGCTGCCGAGCTCGAGACAGATATCCATTTCGTTGAGATTGACATTTTCGTCGATCAGGTACTGCATGATTACATCCCGGGTGCCGGAACCCTCTTCCCGGCTGACAAACGGAAATCGGGCGATTTCGGCGGCCTTGACCTTAGTACCGCGTTGGGCCAGTTCGTGATCCGGAGCGGCAATAACCACCAGCTGATCGTCGTGACATACTTCTACGATCAGGTTCTTGTTACTCACCGACGATTCGACTACCCCGAGATCGATGACGTTATGCTCTACCATCGACACAATGCCTTCCGAATTCGTGACCTTGAGCCGCAGATTGATATCGGGGTAACGGGTTTTGAATTCGCCGAGCAAAGCCGGCAGCATGTATTCCGCAATCGTCGTACTCGCCCCGATAGTCAAGGCGCCGCTGATTTCGCCGGTCAAATCGCGGACTGAATTTTCCATCTCGGAATACAGATCAAAAATACGCTCGGCGAACTCGGACACTCTTTCGCCCGCGGGCGTCAGATTGACCTTGTTGTGCGTGCGATCGAACAAGCGGGTATTAAAATATTCCTCCAGTTGGCGCACCTGGAAAGTGACCGCGGGTTGGGTCATATGCAGAGCTTCGGCAGCCTTGGTAAAACTCAATAACTTGGCTACGGTGTGGAAAACCTTGAGTCTTCGGTCGCTCATTAAATGCATGGCCCATCAAACGGTCGACTATTATATATTACTTCTATTAATACCTACAGGAGAGATAAATTTGTTTGATGATAAGGGGCTAATTTTGGTCGCCACACCAAGCGCTAGCTTTAAAAAAGATGGTAAATAATTGGATGACAGCTATTATTTTGATTCGTAAACTAGTGTAAATGCAGCAAGGATAGATATTCTAATGCGCTATTCGATTTTCCTGATATTACTCGTATCGATGTCGCTCAACGCGGGATCCATCCGCAAGTGGGTTGATGAGGAAGGTAACATCCACTACGGAGATTCGCCCCCGGCAAGCGCGAAAACCGAGGGTGTCCGGGTTCAGCCTGCACCCAGCAATCCGGGCAGGGCTTTACCGCGACTGGGCTCCTCCGGGGATTCGGAATCGGATGACAACGCAACCAATGCCGCAGCCGGCAGTGGCGAGGTTCCCGCTGACCAGGCCAAGCTCGCCTGCGACAAGGCGCAGGAAGACTTGAAAGTGATCGGCAACAGCGATCGCGTCATGCTAAAAAGCGGCGACGGCAGCACCCGCTATATGACGACCGAGGAAATCGCGGAACGCAAAACCCGGTCTGAGGCCGACGTCAAGCGTTTTTGTAAGTAAACGGCCGCGACACTTTATATACTGTTAACCGCTGGTGGATTCACTATAATGCGCCGAATCTAAAAAAATCTGGTGCACCCCTGCAGTGTTTTTATTCCTATGAGAGCTTCTCGCTTCCATCTCGCAACCCTCAAAGAAACGCCGGTAGACGCCGAAATCGTCAGCCATCAACTAATGCTGCGCGCCGGCATGATCCGCCGCCATGCGGCTGGAATTTACAGCTGGTCACCCCTGGGATTGCGCGTCTTGCGCAAGGTCGAACAAATCGTGCGCGAAGAGATGGACCGGGCCGGGGCGCTGGAGTTGCTAATGCCGTCGTTTCAGCCCGCCGAGTTATGGCAAGAGTCGGGACGCTGGGATCAATTCGGCCCGGAGCTGCTGCGGCTAACCGATCGCCATCAGCGCGACGCCTGTATCGGCCCCACGCACGAAGAGATCATCACCGATATCTTTCGCCGGGAGGTCAATAGCTACCGGCAATTACCAGTTAATTTTTATCAGATCCAGACCAAGTTCCGAGACGAAATAAGACCACGGTTCGGGATCATGCGGTCGCGCGAATTCATCATGAAGGATGCCTATTCCTTCGATCTCGACCAGGCGGCAATGCAGCGTGCCTACGACGTCATGGATCAAGCCTATGTCAGAATTTTCGATCGCTTCGGCCTCGATTATCGTGCGGTCAGCGCGGACTCGGGCGCGATTGGCGGCAGCACTTCCCAGGAGTTTCACGTGCTCGCCGATTCCGGCGAAGATGCGATTGCGTTTTCGGACCAGAGCGAATTCGCGGCAAACATAGAAACCGTCGAAGCACTGGCGCCGGTGGCCGAACGCGCGGCGCCTGCCGCCGGGATGGAAATCGTCGATACTCCGGGTATGAATACCATCGAGGAACTCGCCGCGGGCCTCGGCGTGACGGCGCGACAATGCTTGAAAACCCTGATCGCCGACGCCGAAGATGGCGGACTGGTGGCGCTGGTATTACGCGGCGATCACGAACTCAATGTACTCAAGGCCGGGCAACTCGACGGCGTAGCGAATCCGTTACGTCTGGCGCAGCGCGAAAAAATTGTCGAAGTCCTGGGTAATGACATCGGCTCGATCGGCCCCATCGGGCTGGATATCCCCGCTTTCGTCGATTTCAGTGCCGCCCAGCTGAGCGACTTCGTTTGCGGCGCCAACCAGCACGGCAAACATTTAATCAACGCCAACTGGGGACGCGATGGCGAAGAACCGGTTAGGGTCGATATCCGCAACGTGGTCGCGGGAGATCCCAGTCCCGACGGCAAGGGCCAACTCAAAATTCTGCGCGGTATCGAAGTCGGCCACATATTTCAACTGGGTCAAAAGTATTCGGAAACCATGCAGGCAACGGTGTTGGATGAACAGGGCAAGGCGACCTATCCTTTCATGGGCTGTTACGGCATCGGCGTCACGCGCGTGGTGGCAGCCGCGATCGAGCAAAACCACGATGAGCATGGCATCATCTGGCCCGATACCCTGGCACCGTTTCAACTGGCGATCTGTCCGATAAACTATCACAAATCAGACTGGGTCAAGCAGGCGGCTGACGAATTTTATGATAGCTGCCGCAGCACCGGAGTCGATGCGTTTCTCGACGATCGCCCGCTACGGCCGGGCGTCATGTTTTCCGACATGGAATTAATCGGAATCCCGCACCGCGTGGTCTTCAGCGAGCGCGGTCTTAAGGCGCAACAGTTCGAGTACAAGGGTCGGCGCGACGCCAGCGCCCAGGACCTGCCGCTTGCGGAGCTGAGCGATTTTCTGCAAAGGATTTTTACCGACTAGTGGCTTTCCATACTAGACAACTGGCGGTATTGTTGTTCCTGTCTCTGCTTTGCCTGGCGCCGAATCCGTCGCAAGCCTCGGCCGATCCCGCCTTACGCCAACTCTTGAAAGAGGCGATTGAATCCGACTCGGGTTTCGAAGACCGCTTCGATGCACAGGTATGGTTACTCGACATGTCGCGTCGCCTGAAAAAATTCGTCGCCGACCCTGAAGTACGTATTCCATTGCTCAAGCAAGTTCACTACGAGTCAAAACGGGTCGGTATCGAGCCCGAGCTGGTGCTCGCTGTAATAGAAGTGGAAAGCCGCTTCGACGAGTTTGCGATTTCAGTTTCAGGCGCGCGCGGACTGATGCAAGTCATGCCTTTCTGGCTCAATGAAATCGGCATTTCGGATGACAACCTGTTCAAGATTCGCACCAATCTGCGCATGGGTTGCACCATATTGCGTTACTATATCGATATGGAGCCCAACGATCTGGGCCGAGCCCTGGCGCGTTACAATGGCAGCCTCGGTAAATCCGTATATCCGAACAAAGTGATTTCGGCCCTGCACAAACACTGGTTCAAGCAGTAATTCTCGGCAGCCGGCAAACCTAAGCCCCCAAGCCATCGAACCCATGTCCCTGATCGGTAAATTGAGACGCATCGCACTCGAGCAACAGGGCTTGCTGAAAACAAATTCCTTCGGACGCGGCAAAAAAGCCGTGTTACGCGCAATCGAACAACTCGGATACGTACAGATAGACACCATCTCAGTGGTGGCACGGGCACATCATCACGTACTCTGGTCTCGGGTCGGCAACTACCGCGTGGATTTTCTCGCTCAACTGGTAGCCGAACGCGAGCTATTCGAGTACTGGTCACATGCCGCGGCCTGGATGCCGATGTCCGACTATCGCTTCGCCTTGCCGCGCATGGCACAGCTGAATGGCGAGCGCAATTGGTTCGCAAGCTGCGACCAGAAACTACAGCGTGAAATACTGAAACGCATCGAGATCGAGGGCCCGATGCGGGCGCGGGATTTTTCGGATTCGAGTCAGCGTAGCGGCGGATGGTGGGAATGGAAGCCGGCCAAGCGGGCGCTGGAGCAATTGTTTATGCAAGGCGAACTCATGGTTAGTTCGCGCGCGGGATTCCAGAAAATATATGACTTGCCTGAACGCGTATTACCCGACTCGGTCGATACCCGTGAACCGGACATGGATGAGTATGCAGGCTATCTTATCGACACCAACCTGCGCGCCCATGGTTGCGCCAGTCTGGTTTCGCTGACCTACCTGCGCAAGGGAAAGCAACTGCGCGCGGCCGTAAAAAATCAGCTCGAGGCGAGAATCGAAACCGAAGCGCTGACCCGCGTCATGCTCGCCAACGGAACCCAGTTGTACATCGCTCCCGAGCTGCTCGATTCCAGGGCGCCGCGCAGCACTGCGCTGGTGCGCATTCTGTCTCCTTTCGACAACGCCGTGATTCAACGCCAGCGCGGGCGGGAACTGTTTGGTTTCGACTACCAGATCGAGTGCTATCTGCCTGCATCGAAACGCCGTTTCGGATACTTCTGTCTGCCGCTCATGTATCGCGACCGCCTGGTGGGTCGCATCGATTGCAAGGCCCATCGGGCAGCCGGCAGGCTCGAGGTAAAATCCATGCATATCGAAGGTCGCCTCGACGACGCTTTCGCTGCCGCCTTCGATCGGGCAATACGGTCCTTTGCCGCCTTTAACGATTGCGCCGAAATCGAGTTCACAGCGGATCGACCGAAGCCTTATCTGCCCGAAGTTCTATCGCTGGACCATTAACCCGGCGCGCCGGTTGGTTAGTAATTATCGCGGCGGTAGCTGACAACAACCGCCCCGGCGCTTATCGTCGACAACAGTACCAGCGGTCCAATAATCCAAGGGTCCAGCAACACATCCACCGACAGCGAACCGGCGGCGCTGTAAATGACCTTGGAATAAACATAGGACTTTATGGAAATCCCCAGAATCGCCGCAGCGATAAAATGACTCAGGCGAGCATTCAATATGCCGGCGCTGTAATTAACCAGGGAGTGCGGGAATGCGGGAAACACGCGCATCGCAAACAGAGTAAAAAAATTATCCTGCGCCTGCAGAAGTTTATAACTTCGCGAATTTTCAATCCTATGTCGCCAGTCCGCCGTCAGAAAGTCTGAAAAAAAGTAAGCCCCGACCCCGCCCAGGGTACCGCCGGCGGCAAGAATAAAGGTTGCAAGCGGCGGTGGATATAGCGGCGCCGCGATCCACAGAAACAACGAACCCGCCAATGCGAAGGTAAACAGGACGGTCTGCATAGCAATCAGGATCAGGATCAACCACCAGTGCTGCGCGTAACCCCGTGCCAATTCAAGCACTCCTGCGGCGTCGAGCCATCCGGCAATTTCCAGATACAATCCGATTGTAATCAGCAGCGCAACCAGCAGCAGTCTGGATCTGTGTCGTTGGATCACCGGGTCTCCCGATAGGCAGGAATCGCTGGCCGTGAATCCACTATTCGAGGTCGGTTATGCTCGCGGGCACCCAGCCGGCATGGCGCAGCAACCACTCGCCATTTCTTTCCAGGCTAAGCTCGAGCCGGTATAAGCGGGCACGTACTGCCGATAACGCTCCGACATCTGAAATCACGCTACCCGCCATGGCTAGATGTAGCCTGACCATGGCCTGATTATCTGACAACAATTCGATTTCGTCTATCTTGGTAAATAGGTGGATATTCTTGTGGCGCAAAAAGTAAGCCCGCAACAAACCGGTAAGTGATTTTTTCGCATAACCTTTTTGATCGCGGTAATTCTCATGAATCAGATCGGCCAGATCGCTCGAACTGCGCGCTTCGGCAGCCATGACGCCGGCTTCGATGAATTTACGGATTCGATCTTCCGGCGATTCCCCATCGGCGCTACAACCCTGCAGCAAACCAGTCATCCAGAGTAATAACAATACGGGGGCCAACGACCTCATGACGGCGGTTTACAGGTCGTAGCGAGGCGGTGCAACCTTGAGCACTTCCTCGATCGTGGTCAAGCCGCGCGCCACCTTTTGGGCGCCTGCCAGATTTAGCGGCTTCATACCCAGGCGGATCGCCGCCTTGCGAAAATTGATCAAATCGAAATTGTCGTCGATTTCCTGTTTCAGTTCATCACTCAACGCCATCATCTCGTAAATACCGACACGACCGATAAACCCGGTCTGCCGACATTCGAGACAGCCCTCGGCAACGGCAATTTTATCCGGCGGCGATGTGGTCCAGGGTTTGATCAGGGCTTGCCACTCGAGCGGATCAAAACTGGTTTCGTGTTTACACTGCGGACATAGCGTGCGCACCAGCCGTTGTGCGACCACCCCGATCAGGGTCGCGGTAATCAGGTATGACGGCACGCCGATTTCGGCCAAGCGCGCAATCGCCGAAGGCGCATCGTTGGTATGTAATGTCGATAACACCAGGTGCCCGGTAAGCGCCGCCTGCACCGCCATTTCCGCGGTTTCCCGATCGCGAATCTCGCCGACCATGATAATGTCGGGATCCTGGCGTAACAGGGTTTTAACACCGGTGGCAAAGTCCAGCCGAATATTATGCTGTACCTGCATCTGATTGAAGGCGGGTTCGACCAGTTCGATCGGGTCCTCGATCGTGCACACATTGACTTCCGGCGTCGCCAAGTGTTTCAGGCTGGTATACAGGGTTGTGGTTTTACCCGATCCGGTCGGGCCGGTTACCAGAATGATGCCATAAGGCCGGGAAATCATATCGTTCCAGATAGTGGATTCCTTTTTTTCCAGACCCAAGGCTTTTTCCAGACCCAAGGCGGCAAAGTTCTTAACCAGCACCTCAGGGTCGAAGATTCGCAGCACCAGTTTTTCACCAAAGGCGGTTGGCATGCTCGACAAGCGCAATTCGATCTCGGCGCCATCGGGTGACAGCGTTTTGATACGGCCGTCCTGCGGCTTGCGTTTTTCGGCAACGTCGAGGCGTCCCATAATCTTGATTCGACTGATTACCGCGGCGGTAATGTTGGCCGGGATTTCGTATACCTGGTGCATGACACCGTCGATTCGAAAACGTACGTTACCCTGTTCGCGGCGGGGTTCGATATGAATATCGCTGGCGCGCTGGCTGAAGGCATACTGCATCAACCAGTCGACGATACTGACAATGTGCTGATCTTCGGCGTCAACCTTGCCGGTTTTGCCTAGCTCGATGAGTTGTTCGAGGTTTTGAATATTACTCGGCAACTCACCCAGGGCCTTGTTGCCAGCGCCCTCCATCGCCTTGCTGATGCTGTAAAACTCGATCAGGTAATTCTTCAGCTCCCTGGGATTCGCCAGCACCGTCGTAATCGGCTTATTGACGATGCGGTCCAGTTCATCCATCCATTCGAGCCGATAGGGATCGGTTACCGCAATTACGACTTCGCTAGCGGTTACCTTCACCGGCAAGATGCCGAAACGGGACGCATAGGCATAGGAGGTAATAGAGGTGCAGGACGCAACATCCATTTTTAGCGGATCGAAATGATAACGGCTCAATTCGGATTTCTCAGCCAACCAGTCGGTCAGCATATCGAGTGACAACGGCTGCTGCGGATTCGATTTATGGTTCCATTGCCGACCGGCGATGATTTCCAGCGGATGCAGAGATTTTCTGACCTGGGCGGATACCAGCGAGGTGACCATACTAGCCTTCTCTTGCTCGACGATATCCTCGGATACCAGCGCTTCGAGTATCCCTTCCAGGGTACAGACGGGTTTAGTCACAGTATAGCCTTAGCGTAATTCTTTAATGCATATTAGCAGGAAATTACGGACTTACATTGCTGATTATTGTGAAGAGATTTTTTTTGGCTGCCAGTTTTGTATGAATTGCTCGATCATTTCGCGGGTAACCGGACCCACTTGCCGCGCTGCCACTTCACCCTCCGGGGTAACCAGGAAAGTCGTCGGCAATCCCGGAATCAAACCCAATTCCGATTCCTGGGTCGGTTTCGAATTAACAATCGGGTAGGTGATGAAATAGTCGTCCAGAAAGGTCTTCAATTGACGATCGCCGATCAGCTCGGTATTAATGCCGATTACCATTGCATCCGTGCTCACATGATCGTCGTGAAAAGATTGCAGCTCGGGCATTTCGACGATACAGGGAGGGCACCAGGTAGCCCAGTAATTTACCACCACCCACTTCCCCAGATAGCTTTTAAGATTCGCCTTGTTGCCATGAATATCGGTCAGGGGCATATCGACCGCCAGCGCTGCAAACGGTAGCGCCAACGCCAGTACCGAAACGTACAAACTTCTTTTCAAGCATTCAATCATAGTTAATCCCGTCG
>Ga0136654_1000130_pt1 | contig 24137 bp, 20 predicted proteins | sample InaspJWI70metaG_FD_94865 | JGI IMG/M metagenome (GOLD analysis project Ga0136654, IMG submission 94865) | Marine gutless worms symbiont microbial communities from Oahu, Hawaii - Inanidrilus sp. 1 OAHU.JWI-70 metaG (version 2) | ecosystem: Host-associated > Annelida > Digestive system >... | reverse complement strand
GGTCGGAAATATCGGCTTGCTACTGCCCGAAGATGAAGTCAGCGAACTCGTCGGCAAGGCCACCGTTTGCCGCCTTCCCAATACGGCGGCCTGGCTAAACGGGGTTACCACGGTGCGCGGTAACATGATTCCGGTTTTCGATTTACATGACCTGTTTGCAATCAGTTATGAAAATGTGAAACGCAAACTAATTGTGGTAGGTGAAGCAGAAAAAGCGGTCGCTTTTTGGGTTAACGACTTTCCGCAACTGATTACGCTGAGCGGTGAGGACAGCATGACCAGCACGCCGCCAATCCCGTCGCTGATCAAGGATCATGCGCGCGAATACTATCTCAGGGACGGGCAGATTTGGGTCGACTGGAAAATCGAGTCATTTTTTACAATGTTGGGTGAAATGCTTTAAACACAAGCAACCTACACCGAAGCACCGCGAGGTGCCGGTTAATTTCGATCTGGAGTAACAAGAGATGTACCTAAAATACCTGTTAGCCATTCTGCTGTTTTGCCCCAGCTTGCTGCTGGCCGAATCCGAAATGAGTCAGGACGTAATCGAAGATGTACTCGACGTCAAGGTCAGATTCGCCACTCATATGGGATATATCCCGAGCATAATCCGAGCGGTCGAGGCGCAAAACAAGCAGGGTCTCTCGTTAGACCAAATCAAGGCCTACGATGAAAGCTGGAAAAATGCCGACGAGGATTCGAAATCCCTGATCCGGCGCATAACCCAAAACGACGTGGCAAAGTACTTCCAGCGACGCGTGGAAAACAACCCTGCGATTGACGAAGTGTTCCTGACGGATAACCAGGGCGCCAATGTGGCAGCCTACCCTCCGACCAGCGATTACTGGCAAGGGGATGAAGAAAAGTGGACCGAGTCATTTAAAAATGGCAATGGCGAGATCTACATCGGCCCGCTGGAATTTGACGATAGTACCCAGAAAACTCAGGTGCAAATCAGCGCGCCGGTTGTCTCCCATAACGAGACTATCGGTGTCCTGGTCCTGGGCGTTTCCGTGGATTATATCAACACCAAACAGTAGCGATCCGGTTCTACGTTTGCATTAAAAATTGATTACTTGAGGTTTCAAAATGAATAACGTGAAAAAATATGCCGCGGGGATAAGACACTTTTGCAAGATCGTATCCCTGGGGCTGATTGTGAGCCTGTGCGGTAACACGGGTGCATTCGCCGAGATCGGTGTTACCAGTAGTAAAATCGTCATCGGTGGCGTTATGGATCTCGAAGGCCGTTCCCGCGGATTGGGGCGGGGTATGCGGGATGGAATCATGGCGGCGTTCAAGGGTCAGCAGGTCAAGGGTCGCCGCATCGAATACATCACGCTTAACGATTCCTATAACCCCACCAAAACAGTCGCTGCCACTCGGGAACTGGTCGAACGCGGCATATTCGCCATGTTGGGTAATGTCGGGACACCGACCGCCAAGGTTTCCTTGCCGGTGTTGGCGGATTCGGGCATTCCCGCCGTCGGCTTTTTTACCGGCGCGGGCCTGCTCAGACCAGGCAAGGGAGATATTGTTAACTATCGCGCGAGCTATGTGCAGGAAACCGCCGCCGTGATCAGTGCCGCGCTCGAATCGGGACTCAAAATCGGCGAGATTTGCGCTTATGTCCAAAACGACGCCTATGGCATGGCGGGGATCGCCGGGGTAAAGGCGGCGCTGAGTGCCGCCGGCGGGTCGCAAGAAGTGGTTGGAAAACTCGACGAAATCATGGCGCTGGGCGGCGATAATCCGTTTCGAAACAACGTCGGACCGGTCGGTGTCTACAAGCGCAACACCTTTACCTCGCGGGAAGGCTATGACTCCCTCAAGGCATGGGAGGCGCAAACCGGTATCAAATGCCGGCTGGTAGTCACCGTGGGCGCCTATGCCTCGATCGCCAATTTCATCGGCTATGCGGCCTTGAAAGGTGAGGACTGGGTCTATAGCGCAGTATCGTTTACCGGGGCCGAGAACTTGAGAAACGCGCTGTCTGAATTTGGTGTAAACGACAAAATTATCGTTACCCAGGTCGTGCCGCCGCTGACTTCAAATATGCAAATCGTCAAGGATGCGCGCAAGGCACTGGGGTCGAGACTAAACTATGTCAACCTCGAAGGCTATGTCGTTGGGCGCTTCATACTGGAAGCATTGAAGAAAATTCCCGGTAAGGAAATTACGCGCGATTCCCTGCTGGCCACCATCAGCGGCAATAAATTCAATATCGGTGGGCTGGTTCTCGATTACTCGAATGACAACCAGGGATCGGATCTCGTTATCGAGACTTATCTTGAAAATGACCGTTTTAATATCGTCGGCAACGGCGACATGAAAAGGCTTTTTCGATAAATCCCGCAGCGGCACGAGCCACTTTAGAAACTCTATTTCACGTTAGGATATAAACATCATGTTTAAAAATATCAAAATAAGCCGACGCCTTATTATCCTGATCAGTATTCTAACTCTGATCTTCCTGTCAACCGGCGCGGTAACTCTGGTCGGACTAACGACCTTGACGAAAGATGCCGAATCTCTGAACGAAGCAACGGCGGAGTCGGCGGTGTTCTCGCGCATCGCCGGTTCGGTGCGTTTCCACATGGTGGACGTGGGGCAACAATTGGAGTCCGGCGCCTTGACTTGGGCCGAGGCCACGGACCTGCTGACATTCGGCGCCACTGAGTTCGATTTACTGTGGCAGGATCACGAAGCCTTGATTGCCGGCGATGCCAGCGCCCAGGAATTCTTCGCCGACACCTTTGGCATAGAAACTACGCTTGTGCGTCAAGGTTTCGAAGAGTTTCTGAAAATCGTAAAAACCGAAAATCGCGGTCAACTGGCGCTATTCCTGCTCAACGATGTCCGCTCATATTCCGATCCTTTTCTCGACGCGGCGGACGCCCTGGCGTCGCTGAGTTCGCTGGAAGCACAGGCGATCTTCGATAAAGGCGAAGCCGACTCCCGCCTGTACTATTTGCTCAGTGTGTTTGTAATGTTGGTCGGTATTCTATCCGCCGCCATCCTCGGACCGATGATTTATCTGTCGATAACTTCGCCGATTAAATCCATTTCCAAGACCGTGGGGCAGGTCGCCAAGGGCGATCTGGAAGCTCGCACCGGTTTAACGACCGAGGATGAACTGGGTCAATTGGGACAGGCTTTCGACCAGATGCTTAATGACCGGGTATCGAACATGGCCAGCGCTGCGGAAGAAAACGACCGCCTGAACGATTCGGTAATTCATCTGCTTGAGGCCGTGTCGAACCTCAGTAATCGTGATTTGACGGTGAGCGTGCCGGTGGCTGAGGATGTCACCGGGCCGGTAGCCGACGCGATGAACCTGATGGCCAACCAGACCGCGAAGGTACTGGCTGAAATTCGAAATATTTCAAACCAGGTCGCCAACACCGCTACGACGGTCGAATCCCAGGGCGGCAAGATCAATCAACTCGCGGATGACGAAAGACAGATCATCGAAGATACCATGACCAAACTGGAGGAAGCTTCCAAGACGATGAACCTGATCGCGAGACAGGCGAAGGCAACCAACGATATCGCCGCGAAGGCAACGCTTTCAACCCAGGAAGCACTGGACAAGGTAGCCCAGACGGCCAACGGAATGAATGAAATTCGCGAGACTATCGCCGAAACCGAGAAACGTATCAAGCGACTCGGAGAACGTTCCCAGGAAATCAACGGTGTGGTTGAAATCATCAACAACATCGCTGAACGTACTCATATCCTGGCACTGAACGCATCGATGCAGGCCGCGGCCGCGGGCGACGCGGGACGCGGTTTCGCGGTTGTTGCAAACGAGGTACAGCGCCTCGCGGAATCGTCGCGCGATTCAACCTCTGAAATTGCGGGATTGGTTGGTAACATCCAGGCTGAAACCGCCGAAACCATGGCTACCATGAACAAGGCTATTGCGCAGGTGGTGGAAGGAAGTGAAATGGCACATGCATCCGGTGTTCAGATGCAGGCCACGCAGCAGACCACCTCCGAGCTGGTAAACGCGGTAGAAATCATCGCCAAGCGCTCGTTAATTCAGGCTCAGGTGAGTAATAAACTCCGTGATCAGACCGAGCAGGCACAGAAAAGTACCGAGGAAACCAACGCGGAAATTAAACGACAAGCCGATGAAACCACTAATCTGGTGCAATTTTCCAGACAGTTACTCGATTCGGTGAACGTATTCAAACTCCCGGCAGCCTAGGCTGGATGTCGGTAAATCGTTTGCGCCGGGGCTATCCGGAAACTAGGTCGCATTCAATGTTACGCAATATTGGTAGTAGTAGGTTATGACTGACAGCAATTCTGACGCCAGTGAAGCTTTGCTAGGCCTGTTCGTAATGGCTCTGGAGGAAATCACCGAGGCCATAAGCAAACTGACGGATGCGAATGCCGATGAATTCCGTCAGATTTGCGGTACCCATCTCGAAAACATCCTGTGGGCTACGACCCAGGCGGGCCACGAAGATCTATACCTCATTATCGATACCTTACAGGCTCAGTTGGGTGAAGATTCGGAAGTAATCGACGCGCAACGCGCGGCCGAATTGCTGGAATGGTTCACCCAGGCTGGATTATACGTTGAATTGAAAGGCAACTTCGAAAATCCGGAGTTGTTGCTGGCGCCATTGTCACCCGAGTCCCGTGACGGGCTGCGCGCCATTCTGTTCACCGGCGACGAACCAACCGCAGCAGGCTCAGGCGAGACGACCAGCACGCAGGCAGATGCCGACGTATCCATGCCTGCACTGGATGACGCGTTCGCTGAAGCTGAAAATGAGGATTTCGAAGCCAATGATGTCCTCGGTATGCTGGCATTCGAACTAAAAGAGGTATCGCCGGAGCTCGATCAACTGGCGCAGGTGATCGTTGCCAGCGGCGTCGCCGAAGAACTCAGTCAGGCGGTCGACGCCTACAATCAAATTGTATCCCGGGTTGCCAGCGTATCGGAGGAGCTCGGCCTGCAAGGCCTGAACTATATTTGTAAGTTCGTCGTCTTCAATTTGTCGCAGGTTGCCGATAAACCACCGGCGGAGCGTGCCGTTTCATTGGCGGCGCTGCAAGGCTGGCCCCGGGTGGTCATCGAACATTTGATTCACCCCGATGACGATGCACTCTGTATCGCGGTAATCGATTTTCTCGAGAAGCCGGAATGGCCTGAGCCGGTACCTTATCGCGACGTTCACGTTTTGATAAAAGGGCTGACCGGAGCGCTTGAAATCAGCAACGACTTCGAAGTCGAAGCGCGCGAAATCGAGGCCACCGACGCAGATGTGGCGCTGGAGATGTCGGCCGATGCCAGCCCCGAATTGGTCGATGCCTTTTTTGCCGAGACGCCCGGACATGCGGAAAAATTCTCCGCTTTGGTGGAAGCCATCAGCCGCGGTGAAAACGTTCAAAAGAACGTCGAAGCGGCGCAACGAATCGCTCATACCCTGAAAGGCTCCGGCAACCTGATCGGAGTCAAGGGTATCGCCAATCTGTCACATCACATCGAAGACATTTTCGAGTATATCGCCAAGCATAGAATGGCCCCGCCCGAGGCCCTGGCCACAACCATGCAGGAAGCGGCGGATTCGATCGAGAGCATGCTGGAAGCGCTGCAGGGAATGGCCCCGCCACCCACGGATGCACGTCGCGTGCTGCAGGACGTGCTCGATTGGGCCAACCGAATCGACAGTGGCAAAATGCGCGGCGAAGACTTTAGCGCAGACGGGCAACACAGGTCGAAATCGCGAACCGAGCCCGGGCCCGGCGATGCGTCCTTCGTCGACCGGCGTAAAACGGACGAGCCCGAAGTTGCCACCTCCGCCGAAGCGGTGCGCGTACCGCTACGGTTGCTCGATACGATATTTCGCACCGTCAGTGAAACCGCGATTACCACCGCGCAGATCCAGGAGCGCCTCAATCGCCTCGAAGGCAACGAAAAACTGATTCGGCATAATGACGGCGCCTTGCAACAACGTCGTTTCGACCTTGAAAATCTGGTTAGCGTCAGGGGTATGGCGGCCCGTCACCGCGGCGCGGTCGCCGACAGCTCGAGTGATTTTGATTCGCTGGAACTGGATGAGTACGACGAATTTTACGGGGCCACGCATTCCTATATCGAAGTGGTCGCGGATTCGCGTGAAATCCTGCGCGGCTTTACCGGCGAGGTTTATGAACTCAACGCGCTGTTCCTGGAGCAACAGCGTCTCAACAAGGAATTGCAACAATTGGTCATGTCGACGCGCATGGTACCGGTTAATATTATTGCGTCACGCTTGCAGCGCACTCTCAGACAGGTTTGCCGGGCCACTCAGAAAGAAGCGGAGTTGACTATTATCGGTGAAGACTTGCTGCTCGACGGCGACGTCTTGAACAAGCTTGCCGACCCCCTGATGCATATGCTGCGTAACGCGATCGACCACGGAATTGAAGATCCGGAGCTGCGCCAGGCCAACGGTAAACCGGCCACCGGCAAAGTGACTCTGAAATTTCAGCAGGAAGGCAATAACGTCGCGGTGATCTGTCGCGACGATGGCCGTGGATTAAACCTCGAACGAATCCGGGAAATAGCCGTTAAACGGGGCTTGCTCGGCGAAGGTGAGGTGCTCGACGATCGCTCCCTGGCTAGGTTGATCCTGAAGTCGGGATTCTCCACCAGCGAGCAGGTGACCCATGTATCCGGCCGCGGGGTTGGCATGGACGTTGTCCACAATACGATCCAATCGCTCAACGGTACGATGGAGATCGAGAACTCGCCCGACGGCTGCGGCACGCAGGTGACCTTGCACCTTCCCATCACTTTGCTGACCAGTCACTGTTTGCTGGCCGGCGTCGGCAAGGAAAACGTTTATGCCATTCCCACGATTTCACTGGCGCAGATACTGTCGCCCGGAACCGGTCAGATTGCCATAGACGACGACAAGATGACTTTCCAGCTAGATCATGACGTGTACGAGGCATACACCTTGAATTCGCTGATCGGTGTTCCCGATCAAAACCCGCAGGAAATCATCGAAACCAGCAGCGTATTGCTGATACAGACCGCCGACGGCGTCGTGGCCGTGACCGTGGAGCGCGTGGTTACCAGTTATGACCTGGTGGTTAAAAACATGGGCGCCTACATCAAATCGATCAGCGGCATTGCCGGGGTTTCGATGCTGGGTAATGGCGAGGTCGTACCCGTGCTCGATCTGGCGACCATGCTGCTTACCCGCTCCAGCATCGATTCTCGATTCGTTAACAACCAGCCTGCCGCCGAGGCCAAGGAAATCGATTTGCCGCGGATACTTATCGTCGACGATTCCCTGAGCGTGCGTAACTCCCTGTCTCAGTTAATGCGCGATAGCGGCTACCAGCCGGTAATGGCGCGGGACGGGCTCGAAGCGATCAATCTAATCGAAAACGAAACGCCCGATGTGGTACTTACCGATTTGGAAATGCCACGCATGAACGGCCTCGATCTGCTCAGTTTTATCCGTAACTCCAAGCAGTGGAACAAGCTTCCCGTCGTTATGATTACGTCTCGCAGCATGGCAAAACACCGGCAACAGGCCGCCAAGGCCGGCGTTAGTCGTTATATCACCAAGCCTTTTACGGAAGATGAAGTGCTGGAATCGATCGACGAACAACTGGCGTCGTTAGCGTAAAAATTGGTAACAGCTGAGACTGAATATGGACAATAACAAGATGGCGATGATTATCTTTGGCGACGTGAATTTACTGTTGCCGCAAAATGCCGTCGTCACGATAGAAATGATCGAAAGCGTCGACAGTGAAGCGTCTGTCGAGGGTGCTATCGGCACGCTCAAGGTGGACGAAGGCGAATGGCCGGTTTTTGTCCTCGGCCCCGATTTCAAGCTGCGGACGGATTGCCCGCCCGAATACAAGTATTGTGTCGCGGTGAGCCCTCCGGGCCAATCCGCTTTTTCGATTCTCTGCGAAGAAGTCGGTTCGGTAGTGATCGATCATAGTAGCGAGCTCAGGCCCTTGCAGGCTTGCATGCGCAGCGCAATCAACCCGATTGCCTCCCTGATGTATAAAGACGATAAACTCATGCTTGTTAGCGATACCGAGTCGATGCAAAACTACTTGAAATTGGGGGCGGCAGCATGAGCCTGAGCAGCGCATGGCTGTTGCAATGCGGCGAAGACCTGTCAATTGCGGTCGGCGATCGGGAAATGGTCGAACTGGTTCAGGGGCAATCCACCCATCCGGTTCCGGGATCGCCCGCGCACTGTTCGAGTGTTCTGGTCTGGCAGGAGAATATCGTCCCGATCATGGATTTGGCCGTTCTGTATCGCGGGCAGGGTCTCGACCATGAAAGTTCCTATCTTTGCCTGTTGAACTACCAGGCGGCACCCCATCAGCCGATCCAGCAAGTGGCCTTACGGGTCACCGAAGCGCCCGAAAGAATTCAAGTCGACGATGGGCAGTTTTGTGATTTGTCTCCTGAACTGGCCTCTAGCCTGTTCAAACCGGTGACCTTGTCCTGTTTTTCGCATCATGCGAACAATGTGCTTATTCTCGACATAGCCAGCCTCTGTTCGGCTGAATTCCGGGAGCTGGCCGCCGCCGCTTAATCAGTTGCTGCGAGCAGCGCTTCTCTCCGGCCCACCGCCGGCCTGCTAGCGTTTGCGGAGCCTGTCGCGCGGCACTGCCGATTAAACGCCGCGCGCTTGTTGCAACGCCTCGATACAGCGCTCGACATCGTCCGAGTCGTTGTACAGATGAGTCGATATCCTGAGTCGGTCGAATCCGGCATAGGCGCCCCAGATCAATACTTGGCGTCGATCCAGTTGCTTAATAATCGATTCGAGATCATCCGCGAGAAAACAGATATTGCCGGCGCGTTGCCGCGGGGCCGCCGGCGTCATCAGCTCGAATCCGAGTGCATCGACGGCTTCGTATAACTGCCCGCTCAAGGCCAGGGCATGGCTTTCGATATTCTCGATGCCGATCTTCAGCAAATGATCGAGTGCATTGTCGAGCACATAGACGCTGATAAAGCCAAAGTTACCTGGCTGGAACCGGTGGGCCGTCGACTGCAGATCAAATCGGGTCGGTTGTTGCCAACCACCGTGGCTTGCGGGACTTTGCCAGCCGAGAAACGGCGGTACGAAATCGGGCAAGCGCTCCCGGTTGACAAAAAACACGGCCGCGCCATGCACCCCGAGCAACCATTTGTAGCAACTCGACACCATAATGTCGGCCAGCCGAGCGTCGACCGGAACCACGCCGGCGGCATGGGTAGCGTCGAGTAACAGCAATGCATTCGAAGACCTGACCAGACTAGATAAGGCTTCCAGTTCCAGGCGCTGCCCGGTGTACATACTGACATGACTGATGGCGACGATACGCGTGCGCGCATCGATTAGCGCGGCGATATCGTCCAGCTCGATAAACCAATTTTTATTTTTGACGACCCTAATCTCTACGCCCTGCGGTTCGAGTCGGGTCCAGGGAAGAATGCCAGAGGGAAACTCGACATCGGCGATAACGACATTGTCGCCGGCCTTCCAGTCGAGACCGTAAGCGACGTTATTAATGCCTTCGGAGGCGTTCGACAGGAAAGTGATTTCTTGCCGGTCGACGGAAAACAGGCGGGCACATTTATCCCTCGCCTGATCGACTCGGTCCATTTCGAGCTGCCGCGAAGGTTCGCCGCGCGATTTATCGATCATGAATTGTTCGATTACCTGCCGGTGCGATGTCAGCATTGGCGATTCGCCGCCGGCGCAAAGATTGGTCGTTTTTTCGAGTCCGACGAATTCGGATTTGGGGATAAGCGCTTCGATCAAGATTGTCACCACGGAGTTAAGTAAATGAAGCTTACCGGACTTGGCAGATTAACATTGGATTTTTTGTGGTCCCGGTGGTGCAGTTGCCATGTCGCAGACTCGGAATCAATTGCCGTGATTAATTTTGGTTCTTTACCCGTTCGAGCAGCCATTCGCGGAAGGCGCCGGCAGCACCGGACAGACTCTCCAGATTTTGGTAGACGAGGTAGTAGGCCTCGGTGCTTTGCACGCCGGGACAGACAGCAATGGGCTCGAGTCCCAGGGTAGCGGCGAAATCGTCTGTGGTAGGCGATCGCGCCAGTGCGATGCCGTAACCCGCCGCGGCCATGGCCATCGCGATTTGAGTATTGTCCACGAAACAAAACTGACGGCCGGGCATGGTATCGATCCCGACCGATTGCAGAATCTGGTTCCAGTTGATGCGGTGCGTAGAAATCTGGATCAGCCGATGCTGTAAGAAATCTTCGGCGGAGTCGATTGCAGCGGCTATAGCAGTGCAGGCCACCGGATAGATCGTTTCGTCGAACAGCCGATCGCACTGTGCCCAGCTGCGATGCACCGGTCCGAAAAGGATTTTCAGTTCCGCGCCGGGACCGGGACGTTGATAGTCGAGATCGTGATAGGCGCCGGTGAACTGCAGTTGTATCCGGGGATAACGCTTGGTGAAATCAGGTAGTCGCGGAGCAAGCCATGCGGTCGTCAATATCAGATCCGCCTGTAGGGTCAGAGTATTGTCCCGGTCACGCCTAAACAGCGAGTCGGCGGTTTCCTCGATAGTCGTCAAGGATTGCCGCACCGCCGGCAGAAAAGCATGTCCGGCATCGGTCAGTGCGACCCGTCGCGGGCCGCGCTCGAACAGGTCGGTGCCGAGGTGACTTTCGAGCGCCTTGATCTGCTGGCTGACGGCCGAAGTGCTCATGTTGAGCAATTTGGCTGCGCGTGCGAAGTTTTCCACGCGGGCCGCCGCTTCGAATACTCTGAGCCAGTTTAACGAAGGGATGCCGCGGCGCATTTCGGAGTCTCGTTGGTTGCTTATGGTTAAGTATTACTTAATCAAACCATAGTAAACCATAGGTTGTTTATTAACTCCATCGCTGCTTCAATTTGTTCCAGTTAATTTTGCCCTGGGTTTCCGACATGTCCGAAATTTCGAATCCTGGAGGTCCGAGCGCAACCTCGGCGGCAGCCCGCGTGCCGCGCAGGGCTTGGCACTATACGCCTGAATTGCCCCTGACTCAGGCCCCTTACTTCGAGTTGCCGTTTAGCCTGAGCGACAGCTTCAAATACCTGTTCAACATTTGGCGGCCGTTCAACCAAAGGTTCCTGTTATTGCTGCTGGCGATCGCGGTCTGGACCTGGTTCACGCCGTCGCTGGAGCGGGCAGGTCGTTTTCAACTCGACTGGATGCTCGAGATAGCGCTGCGTAATCTGGCGATCGTGCTGGTTGTGGCCGGCGGGCTGCATCTGTTGTTGTTTACCTTTGCCCGGCAGGGAGACGAAACGCGTTTCGACGCGCGCCCGCTGACACGCAAGTCGAAAGTCTTTCACTTCGGCAATCAGGTCCGTGACAACATCTTCTGGACCCTGTTTGGTTCGGTGCCGATCGGATCCCTGTGGGAATGCCTGCTGTTGTGGGCCTATGCCAACGGCCACGCCACGCTGATCAGCTTTGCGCAGGAACCGATCTGGTTTATCGGCTTGATGTTGCTGATCCCGATCTGGAGCGGATTCCACTTCTACTGGTATCATCGTCTCGGGCACATCGAACCGTTTTACCGATGGTTTCATTCATGGCACCATAAAAACATCAACACCGGGCCCTGGTCCGGGCACGCGATGCATCCCGTCGAACACTTGATTCTGTACTCGGATCTGGCGATATATTTACTGCTCGCGAGTCACCCGATACACGTGATATTCAACGCGATGCTGCATACCGTGGCCGGGCCGATGTCACATTGCGGTTACCACCGTGTCAGGTTGACGCGGTTCTTCAGCCTGCAGCTCGGCGATTTCATGCACCAGTTGCACCATCGCTATTTCGATTGCAATTATGGATCCTATGAAACGCCCTGGGACAAGCTATTTGGGAGTTTTCACGACGGTACCGCCGCGGGTGATGCCGCGATCAAGCTGCGCCGGCGCCGGTTGTTCGAAAGGAAGAATCAGGCGGCCTAAACCCTGGATCAATGAGCCGTATTGCGACGGCCTGCCGCGCCCGGTTCCGAGGATTGATGCAAAGACCCATGCGACATTAAATCAAGCCGCGAATATCCGCTGCGGTAATGGACTGGTTGGCGCCGACTGCTTTCTTACGCAGGATTCCCGCTTTATCGATTAGAAAAATCATCGGGGTACCCTTGATGAAAAAGTAGGAACCGTCTGCCACCGGAACGGCGCCTCTGTCCTGGATCGGGTTTTCGAACAATGGGACATCGAAGCCCTGGGTTTTTACCCAATCTTGGCTCACTTTCGGATCTTCGAGCACGGAAAGCGTGATCAACTGCACCTCCTGTTCATCTTTGATATTGTCGTACAGGGCTTGATGCCCGGGCCATTTAGCCCGGCAAACGCCGCACCAGGTTGCCCACAGTTTGACCAACAGCACCTTGCCTTTATAATCCGACAATCTCGATTCTTCGCCCGCGGGGTTGACGAACTCGATATCGGGAAATACGGCATCCATGCGATCGAAGCTTTCGAGCGGTGGATTGGCCGCCGACAGGTTGAACGACAGGCTTAGCAATATTATAAGTAGGCGGTGCATTTCCGGTTCCCCAGGCGATGGTTGTTATGGCCTTAGGACCAAGACCGGCCTCACAAGTTCAGCAGTGGTCTGAACTCCCGGGCTAGCGGGAGTCGCCAATAAATCCGAAACCGTTCTTACCGGATTTTTTAACGCGATACATCGCCTTGTCGGCCATGCCGATCAAAACTGCGGCCGAGCCGCCATCGTCCGGATAAACGGCGATTCCGATGCTGCCGCTCACGTTTAGCTCGCGGCCGTCCAAATAGTAGGGCAGCTTGAGTTTGTTGACGATATTACCCGCCAAGCGAGTAATTTCTTGCCGGGCCCCAAGCGCGCATAGAATCAAAACAAACTCGTCACCACCGACGCGCGCCAGCGTATCGGTATCCCGAATTTCGGATTTTAATCTGCCGGCTATTTTTTTGAGCAGCCAATCCCCGTTGGCGCGGCCGCAGCTATCGTTGACGGCTTTAAAATCGTCAAGGCCGATAAATAACACGGCCGTACGCTGCTTGCTAAGTTTCGATTCGTTGATGGCGGCGTCGAGCCGCGCTTCGCACAATGACAGCAACGGTAGTCCGGTTAGCCTGTCTTGCTTGGATAATAACTCGATTTCCGCGGCGAGGCGCTCGCGCTCTTGGGTTTCGTGCCGTAACTGTTTTTCGGTTTCGGCCAGCTCGTTCGAGCGGGCGTCGACAGTTTTTTCGAGTTCCTGCTTGGCCTTGAATAATTCACTGCCGAAAATCAACTTCGAAGTGATATCCTGGATTGCGCCAAAGGTCAACATGACCTTGCCGTTTTCGACTTGTAACGCTTGGCTCGATTCCCGCAACCAGCGTATTTTGCCGTCGGATCGTCGAATTCGATATTCGACTACGCAATTCACACCCCGGCAAAGATTTTCTTGATAAGACGCCAGGACTCGCTCCCGATCTTCGCGCACAATCTGCGCGAGATCGTCGTCAAGGGACTTTATTTTTTCCATGTAATCTTTGGCGCCGACCCCGTAAATTCGACCGAATCCGCTACTGACGTAGAGGAAGCGTTCGATCACGGCATCAAAAATAAAATAACCGAGATCGCCGACTTCTTCGAATTGCCGGGCGAGGGTGTCGATACCCTCGATTTTACCGAGCGCCAGATCGCGTTTGCCAACTTCGACGGTCCCGGCCTTCGACGTGACGACTGTTACATCCTGCAATTTTTTATTGCTCACAATTGCTAGCCGTTAACTGTGCCTGGCTTTGCCCGTTCAATTAAGCAAAAGCCCTCGATTAGGCTAGAAATTACCACGGTAATAAGCGTGCGAGCAAGGACTCCCGCGATATAGCCGGATTTGCCGGACGTCGGTTTTGAGAATATCGTCGATGCCGCGGATTCCAACGCCGCCAGGCGTCTGCACAGTCACGCTCCGTCGCTGAAGTGATTTATTGATCGTGCTAGCCGTTCAGGTGCCGCAAAAGGTCTGCCGCACGATCTGATCCGGTTGCGGCGGGGTAGCCAGGTCTGCGTCGCCGGGCGCATAGTCGAACGGCCGCGTCAGCCGCTCCGTCAGGCGGTGAAACAACGAATAGTCATCCGTGTAAGCCCGCTTTATTGCTGCTTCGATCAAGTGGTTGCGCGGGATCAAGGCCGGATTGGTGGTTATCATCTGCTCCTGTCGCTGCATTGCGCTAATGGATTCCCGAGTACAGCGCTCCCGCCAGCGGGTTAACCACGCCGTAAAGGATTCGGGGAAGTCGAACAGGGCGTGTGCCGGCGCGTCGCCGGCGGCTAATTCGCTGAGCCGACGAAAGGCCAGGGTAAAGTCGCAACGACTGCTTTCGAGCAAGTCGAGAAAGTCTTGAATCAGGGTTTCGTCGTCCTGCTGCGCCGTGGCAAGCCCCAGCTTGCGGCGCAGCACTTCCAGGTATTCCTGCATGTATAGCGCCGGGAAGTCGTCCAGTGTTTGCTGTGCAATTTCACCGGCGACCTCTGCTTCGGGCGCCAACAGCGGCATCAGCGTCTGCGCCAGGCAAGCCAGGTTCCAGTGAGCTATCGCCGGTTGATTGCGGTAAGCGTAGCGGCCGCCATGGTCGATTGAACTGTAGACGGCCGCCGAATCGTAAGCGTCCATGAAGGCACAGGGGCCGTAGTCGATGGTTTCTCCGGACAGCAGCATATTATCGGTATTCATAACGCCGTGGATGAAGCCCACGCCCTGCCAGCGGGCAATCAGCGATGCTTGTCGGTACATGACCTGTTGCAGCAGCGCTAAGGCGGAATTCTCCGCTTCGATCTGCTCCGGATAGTGCCTCGCAATGACATGCTCGACCAACAGTTTCAAGCCGTCGGTATCGTTTACCGAGGCAAAAAATTGCAGCGTGCCGATGCGGATATGGCTCCGCGCGACGCGCGCCAGCACGCCGCCGGCGAGTTTTTGTTCGCGGTAAACCGATTCACCCGTGGTAACGGCGGCGAGCGTGCGGCTGGTGGGGATACCGAGCGCAGACATGGCCTCGCTGACGATGTATTCCCGCAGGATGGGCCCGAGGGGCGCCCTGCCGTCGCCACCGCGCGAGAAGGGAGTCAGCCCGGAACCCTTGAGCTGAATATCGTAACGTTTACCGTCCGCGGCGATTACTTCTCCCAGTAAAATCGCGCGCCCATCGCCAAGGCGAGGATTCCAGCTTCCGAACTGGTGGCCCGCGTAAACGGTAGCGATCGGATCGGCGCCGTCGGGCAGTCGGTTACCTGCGATAATCTGGACACCGGTCTCGGACTCCAGCCAGCCGGTATCGATCCCTAAATACTCGGCCAGCGGGCGATTTACCCTGATCAGGGTGGGATTGGCGACCGCAACGGGAGACTGCCGTACGTAAAAGCGTTGCGGCAGCCGGGCGTAGGAATTGTCGAATTTCATGGCGCTGTCTCGGTCGGTGAAGTCACTCGAGCAATCTGTAACCAGCTAAATGGGTTATTTTACCGAAATTGCCAATTTCTAAGGGCATACCTTTTACAGGGATAGATTTATTCTTGCAAAGCGATTGAAAGGACAGATCGGATTATATTTAAGGCAGCTCCGCCTTTTGCAGAGATTGCTTAAATATCAGCCCGCCGTTAAAGCCATCGAGCAGTCTGTTAGCGCCGGCTTAAGTACGATTTACATACTGAATTGCAATTGCGACACCGGGGACTCGGGCCCCCGTATCGGCATCGCTTCGAATTTAAGTTCAGGAGCAATCGGGCGGAATCTAAGCCCAACCGCTAAATATCCGCGCCAACCTGCTCCAGGATTTCGCCGACGTTCGTTATTTGGACTCGCCGGTCATTGAATTGCATTATATTGTCGGTTTCGAGTTTATCGATTAGGCGGGATATCGATTCGGGCCGAACGCCGACCAACTCGGCCAATTCGCTTCTTTTTACCGGTAGCTCCACGGTTGCCTTACCGTCTTCGTCCTCATATCCCAGACGCCCGTAAAACACCAGGATCAAATGCAGGAAGCGGGATTTCATGGCCATGGTCATACTTCTGACATAGTCGTTTTCCATTTCGGCGGCGTCTTCCGTGAAGTGTTTCAGAAAACATTCACCCAGTCGCGGATTGGCGGCTAGCAGCTTATCGACTTGCGCACGCGTGATATAGCAGACATTGCTCGGGGTCAGGACTTCGGCCGAACTGGTATGTTCCCGGCGGGTTAAGAAGGTTCGATATCCGACCGTGGTTCCCTCCTCGCACAGCCGCAGTAGCACGGAATTGCCATTCACGTCGACGCGGCGCAAACCGATAAGACCGGATTGAATGCAATAAATACCGTTACCCGGATCACCCTGGGAATAAAGTGTTTGCCCCGGTTCGTAGGTAAGCATACGTTTGTTTTTGTCTATCTGCGCCAGTTCGCAGTCGCCGAGCACGTCCCATTCGGTAGTGCCCCGCGACGGGCAATCGATGCAATCGAATATCTTTTTGCTAGTCGTCATTCTAAATGGGTCCCGATCTCATTCTGCGGCGTAAAGTCTGCCCGGCATCGCCAGCAAACTAGTCAAACTACTCAGGTACAATTCTCCACTCAATATGACATTAATCAAGGCCTAATGATGCTTCGGGCTGTCAATATGCAGCTAAAATTTTTGCGAGCCTCGCATGCAGCTATTGCCATGACTGAAAAAGAGCGGGAAATTCAAATTGCCGCCGAAAATATGATCGAAAGGTACGGGCGGGATGCGCTAAAGGAAGTCGATCTGAGGATTCTGGAGCTCGAAGCCCGCCATCGACCCCAAGCCGTGCGGCTTTGGCGCGAAGTAAGAATAAGAGTCGCGCGGCTGGTGACCAATCCCGGTGACGACATCAAGCACTAGGCCCGAATCCCTTCGAGCGGGGATAGAATCCGGTAAAATGGCCGTAAGCGGCACCTCGGACTGCCTTAAACTAGTAACCCGGCGACAATATATGTCGACGGGTTACTAAGCCAGCCAGCGCTGCAATCCACTTAAAGGAAAATCGAATACAAGTCTCGGACCGACCGAGAACCGCCGATTTCGGAGTTTGCTCGTAAAATGAGCCGCGGGCCGGAGGCCGCACCGCGTCGGCGATTGCGATTGCCGGTTTTGAACGGTAATGGATATGAGTATTAGTGACGAAATATTAAAACTTGCCGGGCGCCTGTTAGAGAAGCTTACCCTGCCGGACATCGCGGGGCTATATTTGCCCGAGCTGCGGGCCGAGGACGAATTCCGCGACGAATTCGGCTTCGTATTTCTAGACGATGGCACGCTGTCGCCATTTTACGTTTCGCTGCCGGGGACCCTGGCCAGCCTGCACCGGCGTTTTCCCGCGCCCGGCCGGGCGCGGCTTTCGCTGCGGCAATGCCTCGCCGGCTTCGGCGAGTCAAGCTTGGCTGAACGAGCCCTGGCAGTCGGCGCCTGGAACGCCCTCGGTCAACATCTGATGCGACGCGCCGGATATCATTGCCCGGCGCGCGGCGACACGGGAGCAAACCAACCGCGAACGGGGGAACGGGTCGGTATGGTCGGGTACTTCTGTCCGATCATAGATCGGCTGGTCGAACGCGGGGTGAAAATCCTGGTCGTGGAGCAGCAGCCCGAACGGGTTCCCCGGCGCAAACAGCTTCGGTTGTCACAAGACCTCGAATCGCTGGCGGACTGCCGCCGGGTGTATTGCACCGCCTCGACCCTGATCAACGATAGCCTGGATCGGGTGCTGGAATGCTGCGCCGATAGTGCCCGGGTCGATTTAATCGGTCCCAGCGGCAGCGGGTTGCCCGATGTTTTGTTCAAACACGGCATTCATGCGGTCGGCGGTGTGAGCTTCGACGACGGCGGCAAGTTGCGTGCCGCGCTTGCGCGCTGTGAATCCTGGGGCAGGGTCGGAAATAAGTATGAATTGACGGCGGCTAACTATCCCGGCGCGGAAGCGCTGCTTGCGGCGGCGCTGGACAGGTCCCGGAATTGACCCGTTCGCCGATTCGGGAGATTCAGACCTTTGATGGAAAAACAGTTCCGCCTGCTTGTTGCCCGGGTCTCTTCAGAGCGGGATTGCCTGCCTGCTAACCATCTGCGTTAATTTGCTCGATCAAGGCCTGCAGGGTAGATGCGGCTGCGTCGTTTTCTACTTGGCAGGTACCTGCGGCGTCGTGACCGCCGCCGCCGTATTTGAGCATCAATTCACCCACCTGGGTGTTCGAGCCGCGATCGAAAATCGATTTACCGGTGGCGAACACGGTGTTTTGCCGTTTCAGTCCCCACAGCACGTGGATCGAGATATTACACTCGGGAAACAGGGCGTAGATGATGAATCGGTTGCCGGCAAAAATTATTTCTTGGTCGCGCAGGTCCAGCACTGCCAGGTTGCCGTGTACGCTGGTGCAGCGCTTGATCTGTTCCTTGAATTGGGTTTCCTGTTCGAAATAAAGCTCGATGCGTTCGCGCAGGTCGGGCAATTCGAGTATTTCCTCGATGCCCTTGTTCTTGCAGTGTTCGATCAAATCCATCATCAGGTTGTAGTTCGAGATACGGAATTCACGAAAGCGGCCGAGGCCGGTGCGCGCATCCGTGAGAAAATTCAGCAATTCCCAGTTTTTCGGTTGCAGCACTTCTTCCCGGTTGTATTGCGCTGAGTCGCCCTTGTCTACCGCCGCCATCATTTCATCCCAGCTTTGCGGAAAGAATTCATGGCCGCCGTAGTATTTCCACACGATCCGGGCCGCCGAGGGCGCCTCGGGATCGATAATATGATTCATGATGTCGTCGCGGTTACGGATTGTTTCCGAATGGTGGTGATCGAACACCACACCAGGTGTGCCGCCGCGACATAAGGCAGGTTGGTGGTAATATCCCGGTCCGAGATATCGATGATTCCATCCTGCATATCCTTGGGGTGTACAAATTTGATTTCGTCGATTAGATCCAGATGTTTCAATAACACCGCGCATACCAGGCCGTCGAAGTCGCTGCGTGTTACCAGACGAAATTGCTGAGACATATCTGAGATTCCTCGTTTGTCGGGTCGATCGTATTGGCTTTCACAAACAAGTATAGGTAATGAAACCCGGGCTGCAGGTCGGTTTCGGGATAACTATCAAATCGGCTGTCGGGAGTTAACCTGGCTCCCTGTAAGCCTGCTTTTTACGATGATTGTCGGCGTTTTTTAGAAGCTACCGTCGGGGATGCGCACCCAGCCTTCCATCAACACCCGCGCACTGCGACTCATGATGGCTTTGTCGACCGACCAACCGCCGCCTGATTGACTGGCCCGCGCGCCGACGCGCAAACTGCCGGACGGATGGCCGAAACGGACCGAGTTGCGTTCGCCGCCGCCGGCCGCCAGATTCACCAGCGTGCCGGGAATGGCCGCTGCGGTAGCGATGGCTACCGCCGCCGTACCCATCATCGCGTGATGCAACAGACCCATCGACAGTGCGCGCACGTTCAGGTCGATATCCGCTGTCTCAATCGTCTTGCCGCTAGAAGACGTATAGCTTGCCGGGGGTGCTACCAAGGCTAGTTTGGGGGTATGCTGACGCGCGGCGGCCTGTTCGATATCATCGATTAAACCCATGCGCAACGCCCCGTGCGCGCGGATGGTTTCAAACCTGGCGAGCGCCTTGGCATCGCCGTTAATATCGGCCTGCAGCTCGGTGCCGCGGTAGCCGATGGCTGCGGCATCGAGAAAAATGGTCGGTATTCCGGCGTTGATCATGGTCGCCTCGAAGTTGCCGACTCCCGGTACTCGGAGGTCGTCGATCAGCTTGCCCGTCGGAAACAGAGCGCCCTCGCCGGCGGTGGGATCGATGAATTCCACCTGCACCTCGGCCGCCGGGAAGGTAACGCCATCGAGTTCGAAGTCGCCGGTTTCCTGCACCGCGCCGTCGCTTATCGGAACCCGGGCGATAATCGACTTTTGTATATTAGCCTGCCAGATACGTACCACGGCAGTGCCGTTTTGCGGAATCCGCGCCCTGTCGACCAGGCCGCTGTTGATTGCAAATGAGCCGACCGCGGCCGTCAGGTTGCCGCAGTTGCCGCTCCAGTCGACGAAAGGTTTGTCGATCGACACCTGCCCGAAAAGATAATCGACGTCATGTCCGGGCTGGTCGCTGTTTGACAGAATTACTGTTTTGCTGGTGCTCGACGTGGCGCCGCCCATGCCGTCGGTCTGCTTGCCGTAGGGATCGGGGCTGCCGATTACCCTTAACAACAGGGCGTCACGCGCGCTGCCCGGAACGCGCGCCTCTGGCGGTAAATCGGATAAGTTGAAAAAAACGCCCTTGCTGGTGCCACCGCGCATGTAGGTAGCCGGGATTCTGATTTGTGGAATTTGACTCATGGTTATCAATCCGGAAAGATCATAGGTTTTATGTCAGTCCCGCCGGCGCGCGCCGCCGCCGCCGGCGCGCGAATGACAATTATAATGATGCCCTTGAAATCTATTCCTGTTTTCACTGAGTGACCGCCGTCGCCTCGAGAAAGTCGTCGGCAAAACGCTGTAAAACGCCGCCTGCCGTGAAAATCGACACTTCTTCGGCGGTGTCGAGACGGCAAATCACCGGCACTTCGAGACGTTCGCCGTTGCTGCGATTAATAATTAATGTCAGCTCGACACCCGGGGCCGGCGCCCCCGCCACATCGAAGGTTTCGCTGCCGTCGATCGCGTAGCGCCGGCGGTTGTCACCGGGCTTGAACTCCAGCGGCAGCACGCCCATACCGATCAGATTGGTGCGATGAATACGCTCGAATCCCTCGGCCAGGATTACTTCGACCCCGGCCAGGCGCACACCCTTGGCCGCCCAGTCGCGCGACGACCCCTGACCATAGTCAGAACCGGCGACGATAATCAACGGCTGTTTGCGCTGCATGTAGGTTTCGATCGCTTCCCACATGCGGCTGACTTTGCCATCCGGTTCGATACGCGCCAGCGATCCCTGCCTGACTTCGCCGTTCTCCTGCACCATTTCATTGAATAGCTTGGGGTTGGCGAAGGTCGCGCGCTGGGCCGTCAAGTGGTCGCCGCGATGGGTTGCGTAGGAATTGAAGTCGGCTTCCGGCAAGCCCATTCGGGCCAGGTATTCGCCGGCGGCGCTGTCCGCCAGTATCGCATTCGACGGTGACAGGTGGTCGGTGGTGATGTTGTCGCCGAGCACGGCCAGTGGGCGCATGCCCTGCATGCTGCGCTCACCCGCTAGCGCGCCTTCCCAATAGGGCGGGCGCCGAATATAGGTGCTGTCCGGCCGCCAGTCGTAAAGCGGGCTGTTGTCGTCGTCGCGTTCCACGGACAGCTCGAACATCGGTTCATACACTTGGCGAAAATACTCGGGTTTAACGCTGCCGCTTACGATTGCATCGATTTCGTCGTCGTCCGGCCAGATGTCTCGCAAATATACCGGCTTGCCTGCCGCGTCCGTGCCGAGAACGCCGTTTTCGATATCGAAACGAATGCTACCGGCGATAGCGTAAGCCACCACCAACGGCGGTGAAGCGAGATACGCCTGTTTGGCATAGGGATGAATGCGACCGTCGAAGTTGCGGTTGCCGGAAAGCACGGCGGTGGCGTATAGATCGCGTTCGACAACTTCCCGCTGAATTTCGGGATCGAGCGCACCACTCATGCCGTTGCAGGTGGTACAGGCGAAGCCGACGATGCCAAAACCCAGTTTTTCGAGTTCCGGCAGCAGCCCGGCTTCCTCTAAATAAAGTTGTACCGTCCGGGAACCGGGGGCGAGCGATGTCTTAACCCAGGGTTTGCGGGTGAGCCCCATGGCGTTGGCGTTGCGGGCAATCAAGCCGGCGGCGATGACGTTGCGCGGGTTGCTGGTATTGGTGCAACTGGTTATCGCGGCGATGATGCAGGCGCCGTCGGGCATTAGTCCGTTTTCGTTTTCATACTCGGCGCTAATGCCGGCCGCGTGCAGTGCGTCGGTCGCAACCCGCCGGTGCGGATTCGATGGTCCGGCGATATTTCGCCCCACCGCCGACAGGTCGAATTTTAATAAGCGTTCATAGTCGGCATTGTTTAAACTGTCGGCCCAAAGCCCCGCCGTTTTGGCGTAGGTCTCGACCAGTTTGACCTGGGATTCGTCGCGGCCGGTGAGCCGCAGGTATTCGATCGTCTTTTCATCGATGTAAAACATCGCCGCGGTGGCGCCGAATTCCGGCGTCATATTGGATATCGTCGCGCGGTCGCCAAGCGTCAAGTCGGAGGCGCCGGCGCCGAAAAACTCCAGGTAACAAGAGACTACCTTTTGAGCGCGCAGAAATTCGGTTATCGCGAGCACGATGTCGGTAGCGGTAATGCCGGGCTGGCGTTTGCCCCCGAGTTCGACGCCGATGATGTCGGGCAGCCGCATGTAGGATGCGCGACCGAGCATGACGCTTTCCGCCTCGAGGCCGCCGACACCGACGGCAAGAACGCCAAGGGCATCGACGTGCGGCGTATGACTGTCGGTGCCCACCAGGGTATCCGGAAATGCAACACCGTCGCGCGCATGCACTACCGGCGACATTTTTTCCAGGTTGATCTGATGCATGATGCCGTTGCCCGGCGGAATAACGTCGACATTTTCGAATGCGGTGCGGGTCCAGTTGATGAAATGGAAACGGTCTTGGTTGCGGCGATCCTCGATCGCCCGGTTTTTATCGAAGGCGTCGGGCTCGAAACCGGCGTGTTCGACCGCCAGCGAATGGTCGACGATCAACTGCGTCGGCACCACCGGATTGACCCTGGCGGGGTCGCCGCCCCTGGCCGCGATCGCATCCCGCAGACCGGCCAGGTCGACCAGAGCGGTTTGACCGAGAATGTCGTGGCAAACCACGCGTGCCGGAAACCACGGGAAGTCCAATGCGCGTTTACGCTCGATGATTTGCAGCAACGCGTCGGTCAGCGACGCCGGATCGCAGCGGCGCACCAGGTTTTCCGCGAGCACCCGCGAGGTATAGGGTAGCCGCGCGTAAGCACCCGGATGGAGGGCGTCAACCGCGGCTGCCGCATCGAAGTAGTCCAGATCGGTCCCTGCCAGGGGTTTACGGTAATCGCTATTCATTTTCGGGTCCGGAAGTATTCAAGGGTCGGTTCGGAGTCTGCGCCACAGGCTTTGCGTCGCAGTCGGTTTGATAGGTTCATCGGATCATGTTTCATGCCGTCTGCGCCAGCAGTTTTGTTTCGAGGTTGTTTCTGGTGTAGAGGATATGGCGCCGCATCAAGATTTCCGCCAGCTCGGCGTCGCGGTTCGAAATCGCCCGTACGATGCTTTTATGCTCATCGAAGGCGGTGGTAACATGCGGTCCGGTCATGCCTAGCTGCACGCGGTACATGCGAATCAGGTGATAAATACCCTCGATTAGCATGGCGATCAAGTGATCGTTTTTGCTACCGAGAATGATTCGGTAGTGAAAGTCCACATCGCCGGCATCCTGGTAGTAGGTTTCGCCGGACTGCACGGTTTGCAAATAGGAATCCAGCAACGCATTGAGATCGCAAATTTCGTCGTCGGTCATATTGGTCGCGGCAAGCCTGGCGGCCATGCCTTCGAGCGACTCCCTGACTTGATAAAGCGATACCAGTCTGGTGGGGCTGAGCGCTACCACCCGCGCGCCGACGTTGGCCTTGCGTTCGACCAGGTGGCAGGCTTCCAGGCGATTGATCGCTTCGCGCACGATCGCCCGGCTTACGGCGTAGCGCTGCGCCAACTCCGTTTCGCTCAATTTCGAACCGGGCCGCAGCAGCGCTTCGACGATGTCCTTGCGAAGTTGATAGAAAGTCTTATCTGAGGCGGTAACGGCTTTTTCGGAAACCAGGGGCATCGAATTGACGGTAAATTTAGATGAAAATTGTCGACAATATAAGCTATATTAAGGATTAATGCAATTAAAATTGGGTAAATTATCGACAATATGGCAATTATTGTGAGTGCTTTGATCGATGTTTCGTCTCGTGCAGATTGCTTGATATCGCCGGTATTGTGGGATTTATTTGTAGTAGTTCAGACCCGATCTGACAGTTACCGATTCTGACGAAGCGACTGTCAGGTCAAATTCAATTCAGTAATTTTTCCTGCCAGATTTGTTTCCCATCGGTCAGCGTTTCGATCGGCGTT
>Ga0136654_1000128_pt1 | contig 24302 bp, 25 predicted proteins | sample InaspJWI70metaG_FD_94865 | JGI IMG/M metagenome (GOLD analysis project Ga0136654, IMG submission 94865) | Marine gutless worms symbiont microbial communities from Oahu, Hawaii - Inanidrilus sp. 1 OAHU.JWI-70 metaG (version 2) | ecosystem: Host-associated > Annelida > Digestive system >... | reverse complement strand
ATGGATCGAGTGTTTTTACGTTGACACAAAATTCTGAACAGTCTCAACGATTATGAAAAACAATGTCTGGAAATGAAGGATGCCGCTTAACTGGGGTGTATCAAAAAGCTTGACCACGTCACCCTTATCCGCTGACTACTTAAAGCCGCTTTAATCCAGCGACCGGTTCGTTTTCGATTTTATTGCTATCAGTTTTGCTTCGAGGTAGTCGATTTCCCGGTTCAGGTCGGTGAGCCGCTTGACCCGGTTGCCGTCGCTGTCGGCGATCGCCGAAGTATCGCGTGCCTTTAATAGCGAACGGATCATTTTAGCTTCTGCGACTGCAAGTCCGAGACTGGTCAGCAGCTTGTCATTCGAAGTGATTTCGTAGAGCGAGGATAGGTTCATAGCGGCTTCCCATTGAGTCTGGGTGGCAATATCGCAGGAAGTGACGCTAAACGAAATCAGACAATTCCCAGAATTTTGTAGGAATCTTCTTACGCCGGCGCCGAAAACCTGTGCGACCGCAAGCCAAAGTCATCTGCGCTGGCGCAGCGCGGCCACAAGCGAACGCACGTCGGTTCGCTCCTCGCGCAAGGTGAACGTGATCAGGATTTCCTCGACGCCGGCGATTACGGCCAGAATCGCGGCCAGCTTGAAGGGCCAGGCCGCGAGTCCGGAGTAGAGCGAGATATAGCCGACGAAGGTGACGAATACAGCGATTTTAACGCTCCAGGTGTGATAACCGGTTAGCTTGCCGAACTTGATCAGGCCGATCAGCGCCGGCAACAGGAAACTGAACAGCAGCATTGTGTAGTAAGGCAGCTCGCGTAGAGTGAGTTCCGGCCACAGAATCAAAGCGCAGACCGCCATGGTGGTGTAGATGGTGAAATCACCCCAGCTGTCGAGGTGCGCGCCGAGCGCTGTAATCATGTTCAGCTTGCGCGCGAGATATCCGTCAAGCACGTCCGTGAGCCCGGAAAATATCAGCGCCGCCAAAAACCAGGTTTCCATTTGCAAAAAAGCGAATCCGAACAACAGTGGCGCGATCAGGATGCGGATCGAGCTGATCAGATTGGGTAATTTTAATAGATCTTGTTTAAGACTCATTATGCTATTAACTTACGCGCGGATTGGCGCTTCTGCAGCGTCCAATTACAGCACTTAAAAAACGACCTGTACTGCTTTATCATCGACTGCCTCTGATTTAAATTGTCGGTATTATGCATTACAAACTCGTCATGGGTAACCAGGCCTACTCGAGCTGGTCACTGCGCGCCTGGCTGTTGCTGCGGGCATTCGATATCGAATTCGAGCACGAGGTGGTGCCGCTCTATGGGTCGGAATGGCGCGACTATCAGGTAAATGTCGCGCCCGCCAATACGGTTCCCACGTTGTTAGCGGGTGAAGGCGATGATCGAGTCACGGTCTGGGATAGCCTGGCGATTGCCGAATTTTTGCATGAACGGCATCCCGCTGCCGGGATCTGGCCACGCGCAATGCCCGCCCGCGCCGCCGCTCGCAGCCTGTGTGCGGAAATGCATTCGAGTTATGTCGCGTTGCGCTCGACCCTGCCGATGAATGTCAGGCGTGAGTACCGCACGGTGAAACCGGACGCCGAGACGCTGGCCGACATCGCTCGCATCGAAACCTTGTGGGCCTGGGCCGCGGCGCAGTGGGGCGGGTCGGGGCCATACCTGTTCGGCGAACGCATTACGGCCGCGGACGCCTTTTTCGCGCCGGTGGCGAGCCGTGTCCGGACTTACCATGTGCCGCTGCAGCCGGAGTCGCAGGCCTATTGCGATACCCTGCTGGCGCATCCGGCGACACGGGAATTTTACCGCGCCGGGCAACGCGAATCTTGGGTGCTCGAACAGCTCGAGTTCGATCAGGAATAACGCCCAGACAATCAACTATCACCTGGAGCCAGGCATGAAATACGCGGTATTATTTGAGGATAATGAAGAATTTGCACATATGCGGCCGCGGCACATGGCCGATCATTTGCAATTTCTCGCCGATAACGGCGCTTGCATCGATGCCGCCGGGCCGCTCAAGGATGCGGTCAGCGCGGATCCGGCGGGCGGAATCTGGATCGTCGACGCCGACGATGCTAATCAGGTTCAGAGGTTGGTCGAGCAGGATCCGTTTTACCCCACCGGCCTGCGTAAATCGATCCGTATACTCGAGTGGAACCGGGTTTTCGCCGACGGTAGCCGGCTGATTTGATGCCGCACGCCATAGTCAGTCGCCGATCCAGATGTAGCTGGCCTGGTATTCACCGGGTCCCCGGGCGTCATCTGCACTGATTAGCAGGTGCAGATGCGATCCGGGTACGATGTTTTGCTGCGCCAGCGTCAACTCATAGTTTTCCGGGTCGAATATGGTATTAGCCGATGCAAAGCGGACGGTAATGCGCGCGCCGACCTGGTCGATAAATTCCGGTTTGACTTGCAGTTCGAAGCAGTAGTTTTCCGTGGGGCAAAGTTCACCGACAAACCCCAGTAAATGCACCGCTTCGGCGCCGTATGCCGAAAATGGCACTAGCAGCGCCAGCGCAAACCGGATGTGCCACCGAGCCAGTGCTGGTGCGCCAGCTACGGGATAACGTACAATCAGCGCCATCACTCTACCTCGCCTGGCGGCAAGCCCGGAGTATCGATAGCGATAATCGACGATTTATGGATAAAGAAAGCGCGCTCTTTTATGTGGTCCTGATACTGTTTGCGATAACCGGTATCGTCACCATACTCGGTCTGGTGCAAAAAGTCATGATCGAGAAAAAGTACCTGAATGCGCTGTTTTCCGCCCTGATTCTCGAGCTGATCGCGGCCGTGCTTTACCTGTTTTCCAACACCGAATTCTTTGACCGGGAACCGAACATCGACGAACTGCTGGTGCAGCGTACCGAATTGCCGCCGGCACAGCGGGATATCTCGGCCGGCGAATTGATCGAAATCGTGGCGACTCATGACGACAACCGAGCGAAACTACTGCGGATGGAACAGGAACTCATGTCGCTTAGAGAGCAGATAGCGGATCAGGTTCCTCCGTATGCCGATGTCACCCTGGCACTCGACGCTAGGATACGCGAAATCAGTGATTTGCAGAACGATCTCGCGCGCTTGAATACCGAACAACAGGACTATATGAAAATCAGGGAAAATTTTCTGGTGCGCATGGCCGAGCTAAATACGCGGATGTCGGACGTCGGTACCACGATCAATTTGATTTACCGGCCCGGGATTTACCGGCCCGGGCAAAAACGCGAAATCGCGGGTATGCTGCAGTCGGCCTTCAAGCAGATTGGCTTCATGCCCGCCGACGAGGCGCCCGATGACGATCCCATCCGGGCGCATGAAATGCTGGTCAGTTATCAGCGCTCCAAGAATTTCGGGCAAACCGGTTATCTGACGGCGCAGGTCGTCGCGTTAATTATTCTCGATTATCTGTCGCCGATCTCGCAAAACGGCAATAACTAACCCGCATAATTCACCCTTTTACATCGCGATACGCGGGCTAATGCCTGCGCCGGTGACTACTCCGCCGCGCTTGCCTTACTGGCGAACATACCGAGTGCTTGCGCTACTTTTTTCAGTACCGCATCGCAACCCCGGGTGTTATGGCGTAACGCGAGAAACTGTGGATCATTATAGGAAAACCAGACCTGTCCGCCGGCGTCTTCCCAGATCAGTGCCTTTTGCGGTAAGTCGATGGCGATGCTGCGGCTACACTGCATCAACGGAGTGCCGACCTTGGGATTGCCGAAGATCACCAGTTCGGTCGGTCTCAATTCCTTGCCGACCTGGGCGGCGCCGGCCGCATGGTTGACGCGTTTGAACACCGTCATACCCTTGCCGGCGAGTATTTTCTCGAGGCGATCGGCTGTGACGCCGACCGAGTGGGCACTCTTGACGCTTATCATGCCTTCGCTGGCATATAGATTGGAATTGATCAGGCCGAATAGAGCGAAGGCCATCAGAAACTTACGCATTTTTAATTCTCCATTGTTTGGTTCGGATAAAGACTATCCGAATCCCGCATTATCCCGACAAAGTCGTTCGACGCAAATGCCGGGGGCATATTTTTGTCCAGGCGGCGGACGCAGGATGATGCGACGCCAGCGGCGGAATGTCAGTGGCGATAACGTGCCACGAAACGATGCAGGATTTCGCGTGCATGCGGCGTATCCGTGCGGTTTACCGCGGCGGTCAGCGCCGCGGCTTCCTCGGGCGGGAAATAGCCATGATGTTTATAGGCATCGATTCTGACACTGAAACCAGGGCCGTCGCCTTCGGGGTGAAACTGGGTGGCGTAGACGTTTTTGCCGACACGAAACATCTGCACCGGGCAGGCGGCGCCGGTTAACAGCAAGGTCGCATGCGGGGGCACCCGGTCGCAGGCTTCCTTGTGCCCGCACAGGACGTCGATTTGCGCGGGGAAATCGCTCAGTAGCGGATCTTCGGCACCCTGGTCGGTTAGCTTGACTCGAGTGCCGCCCACCGGTTCGGCGTATTTACCGGAAATCGGGGCATCGAGGTAGGAGCCCAATAGCCCGCAACCCGAACAGGCGCCCAGGAAGGGGAAGTCGGCCGGCACGATTTCATCGAACAGTCTGCGGAAATCATCTTCGATCTTGACCTGGATCGCGCTTTTGTCGGCCTGTGGCGTACTGATATCGAATGGACTACCGCCGACGATAACCGCCGCATAATCCTCGAGCACCAGCTCGGGTATGCCGGTATTTTCGATACGAATGCGCCGCGCATCGGACGCCGCTAGAGCGCCATACCTCAAAATCGCCTCAAATTCATTATTCGAAGTGTCGTCTTCGGGGCGTAACTGCAATATTAGGAAAGGTTTCGCGCTGCTCATGGGCCGGTTTTTAATTAATGGATTAACAACTACAGTGCATACTAGAGCAGGATTTGCGCCCGATGTCGACGCCTCCGCAGAAATTCGACCTGAAATAGCGAAAAATCACCGTCGCTAAACCCGACTAGCTGTAAACTTCCGATTCTCGAGTTTTTCGGCGCCGCCGGGATGCCGCCAAAGCGCAGTTGTTGTGGATCGACGGGGCGCCACGCAGCCTATGCACGCTCATCAGGGGCAGCAGTTATCGATTCAGATCAAACCCATGCTTAACCCAGGTTATGCCGGATCGTGATAAAACTCGGTTCATCGTTGAGCCACCGATCTAGCAGATCGGCAAGTTCATGTTTACGGTAGGGTTTGGTAATCACTTCGTCCATGCCGGCCTTATGGCGGCATTTGGCGCGATCTTTTTCCGAGGCGTTGGCGGTTAGCGCGATTATCGGAATCCTGCTGCCGCCGTTTTCTTCCATGCGGATTTTCTTGGTCGCCTGATAACCGTCCATGTTCGGCATCAGGCAATCCATCAAAATCAGATCGTAATCCTGTTCCCGCCAGAGGCCTATGGCTTCCCGCCCATGCTCGGCGATATCGGTGTTGAAACCCATTTTCGACAGCAGTAACGAAGCGAATTTCTGGTTCGCCAGATTGTCTTCCACCAACAGAATATTGCCGCGCGACGCCTTGGACAGCGTGAAATCGGTAGCATCTTCGCTGCCAGCCGGCAGATTCTGAAAATCGTCATCCGGGTGCATCGAGGTGTTCAGTGCATAATAAAATTGATAATTGGTAAACGGTTTCTGCATGAAAGTGGTATGTCCCTGTAAATGGCGCGCGCGTTTGCGGAATCGGTCCGATTCCTCGTCACTATTGCCCAGCACCAGCCATGATGTCGGATTCGTTAACCGGCCTTGTTTGAAATCGCGCCAGTGATTGGAGGGGTCGAGGATGGCTTCCTGGCTGACGATGACGATTTGCGGGGCACCGCCGTGCTCTGCGATGATTTTGAGCCGGTCCTTGATTTCGTCGGCACTGGCGACCACGGCAGTTTCGACTTCGATGCGTCCTAACCGGTCGATGATCAGGTCGCGATAGATTTCATTGGGTTCCAATAGCATGACGTGATTGATGGCGCCCTTGGGAATCGGAATTTCTTCGCTTTGATCGGCGAGCTCGAGCTCAAAATCGAGTGAAAATACCGAGCCTTTGCCGAGCCCCGAATCGACTGCGATGTGGCCGCCCATAAGTGTTACCAGCTCGCGTGTTATGCTCAACCCCAGGCCGGTACCGCCATACTTGCGCGTGGTTGAACTGTCGGCCTGAGTAAAGGAACTGAACAATTGTTCGACCTTGTCGGGGGCGATGCCAATGCCGGTATCTTCGACATGTATCGCAATTGCAGCTCGTTGGGATTGGTCGACGTCAACCGCGATCGAGACTTGAATGTAACCGTTTTCGGTAAACTTGATCGAATTACCAATCAGGTTAAAAAATATTTGACGAATGCGAGCCGGATCGCCGATGAAATGGCGCGGTAGATCAGGCGCAAAGTCGAGTATCAACTGCAGCGTCTTGTTTTGGCAACGCGGCGCCAGCAGCGCCATCACGTCGTAAGCCGATTGTTCCAGGTTGAACGGGATTTTTTCGAGCCCGACCTTGCCCGCCTCGAGCCGCGAGAAGTCGAGGATATCGTTGATAATGGCCAGTAGCGATTCGCTTGAATCGACGATGATCTGGACGTACTCATTTTGTTGGGCGTCGAGTTTGGAAGCGGACAGGAGTTCGCTCATGCCGAGGACACCGTTCATCGGGGTGCGTAATTCATGGGTCATGGTCGCAAGAAACTGGCTCTTGGCTTCGCTGGCCGATTCGGCTTTTTCTCGGGCAACCACATACTGCTCACGCGACGATTCCAGTTTGGCGACTCGGCGGCGTAAATTCGAAGTCAGATTTCGTATTCGAACTTCCAGCGGATTAAAGATAAACAGCGCCTCGAGCAATAACAGCAAGAGGGTGGCAAGCCAGAACCAGTGCTGCAAGCGCTGTTTGCGCAATTCCGTGGCGGCGCGCAGATTTCGGTATTCCCCGGCGACGGCGTCGAGGGCCGACTCGAGTGCCTGCAGGCCATGATCGCCCAGATAGAATTGCGCGTAGGAACCCGATCCGAGAGTCTCCGGTTCGCTGTCGAAAACAGCGGCCGCGTTATCAAGAAAATTTTCGAGTGCAATATCCAGACCGGTGGATTCGTCGAAGTAGAGCACCCGCAACTCTGAGCTCTTGCCGATCGAACCCTCGGCCGTCGTCATTTCCGCCCTTAGTGTTTCATGCAATTGTCGCAGTGTCCCGATGCTGCGACCCAGTTCGGCCCGCGCCCTGGAGAAACCTTGGTTATCCGCCGTGGTCATCAGCAGCAGACTAAGGTAGGCAATCCGCTGCGCCTGCCCGGATTGCTGTCCGATCATTTCGACCAGTAGGGTCAACTGGCGCTGTTGCGTCGCGGCCCCCTGCAGGGTCAAGTAAGCGGTGGTCGCCAGCGCCGCGATCAGGGTAAGCGCGACCAGATACCTGGTTCTGATCAAGCGTACAACTTTTGTATAAACCATCGATTCCTGGCTGGTGATTTTCGTTATCGGCAGGCGCAAATGCGGAAATACCCGCCTGCCACAAGGGTTATCGGCTGTATACCGGAAATATTGACCCTCACGAATCGCGAATCGGCGACCACATTGCGCATTGCCAAAGACGAGGCGCGGGCATTCTGCTAAGGTGCCTGTTTTTGTAATTCTAGGGTTAAGGAAATAGCGACTCATCCCGCCTTCGGGCGCACCGAAAAAGAGCATTCGAATCGGCAGGATTGGGAAAACATCCGCGCCATGATGCCTTATATCTGGGATTATCGGGGTCGGGTGCTGTTTGCTCTCGGCTGCCTGATCGTGTCAAAACTGGCAATGGTCGGGGTGCCGGTGGTGCTCAAATATATCGTCGATACGCTCGACGCCGATCCGGGGCAGGTCGTGGCGTTGCCGATCCTGTTGTTGCTGGTTTATGGGCTGCTGCGTTTTATCAATTCCGGGTTCAATGAGCTACGCGATGCGATTTTCGCGCGCGTGCGCTTTCACGCGATGAATCGCTTGTCGGTTTCGGTGCTGAGCCACTTGCATGAATTGTCGCTGCGTTTTCATCTGGAGCGCAACACCGGCGCGATATCGCGCGATATGGAGCGCGGCGCGCAAAGCATCAGCTCGATACTTAATTACATGGTGTTCAATATCGTGCCGACCGCAGCCGAGTTTCTGCTGGTGGCGCTAATTCTGTTTACTCAGTACGACAGCCTGTTTGCCGGCATAATTTTTTTTACGGTGATTTTCTATATCGTCTTCACGTTGATGGTAACCGAATGGCGCATGCATTATCGCCACGAAATGAATGCCCTCGATTCGACCGCCAACGGCCGCGCGATGGACAGCTTGATGAACTACGAAACGGTCAAGTATTTCAATAACGACCGGCATGAAATCACGCGCTACCGCGATACCATGCAGCAATGGGAAGAGGCTGCGGTTAAAAGCCAAAGCACGATGTCGATGCTCAATTTCGGTCAGGCCGCGATCATCGCGATCGGCGTTACCGGCATCATGTTGCTGGCGGCGCAAGGAGTGGTCGACGACGAGTTGACCCTGGGCGATCTGGTATTAATCAATACCATGATGCTGCAGCTGTTTCTGCCGCTTAATTTTCTCGGCATTATTTACCGCTCGCTGAAATATGCGCTGGCCGATATGGACATGGTGATCAAGCTGCTGCGGCGGCCGCTGGAAATTACCGACCGCGCCGACGCCCGTCGACTCGAGGTCGAGCGCGCGAGCGTCGAGTTCCGCAAGGTCGGCTTTCACTATAATGCGGATCGACGCATCCTGGAGGAGGTCAGCTTCAGCCTGGCCGACGGCGAAAAACTCGCCATCGTCGGGCCTTCGGGGGCGGGCAAGTCGACTATCGCCAGGCTGTTATTCCGGTTTTACGACGTCAGCCAGGGGCAGATCCTGATCAGCGATCAGGATATCGCGGGCGTGACCCAGCAAAGCCTGCGTGAAGCCATCGGCATCGTGCCGCAGGATACGGTGTTATTCAACGATTCGATTCTTTACAATATCCAGTATGAATATCCAGTATGCGCGTCCGGCTGCCAGCTTCGAGGATGTCAGGCAGGCTGCGCGCCTGGCCGACATCGATCGCTTTATCGATGCCTTGCCGCAGGGTTATGACACCATCGTCGGTGAACGCGGTCTCAAGCTTTCGGGTGGTGAAAAGCAGCGCGTCGCGATTGCTCGAGTTTTACTGAAAGATCCCGCCATTCTGGTCTTCGACGAAGCCACTTCCAGCCTCGACAGCCAATCGGAAAAAAACATCCTCGGCGCGCTGGCACGGATATCGGCCAACAAGACGACGCTGGTCATTGCTCATCGGCTGTCGACCGTAATCGATGCCGATCGCATTATCGTACTCGAAAGCGGCCGCATTAAAGAGCAGGGCGATCACGAAGCGCTAATCGCCGCGGAGGGACTGTATGCGCAGCTGTGGCGTATGCAGCAAAAGAAATCGCAGGCAGTGGAATGAACGATGATTTGAGCAATTGCAGTGCTAACGAACCCTTTGCGCTGCGCGTTATCGGTGACGATATGGCCCCCGAATTTGTCGATGGTCATATTATCGTTATCGACCCCGGCGGCAAATTGAAATCGGGCGCATACGTGGTCGCCAATCACGACGGCCAGATGATCTTCCGGCAACTCGTCATCGACGGCGCGTCATACCGGTTGACAGCGGCGGATCCGGAGCTGCCGGAGATTCGATTGCATGGCCTCGACGACATCGTCGGTGTGGTCAGCCAACGCTCCGGCAAGCGCCGCAGCGAACACAAACGTTACGATTGCTGAATATTACAGTCCCGGGACACTTGGGGCAGATCCAAGGATCTGTCCCCCTAGACACAACCCGTCGGTTTCGGCAATCCCGCATAACGGCAGGCTTGTTTGGCGGGGCCGAAGGGAAACAATTGATTTAAATAGCGGCTGTTGCCCTTGTCGGGGCCCAGGCGTTTGCCGATTTCGCGGGTCAGCACGCGTATCGCCGGGGCGATATGGTATTTGAAGTAATAATCACGCAGGAAACCGATCACCTCCCAGTGGGCGGCTTCGAGATCGACCCCGTCTTTTGCCGCCATGCCGGCCGCGACCTCGCGCGTCCAGTCGCTCTGGTGTTGCAGGAATCCTTCGGCATCGACTTCGTATTCGATACCGTTGATTTCGAGCAGCCGGGGTGTTTTCGATTGAGCCTGCATGTTATGCCCTATTTTCAGCGGAAGCACATTCTAGCGAATATTTTTAAGTATAGAATAAGGATTTGTTTAAAATGTGGTCTCGATTCCCCTTATACTGCCAGCCTGATAATGGGAGATTGTTAATGTCGGATGAAAACCGCGAAAAAGCGCTTAATTATCACCGTTTGCCGGTTCCCGGCAAACTGCGAATCGAAGCGACGACGCCGCTGACATCGCAGGCCGATTTGACCCTGGCCTACTCCCCGGGGGTCGCGTATCCCTGCCTCGAAATCGAAAGAGATCCGCTCGCGGCGCGCGAGTTCACCGCGCGCGCCAATCTGATCGGCGTGGTGACCAACGGCAGCGCGGTGCTGGGTCTCGGCGACATCGGCGCGTTGGCCGCCAAACCGGTAATGGAAGGCAAGGCGGTTTTATTTAAACGTTTCGCCGGCATCGATGTGTTCGACATCGAAATCAATGAAAACGACCCACACAAGCTCGCCGAAACCATCGCACGGCTGGAGCCGACCTTCTGCGGCATCAACCTCGAGGATATCAAGGCACCGGACTGTTTTTACGTCGAGCAGTATTTACACGAAAAAATGTCGATCCCGGTGTTTCACGACGACCAGCACGGTACCGCGATCGTGGTCGCGGCCGCGATGAAATCGGCGCTCGAAGTGGTCGGCAAGAATCTCGACCAGGTTAAGCTGGTCGCCTCCGGCGCCGGTGCCGCGGCGCTGTCCTGCCTCAAGTTGCTGGTGTCGATGGGGCTCGATAAAAGCAATGTCTTTGTGTGTGACTCGCGCGGCGTTATTTTTAAGGGCCGCACCGACAAGATGGACGAGTACAAGGAGGCTTTTGCCGTAGAAACCGATTTGCGCACACTGGGCGAGGTGCTCACCGGCGCGGATGTTTTCCTCGGCTTGTCGGCCGGTAACCTGTTAACACCCGAGATGGTCGAGTCGATGGCGGCAAAGCCGATCGTATTCGCGCTCGCCAATCCGACGCCCGAGATCGATCCGGCCGTAGCGAAGCGGGTATGCCCCGATGTCGTGATCGCCACCGGGCGCACCGATTACCCCAATCAGGTGAACAACGTACTCTGTTTTCCCTTCCTGTTTCGCGGTGCGCTCGACGCCGGCGCCACCGAAATCAACCAGGAAATGAAAATCGCCTGTGTCGACGCAATTTCCCGACTGGCGCGGGCCGGCACCAGCGATACCGTGGCGGAGGCCTACCGCGGCGAATCGCTGACCTTCGGGCCGGAATATCTGATTCCCAAGCCCTTCGACCGCCGCTTGATTCTCGAAATCGCGCCGGCGGTAGCACAGGCGGCGATGGATTCGGGCGTCGCCGAACGCCCGATCGCAGATATGGAGGCTTATCGCGAACGCTTGACCGCGTTCGTATTTCGCTCGGGTCTGTTCATGAAGCCGGTGTTCGATACGGCGCGCCTCAACCCGCGCCGCGTGGTATACGCCGAAGGCGAGAATCCGAAAATTTTGCAGGCGGTGGAAAGCGTAGTGCAGAACAAGCTTTGCTTTCCGATCGTGCTCGGGCGTGAAGCGTCGGTCAAGCAAATCATTGCCGAATACGGCTTGACGGTCAAACCCGGGCAAGACTTCGAAATCCTGGACTATCAGGATAACGAAGACTGGTGCCGTGAATTCCATCGCTTAACGGAACGGCGCGGTAAGACGCCGCTGGAAGCACGTGAGATTTTACGCAACAGCAAAACCACGCAGGCCGCGATGATGGTAAAACTCGGCCTCGCGGATACGATGATTACCGGCACCATCGGACGATTCCATCGCCACCTCGGGCGCATCTTGAGCGTATCGCAGCAGGATGACGGCGCCGACGAAGTGTCGGCGCTAAGCATCAACATTACCAGCAAGTTTACGCTGTTTATTGTCGATACCCACGTGGTCCCGGAGCCGTCGGCGGAAGCGATTGCCAAGATGACCGTACTGGCGGCCGAAGAGGTTGCGCGCTTCGGTCTTAAACCGAAGGCGGCGTTGCTTTCGCATTCCAACTTCGGCAGTCGGGATTCGGGCTCCTCGCGTAAAATGCGCGCGGCGCTTAAAATTCTGCACCATCAGTATCCGGGATTGATGGTCGAAGGGGAAATGCAGGCCAACCTGGCGCTATCGCCCAAAGTCATGCTCGAGCAATTCCCGAATTCGAACCTGGACGGCGTGGCGAATCTGCTGGTAATGCCTAATCTGGACGCGGCACATATCGCAATGAACCTGGCCAAGCTCAGCACCGACGGCGTGCCGATCGGTCCGATACTGCTTGGCAGTGACATCGCGGCGCACATTGTCACGCCGGGCACCACGGTACGGGGTCTAGTCAATATGACGGCGATTGCGGCGGCGCGAATCACAACCGAGGAAGCCTGATCTATGCACCTTGTCATCCTTCTGCTCGCACTGCTCACATTTTTCGTCTACCTGACCCTAAGCGCGCGCGGCGATCCCGAAAAGCGTAAGTTATTTTATCTCTTTGTGCTGGTAGACCTCTGGTTGGGCGGAGTTTTTCTATACCTGCTGGTGAGCGCGATTCTCGATTACAACTGATGTTAGCGCGGTCTTCGTCGTAATCGAAATCCCGCATGTCGATTACGCGATAGATTAAGGTGCTTATAAGATTTTATACTTTGTTTATATTATTTGCGTATATAGACTTTCAATCACTGCCGGAGCGGTGATTTTTCAATATAAGGGGGTGTTTCATGAGTCACACACAATATGCGCCGGCGCGACAGCGCCTGCAGCGTAGCGAGCTTGCGGTACCCGGATCCAACCCGGAAATGTTTGAAAAAGCCGCGGCCAGCGCCGCCGATTATGTGTTCCTCGACCTCGAGGACGCGGTATCGCCGGGTGATAAGTTGCAGGCGCGCAAGAATGTCATCGAGGCACTCAACGATATCGATTGGCGCGCCCAGGGCAAGACCATTTCGGTGCGTATCAACAGCCTCGATACCCACTATATGTACCGCGACGTGGTCGACGTGGTGGAGCAGGCCGGTGACCGGCTCGATACCATTTTAATTCCCAAGGTCGGCGTGGCCGCCGACGTTTATATGGTTGACGCGCTGCTGACCCAGATCGAGACCGCGCAGGGTTTTAGCAACAAGATTGGCCTGGAAGCGCTGATCGAAATTACCCTCGGTATGGCCAATGTCGATGCCATCGCCACCTCGAGCCCGCGCATGGAAGCATTGCATTTCGGCGTCGCCGATTATGCCGCCAGCTGTCGTGCGCGCACCACCAACATCGGTGGATTGAACGCGGACTATCCGGGAGACCAGTGGCATCATGGGTTGTCGCGTATGTTGGTTGCCTGTCGCGCCTATGGCATTCGCGCTATCGACGGCCCGTTTGGCGATTTCAACGATCCCGACGGTTACCGCGCCGCGGCCAGGCGCGGCGCGGCCATGGGCTACGAAGGCAAGTGGGCGATACATCCGTCGCAAATTGAACTCGCCAATGACATATTTTCACCGCCCGAAACCGAAGTCGATCGGGCACGCCGCATCCTCGCCGCGTTGGCGGAAGCGGCCGCCGAGGGCAGGGGAGCGGCGCAACTCGATGGCCGCATGATCGATGCCGCCTCGGCGCGCATGGCCGAGAACGTGGTTAACACCGACGCCGCAATTCAAGCGAAACGATAATAGCGGGGACGAGGAGAGGTTCGATGGATATACATGAATATCAGGCGAAAGCCCTGTTGTCCGAATTCGGCATGCCGATCGCCAAGGGCGGTATCGCGTACAGCCCCGAACAGGCGGCCTATCGCGCCAAGGAACTCGGCGGCGAGAAATGGGTGGTCAAGGCACAGGTGCATTCCGGCGCGCGTGGCAAGGCCGGCGGTATCAGGGTTTGTTCAACCGAAAACGAAGTCATGCAGGCGGCCAACGAATTGCTTGGCCGGCGGCTCGTCACCAACCAGACCGGTCCGCAGGGTAAGTTGATCGGGCGGCTTTATATCGAAGAGGCAACCGATATCGGGCGCGAAATTTATCTCGCCTTCGTCCTCGACCGCTCTTCGGAGCGCATCATGTGCGTGGCCTCGGCCGCGGGCGGAATGGATATCGAGGAAATTGCCGCCAGCAGCCCCGACAGCATCGTGCGAGTACCGATCGAACCGGCGGTCGGCATACAGGATTTCCAGGCGCGCGAAATCGCTTTCGCACTCGGCATGGAGGCCGGCCAACTGGCAGAAGCGGTCAAGGCACTGAAAGCCTGTTACCGCGCGTTCCGCGATCTGGATGCAACCATGGTCGAAGTCAACCCGCTGGTGGTAACCGGCGACGGCCGCATTATTGCGCTCGACGCCAAGATGGGATTCGATGACAATGCCTTGTTTCGCCGGCCGCAGATTTCCGAACTGCGCGACAAATCACAGGAAGACCCGCGCGAAATGAATGCCGCCGACCGCGGCCTGAGTTATGTCGGTCTCGACGGCAACATCGGCTGCATCATCAATGGCGCCGGGCTGGCAATGGCGACTCTGGATATGATTAAACACGTGGGTGGTGAGCCGGCAAATTTCCTCGATATCGGTGGTGGTGCGTCGCCGGAGCGGGTAGCCAAGGCCTTTAATCTGGTGTTGTCGGATGAGGGAGTCGATGCGATTCTGGTCAATATTTTCGCCGGCATCAACCGCTGTGATTGGGTAGCCGAAGGCGTGATCCAGGCCTTGGAAAAATTCAATGTAACAGTCCCTGTCGTGGTGCGGCTATCCGGTACCAATGTCGAACTCGGCCGGCAGATTCTGGCGGATAGCAAGGTCGACCTGATCACCGCCGACACGCTCGCCGAAGCCGCGCAAAAGGCAGTCGCCGCCGCCGGGGCCCAGCAGTCAAAAGGAGACGCCTGACATGAGTATTTTTCTCGACCAGAACACCCGCGTGATCGTGCAGGGTTATACCGGACGCATTGGCAGCTTTCATGCACAGGAAATGATCGACTACGGCACCAACGTGATCGGCGGCGTTACTCCGGGCAAGGGCGGCGAGCGCCACCTCGAGCGGCCGGTCTTCAACACCGTCAAGGATGCGGTACGTGACACCGGCGCGGAGGCGAGCGTGGTTTTCGTGCCGCCGCCGTTCGCCGCGGATGCGATCATGGAAGCTGCCGATGCGGGCATCCGTTTTTGCGTTTGCGTCACCGACGGTATTCCGGCGCAAGACATGATGCGCGTCAAGCGTTACATGCGGCGTTACAAAAGAGAAGAACGCATGACGCTGACCGGGCCTAACTGCGCCGGCACGATTAGTCCGGGTAAGGCGATGATGGGCATCATGCCGGGGCATATTTACATGCCGGGCAACGTCGGCTTGATCGGCCGTTCGGGCACGCTCGGCTACGAAGCCGCCTCGCAAATGAAGGCGATGGATATCGGTGTTTCGACTAGCGTCGGTATCGGCGGCGATCCGATCAACGGCAGCGCGTTTCGCGATCACCTCGAACGTTTCGAGCAGGATCCCGAGACCCGCCTGGTGGTCATGATCGGTGAAATCGGCGGACCGCAGGAAGCCGAAGCCGCGGCCTATGCGCGCGATCACATGCAAAAACCCGTGCTCGCGTATATCGCAGGCCTGACCGCGCCCAAAGGGCGCACCATGGGCCACGCCGGCGCTATAGTTACCAGCGCCGGTGAATCGGCGGCGGAAAAAGTCGAGATCCTGCGGGCAGCCGGGGTCGGTATCATCGTCAGGCCATCCGAATTCGGTAATGCGGTCGGGGAAGCCCTCGCCAGCTTGTAACCGGGAGGCGAACCCGGCGGCGCGCGGGCGCTACGGGGCGCAGCCCAAGTCGGCTATACATCCACAGCAGGAAATCGGTGATATACGCAGGCTAGTTGCGGCGGTTCAGACCCAGCGCTTGAGCGCGGTTTCGAATGATTCGCGGTCGATTTCGATGGCGCCGAGCGATTTCAGATGCCCGGTCGGAAGCTGGCAATCGATCATTTCGTAACGCCCCGAATCAACCAGGTGTTTGAGGCATAACTTCGAAGTGTTAGCTTCGCGGCTGAACATCGATTCCCCGAAAAATACTTTACCGAGCGCGATACCGTAAAGACCGCCTACCAGTTCGCCGTCGCGGCGGCATTCGATGGAATGGGCGAAGCCAGCATAAAACATGCCGATATAGGCTTCGATCATTCGACTATTAATCCAGGTGCCGCGCTGATCGTCGCGTTGTTCGGCGCAAGCCTCGATCACCCCCTCGAAGTCGCGGTCCTCGGTAATCTGGTAGTGCTGCCGGCGCGCGAGTTTTTGCAGGCTTTTACTTTGATGAAAATTTTTCGGATACAAAACCGTGCGCGGTGCCGGCGACCACCACAGGATGGGATCATTGTCGCTAAACCAGGGGAAGATACCTCGACGATATGCCGCCAGCAACCAGTCGACTTCGAGACTGCCGCCGGCAGCGAGTAGACCCGCGGGTTCGGCCAAAACCGCCGCGGTTTCCGGAAAATGCGGCTCCTCGCCAGGTTCAAGCCATCGAATCATATATAAAACAATAGATTATCTAATAAAATTAAAGTGAAATATCTTCAATCGGCAGTTTTATAAGGCGAATGCTCGAGCAGGTCCGATTGATAATCCTCGATATAGCGCAGCTCCTGGCGCAAAAAACGCTCGATGGCTGCGCGAAATTGAGGATGCGCGATCCAATGCCCCGACCAGGTATGAGTCGGCAGGAATCCACGGCTCAGCTTGTGTTCACCCTGGGCGCCCGGATCGAAGGTCGACAGACCTTGGGCGATGCAGTAATCGATGCCCTGGTAGTAACAGCATTCGAAGTGCAAGTTGTTGAAATACTGGTCGCAGCCCCAAACGCGTCCGTATAAATGCGTATCGCTACGGAAAAATAGCGATGCCGCGACGATCTGTCCCTCGGCGCGCGCGGTCGCGGCCAGAACCTGCTGCGGCATACGCTCGCCCAGATGTTGAAAGAATCCAGGCGTCAGGGTCGCGGTGCCGTATTTACGCCGGTAAATCCCGGCATAGAGTTCGTGGATGCGGCGCCACTCGCCGGGTTCGATGTCGCCGCCTAGCTGCATGCGAATATCGAGGTTTTGTTGCGTCACGTTGCGGCGCTCCTTACGCAGGTTCTTGCGCTTGCGCGAACTCAAGCGCGCCAGAAAATCCTCGAAATCCCGATAGTTGTCATTGTGCCAGTGAAACTGTACGTCGCTGCGCAGCATGATGTCCTGTGTTCCGATGTCGTCGAGAACGTCCTTTTCGGCGAACAGGATATGCCAGGAACTCAATTTTTGATCGCTGCAAAAGCCCTGAACGACATCCACCAGGGTTGCACGCAGTCGATGCCGTTCGTCAGAGTTGGTCACCAGCTCGCGGTTGAAAAGGAAACGTGGTCCGGTCGCCGGCGTGTACGGGATCGCGGTCACTAGCTTGGGGTAATAGTCGAGGCCGCTGCGTTGGTAGGCGTTGACCCAGGCGTGATCGAACACCAGTTCGCCGTAGGAATTGGTTTTGATGTAGCAAGGGATGGCCGCGATCAAGTCCTGCGCGCGGTAGAGTAGAAAATAAACAGGGTGCCAGCCGAATGGCTCCAGACATCCGTGGCTTTCGAGTCCGTGTAAAAACGCGTGTCGGGTAAACGGATAGGCAGCGTCGCCGAGCGAATCCCAGTCGGCGGCGGCAACCTCACTCAGACTGTGGCTGACGCTGACGCGCAAATCGGCGGCATTATTCGAGTTCCTTGGCATCGAGGTATTTTTCGGCATCCAGCGCCGCCATGCAACCGCTGCCGGCCGAGGTGACGGCCTGGCGGTAAACATGATCCATGACATCGCCCGCGGCGAATACACCTTCGACGCTGGTCGCGGTGGCATTACCGTCGAGCCCGCTATGCACTCTGATATAGCCGTTGCTCATTTCCAGCTGTCCCGCGAAGATGTCGGTATTCGGGCGATGACCGATGGCGATGAAGATGCCGGCGAGGTCGAGTTGTTTGGTGCCGTCGTCCTGCAGATTGCGGATACGCAGCCCGGTGACCCCGGAGTCGTCACCCAGGGCTTCGTCGAAAACGCTGTGCCACTCGATGTTGACGTTGCCGCTTTTTTGTTTTTCGAATAGCTGGTCCTGCAGGATTTTTTCCGCGCGCAATTTATCGCGGCGATGCACCAGCGTGACTTCCGAGGCGATATTCGACAGGTATAAGGCTTCCTCCACCGCGGTATTGCCGCCGCCGATAACCGCGACCTTCTGGCCGCGGAAAAAGAAGCCGTCGCAGGTCGCGCAGGCCGATATGCCTTTGCCGTGGAAGGCTTCCTCGGAGGGCTCGCCGAGGTACATCGCGCTCGCACCGGTGGCTATGATCAGGGCGTCGCAACTGTATTCGGCGCTATCGCCGACCAGGCGTTTCGGCGTTTCATCGAGAAACACGGTGTTGACCTGGTCGAAAATGATCTCGGTTTCAAACCGTTCCGCGTGATTTTTCATGCGCTGCATCAAATCCGGGCCGGTGAGACCTTCCGCGTCGCCGGGCCAGTTATCGACATCGGTGGTGGTCATCAATTGACCGCCGGCCTCGATCCCGGTGATGACCGTCGGCTTTAGATTGGCGCGCGCGGCATAAACCGCCGCCGAATATCCGGCCGGTCCGGATCCGAGGATGATGACTCGGCTGTGTTTGGGTATGGGCATGTAAATTCTCAGGTAAATGCGGCAGAAAAAAAAGACGCCAATCTTAAAGCTAAACTTGGCTGTTGACTATATGGCTATCGGGTTGGATTTTTCAATGGGCGAACAGCGCAGGTCGTCAGCCGCGCATTACCCGTATTCACACGGGATTGATAAATGCGTCTTATTTCTAGTTCCTGACGGATACGATCATGTAAAATAGGCCGATTTTCGTAAGGCAGTATCTTAGTGGCGCAAGCTAAACCGACTTCACGCTCAAACCAGCAAGAAAGAAAGCAGATTTTTGCCTGGCAGATCAATCAACGTCTGCGCGAGGCCGGCATGCTGATTTCGTTCGCGCTGGCGGGTTACTTTCTGGTGGCGATGTTCAGCTACGGTGCGCTCGATCCATCCTGGTCTCACAGCGGCAGCAACAGCGAAATCGCCAACTTCGGCGGCACCGCCGGTGCCTGGATGGCCGATTTGTTGTTTTACCTGTTCGGTTATCTCGCGTTTCTGTTACCGATCATGCTCGTCTATAACGGCATAATCCTGGTAAGAAGCAATAGTCTGTCCGAAGAAGACCGTTATCAAATGCTGGTTATCCGTTGGAGCGGTTTCGTGCTGATGCTGATTTCGGGTTGCGCCCTGTCGAGCCTGCACTTCGCTGTGCCAAGCGGCAGCATGCCGCTGGATGCGGGCGGCATCCTGGGACAGATTACCGGCAATTATTTTTCCCAGGGCCTCGGGTTCGTCGGTGCGACCGTAATGCATTTGGCACTGTTTCTAGCGGGACTTACCCTGTTTACCGGCCTCTCCTGGTTGGCGCTGGTGGATAATACCGGTAAGTATACGCTGATGTTGCTCGACAGTTTGCTCGATCGCTACTATTTGATACGTGACAAGGTCGAGGGCAGTCGTAACCGCAGCGAACGCGACCAATTGTTCCAGGTACAGCAAAAGAAACAGGAAAAGCGCAAGCCGATCAAGATCGAGCCGGTGGTGGAGCAGATCGAAACCAGCCCGCGCGTGGAAAAGGAAAAACAGATTCCATTGTTCAAATCCAACGGCAAAGGCAAGTCAACGATTCCGCCGCTGGCGCTGCTCGACAAACCCGGGCCCAAGGTAGCCGGATACAGCAAGTCGGCGCTGGAGGCGATGTCGCAACAACTGGAATTGAAACTGCTGGATTTCGGGATCGAGATCGAGGTCGAGTCGGTGCACCCCGGGCCGGTCATCACGCGTTTCGAAATTCTGCCGGCGCCCGGGGTCAAGGTTAACCAGATCACCAACCTGTCCAAGGACCTGGCGCGATCGCTGTCGGTCATGGGTGTGCGCGTGGTTGAAATCATACCCGGGAAGTCGGTGATGGGGCTCGAAATTCCCAACGAAAATCGCGAACTGGTGGCCCTGAGTGAGATCGTGCAGTCGAAAAGTTTCGACCAGGCTGCCTCACCGCTAACCCTGGCGCTGGGTAAGGACATCAGCGGCGAGGCCGTGGTCGCCGACCTGTCCAAAATGCCGCATTTACTGGTTGCCGGTACCACCGGTTCGGGCAAATCGGTGGCGATCAACGCCATGCTGTTAAGCATTTTGTTCAAGGCGACACCGCGCGATGTGCGCATGATTCTGATCGACCCGAAAATGCTGGAGCTGAATGTCTACGAGGGGATTCCGCATCTGATAGCGCCGGTGGTAACCGATATGAAGGAAGCCGCCAATGCGCTGCGCTGGTGCGTCGCGGAGATGGAACGGCGTTATCGGCTAATGGCGGCCCTCGGGGTACGTAATATTTCCGGCTATAACCGCAAAATCAAGGATGCAATCGCCGCCGGGCAGCCGATCAAGGATCCGCTGTTCGATCACAAGACCCTGTTGTTGAATCCCGATGCCGAGCCCGAAGACCTCGATACGCTACCTTACATCGTCGTCGTGGTGGACGAATTCGCCGACATGATTATGGTTGTCGGTAAAAAGGTAGAGGAATTAATCGCGCGCCTGGCGCAAAAAGCGCGCGCCTCGGGAATTCACCTATTGCTTGCCACGCAGCGGCCGTCGGTCGACGTTATCACCGGTCTGATCAAATCCAACATTCCGACGCGAATCGCGTTTCAGGTTTCTTCCAAGGTCGATTCGCGCACCATTCTCGATCAAATGGGCGCCGAAGCCCTGTTAGGTCACGGCGATATGCTTTATTTGCCGCCGGGCACCAGCGTCCCGGAAAGGGTGCATGGCGCCTTTGTCGACGACCACGAAGTACATGCGGTCATCAATGAATTACGGAAATCCGGGGAGCCGAACTACATTGCCGATGTCCTCGAAGAATCGAATGCGGCGGTCTTGCCGGGCGAGGGGCCGCGCGACTCCAACGGCGACGAGGCCGATCCGCTATATGACGAAGCGGTTGCGGTGGTTACCGAAACACGCAAGGCTTCGATTTCATACGTGCAGCGGCGTCTCAAGATCGGCTATAACCGCGCCGCGCGCATGATCGAGGAAATGGAAGCCTCCGGCGTCGTATCGATGGTGCAGTCAAATGGGAGCAGGGAAGTATTGGCACCGCCACCCCCACCAGCGGATTGATCGGCTTTATAAATATGCTATTTCCGCGATGACTGCGTCAGATTCGTGACGCTATGCCGCCCACTCGCATCCTCATGTATAAACGTATACACTGCGGTTCTGCGGGCGAATCTTTCGTCACGGCGGACCGCTTGTTCTCACGAAAATATCACATTTCCAAAGCCAATCAATTGTTTAGACTAATTACATTTTTCTTGCTGTTTGTATCAGGGCAGGTGACGGCCGATGACGCCGAACGCCGTCTGCAAGCCGCGCTCAAAAACATGGATAATATGAGCGCCGAGTTCAAGCAAACCCTGCGTGACGAAGACGAACAGATCGTACAGCAGAGCCGAGGTACGCTGGCGTTGCAGCGCCCCGGGAAATTCAGCTGGAAATACACCGACCCATTCGAACAACGGATTGTCGCGGATGGCAGCGAACTGTGGGTTTACGACGTCGAATTAGAGCAGGTTACGGTAAAACCGATGGACGAAGGTCTCTCCAATGCGCCGATTATGATTCTGATGAAACAGTCGGACGTTAGTCAGCAGTTCAAGATTTCGGAGGTTGGGCAACGTAAGTTTTTATATTGGATAGAGCTCAAGCCGAATGCAGCCGATCTCGAATACGCCCGGATTTTTATTGGTCTCGAAGACGATAAGCTGCGTGCGATGGAGTTGCAGGATCAATTCGGTCAAAGTACCCAAATCGTGTTCGAAAACCTGCGTATCGGCGTGGTGCACAACCCGGCAACCTTCAAGTTCGTGGTTCCGCCCGGGGTGGACGTATATGGGGTCGGAGGCTAAAAAACGCGGCGTCAACTTGTCTTTTTGCGCCAGGGCGGCGTTAGTTTCGTGCTCAATCGATCGCGTATTAGTAATACGCTCACGATTTGCGTGCGAAAACAAAAGCGACGGACTAGGCTTGCCGAGGCGCAAAAATCCGGTGCTTGATTCACCTGATAGAGTTACACGACATGAATGACCTGTTTGTTGCGGAAAGGGAGTTCAGCCCGCTGGCTGATCGCATGCGACCACGCAAGCTCGATCAGGTATTTGGACAATCGCACCTCCTCGGCCCCGGCAAACCCTTGCGCCAGGCGATCGAGGCGAATAAGTTGCACTCGATGATTTTCTGGGGTCCGCCCGGCACCGGTAAAACCACGATTGCGCGGCTCATCGCCGAGTATTCCGATGCCCGCTTCATCACGCTCTCCGCGGTATTGGCCGGCGTCAAGGACATCCGCGAGGCGATCGAGCAAGCGCGCCAGTTCCAGGGGCTCACGGTGTTATTCATTGACGAAGTACATCGTTTCAACAAAGCGCAACAAGACGCTTTTCTACCATATGTCGAAGATGGCACGATCCTGTTTGTCGGCGCCACGACCGAAAATCCTTCGTTCGAACTCAACAATGCGCTGTTGTCGCGCACTCGAACCTACGTGTTAAAACCAATTTCGAGCGCGGATATCGAATCCGTGGTAAAGCGCGCGCTCACCGACCAGGAGTCCGGTCTCGGTAAACTCGGTCTCGGTATCGATGCGGCGGCGCTCGAAATCCTGGCCCAAGTTGCCGACGGCGACGCCCGCCGCGCGCTCACTTATCTCGAGATCGTCAGCGACCTGGTCGAGGGGCAGGAAATCGGCGCCGAGCTGGTTGCCGAAATCGCGCAGCAGGGACCGCGGCGCTTCGACAAGGGCGGCGACCTGTTTTACGAACAAATATCGGCGTTGCACAAATCGGTGCGCGGCTCCGACCCCGATGCGGCATTGTACTGGTTTTGCCGAATGGTCGACGGCGGTTGCGATCCGGTATATATCGCGCGCCGTATGGTGCGCATGGCGGTGGAAGATATCGGTATCGCCGATCCGCGCGGACTGGAGCTGTGCCTCAACGGTTGGCAAGCTTACGAGCGACTGGGTAGTCCCGAAGGCGAACTCGCGCTGGCGCAAGGCATCGTCTATCTCGCCTGTGCGGCCAAAAGCAACGCGGTTTACAAGGCCTACGGCGAGGCGATGGCAGATGCGCGCAATTCCGGCAGCCTCGAAGTGCCGCTGCATTTGCGCAATGCGCCCACCCGTTTCATGGAGCAGCAGGGTTACGGCGACGGCTACCGCTATGCCCATGACGAAACCGACGGCTTCGCCGCCGGCGAGACCTATTTACCCGAAGCGCTCGCGGGGCGCGAGTATTATCACCCGGTGGAGCGGGGACTCGAAATTAAGGTTGCGGAAAAGCTCGAACGCCTGCGTGCTCGTAATCGAGAGGCAAAATGATAAACCGCCCTTACGCCGAATCCGCCGATCAGAACAAGTCCGTCATTTTCGATGCCATCAAACCCCATCTAAAAGGCGAGGTGCTGGAAATCGGCAGCGGTACCGGGCAACACGCGGTGTATTTTGCCGCGCAGAGACCCGAGATAAGCTGGCAAACCTCGGAACTCGCCTGCAATCTGCCCGGGATTGAAGCCTGGATCAAAGGATCGGGGCTGGCTAACCTGCCGGCGCCGATCGAGCTGGACGTGCTGGGCGAGTGGCCCGAGCATCGTTATGATCTGGTCTATTGCGCCAATTGTTTTCACATTATGGGTAAGTCCGCGGTTACCCGCTGCATCGAGGCAACTAGCGCCTGTTTACATCCCGCCGGCGTGTTTGCGCTATACGGGCCGTTCAACTATGGCGGGGCTTATACCTCGGAGAGTAACGCGCGCTTCGATCATATGCTGCGAGCGCGCGACCCGGAAAGCGGTATCAGGGATTTCGAATGGATCGAGGAAATCGCCGAAGCGGCGCAGCTGCAATTGCTCGATGATGTTGCGATGCCGGTAAACAATCGCACCTTAATCTGGCAAAAACGAAAATCTGGCAAAAACGAACTTTATAGCGCATAGTTGGACTAATAT
>Ga0136654_1000124_pt1 | contig 24885 bp, 25 predicted proteins | sample InaspJWI70metaG_FD_94865 | JGI IMG/M metagenome (GOLD analysis project Ga0136654, IMG submission 94865) | Marine gutless worms symbiont microbial communities from Oahu, Hawaii - Inanidrilus sp. 1 OAHU.JWI-70 metaG (version 2) | ecosystem: Host-associated > Annelida > Digestive system >... | reverse complement strand
GTTTCAGGCCGAACTGCTGTCGGTGTGGCTGACGCGCGCGTTTTCGATCGACTTGATCGAGCATATCGCACAGGCGCGCGGCGGCGCGCGCGCGGTTGCCATCGAGCCCGAATTGCGCCGCCGTATCGGCGTCGGCAACTCTACCGGGCTCGGTATGGCGCCGTTTCTGGTCAATCATCCGGCCCTGCTCAACAACTGGATGATGGCGCGCGAAGAAGCTTTCGCCCGGGTGCGCTCGCTGGCGCGAGCCGAACCCGCGGCCATCGCCGAATTCAAACATCATTTCGAGGCGGCCGTTTTTAACCTGTCCCAATGGCATTCGGAGCATCCGATACAAGTCGAAAAGCTCGCCGCCCTGCGGACGGATTTCGACCAGATGGCGGCTTACCTCGAGCGCGATGTGCGGGGCGACGATCATCCCTGGGATCGCTTTTATCGCTGGGCCGAGGATAATCTGTCGTTGGAGGGTCAGGAGCAGCTGCTGTCGCTCATGCTCGAGCCTTACGGCGAGCTGGTCGATGATTTGAGTCAATGTATGGATGCCGACGAACACGTCAGCTTTTTCATCGATGGGGCGATGCCGCTGTCGCGCCTGCGTGAAATCATTGAGTCCCAGTGTGGCTGGGCGCTCGCGACCGATTACGAACAACCCGAAAACCGCGCGCGCTTTTGGTATACCTCGGCGGAAAAACTCGAACCGCGGGTCGGCGAGCGATTCGAGGAAGCCGGCGCCGAGCTTGAGTTGCCGCTCGCGACCGGTTGCGATATCAAGCGGTTGCTGACGGCGCTGCTGGATTGGGCGGGAGGTCCGAGCGTGGCGGAATTCCTGCTGGCGCATCCCGAACACCGTCATACGACGCGGCGGGTGCAGAATCTCACGGCGCAGCACTTTGCCGAAATCCAGGATAATTTGATCGCGGCCGACATGCTGCCGATCGATATTTTACGCTGTAAGCTGTCTTTCTTCGGCGCCACCAAATTCGATCCGCGCTCGGACCGGTGGGTACGTATCTGTATGTACCAAGATGCGCCTTATCCGCACGAGTGGCTCGAGCCGGCGACATGAGTTACCGGCTGACGCTGGCCGAGGCCGAGGCTTACCTGCGCAAGGTGGCGCGCGCCAGCGGGCTCGACTGGGGCCTGGCCGAGGAGGCCGGCAAGACGGCACGCTGGCTTGCGGCATTTAACCTGCCGGGTCCGGAAATCATGCTGCAGCATTTAGAAGGTCTTAAAGACAAGGATTACAAGAGCTTTGTCCCCGATTGTAACTTTACGCCCTGGCAGGCCGCCGGCGGACTGCTATGCCCGATAATTACCGGTGCAGCGATCGCCGATCGCTCGGCGTCGATGGCGGTAAGGCAACCGACCAAGCTGGGGCTCTGCGCCTACCCGCTGTTGCTGGCCGCGCCGCTGGGGCAAGCGGCGCGCCATCACGAATCCGCATTTATCGTCTGTTGGGACGGAGCGCGGATCGATTGTTTCGGTGATGGGATCAGCATCGAGGGTGAGCGCGATGCCCTGCTCCTGGCCGAGGTGGGCGGGATTTGCTGCTGCCGCGAGGAAAAAATGGAGCCGCAGCAGTTGGCGGCCACCGGCGCTTATGAGATCGATGAAGCCGTATTCAAACGCATCGATGCGCTGGCCTTCCAAACCTACGTCGCCGCCACCGAAGAATCCCGCGCCGGCGCCGGCGCCGGCGCCGGCCTCACCGACAACGACTAATAATTCCGGGTCAGAGCAAAAACTCCCAATAATTCTGGGTCAGAGTAAAAACTCGGGCTCAGGAGGTCGCGCCGGTTTTTGATTGCTGTTAACTGCGATACAATCTGTGGCCTGTCAATGAGTTCAAGGAGGAACGTCATGGCACGTCTAAAGAGATTCTGCCCGGTCGGCATGCCTGCCCATCTAATTCAGCGCGGCAATAATCGCAACAATTGTTTCCTATCCGATTCCGATAAAGCCACCTACATGCGATATCTTCGCGAGGCCTCAGATAAATTCCGCGTGGCCATCCATGCATGGGTATTGATGTCCAACCACGTGCATATGCTGGTTACACCGCAGCAGAGTGAGGGCGCCTCAAATCTAATGCATTACATCGGTAGCCAATACGTTCGTTTCTTTAACCGCAAGTATTCCCGCACAGGCACTTTATGGGAGGGGCGCTTCAAATCCAGCCTGGTGCAAGAAGATACATACTTTTTAACTTGTCAGCGGTATATCGAACTAAACCCTGTACGCGCAGGAATGGTTTCGCACCCCGCTGAGTATCATTGGTCAAGTTATCGGTCAAATGCATTTGGTACCAATTCAAGTGTTAGGCAGCCACACCAGCTATACCTGGCTTTGGGAAATTCGGAAAGTATTCGATTGGAGGCCTACCGTAGTTTGTTTTTAGAATCGATTCCCGCAGATCAAATCAGTTCGATCAGATTTGCCGCCAATAAGGGACTTGTTCTGGGATCGGGTAAATTTACCAATAAGATTGAAAAACTCAGCGGTCAACGCGCTCGACTTCTTAAACCCGGTCCGAAAGGTGGCAAGAATACGTAATTTTTGCTCTGACCCAGAAATAAAGGTTACCAAGAAAAATAGTTTTTGCTCTGACCCAGAATTATTTGTGAATTTCCTTTGGTTGCTGAAGTGATAGAATTTCTGGGTGCGTAGCCGGAAATCGTTATGAAAACCTATCGCTCACCCAAAATCGAAGTTCGCAGTGATACCCTTGCCGGGCGTGGCGTGGTGGCGATTGCGGATATCGACAAAGACGAAATCGTGGCCATCAAGGCCGGCAATATTATAAAGCGCGAGGAGCTCGAACAGGTTACCGCCGAAGCCGGCGACATGGCCCTGCAAATCGAGGACGATTTTTATCTGGCACCGCGCAATCCGGACGAAGTCGAGGATATGTCGGTATTTATCAACCATTCCTGCGATCCTAATGTCGGATTTCGCGGCCAGGTGGTTTATGTCGCGATGCGCACAATTCCTGCGGGCGAGGAACTCTGCCACGACTATTCGATGGAGCGTTCGGACGACTATACGCTCGATTGCCGTTGCGGCAGCCCGTTGTGTCGCGGTATGGTTACCGGTCAGGACTGGAAATTGCCCGAGCTGCAGGCGCGCTACGGGGAATATTTTTCGATTTATATCAGGAACAAGATTCAGCGAGGATAAGTCTATGAGTGCCAACGCAGATCAACTAGTCGATCAACCCATTTTGCTGCGCGACGACAGCGACGGGATTACCACGCTGACACTGAATCGCCCGGCACAGTACAACGCGCTCTCGGGAGCAATGCTGGACCAACTGCAGGCCGCGCTGGACGCCGTCAACGCGGACGAGTCGGTACGCGTCGTCATCATTGCCGCTAACGGCAAGGCCTTCTGCCCGGGACACGATCTCAAGGAAATGCGCTCCAGCGAAGAACGCGAGTTTCACCATAACCTGTTCGACAAGTGTGCCCAGGTAATGATGGCCATCAATCGTTTGCGCCAACCGGTGATTGCCCGGGTCAACGGCATCGCCACCGCCGCCGGTTGCCAGCTGGTCGCCAACTGCGATCTGGCGGTAGCGTCCGAGGAGGCGCGCTTTGCCGTCTCCGGCATCAATGTCGGCCTGTTTTGCTCGACCCCGGCGGTGCCGCTGTCACGCAACATGGGCCGCAAACAGGCAATGCGTATGTTGCTCACGGGAGAATTCATTTCCGCCCAGACCGCATTGCAGTACGGATTGGTCAACGAAGTCGCGGCGGCCGCCGAACTCGAATCGGTGACCCTAGCGCTGGCACAAAAAATCCTTGCCAAATCCTCGCATGCAATCGCAATCGGCAAGGAAATGTTTTATGCGCAGCTGCCGCTGGATTTATCCGAGGCTTATGCCTACGCTGCCGAGCGCATGACCTGCAATATGGATTCGCACGACGCGCGCGAGGGCATCGACGCCTTCATCCAGAAACGTAAACCCGAGTGGCAAGGGAATTGAGTCCGAGCAATCAGTATTCCGCCGATCTCGATAAAAACGCGGCCAATTACTCACCACTATCGCCGTTGACCTTCATCGAACGCGCGGCCTCGGTATATCCCGAGCGCTGTGCGCAGATCTACGGTGATATCCGCTACAGCTGGGCGCAAACCTATCGGCGCTGCCGCCGGTTTGCGTCGGCATTGAAACAGCATGGCATCGAGGCCGACGACACGGTTGCTTTAATGCTGCCCAATGTGCCGGCCATGTTCGAGGCGCATTACGCAATTCCGATGGCGGGCGCCGTGATTCACGGTCTCAATATCCGCCTCGACGCCGCTGCGATCGCATTCCAACTCGAACACGGGGGCGCGAGGATTCTGTTCACCGATCGCGAGTTTTCGGCCGTGGTCAGCGCCGCGCTGGCGCAGCTCGAACGTAAACCGCTAGTCGTCGATGTCGATGACGCCAGCTACGCGGGCGGTGAAGCAATCGGTCAGATCGAGTACGAGGATTTTCTGGCCGGCGGCGATCCTGACTTCGAATGGCAACTTCCGGCGGACGAGTGGCAGGCGATCGCGCTCGGTTATACCTCGGGCACCACGGGCGACCCCAAGGGCGTTGTCACCCATCATCGCGGCGCGCATTTGAACGCGGTGTCAAATACCCTCGCCTGGAACATGGGCGCTTACCCGGTATATCTGTGGACCTTGCCGATGTTTCACTGCAACGGCTGGTGTTTTCCGTGGACGATTGCGGCCCTCAACGGCACCAGTGTCTGCCTGCGCGCAGTGCGCGCCGACGATATTTTCGCAGCGATCAAAAGCCACCGCGTCAGCCACCTCTGCGGTGCGCCGATCGTCATGAGTCTGATGGCGAATGCCGATGACGAACTCAAGCAGGGGATCGAACACGAAGTCAATATCATGACCGCGGCCTCGGCTCCGCCGCCGGCGATTCTCGAAGCGATGGCGCGCTTGAATTTCAGGGTTACGCACACTTATGGCTTGACCGAGGTCTACGGTCCGGCGGTGGTTTGTTCCTGGCACGACGACTGGGATGCCTTGCCGATCGCCGAGCAAGCCGAGATGAAAGCGCGCCAGGGAGTACGTTACCCGATGCTCGAACAACTGGTGGTAGCCAACCCGAAAACCCTGGAACCGGTACCGCGCGACGGCGCAACCATCGGTGAAATCATGTTCCGGGGCAATATCGTCATGAAGGGTTATCTCAAGAACCCGAAGGCCAGCCGCAAGGCCTTTGCCGGCGGCTATTTTCATTCCGGCGACCTGGCCGTCTGCCATCCGGATGGCTACATCGAAATCAAGGACCGTTCCAAGGATATTATCATTTCAGGGGGTGAAAATATTTCCAGCATCGAGATTGAAAAAACCCTGTACCGGCATCCGGCGGTGCTCGAAGCCGCGGTCGCGGCAATGCCGCACGACAAGTGGGGCGAGACCCCTTGTGCGTTTGTGACCCTGCATGACGATGCCGAGATCAACGAGCAGGACATCATCGACTTTTGCCGTGACAACATGCCGCGTTTCATGGCGCCGCGTAAAATCGTGTTCGGTCCGCTGCCGAAAACCTCGACCGGCAAGATTCAGAAATTCGAGCTACGCGAACGCGCTAAACGATTATGACGGATATCAAAGACTTACGCCGTATACTCAACGATTACAAGCGGGTCGCCATGGTGGGGCTTTCCGCCGACTGGTCGCGCCCGAGCAACTTTGCCGCCAAGTACCTGCTCGATCACGGCTTCGAAGTGATTCCGGTGAATCCGAGATACGACGAAATTCTCGGCCAAAAATGCTATGCCGATCTGGAAGATATTCCGACACCGGTCGATATCGTCGATCTGTTCCAGCGGGTCGAACGCATACCGCCGTTCGTCGAGCAGGCAATCAAAATAGGCGGCAAAGTCGTCTGGATGCAACTCGGCATCATCCACGAGGAGACCGCGCAAAAAGCGCGCGCCGCCGGGCTCGAAGTGGTAATGGACCGCTGCATGAAAATCGAATACGCGCGCCTGTTCGGCGGCCTCAATACCATCGGCGTCAACACCGGCGTGATTTCGGCGCAACGTCCACGGCAATTCAACCGATAACCGGAGCAGACCATGGCGGATCGCAAATTTGGCATCGAAACTCTGTGCCTCCACGCGGGGCAAATTCCCGACCCGATCACCGGTGCGCGCGCGGTGCCGATTTACCAGACCACTTCCTATGTGTTCGACGATGCCGAGCACGCCGCCAGCCTGTTCAATTTGCAAACCTTCGGTAATACCTACGTGCGCCTGACCAATCCGACCACGGCGGTGTTCGAGGAGCGAATGGCCGCACTCGAGAACGGCCGCGCCGCGCTCGCCGTGAGTTCCGGCATGGCGGCGCAAATGACCGCGATCCTGACGCTGGTGCGGCAGGGCGACGAGCTGGTGTCGGCGAAGACGCTTTACGGCGGCACTTTTTCGCAGTTCGACGTGACCTTCCGCAAAATGGGTATCGAAACCACTTTTGTCGATTCGGACGATCCCGAAAATTTTCGCCAGGCGATTAGCGCAAAAACCAAGGCCCTGTACGCCGAAACCATCGGCAACCCGACCAACAACGTGATCGACATCGAGGCGATCGCCGCAATCGCACAGGATCACGGCATCCCGCTAATCGTCGACAGCACCTTTGCCACGCCGTATTTATGCAAACCCATCGATCACGGCGCCGATATCGTGGTGCATTCGGCGACCAAGTTTATCGGCGGGCACGGCACCAGCATGGGCGGGGTTATGATCGAGTCCGGTAAGTTTAACTGGGATAACGGGAATTTCCCGGGCATGACCGAACCCTCCGACGGTTATCACGGGATTCGTTTTTACGAAACCTTCGGCGATTTCGGATTCACCATGAAAGCGCGTTGCGAAACCCTGCGCACCCTCGGCCAGGCGATTAGCCCGTTCAACGCATTTATGTTGTTGCAGGGACTCGAAACGCTGCCGGTGCGCATGGATCGCCATTGCGCCAATGCGGTGGGCGTGGCGCAATACTTACAGGATCACTCGGCGGTGAACTGGGTTAACTATGCCGGACTGGAAGACAATCCATACCAGGCGCAGGTTGACAAATACCTGCCCAATGGCGCCGGTTCGATCATGAGTTTCGGCGTCAAAGGCGGCAGCGCCGCGGGCGAAAAATTTATCAATAGCGCGCAGTTTATGAGTCACCTGGCCAATGTCGGCGATGCGCGCACGCTGATCATTCATCCGGCCTCGACCACGCACCGGCAGTTGAGCGAGGAACAGCAGATAGCCGCGGGGATCACCCCGGACATGGTGCGTATCTCGGTCGGCCTCGAAACCCTGGACGACATTCTGTGGGATCTCGATCAGGCGCTGGCCCGCTCCCAGGCGTAACAATTAGAGGCCATCCCCGCAGATGCCGTGATGACTCCTCAGCGTCCCGTAATTTCTACGATAACTCACTCCCCCAAAAATTGAACCCTCGGGGACAGACCTTCAGCTCTGTCCCCCTCGAAGCAAGCGTTGCAGCATGCCAATCGCAGCAAGTTAACAAATCTCCGACCCGCGTAAAACTTGCGCGGGCCGGACTCCTTACATAAGATGAATTCTTCAAACGATTGGAGAAAACTATGCCCTGGTGGGGATGGATGATTATTGGCGCGCTGATGCTCGGTTCCGAACTGCTCGGGGTCGAGGCGGCGTTTTATCTGGTTTTTATCGGTATCGCCGCCTTCGTCACGGGCTTTATCGAACTGGCCGGCGCGGATCTCGAGCCCTGGATGCAATGGATTGTGTTTTCCGTAATCGCCGTTGTCTTGATGGTTTTTTTCCGCAAAAAATTATACGCCAAATTGCGCGGCGCCGGAGTCGGATACGAAACCGGGCCCGCCGGTGAAATCCTTACCCTGGAACAAGCGCTCGAACCCGGGCAATCCGGGCGCATGGCCTATCGCGGCACCGACTGGACCATCGTAAACGACAGCGATCAGGCATTTGCCACTGGGCAGCGGGTTCGTATTAGCCGCGTCGACGGTCTCAAATTAAATCTCGAAACTATCAAGGAGTCGGAATAAATGTTCGATCTGTACGGAAATTTTGCCTTTTGGGTAGCGCTTGCGGTCGCGATCGTCGTGATCCTGATCATTTTCAAGACCGCGGTCATCGTACCGCAACAAAGCGCCTACGTAATCGAAAGCCTGGGCAAGTACAGCCGCACGCTGCGCGCGGGGTTTCACATATTGATCCCGTTTATCGAATCCTCGGCCTATAAGCACAGCCTCAAGGAACTGGCCTTCGATATTCCGGAACAGGTTTGTATCACCCGCGACAATGTCCAGGTCGGGGTCGATGGCGTGCTGTATCTGCAAGTCATGAATCCGGAACGCGCTTCCTACGGTATCACCGATTTTGCCTTCGCGATCTCGCAGCTGGCGCAAACCACGCTGCGTAGCGAGATCGGCAAGATCGATCTCGATCGCACTTTCGAGGAGCGCGGTATGATCAACGCCAATGTCGTATCCGAGCTCGACAAGGCTTCCGATCCCTGGGGCGTCAAGGTCCTGCGTTACGAAATCAAGAACATCAACCCGCCCCACGACGTGCTGAGTGCAATGGAAAAGCAGATGCGCGCCGAACGGGAAAAACGCGCCGTGATCCTGACTTCTGAAGGCGAGCGCGATGCCAAGATCAACGAAGCCGAAGGCGAGAAACAGCGCGTGATCAAGGAATCCGAGGCTGCCAAGCAGCAGCAGATCAACGAGGCCGAGGGTGAAGCCGCGGCCATTCTCGCGGTCGCGACGGCCACCGCCGAGGGTTTGCAGCGCGTGGCCCAGTCGCTGATCACCGAGGGCGGCGAGACCGCAATGCAGTTGCGCGTCGCCGAAGCTTATGTGCAGCAATTCGGTAACCTGGCGAAGGAAGGCAATACGCTAGTGGTGCCGTCGAACCTGGCCGATCTGTCTTCGATGATTGCGCTGGCGACCAACATCGCGAAAAAAGATCCGGCCGGCCCCGTCTAATTGAAGCCCGAGCTCGACCTGATCATTTTCGATTGCGACGGCGTGCTGGTCGACAGCGAGCGCGTCGCCAACGAAGTCTTCGCGCGCGTACTGGCGGAGGTTTGCGGGCTGCAATTTTCCCTGGAAGATATGTTCGATACCTTTGTCGGGCATTCGCGCCTGCAATGCCTGCAAAAAATCGAAGCGCTGATCAGCGCGCCGCCCCCGGCCGAGCTCGACCTTCGATATCGGCAGGATATAAACTTGGCGCTGCGGCAGTCGGTGACGGCGATCGACGGCATCGAGGGCGTGCTCGAGCACTTATCCCTGCCCAGTTGTGTCGCCTCCAGCGGTTCGCATGAAAAAATGCAGATGACGCTGGGTAAAACCGGGCTGCTCGATTTTTTCAAGGGCCGTATTTTCAGCACCGGCGAAGTCGAACGCGGCAAACCCTACCCGGATATTTACCTGCACGCGGCCGAGCGCATGGGCGTGCGGGATCCGACGCGCTGCCTGGTTATCGAAGACAGCCCGATCGGCGTCAGCGGCGCGGTCGCCGCCGGGATGAAAGTGTTCGGTTTCGCCGCGCTCATGCCTTCGCACAAACTGCGTGCCGCCGGCGCTCACCACGTGTTCGACCGCATGGGCGATTTACCCGAACTCATCCAATGTTTGGACACTCGGGGACAGATCTGAAGATCTGTCCCCGCAGAAGCCAAACTTTGGAAAAGACGCACAATTGGGCTAGAATGCGCGCCCTTTTTCATTAATATGGTGCTCCTCTGGAGTGCGTTATGGATTTCAACAAGTCTTTCGATGTCATCGTAGTCGGCGGCGGGCATGCCGGTACCGAGGCCGCCCTGGCGGCTGCGCGTATGGGTGCCGCCACGCTGTTGCTGACGCATAGCATCGAAACGCTCGGGCAAATGTCCTGTAATCCGGCGATCGGCGGGATCGGCAAGGGGCATCTGGTTAAGGAAATCGACGCCCTCGGCGGCGAAATGGCGCTCGCTGCAGACAAATCGGGAATCCAGTTTAGGATTCTGAACCGGCGCAAGGGACCGGCGGTGCGGGCGACTCGTGCGCAGGCCGACCGTCAGCTATACCGGATGGCGATTCGTGAGAAGCTGGAAAATCAACCAAATCTGTCGATATTCCAGCAGCCGGTCGTCGATTTGATCGAAAACGCTACTGCGATCAGCGGCGTTGTTACGCAAATGGGCCTCAGTTTTCATGCGCCGACGGTGGTATTAACCGTGGGCACTTTTCTCGACGGCAAGATTCATATCGGCGACAGCAGTTACGCCGGCGGCTGCGCCGGTGATCCGCCGGCGAGCCAACTCGCCGAACGCTTGCGCGCGCGGCCGTTTCGCGTCGCCCGGCTGAAAACCGGCACGCCGCCCAGAATCGATCGCAAAACCATCGACTATGCGCGCCTCGAGGAACAGCCGGGAGACGATCCCTTGCCGGTTTTTTCAACCATGGGTAGCCTCGACATGCATCCCGAGCAGGTTTGCTGCCACATCACTTACACCAATGCAAAAACGCACGATATCATCCGCGCGAACCTGCACCGGTCGCCCTTGTTCAGCGGGGAAATCGAAGGCGTCGGCCCGCGCTATTGCCCATCGATCGAAGATAAGGTGGTGCGGTTTGCGGACAAATCATCCCACCAGGTGTTTGTCGAGCCCGAGGGTTTGCGCCTGGGCGAGGTCTATCCCAACGGTATTTCCACCAGTTTGCCCTACGACGTCCAGCAATCCGTCGTAAATAGCATGCTCGGTTTCGAGCGGGCGCTGATCACCCGGCCGGGATACGCGATCGAGTACGACTATTTCGATCCGCGCGATCTGCGGCCGACGCTGGAAACCCGATTTATCGAGGGCTTGTATTTCGCCGGACAAATCAATGGCACCACCGGATACGAAGAAGCCGCCGCCCAGGGACTCATCGCCGGCGCCAACGCCGCCGCTCGAGTGCAGGGCAAGCCCGCGCTTGAATTGCAGCGTTCCGAGGCCTACATCGGCGTACTGGTCGATGACTTGATTACGCGCGGCACCAACGAACCCTATCGCATGTTCACTTCGCGCGCCGAGTATCGGCTGATGCTGCGCGAGGATAACGCCGATTTGCGGCTGACCGAGCTGGGCCGTGAACTGGGCCTGGTCGAAGATGCGCGTTGGCGGGCCTTCGAAAACTACCGTGAGCAGCTCGAGCGCCTGAGTCAGGCACTCGACGATCAATGGCTGCGCCCGGGCAGCAACGCTGCCACTGCGCTCGGTGGGCTGTTGCAAAACCCGGTGACCCGGGAGTATCGATTCAGCGATATCTTGAAACGCCCCGAAGTTGAAATCGAGGACGTCATGCCGTTTGTCGAAGCCGCCGATTCATATGCCTCGAATGTGCGCGCGCAGGCCGAAGTCAAGATCAAGTATGCCGGCTACCTCGCGCGTCAACAGCAGGAGATCGACAAGGCCAGCCGGCACGAACAGACAGAGTTGCCGGATGGGCTCGACTATACCGAGGTGCGTGGCCTTTCCAGCGAAGTCTGCCAGAAATTGGGGCAGCACCGGCCGGCGACAATCGGGCAGGCGGGCCGGATTCCCGGCGTCACTCCGGCGGCGATATCTTTACTGCTGGTGCATCTCAAGCGGCATCAGCATCAGGTCAAGAAGTCAGCTTGAATGAATCTCGCAGGTGAACTCCGTGTCGGTGCCGAAGCGCTCGGCATTTCGCTACAGCAGTCGCAGTACGATCAATTGCTCGAATTTCTGCAGTTGCTTGGCAAATGGAATCAAGTCTACAACCTGACGGCTATTACCGAACCGCGCAAAATGCTGAGTCATCATCTACTCGACAGTCTTTCGCTGCTGCCGTCATTGCTGGGGGCCCGCAAAGTGCTGGATGTCGGTAGCGGCGCGGGCCTGCCTGGGATCCCGCTGGCGATCGCGATGCCCGACACCTTCTGGATGATGTTGGATAGCAATGCCCGCAAAACGCGTTTCATCCGTCAGGCGATTGCGCATTGCGGCTTGCATAATACGCAAGTTGTGCAGGCGCGGGTTCAGGACTATCATGCGCCGGATTCGCTGGATTTCATCGTCAGCCGGGCTTATGCGCCGCTAGCTGAATTCTGTGATAGCGTTGCCCACCTGCTGACGCCGAATACCCGTTTGTTGACGATGAAAACCGGGCTCAAGCCAGGGGAGGCGCGGCAATTGAATAGCGACAGGTTTGCTTTCGAGGAAGTTAGCTTGCAAGTGCCTGGCATCGGCCAAACCCGCAGCCTGGTGACGATTACACCGATATGACAAAGACGATTACCATTGCCAATCAAAAGGGCGGGGTCGGCAAGACCACGACCACGGTCAATCTGGCCGCGGCGCTGGCGGCCACCAAGCGCCGCGTGTTGCTGGTCGATATGGACCCGCAGGGCAATGCGACCATGGGCAGCGGCGTCGACAAGAACGACCTGGAAATCAGTGTCTGTGATGTGCTGTTGGGTGAAGCCAGCGCGGCCCAGGTTTTAATAACCTCGAACGAGGCGGGTTATGACGTGCTGCCCGCCAACGCGGATCTAACCGCGGCGGAAGTGCAGTTGATGAACAAGATCGGCCGCGAAAAACAGCTGTCTCTGGCGCTCGACGGTTTACGCGACAATTACGATTATATATTGATCGATTGCCCGCCGGCGTTGAACATGCTGACCGTTAACGCGCTGGTAGCCGCCGACGGTGTCGTGATTCCGATGCAGTGCGAGTATTTTGCGCTTGAGGGATTATCCTCGCTTTTGGATACCATCGAGCAGATAAGGGTCAGCGTCAACCCGGATATCAAGCTGGAAGGCCTGCTGCGTACCATGTACGACCCGCGTAATAACCTGTCCAACGACGTTTCCTCCGAACTGGTCGAGCATTTCGGCGATCAAGTATACCGCACCGTAATCCCGCGCAATGTCGCGCTCGCGGAAGCGCCGAGTTTCGGGCAGTCGATCCTGAAATACAATCGGAACTCGCGCGGCTCGATGGCTTATCTGGCGCTTGCGGGCGAGGTGCTGCGGCGCGACGCCAAACAAAGCCATTATGTTGGTGCCCAGTGACGATGATAATTGCCGCTGCCGGATATCGGGTAAGCGCCCACCGTTGCAGCTTGCCGGCGCCCGCGAAAACAACCTCTTGGTCCGACAACAACAGCATACCCGCCGCCAAGCCGATTTTCAGCCGGGTCGCCGTCAGGCTAACTGAATCCGGTATTATCATATTTTATTTAATGAGCACTATTAATGACGACTATTAAAAAAAAGCGCCTCGGTAGAGGGCTCGGATCTTTAATCGGTAACATCGAGGAAGTCGCCGGCGGCACCGAAATCGAAACCTCGGACGGCCTGGTCGAACTCGACATCGATCGTATTCAGCGTGGCAAGTTCCAGCCGCGCACGGTATTCGATCAGCAGGCGCTGCAGGAGCTGGCCGATTCGATCCGTTCGCAGGGCATCGTGCAGCCGGTGGTGGTGCGCCCCGAGGGTAACCATTTCGAGCTAGTCGCAGGCGAGCGCCGTTGGCGTGCGGCCCAACTCGCCGGGCTGCAGAAAATTCCAGCCGTGGTGCGCGAACTCGACGCCAAGTCGGCGGCGGCCATAGCGTTGATCGAAAATATTCAGCGCGAAGATCTAAACCCGCTCGAGGAAGCACATGCTTTTTTGCGTCTGATCGAAGAATTTGATCTTACGCATCAACAGGTTGCGGATTCGGTCGGGCGGTCGCGCGCAACCGTTAGTAATCTGTTGCGCCTGCTCGACCTGGCTGACCCGGTGAAACAGCAGGTCAATGACGGCTTGCTCGACATGGGGCATGCACGCGCGCTGCTGGCTTTAATCCGCCATGATCAAATCGAAGTTGCGAAACTGGTAGTGAACCGTGGTCTGTCGGTACGCGAAACCGAAATACTGGTGAAAAAGACGCTGGCGACCCAGTCGGACGGCAAGCAATCGGCGCCGGCGGCGATCGATCCCGACATCCGGCGATTGGAAAACAGCCTTAGTGAAAAGCTTGGCGCCGCGGTCAAAATCAAGCCCGGAAAAAAGGGTTCGGGCCAGCTGGTAATCCACTTTCACAGCAGCGCCGAACTCGACGGAATCCTCGAGCATTTGGCACCATAAATATATTTGTTCGGGTCATTGATTATTCGTAATTAACTCGTTTATACTCTGCATCCGCTTTTTCAGACAGGGTATTATCCGCTTTTTCAGACAGGGTATTTCGAGCTGGATTACCGCCCTGGAATAGCGATGAAAAATCAGATTATCGGGACGCTGGTTCTTCAATATTTTCTGGGGGTAGTTTATCTGGTCGGTGCAGGGCTCTGGGATAATGCGGTCACGCTTTCGGCCCTGGTCGGCTGCGCGGCGGCACTGGTACCGAAAACATACTTCGATTTAAGGATGTTGCGGGCCACGGCCACAGAATATAATAACGATGCGGCGCAGTTCTTGAGCTACGCATACCGATCCGAAATCGGGAAATGGGTGATAATGGGTTCGATCTTCGCACTCGCCTTCGCCTCGGGGTATCCCTGGGATCCTGTTGTTTTGTTTGCCGGATTTGTATTAATACAGTTATCCGGCTGGATTGTACCGTTTGCTATAAAAGGTAATTGATCGAATATGGCTGGCAGCTACGCAAATTCTAGCGAATACATCAAGCACCATTTGACCAACCTGACCTACGGCCAGAGAGCCGACGGCAGTTGGGGCATCGCGCATAGCGCGGAAGAAATCAAGGAAATGGGCTTCTGGTCGATCAATCTCGACTCGATGGCCTTCTCAATCGGGCTGGGCGTCTTTTTCCTGTGGATATTTCGCAAAGCGGCCCAGCGCGCCTCGACCGACGCACCGACCGGGCTACAGAATTTCATCGAAATGATCATCGAGTTTATCGACGATTCGGTGCGCGGTTCGTTTTCCGGCAAAAATCCGCTGGTAGCTCCGCTGGCGCTGACCATATTCATCTGGATATTCCTGCTGAATCTGATGGATCTGGTCGCCGTCGACCACATACCCTGGCTTGCAAGTCTGATCGGTATCCCATATTTAAAGATTGTGCCTACCACCGATCCCAACATCACTTTCGGCATGTCCTTGACGGTCTTCGCGTTGGTGATTTACTACAGCATTAAGATGAAAGGCCCGGGCGGATTTTTCGCCGAGCTGGCCTTCCACCCCTTTCCAAAATTCATGATGCCGATCAACCTCGTACTGGAAGGTGTCACACTGATTGCAAAACCCGTATCCCTGGCGCTGCGTTTGTTCGGCAACCTGTATGCGGGCGAAATGATATTCATCCTGATAGCACTGATGTACAGCGGTGGCTGGATCCTCGGCATCTCGGGTGGATTTCTGCAACTGGGTTGGGCGATTTTCCATATTCTGATCATTACCTTGCAGGCGTTTATTTTCATGACGCTGACCATCGTATATCTGGATATGGCATCGCAGACAGATCACTAACTTTTAAACACAACACACTCTATATTATTAGGAGAAAATCATGGAATCAGCTTTGCTTTATATCGCTGGCGCTTTAATGATGGGCCTGGGCGCACTGGGTGCCGCAGTCGGTATCGGTGTACTCGGAGGCCGGTTTCTTGAAGGCGCCGCGCGGCAGCCCGAACTGATCCCGATGCTTCGTACCCAATTCTTCATCGTCATGGGTCTGGTCGACGCGGTGCCGATGATCGCGGTCGGTCTGGCTATGTATGTCATGTTTGCGGTTGCCTAAGCAGAAAAACTGACATCCACTAGAACGAGGACAGCAATATGAATTTCAATGCGACGCTGATTGGACAAACCATCACGTTTATCGTGTTTGTCTGGTTTTGCATGAAATATATATGGCCACCATTCATGGCAGCCCTGGACGAGCGTAATGCGCGCATTTCCGAAGGCCTGGCCGCGGCACAACGCGGGCAACAGGATCTCGAAGACGCCCAGGCAAAGGTTAGCGATAGTCTGAAAGACGCCAAAGCCCAGGCCCAGGAAATTATCAACCAGGCGCAAAAACGCGCCAACGAAATTGTTGATGAGGCCAAGGGCAGCGCGCGTGAGGAAGCCGACAAGATCAAGCTGGCGGCCAGCGCGGATATCGATCAGCAAGTCACCGCGGCGCGCGAGCAATTGCGCAAGGAAGTGTCGGTGATTGCGCTGGCCGGCGCCGAGCAGATTCTCAAACGCGAAGTCGACGCCAAGGCGCATGCCGAGGTGCTCGATGAACTGGTCGCGCAGATTTAAGGGTTAGACCATGGCTGATTTCGAAACCGCCGCCCGACCCTATGCCAAGGCCATGTTCGAGCTGGCGCAGGATGAAGGCAAGCTGGAACAGTGGCAGCAGCGGCTGACACTGACCGCGGCAATAACCACCGACGCCGACATGAAGGCCTTGCTGGAGCAGCCGGCCGTGCTGCCCAGGGAACTGGGTGAATTATTCCTGTCGGTGGTCGCCGCCGCCGGGCTCGAAAGCGACGATGACTTCGACAATGCCGTGCGCTTACTGGCCGAAAACAGTCGTCTCGCGGCCTTGCCGGCAATCGCAGAGCAGTTCGCGATTCTGAAGCAGGAAGCGCAGGACGAGATCGAAGTGCGCGTTAAAAGCGCACGCAAACTAAGTGCCAAGCAACAGGATAAAATTGCCGCCAGCATGGCCAAGCGGTTGGGCAAGAAGGTCAGCATTTCCGCTGAAATCGACGACAGCCTGATTGCCGGCGCGGTGATTACCGCCGGCGATCTGGTGATCGACGGTTCAGCCAGTGGCCGTATCGAAAAGCTTTCGCTTGCGGTCAACAAATAACAGATTATTACGATTACGGGATAAACGCGATGCAACTTAATCCGTCAGAAATTAGCGAACTTATCAAAGATCGCATCAAGAACTTTGAAAGTGCGGCCGAGGCCAGAACCGAGGGCACGATTGTCAGCCTGATGGACGGCATCGCGCGCATTCACGGCCTCGCCGACGTTATGTCGGGCGAGATGATCGAGTTTCCGGGCAATACTTACGGCATGGCGCTGAATCTCGAGCGCGACTCGGTGGGTGCGGTAATCCTGGGCGACTATGAGCATATCTCCGAAGGCGATACCGCCAAGTGTACCGGGCGTATCCCCGAAGTGCCGGTGGGCGAGCAATTGCTCGGCCGCGTCGTCAATTCGCTGGGCGAGCCGATCGACGGCAAGGGCGCGATCGACGCCAAGCAATTCGAACCGATCGAAAAAGTAGCGCCCGGCGTTATCGCGCGCCAGTCGGTATCGCAGCCGGTGCAAACCGGTCTCAAATCGATCGACTCGATGGTGCCGATCGGTCGCGGTCAGCGCGAATTGATCATCGGCGACCGTCAGACCGGTAAGTCCGCGGTGGCGATCGACGCGATCATCAACCAGAAGGGCACCGGCATCAAATGTGTCTACGTCGGTATCGGGCAGAAAGCTTCGACCATCGCCAACGTGGTGCGCAAGCTCGAAGAATTCGGCGCCATGGAGCACACTATCGTGGTTGCGGCCAATGCTTCGGATTCCGCCGCACTGCAATACATCGCCCCCTATGCCGGGTGCACCATGGGTGAGTATTTCCGTGATCGCGGCGAAGACGCACTCATCGTTTACGACGATCTGACCAAACAAGCCTGGGCTTACCGCCAAGTTTCGCTGCTGTTGCGGCGCCCGCCGGGACGCGAAGCCTATCCGGGCGACGTTTTCTACCTGCATTCGCGCCTGCTCGAACGCGCCGCGCGCATCAATGCCGACTATGTCGAAAAGATTACCGACGGCAAGATCAAGGGCCAGACCGGTTCGCTAACCGCGCTGCCAATCATCGAGACCCAGGGCGGCGATGTGTCGGCCTTCGTACCGACCAACGTTATCTCGATTACCGATGGCCAGATCTTCCTCGAATCGGATCTGTTCAACGCCGGTATCCGGCCCGCGATCAACGCCGGTCTGTCGGTATCGCGCGTGGGCGGGGCGGCGCAAACCCCGGTCATCAAGAAGCTGGGCGGCGGCGTGCGTCTGGCGTTGGCGCAGTACCGGGAACTCGCGGCCTTCTCCCAGTTTGCCTCCGATCTCGACGAAGCCACGCGCAAGCAGCTCGAGCGCGGGCAACGCGTTACCGAACTGATGAAACAGCGTCAGTATTCGCCGATGCCGATTGCCGAAATGGCGATTTCGCTCTACGCGGCGAACGAAGGTTTTCTCGACGATGTCGATGTCACCAAAGTGGTTGCCTTCGAAGACGCGATGCTCGGTCATATTCGCTCTAATAATCAGGCCATGCTCGACAAGATCAACGAGTCCGGTGATTACAACGACGATATCGCCGCCGAGATCAAGGCGGCAATCGAAGACTTCAAAGCCAACGGCGTTTACTAAGAGACTGCTTCGATGGCTGGCGGAAAAGAGATAAAGACCAAGATTGCGAGTGTACAAAACACTCAAAAGATCACCGCGGCGATGGAAATGGTGGCGGCGAGTAAAATGCGCCGTGCCCAGGACCAGATGTTCGCCACGCGCCCTTACGCGCAACGCATCGCCGACGTGGTCAGCCATGTCGCGAGTTCGCATCCGGAGTATAAGCATCCGTTTCTGATCGAGCGCCCGGTCAAGCGCGCCGGCATTGTTGCGATTTCGACCGACCGGGGACTTTGCGGCGGTCTCAACACCAACATGTTCAAAAAGGCGCTCAATCATATCGGCGAGCTGGATGAGAAGGGCATCGAAATCGAAGTCGTGACCTTTGGCACCAAGGCCTTGGGCTTTTTCAAACGCATCGGCGCCAAAGTGGTTGCCGAAACCAGCCATATCGGCGATACGCCCGAGATCGGGCAAATCATCGGTCCGGTCCAGACCCTACTGCAAAGTTATGAAAAAGGCGAAATCGATGTGATTTACCTGATCGCCAACGAGTTCGTCAACACCATGACTCAGCAGCCGAAGATGGTGCAGCTAGTGCCGGTGGAGCCGGCGCCCGACCAGGAATTGGCCCATCATTGGGATTATATCTACGAGCCGGATTCCAAAGAGGTGCTCGACAGCGTACTCGACCGTTACATCGAGTCCCTGGTGTACCAGGGCGTGGTCGAGAACGTGGCCTGCGAAATGGCCGCGCGCATGATCGCGATGAAAAGCGCCACCGATAACGCCGGCGCGATGATCGACGAGCTGCAACTTATTTATAACCGCGAGCGCCAGGCCGGAATTACGCAGGAAATCAGCGAAATCGTCGGCGGTGCGGCGGCAGTTTAAACAATTTACGTATTTCAAGATTTACTAGAGGATTAACAAATGAGCACAGGTAATATCGTGGAAGTAATCGGCGCGGTCGTCGACGTAGAATTTCCCCGAGACGCTGTTCCCAAGGTTTACGACGCGCTTTTGATCAGCGAGGCCGAAGGCCTGACGCTGGAAGTGCAGCAGCAGCTCGGCGACGGGGTCGTGCGCACCATCGCGATGGGTGCCGCCGAAGGTCTGCGCCGCGGGCTCGAAGTCAACAACACCGGGCAGCCGATTACGGTACCGGTAGGACAAAAGACCCTGGGCCGCATCATGGATGTATTGGGTAACCCGATCGACGAAAAGGGTCCCATCGGCGAGGAATCGCGCATGCCGATCCACCGGAAACCGCCGACCTACGACGAGCAGGCCGCCACCACCGAAATCCTCGAGACCGGCATCAAGGTAATCGACCTGATCATGCCGATCGCCAAGGGCGGCAAGATCGGCCTGTTCGGCGGCGCCGGCGTGGGCAAGACGGTTACGCTGATGGAATTGATTCGTAACATCGCGGTCGAGCACTCCGGCTTCTCGGTCTTCGCCGGCGTTGGCGAGCGGACTCGTGAGGGCAACGACTTTTATCACGAAATGACCGAAGGCGGCGTTATCGACAAGGTGGCGCTGGTATACGGTCAGATGAACGAACCGCCGGGTAACCGCTTGCGCGTGGCCCTGTCCGGTCTGACCATGGCGGAACACTTCCGCGACGAAGGCCGCGACGTATTGATGTTCGTCGACAATATTTACCGGTACACGCTCGCGGGCACCGAAGTGTCGGCGCTGCTGGGGCGGATGCCGTCCGCGGTAGGCTACCAACCGACGCTGGCGCTGGAAATGGGTGTACTGCAGGAGCGAATCACTTCCACCAAGACGGGATCTATCACGTCCTTCCAGGCGGTATACGTACCGGCGGACGACTTAACCGACCCGTCGCCGGCGACCACCTTTGCCCACCTCGATGCGACCCTGGTATTGTCGCGCCAGGTTGCCGAACTCGGTATTTACCCGGCGGTTGATCCGCTCGATTCGACTTCGCGGATTCTCGATCCGAACGTGGTCGGCAACGAGCACTACGATACCGCGCGCGGCGTGCAGGGTACCCTGCAACGTTACAAGGAACTGAAAGACATCATCGCGATTCTCGGAATGGACGAACTGTCCGAGGAAGACAAGCTCGTGGTCAGCCGCGCGCGCAAAATCCAGCGCTTCCTGTCGCAGCCGTTCTTCGTGGCCGAGGTTTTCACCGGCTCACCCGGCAAATACGTATCGGTCAAGGATACGATTGCGAGTTTCAAGCAGATCCTCGAAGGCGAAATGGACCAGTATCCGGAGCAGGCCTTCTATATGGTAGGCGGCATCGAAGAAGTCGCCGAACGCGCAAAGAACCTTTAAGGTAGCGCAATGAGCACTATTCAGGTAGAAATCGTCAGCGCCGAAGAGCAAATCTTTTCCTGCGAAGCGCACATGGTTTACGCGCCCGCGGTAATGGGCGAAGTCGGTATCGCGCCGCGCCATACGCCGCTGATTTCACCGTTGAAACCCGGCGAAGTGCGGCTCGACCTGGGCGACGGCAAGGAAGAATTTTTCTTCATTTCCGGCGGTATTCTCGAAGTGCAGCCGCATCTGGTGACGGTATTGTCCGACACCGCGATCCGCGCGCACGACCTCGACGAAGCCGCCGCGCTGGAAGCGCAGAAACGGGCCGAGGACGCGCTCGTCGATCAGCAATCCGATCTCGACGTAGCCAAGGCCAAGGCCGAACTAGCCGCCGCCGCCGCCCAGATCGCCGCCATCAAGAAAATGAAAAAGAAATAATCCCTGGAACGCCGGCATTCGAACCGGCGATTCCTACCTCTCCATCGCCGCCCATACCCAATAATTTCGGGTCAGAGCAAAAACAGTTTCGGGTCAGAGCAAAAATTGGTTAATGCCATAACGATGCGTGATTGTTTTTCGTTTCAAGGCTGAATTTGCTGCGCCGAGGGGATAATTTTTGCTCTGACCCGAAATTATTGTGGAAATGACGGAACTACTTCAATGCACTACAATAAGCCGCTGATTTTATTCTAGAATCCTTATATGCCTCTGAGTATTGTCATCCTCGCTGCCGGCCAGGGCACGCGCATGAAGTCCGCGCGTCCCAAGGTGTTGCACACGCTCGCCGGCAAGCCGCTGTTGCAACATGTGGTCGACAGCAGCCGTGCGCTCGAGCCGGAGCAGACGCTGGTTGTTGTCGGACACGGCGCCGACCAGGTAAAGGCCGCGATGCGGGGGCAAGATCTAGATTTCGTCCTGCAACGCGAGCAACTCGGTACCGGGCATGCGCTGCAGCAGTGTCTCGACCAAATCAATCCCGGCAACATGGTACTGGTATTGTTTGGTGACGTACCGCTGGTGCGTGCCGAAACCATGGCTGCCATGATCGAGAAAACTCGGGATGCCGCGCTTTGCATTCTCAGCTGGACGCCGCAAAACCCCTTCGGCTACGGGCGTATAATTCGCCAGCAACAAGCGGTGCAGGCAATTGCGGTGCAGGCAATTATCGAGCAGAAAGATACGACGCCGGAACAACAGGCGATTGGCGAATGTTTTTCCGGTTTGATGTTGATCCGCGGCGACAGGTTACAGCCGTTTGCCGCTGCGTTGAAAAACGACAACGCGCAGCAGGAATATTATTTGACCGACTTGGTCGGTATTGCAGTGGCCGCAGGAGATACCGTCGCGGCGGTGGTCTGCGACAACGCAGACGAGGTTACCGGAGTCAATAACCAGCAACAGCTGGCCGCCGCTGAAGCCCATTATCGCGCCCGACAGGTGGGCGCGTTGATGGACAGCGGTGTCAAAGTCAGCGATCCGCAGCGTATCGATATTCGCGGCGTCATCGAGACCGGTAAGGACGTGGAGATCGACGTCAATTGCATCTTCGAAGGTACGGTTGTGCTCGGCGACAATGTGCGCATCGGCGCCAATTGCGTGATTCGTAATACCAGTATCGCCGCGGACAGCGTGATCCATCCAATGACCTGGATCGATGAGGCCGTGGTTGGACGCGAGGTCAGCATCGGGCCATTTGCGCGTATCCGCGCCGGCACCGATCTGGGAGACGAAGTCAAGGTCGGCAATTTTGTCGAAACCAAAAAATCCAGTGTTGGAAAAGCTAGCAAGATCAATCACCTGAGTTACATCGGCGACACCGAAATGGGCGCAGACGTCAATATCGGTGCCGGTACCATTACCTGCAACTACGATGGTGTAAACAAGTCTCAAACCGTGATCGAAGACGGCGTATTTATCGGCTCGGATACCCAATTGGTGGCGCCGGTGCGGGTCGAACGCAACGCCACCATCGGCGCCGGCTCGACGATTACCCGCACCGCGCCGGCCGACAAACTGACCATTTCACGTACAAAACAGGTTACTATTGGCGCCTGGTCCAAACCGGAAAAGAAGGAAAGCTAGCTATGTGTGGAATAGTGGGCGCGCTGGCGCACCGCGACGTCAGCTCGATACTGCTCGAGGGTTTATATCGCCTCGAATACCGGGGTTACGATTCCGCCGGCATTGCCTTAATCGACGACCGCAAGCTTGCGCGCTTTCGTGCGCTCGGCAAGGTCCGGGAGTTGGAGACCCGAATGCCGGTCGAGCAACCCGGGCACATCGGCATTGCGCATACCCGTTGGGCGACTCACGGCGAACCCTCGGAAACCAATGCCCATCCGCATTTTTCCAGCGACCGTATCGCGGTAGTGCACAACGGCATTATCGAGAACTATAAGGGGATTCGCGAACGGCTGCTGAAGCAGGGTTACGAATTCAGTTCCGAGACCGACAGCGAAGTGGTTGCCCATTTGATCGAAAGCTATCTCGACGGCGACCTGTTCGCGGCCGTGAAAAAAGCGGTCGACGAACTCGAGGGCGCCTTCGCGCTCGGGATCATCGCCACCGATGATCCGCGCACGCTGGTGGCTTGCCGACGCGGCAATCCGCTAGTGGTCGGTATCGGCATCAAGGAAAATTTCGTGGCCTCGGACGTTTCCGCCCTGTTGCCGGTCACCAACCGCTTCGTCTATCTCGACGAAGGCGATTATGTCGTGCTCAGCGGTGACGACTACCAGGTTTTCGACGCCGTCGGCAAGGCCCGGGAAATGGAAGTAAAAACCAGCGAGCAAAGCGCCGATGCCGCCAACAAGGGCGATTTCCGTCACTACATGCAAAAGGAAATCCACGAACAGGGGCAGGCGGTGGCGGAATGCCTGGAAGGTCGGATAACCGATGCGACGGTGCTCGACAATGTATTCGGCTACGGTGCCGAGGAAATCTTCAAGCGCGTCGAAAACGTACAAATCGTGGCCTGCGGTACCAGCTATCTTGCCGGAATGGTCGCCCGTTACTGGATCGAGTCGCTGCTGGATTTACCCTGTCGCATCGAAGTCGCCAGCGAATTTCGTTATCGCAAGTCGGTGGTGCTGGATAACACTTTATTTGTCACCTTGTCGCAATCGGGCGAAACCGCCGATACCTTGTCTGCGCTACGCAACCTGGCATCGGATAAATACTGCGGTAGCCTGTGTATCTGCAATGTGCCCGAATCTTCGCTGGTTCGGGAATCCGACCTGGTGATGATGACCCGCGCCGGACCGGAGATCGGCGTCGCCTCGACCAAGGCGTTTACCACGCAGTTGGTGGCAATGCTGTTACTGGTTGCCTCGCTTGGCCGCATTCAGCAGCGCCTGGACGATAAAATCAGCACCGCCATCATCGGGGAATTGAATACCCTGCCGCGGCAAATCGATGAGTTGCTGCGCCTGGAAGCACGCATCGAGGCCATCGCCGAGGATTTCGTCGACAAGCAGCACGCGCTGTTCCTGGGCCGCGGCGAGCATTACCCGATCGCGATGGAAGGCGCATTGAAACTCAAGGAAATTTCCTACATCCATGCCGAAGCCTACCCCGCGGGCGAACTCAAGCATGGTCCGCTGGCGCTGGTCGATGGCGAGATGCCGGTGATCGTGGTAGCCCCCAATGACGAACTGCTGGAAAAGCTGCATTCCAACATGCAAGAGGTCAAAGCGCGCGGCGGCAAGCTGTATGTGTTCGCCTACCGCGGCGCGCAACTCGAGACGGACACCGATGACGTCGTCATCGAAATGGACTGCGACACGGATTACATTACGCCGATACTGTCGGTGGTTCCACTACAGGTATTGGCTTATCATGTTGCGGTGCTGCGCGGCACCGATGTCGACCAGCCGCGCAACCTGGCGAAGTCAGTCACCGTAGAGTGATTTGGGGAAATTCGGTAAGCGTCCATCAGTAAAATCTACGCGACCAATAAATTATTTTGAAACCCCGCCACTTTCAATTTGATCAATGTAATTACCGTAACCCAGTTCTTCCATCTCATCTTTATGGATGAATCTTAATGCAGCGGAGTTAATGCAGTAGCGCAACCCGCCTCGATCTTGCGGGCCATCAGGGAAAACGTGACCGAGATGGCTGTCGCCGTGGGTTGAGCGCACTTCAGTGCGAATCATGCCGTGGCCCGTATCTCTCAGTTCACTTATATATGCCTCATCGATGGGCTTACTGACAT